>Ga0073906_1000991_pt1 | contig 47590 bp, 38 predicted proteins | sample Inofromicrocosms_FD_65485 | JGI IMG/M metagenome (GOLD analysis project Ga0073906, IMG submission 65485) | Mouse cecum microbial communities from Vienna, Austria - Inoculum for glucosamine and mucus D2O microcosms | ecosystem: Host-associated > Mammals > Digestive system > Large intestine >...
GTGGCGAAGGCGACGCCACATACTGCACCTACAAGTACAGCGGCAAAGTAAACACCACCTCCCTGGCACTGGCATTCAATGAAGTAAAACTCAAAGACATCAGCCTTGCAGGCACATGGAACCTCGACCGCTTCACCATGGACAAGGAAACCTACGAAATCAACTCCAACCCCATCCACGTTGTATGGGAAAGCAGCGCAAACTTCAACTTCCTCGGAAGCCCCATGCCCGTGGGCGACATCATCAAGCTCCTCATGGTGATGCCACTGCTCAACGACATGTCCGTAACCGTTCCCGACATGCTTTCCAGGCTTCTCACAAGCGTTGAGCTGCGCGAGGACGGCAACATCGTGGCAAACTACATGGAAGACGGCGAAACTCCCGCCACAAGCTCGCCCAACATGGTGCAGTATGTTATACCCGCCAAGAACAAAATGCTGGTATTCATCAACCCGCAGGCTGTGATTGCCGAAGACGCCGACTCCCGTTCGGCATCGCGCGCCCTCGACGTAAATAACCTCCTGAACAACATCCTCGCCCAGGTAGCCCCCATGCTCTCCAACGGTGTGCCCATGGCCACAGCCCAGGAAGGCAACGCCCTGTCGGTCTACATGGACACCGACCTCCTTCTTCCACTTCTGAAAACCAACGTGCTTCCCCTTCTCCGCGACGAGGAACTCGTTAAGCAGCTGGTCGACATGGTCGCATCCGACCCCGACATGGGCATGTTCGCCCCCATGCTGCCCCCGATGATTGCATCGATGGGTGACGTAATCGAAGGCACCACAAAAATCGAAGTTGGCCTCAATTTCACCAAAGCCAACTGATTCACTGCATAAAATCGACAGAAAAACGGTGGCGGACTTTGCCCGCTGCCGTTTTTTTTGTACCTTTGCCGCCGCTGACGGGGTCAACCCCATTGGCATAATCAACCATAATCACCAACCATCCCTAAAAGATGCAGTACGAAACCGTTTTCATTTTAACTCCCGTTTTGTCTGACGCTCAGATGAAGGAAGCGGTAGAAAAGTTCAGCAAGGTGCTCACCGACAACGGCGCCACCATCGTGAACACTGAGGAATGGGGTCTGCGCAAACTCGCCTACCCCATCGACAAGAAATCGACAGGCTTCTACAGCCTCATCGAATTCGAGTCCGACCCCACCCTTATCCGCAAACTCGAAATCGCCTTCCGCCGCGACGAGCGAGTTCTCCGCTGGCTCACTTTCCGCCAGGACAAACATGCCGCCGAGTACGCAGCAAAACGCCGTGCACGCCGTGCCGCCCAACCTCAAGTAGAACCCGTAGAAGCAAAGGAGGACTAATCCATGGCACAGAATCCCTCTGAAATCCGCTACCTCACCCCCATGAGCGTAGACGTGAAGAAGAAAAAATATTGCCGTTTCAAACGCTTCGGCATCAACTTCGTGGACTACAAAGATCCCGAATTCCTGAAGAAATTCCTCAACGAACAGGGCAAGATTCTTCCCCGCCGCATCACCGGCACCTCTCTGAAGTTCCAGCGCCGTGTCGCTCAGGCCGTAAAGCGTGCCCGCCACCTGGCTCTGCTGCCCTACGTGACCGACCTGATGAAATAACCCATTAAACCCGACACAGAAATGAAACTGATCCTCAAAGAAGACGTCTCGGGCCTGGGATACAAGGACGACGTTGTAGAAGTGAAGTCCGGCTATGGCCGCAACTACCTTATCCCTACCGGCAAAGCCGTAATTGCCTCGCCTTCGGCTCTGAAGGTTCTGGCTGAAAACCAGCGCCAGCGCGCCCACAAACTCGCCAAAATCAAAGCCGACGCCGAAGCTCTCGCAGCTCAGCTCTCCGGCCTTGAGCTCACCATCGGCGCAAAGACCAGCGCTACCGGCACCATCTTCGGCTCTGTGAACAGCATCCAGATTGCCGAAGCCCTCGAGAAACTCGGCCACAACGTGGACCGCAAACTCATCGACATCAAGGAACCTGTGAAAGAAGTGGGCAAATACAACGCCACAGTACGCCTCCACAAGGAAGTGACTGTGGAAATCCCCTTCGAAGTAGTTGCCGAATAAGGCAGCACAGCCACACAGCATAGAAATCGACCGCTCCCACCAGGGGCGGTCGATTTTTTTGTAGGCACACATAGGCTGCCGAGCGGTGCAAATATTTTATGCCAGGACACGCCATATACGCCGCAGCCGCCCCAGTCCGCATATTCCATACTCCCTGTGGCGGATCGGCTGCGACAGTATAAAAAGGCATCCGGCTTTTTTGCCGGATGCCTCCAGGTATTATTCAGTGGTGCCGACCGCTATCAGTCGTTCACCAGCTCTACATGTTCAAGTTCTGCGGGACGGAAGTCGTCGGCCACGTAGGTGTCCATAATCTCGGTATCGTCTTCGCTGCTACCCACTACCAGAGTCTCATATTCGCGCAGACCGGTGCCCGCGGGAATTAGATGACCGCAGATAACATTCTCCTTCATGCCCTCCAGAGAGTCGCTCTTGCCCTGGATGGCGGCCTCGTTGAGCACCTTGGTCGTTTCCTGGAAGGAAGCTGCCGAGATGAAGCTGGAGGTCTGGAGAGCGGCACGGGTAATACCCTGGAGAATCTGTTCGGAGGTCGCAGGCTGGGCGTCGCGCACCACAACCTGGCGCAGGTCGCGCTGCTTGAGCAGCGAGTTCTCGTCGCGCAGGCGGCGGGAGGCTATAATCTGACCTTCCTGGAGGTTCTCGCTGTCGCCGGCGTCCACAACCACCTTCTTATCCCAGATGCGGTCGTTTTCTTCGGCGAAATTGCGCTTGTCAACAATCTGCTCCTCGAGGAAGTTGGTGTCGCCGGCATCGATGATGCGCACCTTGCGCATCATCTGGCGCACGATAACCTCGAAGTGCTTGTCGTTGATTTTCACACCCTGCATGCGGTACACATCCTGCACCTCGTTCACGATGTACTCCTGAACGGCCGTCGGACCCATGATATTGAGAATGTCGGCGGGAGTGATGGCACCGTCGGACAAAGCTGTGCCGGCACGCACCACGTCGTTCTCCTGAACAAGAATCTGCTTGCTCAGAGGAACAAGGTATTTCTTGGGATCGCCGAACTTGGGCACGATGGTGATTTCGCGGTTGCCGCGTTTTACCTTGCCGAACTTGACCTGACCGTCCACTTCCGACACGATTGCGGGATTCGACGGATTGCGGGCCTCGAAGAGTTCGGTAACACGGGGCAGACCACCGGTGATGTCACCGGCGCCGCCGGTGGCGCGTGTAATCTTGGCGAAAGTCTCGCCGCTCTTGATTTCGTCGCCCTCACGGTGGATGATGTGGGCACCCACAGGCAGCGAGTATGTAGCAAGCACCTCGCCTGCCTTGCCGAGAATTTCCACGGAGGGAACATGCTGGCGGTCGCGGCTCTCGATAATCACACGGTCTTCTGCCATCTGGTTGCTTTCGGAATCCACACGGTAGGTGATGTTCTCGAGCATGTCCACGAAATGCATCTTACCGGGAACCTCAGCCACGATAACGGCGTTGAAGGGGTCCCATTCGCAGATTATATCGCCAGGATTAACCTCGGCACCGTTGTCGAAGAACAGTTTGGAACCGTAGACGATAGGCGCGGTCATAAGGGGCAGACCGGTGTTGGGGTCGAGGATGCGCATTTCTGCCAGACGTCCCACCACTACCTTGTGACCGTCTTCGGTATCGACGGTACGGAGCTCGTCGATTTCGAGACGACCGTTGTAGCGTGAAGTCAGCTTGGAAGCTGCGGAAATGTTGGTAGCCACACCACCGACGTGGAATGTACGCAGTGTCAGCTGTGTACCGGGTTCACCGATCGACTGCGCGGCGATAACGCCCACAGCCTCGCCTTTCTGCACCATGCGGTTGTTGGCAAGGTTGCGGCCATAGCACTTGGCGCATACACCCTTGCGGCTCTCGCAGGTGAGCACCGAACGGATTTCCACACTCTCGATGGGAGATGCGTCGATGATGTCGGCGGCGTCATCCTTGATTTCCTCACCGGCACGCACGATTATTTCGCCGGTCAAGGGATGCACGATATCGTGCACGCTCACACGGCCGAGGATACGCTCGCCAAGAGAAGCCACGACTTCGTCGTTGTTCTTGATGGCTGTGCACACAAGGCCACGCAGGGTGCCGCAGTCCTCTTCGTTGATAATCACGTCGTGGGCCACATCGACCAGACGGCGGGTAAGATAACCGGCGTCGGCGGTCTTGAGCGCGGTATCGGCAAGACCCTTTCGGGCACCGTGGGTGGAGATGAAGTATTCCAGCACGCTCAGACCCTCCTTGAAGTTCGCAAGAATAGGGTTCTCGATAATCTGGCCGCCTTCGGCACCGGCCTTCTGGGGCTTGGCCATAAGACCACGCATACCGGCCAGCTGGCGAATCTGGTCCTTGGAACCACGGGCACCGGAGTCGAGCATCATGTAGATGGCGTTGAAGCCCTGGTTGGCGGTTGCCATCTGCTCCATGAGGATTTTGGTGAGTTTGCCGTTCACCTGGGTCCAGATGTCGATAATCTGCTGATAACGTTCCTTATCGGAGATGAAACCGTTCTGGAAGTTATCCATAACCTCTTCCACCTGGCGGTAGCCGTCGGCCACAATCTGCTCTTTTTCCGGCGGAATGAGCACGTCGCCGAGGTTGAACGACAGACCTCCCTGGAATGCCATGCGGTAGCCGAGGTTCTTGATATCGTCAAGGAACTTGGCCGAGCGGGGAATACCGCATTTCTTGATCACGCGGGCAATGATGTCGCGGAGGCTCTTCTTGGAGAGAATGGTGTTTATGTATCCTATCTCGGAAGGCACATACTGGTTCACAAGCACACGGCCCACAGATGTCTGCTCAACGAGGTGGCGCACGGGGTTACCCTGAGCGTCGACATCGTCGACCATCACGCTGATGGGCGCGTGAAGGGTGATTTTGCCTTCGTTGTATGCTATTTCGGCTTCTTCGGGACCGTAGAACACGTGGCCCTCGCCTTTGTCGCCCTTGCGGAGCTTGGTGATGTAGTACAGACCGAGCACCATGTCCTGCGAAGGAACGGTGATGGGGGCGCCGTTGGCGGGGTTGAGGATGTTGTGGGCACCGAGCATGAGCATCTGCGCTTCCAGAATGGCCTCGTTGCCCAGGGGAAGGTGCACGGCCATCTGGTCACCGTCGAAGTCGGCATTGAACGCCGTACATGCCAGGGGGTGGAGCTGGATGGCCTTGCCTTCGATGAGCTTGGGCTGGAAAGCCTGGATACCCAGTCGGTGAAGGGTCGGGGCTCGGTTGAGGAGCACGGGATGGCCTTTCATCACGTATTCCAGAATGTCCCATACCACGGGTTCCTTGCGGTCGACAATTTTTTTTGCGCTCTTCACAGTCTTCACGATGCCGCGCTCGATGAGCTTGCGGATGATGAAAGGCTTGTAGAGTTCTGCCGCCATGTTCTTGGGCAGACCGCACTCGTGCATCTTGAGTTCGGGACCTACCACGATAACCGAACGCGCCGAATAATCCACACGCTTACCAAGCAGGTTCTGGCGGAAACGGCCCTGCTTGCCCTTGAGGCTGTCGGAAAGAGACTTCAGCGGACGGTTGGCATCGCTCTTCACCGCCGAGCTTTTGCGAGAGTTGTCCAGCAGCGAGTCGACGGCCTCCTGGAGCATGCGCTTCTCGTTTCGCAGAATCACCTCGGGAGCCTTGATTTCTATCAGGCGTTTGAGGCGGTTGTTGCGGATAATCACGCGACGGTAGAGGTCGTTGAGGTCGGAAGTGGCGAAGCGGCCGCCATCGAGGGGCACCAGGGGGCGCAGCTCGGGAGGAGTAACGGGCACAGCCTGCAGAATCATCCATTCAGGACGGTTGCGCTGGCGCGAGGCACGGAAAGCCTCGACTACCTGGAGGCGCTTGAGCGCCTCGGTCTTGCGCTGCTGCGAGCCTTCCTGGTTGGCCTGATGGCGGAGCTGGTAGCTCAGAGAGTCAAGGTCGATATCCTTGAGGAGGTCGTACACAGCTTCGGCGCCCATCTTGGCCACGAACTTGTCGGGGTGTCCGTCCTCGAGGCTCTGGTTTCCTGCGGGCAGGCTGTCGAGCACATCGAAGTATTCCTCCTCGGAGAGGAGCTGCATCTTTTCCACTCCCTCGGCCACACCGGGATTGATCACGACATAGCGCTCGTAATAAATCACGGCATCGAGCTTCTTGGAGGGCAGACCCAGCAGGTAGCCTATCTTATTGGGAAGCGAACGGAAGTACCAGATATGAGCCACCGGCACAACAAGGCGAATGTGACCCATGCGCTCGCGGCGCACTTTCTTTTCTGTCACTTCAACGGAGCAGCGGTCGCACACGATACCTTTGTAGCGGATGCGCTTGTACTTGCCGCAATGGCACTCGTAGTCCTTCACCGGGCCGAAGATGCGCTCGCAGAACAGACCGTCGCGCTCGGGCTTGTAGGTACGGTAGTTTATGGTTTCAGGCTTAAGCACCTCGCCGCTGCTCTTCTCGAGGATTTCCTCGGGCGAAGCCAGTCCGATGCTGATCTTCGAGAAGACGTTCTTGGGTTTGTTTTCTTTTCTAAAAGCCATATATGGAATGGGGTGTGTCTTTAGTTAAGGAAGAATGACGAAGCGGCTCAGTTTTCGAGTTTTATGCTGAGACCCAGGCCGCGGAGTTCGTGCAGCAGCACGTTGAGGGATTCGGGGATGCCGGGGGTGGGCATGGGATCGCCCTTGACAATGGCCTCGTAGGCCTTGCTGCGTCCGTTGACATCGTCGCTCTTGATGGTGAGAATTTCCTGGAGTATGTGGGCTGCGCCGAAAGCTTCCAGCGCCCACACTTCCATTTCACCGAAGCGCTGACCACCGAACTGCGCCTTACCGCCCAGAGGCTGCTGGGTGATGAGCGAGTACGGGCCGATGGAGCGTGCATGCATCTTGTCTTCCACCATGTGGCCGAGCTTGAGCATGTAGATCACACCCACGGTGGCAGGCTGGTCGAAGCGTTCGCCGGTGCCGCCGTCGTAGAGGTAGGTCTTGCCGTAGCGGGGCAGACCGGCCTTGTCGGTCCATTCGTTGAGGTCGTCCATGGAGGCTCCGTCGAAAATCGGAGTGGCGAATTTCTCGCCGAGTTCGCGGCCGGCCCAACCGAGCACGGTTTCGAACACCTGTCCGAGGTTCATTCGCGAAGGCACACCCAGAGGATTGAGGACAATATCGACAGGAGTGCCGTCGTCGAGGAACGGCATATCTTCCTGGCGCACGATACGGCTCACGATACCCTTGTTACCGTGGCGGCCGGCCATCTTGTCGCCCACGCTGATCTTGCGCTTCTTGGCAATGTAGACCTTGGCGATCTGCATGATGCCGGAGGGAAGCTCGTCGCCGATGGAGATGTCGAACTTCTTGCGGCGCATCTCGGCATCAATCTCCTTGCTCTTGCGCAGGTAGTTCACGATGGTGGCGCGGATAAGCTCGTTCTTGTGGGCGTCGCTGGTCCAGTTGGAAAGGTCGAGGGTGTCGTAGTTGATCTTCGCCAGTGTAGCGGCGGTGAACTTGGCACCCTTGGGCACGATTTCCATTCCCAGGAAGTCGTACAGGCCACGTGCGGTCTTTCCTTCGGTGAGCACAAGCAGCTTGTTCACCAGAATGTCGCGAAGCTCGTTCTGACGGGCTTCATAGTCGGCATCGATCTTTGGCAGCAGAGCCTGCGCGCTCTTGGTTTTCTTTTTCTTAGCGGCACGCGAGAAAAGGTTGGTGCCGATGACAACGCCCTTCAGCGAAGGCGACGCCTTCAGCGAGGCATCCTTCACATCGCCGGCCTTGTCGCCGAAGATGGCACGCAGCAGTTTTTCCTCGGGAGTGGGGTCGCTTTCACCCTTGGGGGTGATTTTACCTATCATGATGTCGCCGGGAACGACATGCGCGCCGATGCGGATAATGCCGCGCTCGTCGAGGTCCTTGGTAGCGTCCTCGCTTACGTTGGGAATGTCGGAAGTGAGCTCTTCCATGCCACGCTTTGTCTCGCGCACTTCGAGGGAGTACTCGTCGACATGCACCGATGTGAGGATATCGTCGCGCACCACGCGCTCGTTGAGCACGATGGCATCCTCGTAGTTGTATCCCTGCCAGGGCATGAAAGCCACCTTGAGGTTGCGTCCCAGAGCCAGCTCGCCATTCTCGGTGGCGTAACCCTCGGTGAGGATATCGCCGGCCTTCACACGCTGTCCCTTCACGCAGATGGGGCGAAGATCGATTGTCGTGCTCTGGTTGGTTTTGCGGAACTTGGGAATACGGTATTCCTTGACCGAGCTTTCGAACGATACGAATTCCTCTTCCTCGGTGCGGTCGTAGTTGATACGGATTGTGGTTGCATCCACAAACTCAACGGTACCCTCGCCTTCGGCCATAATCTGTGTACGGCTGTCGCGGGCGAGCTGTGCCTCGATGCCGGTACCGACGATAGGACTCTCGGAACGCATCAGCGGAACTGCCTGGCGCATCATGTTCGATCCCATGAGCGCGCGGTTGGCGTCGTCGTGTTCAAGGAAGGGAATCAGCGATGCCGCGATGGATGCGATCTGTGTGGGCGAAACGTCCATAAGCTCCACATCTTCCGGCGGAACAACGGGGAAATCGGCATCCCGGCGGGCTTTCACGGTCTTGCGGATAAAGGAACCGTCGGGATTGAGAGGAGCGTTGCCCTGGGCGATGGTCTTGCCCTCCTCGATTTCAGCGGTGAGATATACCACATCGTCGTTGTCGAGATTCACGCGGGAGTCAGTCACCTTGCGGTAGGGAGTCTCGATGAAGCCCAGGTCGTTAATCTTGGCATACACGCACAGCGAACTGATAAGACCGATGTTCGGTCCTTCGGGAGTCTCGATGGGGCACAGACGGCCATAGTGTGTATAGTGCACGTCGCGCACCTCGAAACCGGCACGTTCGCGGGAAAGACCGCCGGGGCCAAGGGCGCTCATACGGCGCTTGTGGGTTATTTCGGCCAGAGGGTTGGTCTGGTCCATGAACTGCGACAGAGCATTGGTGCCGAAGAACGTGTTGATAACGCTCGAGATGGTCTTGGCGTTAATAAGGTCGAGAGCGGTGAACTTTTCGCTGTCGCGGACGTTCATTCTCTCGCGGATAGTGCGGGCCATGCGCGAAAGACCTACCCCGAACTGGTTGTAGAGCTGCTCGCCGACAGTGCGTACGCGGCGGTTGCTCAGGTGGTCGATGTCGTCGACATCGGCACGGGTGTTGATAAGCTCGATGAGGTAGCGGATAATGGCGATGATGTCCTCGCGGGTGAGCACACGCACATCCATATCGGTTGTCAGATCAAGCTTGCGGTTGATGCGGTAGCGGCCCACTTCGCCGAGGTCGTAGCGCTTCTCGGAGAAGAACAGGTTGTTGATAACCTCTCGGGCACTTGCATCGTCCGGCGGCTCCGCGTTGCGCAGCTGCCTGTAGATGTGCTGGATAGCTTCCTTCTCGGAGTTGGTGCCATCCTTCTGAAGGGTGTTGAAGATTATGGAGTAGTCGCTGGTGTTGGCATCCTCTTTGTGGAGCAGAATGGAATTCACGTCGGAATTCAGAATCTGCTCGATATGCTCTTCGGTGAGTTCGGTCTCGCGGTCGATAACCACCTCGTTGCGCTCGATTGTCACAACTTCACCGGTATCCTCGTCCACAAAGTCCTCGGTCCATGTCTTGAGCACACGTGCTGCCAGCTTGCGACCGATTGCTTTCTTGAGATTAGTCTTGTTGACCTTGATTTCCTCGGCAAGTCCGAAAATCTCGATGATGTCCTTGTCGCTTTCCAGACCGATGGCACGCAACAGAGTAGTTACGGGCAACTTCTTCTTACGGTCGATGTAGGCATACATCACGTTGTTGATGTCGGTTGCGAACTCGATCCAGCTTCCGCGGAAGGGGATGATACGCGCCGAATACAGCTTTGTACCGTTTGCATGGGTGCTCTGTCCGAAGAACACACCGGGCGAACGGTGCAGCTGACTCACAACAACACGTTCGGCACCGTTGATGACAAAGGTGCCTTTTTCGGTCATATATGGAATCTGACCCAGGTATACAGGCTGGATATCAGGGTCGAAGCCCTCGTTGTCGGGGTCGGTGCAGCTGAGCTTTAGATTGGCTTTCAGAGGCACACTGTAGGTGAGTCCACGCTCCAGACACTCCTCGATGGTATAGCGGGGAGGGTCGATATAGTAGTCCAGAAACTCGAGGATAAAGTTGTTGCGTGTATCGGAAATCGGGAAATTTTCCGCAAATACTTTGTAGAGTCCCTCGTTGGTGCGCTTTTCGGGAGGCGTATCCAGCTGGAGGAAGTCCTTGAACGACTTTAGCTGAACCTCGAGAAAGTCAGGGTAAGGAAGGGGATTCTTTACCGAAGCAAAGTTTATACGGGGTTTATCTATCGTAACTGACATCTATATGATATGTGTTTGGAGCCGTGTTGTTTTGTTTTAGACATGCACTGCCGGAATTGCGCGACGATGTCGGGTGTGACCTGGCATGGCTTTCAGCCTCATATGCCTGATATTGCGCGCAGCCACTTCATCAGCTGCGATGCAGCTTCTTTGGCGTGCAGTCCGTTTAGCCCGTTGTGGACTGGGATTCTGCCTTTGACAGTTCTGACCCGAATCAGAATCCGGATCGGGAGGAATGGTACCGCCGGCGCGGCTTGCGCCCGCAGCTCCTTGATGTGTCGACAGTTGCCACAAAGCAACCGCGGAATAATTATGAGCACAAAAGGTTAAGAAGCCCCTGGCTGGGGGATTCTTAACCTACGTGCCTGAATATCAGGGATATTATTTGAGTTCCACTTCGGCGCCAACTTCTTCGAGCTGAGCCTTGAGGGCTTCTGCATCGGCCTTGGCAACGCCTTCTTTGAGGTTGGAGGGAGCGCCGTCGACGAGCTCTTTAGCTTCTTTGAGGCCCAGACCGGTGAGTTCTTTCACCAGCTTAACCACTTTCAGCTTTTCAGCACCTGCGTTCTTGAGAACGACGTCGAAGGAGGTCTTCTCTTCTACAGCGGGACCAGCGGCGGGACCGGCAGCTACGGCTACTGCTGCTGCAGCGGGCTCGATGCCATATTCGTCCTTGAGGATCTGGGCGAGTTCGTTGACTTCTTTTACGGAGAGATTTACAAGTTGTTCAGCAAAAGCTTTTAAATCTGCCATTTTTGTATATTTTTGTTTGTTTGTTATTCGGGGAAATTAGTTTTCTTTCTGCGAGAGTGTCTCGAGAATACCGTGGAGCTTGCCACCTGCCGACTGCAGAGCGGAAACCACATTCTTCGCGGGCGACTGGAGCAGTGCCACAACGTCGGCGATGAGTTCGTTCTTGCTCTTGATTGCAGCCAGAGCGTCGAGCTGGTCGGCGCCGAGGTAAACAGTCTCTTCCACGTATGCACCCTTGAGCAGGGGCAGTGTGTCGCCTTTCTTCACGAAGTCCTTCAGGAGCTTTGCGGGGGCATTGCCCACGTTCGTGCACATAAGCGAAGTCGACTCCTTAAGAGCGGGATAGAGTTCGCTGTAGTCGCCATCAAGGCTCTCGAGGGCTTTGTGAAGAAGAGTGTTCTTCACTACCATGAGCTTGATGTCGGCGTTGAAGCATGCGCGACGCAACTCCGAAGTCTTCTCGGCATTCAGTCCGGCAGTCTCCACAAGGTAGAAACCGTTGTATGCCTTGATGGTCTCGGCGATTTCTTGGATAATTCTTCCTTTATCTTCCTTTTTCATTGTGTCGGGTGTTGTTATGGTTAGGCATCGACACTCTTAGTCTCGACTTTAACGCCGGGGCTCATGGTGCTCGAAAGATAAATGCTCTTGATATAGGTGCCTTTTGCAGTTGCGGGTTTCAACTTGATGAGTGTGTTGATGAACTCACGGGCGTTGTCGCTCATCTGCGCGGGGTTGAAGGAAACCTTGCCAATCGAGGAGTGAACGATACCGTTCTTGTCGACTTTGAAGTCGATTTTGCCTTTCTTGACTTCTTCCACAGCTTTTGCAACGTCGTTGGTCACAGTGCCGCTCTTGGGGTTAGGCATCAGGCCGCGGGGACCGAGAATACGGCCCAGGGCACCGATTTTACCCATGATAGCGGGCTGGGTGATGATAACGTCGACGTCGGTCCAGCCACCTTTGATTTTTTCGATATATTCGTCCAGTCCCACGTAATCGGCACCTGCAGCTTTGGCAGCTGCTTCGGCGTCGGCGGAGCAAAGAACCAGAACGCGAACTTGCTTGCCTGTGCCATGGGGCAGGGTTACCACGCCGCGAACCATCTGGTTTGCTTTGCGGGGATCGACACCCAGGCGGACGTCGATGTCCAGGGATGCATCGAACTTGGTGAAAGTCATTTCTTTCACCAGAGCGCATGCTTCTTCGAGAGTATAGGCGCGGCCGGCTTCAAGCTTTGATAAAGCTAACTTCTGATTTTTGGTAAGTTTACTCATATCAAGTGAAGTATTAGAGGTTTGCGGGGAACTCTCCCTTGACTGTGATACCCATGCTTCTGGCTGTACCGGCAACCATTCTCATAGCAGATTCTATGGTGAAGCAGTTGAGATCAGGCATTTTGTCTTCAGCAATAGCGCGCACTTGCTCCCAGCTGATTTCGGCCACTTTGGTTCGGTTGGGTTCCTTGGAACCTGCCTTCACTTTGGCAACCTCCTTGAGCTGTACTGCAACCGGGGGAGTCTTAACGACGAAATCGAAGCTCTTGTCGGTGTAGTAAGTGATAACGACAGGCAGTATCTTACCGGCCTTATCCTGGGTGCGGGCATTGAATTGCTTGCAAAATTCCATGATGTTGATACCCTTCGAACCCAGAGCGGGGCCTACAGGAGGCGAAGGATTGGCAGCACCACCTTTGATCTGCAACTTGATTTGTCCAGCAATTTCTTTAGCCATTGGTGTAAAACTTAATTGATTATTATGCTAATGCTTTCGAAGATGTTATGGGCGGTCGTAACCCCGCTTGCCGCTCTTCTCAGGCTTCGCGTTCCACTTGCGAATAATCCAGCTCCAGCGGAGTCTTGCGGTCGAAAATACGCACAGCCACTTTGAGCTTGCGCTTTTCGTTGTTCACCTCCTCGACAACCCCGGGGAATCCCTTGAACGGACCGTCGGTCACCTTCACGCTCTCGCCGACAATGAAGTCGACAATCGCATTTCCTTCGGGGTCGGCGAGTTCGTCGGCGGCACCGAGCATACGCATCACTTCCGCTTCACGAAGCCTTTCGGGCTTGGAGTTCTTCTCGCGTCCGCGGAGGAAGTCGATAACGTTGGTGGTATTGGTCAGTTCATGGATAACCTCTCCGGTGAGGTCGGCTTCGATGAACACGTAGCCGCTGTAGAGGTTCTTTTCCTTGATCACTTTCTTGCCGTTGCGCAGGGTCATCACCTTTTCGGTGGGAATCAACACCTGGAACACATAGTTGCCCAAGTCGGTACGCTTCATCGATCCCTCGATGATTTCCTTGACTTGGGCCTCTTTGCCTGAGATGGCACGCAGAACGTACCAGCCTTTTTTACTTTCAGCCATTGACGATGCCACTTTGTGGTGTGAAACTGCTTACAAGCTGTAAAGGAAGTGCATAAAGCGATCGACCACCTGATCCATGACGAGTATTATCAGGGCGATAATGGCGGAAGCAATCATCACGATGATGGCCGATTTCACTAATTGGGCTTTAGAAGGCCAGGAAGTCTTATAACGGAGTTCGTCGTAGGCTTCCTGAATATTCGTAAGTAGTTTGAGTTTCATTTGATTTATTTTTGCACGGGAAGAGAGGCTCGAACTCCCGACACCTGGTTTTGGAGACCAGTGCTCTACCGACTGAGCTATTCCCGTATGTAAGATGCCGGACTCCGGCGCAGCCAGCGCCCGGCATCTTTATTTTATTGCGGTGTCAACCGCGTATCAGTCGAGGATTTCGGTAATCTGACCGGAACCAACAGTGCGGCCGCCTTCGCGAATCGCGAAACGCAGGCCCTGGTCGCAGGCTACGGGGTTGATCAGGTCGACGATGATTTCCACGTGGTCGCCGGGCATTACCATTTCTACGCCTTCGGGGAGGGTGATTTCACCGGTCACGTCGAGTGTGCGGATGTAGAACTGGGGACGATAGTGGTTGTGGAAAGGTGTGTGACGACCGCCTTCCTCTTTCTTGAGGATATAGACAGAAGCTTTGAAGCGGTTGTGAGGCTTAACGACTCCGGGGTGGCAGATAACCATACCACGCTTGATATCTTTCTTGTCGATACCACGGAGGAGGAGGCCTACGTTGTCACCAGCTTCGCCCTGGTCGAGCAGTTTGCGGAACATTTCCACACCGGTAACAACCGACTTCATGTCTGCGCCAAGACCCATAATCTGAACTTCGTCGCCTACTTTAACCACGCCGGTTTCGATACGGCCGGTAGCTACAGTACCACGACCGGTAATCGAGAACACGTCTTCGACGGGCATCAGGAAGGGTTTGTCGACGTCGCGGGGAGGCAGGGGAATCCAGTTGTCGACAGCATCCATGAGCTCAACCACTTTTTCTTCCCACTGGGGTTCGCCATTGAGCGCGCCCAGAGCGGAGCCGCGGATGATGGGAGTGTTGTCGCCATCGTATTCGTAGGAAGAGAGAAGTTCGCGCATTTCCATTTCGACGAGTTCGAGGATTTCTTCGTCGTCGACCATGTCGCATTTGTTGAGGAACACCACGATACGGGGAACGTTCACCTGACGGGCGAGAAGGATGTGCTCGCGGGTCTGGGGCATGGGGCCATCAGTACCGGCAACCACGATGATAGCGCCGTCCATCTGAGCAGCACCGGTTACCATGTTCTTAACGTAGTCGGCGTGTCCGGGGCAGTCTACGTGAGCGTAGTGGCGGTTAGCGGTTTCGTATTCTACGTGTGCAGTGTTGATGGTAATACCACGCTCTTTTTCCTCGGGAGCGTTGTCAATCTGGTCGAAGGACTTCACTTCGGAGAGACCCTTCTTGGCCAGCACTGTGGTGATAGCGGCGGTGAGGGTGGTTTTGCCGTGGTCAACGTGGCCGATGGTGCCAATGTTGACGTGGGGTTTAGTTCTTTCGAACTTCTCTTTTGCCATAACTTTGCTGTTATATATTATTAGTGATTTTTGTCTTAACAATCAGCCACGATAATGCACAAAGCATTACCGGGGCTTCGACTTTAGAGCCGATGGCGGGATTTGAACCCGCGACCTCTTCCTTACCAAGGAAGTGCTCTACCCCTGAGCTACATAGGCGAAAACAAAGAGCGGAAGACGAGGCTCAAACTCGCGACCCTCAGCTTGGAAGGCTGATGCTCTATCAACTGAGCTACTTCCGCAGGGGAGAAAATAATTGTGGGCGAAGATGGATTCGAACCACCGAAGGTATAAACCAGCAGATTTACAGTCTGCCCCATTTGGCCACTCTGGTATTCGCCCTTGTGCGCTATTCAGCTTTGATGGCTTATGCGCTATTGGAGCCTCTTGTCGGATTCGAACCAACGACCCCGAGATTACAAATCACGTGCTCTGGCCAACTGAGCTAAAGAGGCGTTTTCAATTTTCTCCGCAGCGGGAGATTAGCAAGTGCCGTTTCCCGTTTGCGGTTGCAAAGTTAAGCACAAAATCGGAATCTCCAAAATTTTTCTGCGTTTTTATTGATATTTTTTACCACAGAATCCGCACAGCACTGATTTTCAAGGACACAGACATCCCTGGCATCTGCGCCGACGCTGATTTTTAACCTTTTTCCCCTTTCCGGGTCAGACTTTCTACTATCCTGGCCAGTTCTTCCTCGTCGGTATTCCTGAAAATCCGGGCGAGTTTCCGCTTTGTGGCATTGCCCGACTCCGTTGTCACATACTTTTTCAGGATTCTGAACACAGCCGCAAGCGCCGCGGCACCATCGACGAATCCAATGGCGGGAATTGCATCGGGAATAACGTCGGCAGGACATATGAAGTAGCCGTATTATGAGGTCTGGAACGGAGATGTCGGTGTTGAATTTCATTTTTTTACAAATCAATGATTGATGAGCGGATTAGAATCATTTCAATTCATCCAGCAGGTTCACTAATTTAATTCAACCAACAGGTATATCGCGGATATTCGCGATATATTCCTTGTCGATGCCGCAGGAACCGTACTCGTTCTCTACCTGCACCATGATCATAGGACCGCTATTGTCAATCGTAAGGTCTCCCACCTGCCCTGCGACAGCCTGTTATCACAGCATCGCGCACCGCTCGCCGGCAATGCTCCGGCTACAGGCATTTGCTAATCCGGGATATTATCCATAAATTTGCACCCACAAGCCGCCCGAATGGTGGAATGGTAGACACGAGGGACTTAAAATCCCTTGGCCATAGCGGCTGTATGGGTTCGAGTCCCATTTCGGGCACTGGCCGGCAGGAGCATCTTCTGCCGGCTTTTGTATTATTATTCCCGTGGTATCTCACCTGCGATGCCCGCACCGAACAATGCAAAGTCGTAGGCCACGGGATCGTCAGGGCGCATCGTCGCCAGCACTGATGTCAGTTCCAGAACCGCGCGGCGGTCGTTGGCGCGACGTTCCAGAAGCCCAAGCGAGCGGGCTGTGGAGGCGCTATGCACATCCAGAGGAATGAATAGCTGCGACGGCGCCAGAGCTTTCCAGCAGCCGATATCCACAATGCCGTCGGAGCGCACAAGCCAACGGAGCGCCATATTGAAGCGCTTGAGTGCCGTATGTCCTATATCGGCCGGCATGCAGCGGTTCGGTCCCGCCAGAGGACACTCTGCGTTTGCTGCCTCGAGTTCCAGGTTGATATACCGGGCAAGCTCCCAAGCGGGTTCGGCACACGACGGCGCACCGGTAGCCAGACAGAAATCCTCCAACGACGGATAGCGGCTGTAGATGCGGCGCAATCCGCGCAGCCAGTATCGCAGATGCCGCCCAAAGAATGTGCGGTGTATATTGTCGTCGGGGATGGACTCTATGTCGCCGCCGCGCACAAACTCCGCCGGCCTGTGGCCAAGCAGACCATGCAGTTTTTCGGCATTGCGCAGAATCATGGGACGGCGCCCCCAGGCTATGGTGGCTGTAAGGAGCGACGATATTTCTATGTCGGCCTTGTCGGAGAAGCTTCGCGGAAACCCCACCGGGTCGTCCTTGGCAAAATCGGGCACATTGTATTTCTCCGCGAGAGCGTCGAGACGCCCGCGCATCGAATCATCGATTTCTATCATATGAGAAACATAAAAAGCCGCGGCGGAGATTACCGTCGCGGCTGTCGCATTATTTAGGGTGCCCAGTGGGATTCGAACCCACGACCTTCGGAACCACAATCCGACGCTCTAACCAGCTGAACTATGGGCACCATTTGTAAAGGCACTGCAAAGTTAGAGATTTTGATTGAATTGACAAAGAATTTTTTATATTTTTTCGCTGTCAATTGTCACGTGCGCTGCTATATCCCTCATACGCTGAGCATTGCACAAAAGGAGAGTCCGGCAGCCAAACTACCGGAGAAGCCACAACAAACAAGGGCTATCCTCACGGACAGCCCTTGCTTTCTTACACATAGTACTTAATGTTAGATTATATGTCTATTCCAGATTTTCAATATGAAAAAGCACTGATCAATGCTTGTCGTATCATTTCCGATGCAAAGTTATATCGAATTTGCGAACTACCAAAAAGCCATTACACAGCATCGGGGATACACTCGGATTAATATGTTAAGCCAATCCGCAGCTTTAACTGATAGCCGTAGTTAAATACAACCGGCAGCCGTCAATTTGTCTTTCTTATCTGCTTTTAAGTTAAAAAATGACCGAATCTATAAAGAGTGTTAAAAATAAAGTTCACTGCGACATTATGATACATCGCAGCTTCTACAAGTCCCACAGCACATACAGGAACGGCAAAAGGAAAGCAAAAACAGGTCCTTCCGGAAATTTTACCGGCGGGCCAGCACAACAAATCTACCATTGAACGATTCGGCCTGCACACTGCTCTCTTCGGTGTATTCACTGCGGTCGAACTGCGGAAAGAAAGTATCGGCGGGGCGGCAGTCGTCGATTTCGGTGAGAACAAGCCTGTCGGCAAGCGGAAGTGCGGCCTCATACAGCATGGCACCCCCAATGATATAGGTATCACCGGGACCGTCGGCAGCCAATGCCAGCGCCTCTTCGAGAGATTTGGCCACTTCGGCCCCTTCGGCGCTGAAGCCTTCGGTTGCACTCACCACAATGTTGCGACGGCCTGGAAGCGCACCTGGCAGGCTCTGCCATGTACGGCGGCCCATCACCACTGTGCTTCCCATTGTCGCCGTCTTGAAATGGCGTAGGTCTTCCTTGAAGCGATACACCAGATCTCCACCGATTCCTATGGCTCCCCGGCGGTCGATTGCCACGATTATGTTCACACTCGGTTTCATACAGCCACCTCCGCCTTGATGTGAGGCATAGGATCGTAATCCGTCAGTTCGAAGTCGGCGTAGCCGTAGTCGAACACACTGCTGTGCTCGCCATGGATGAGCATCTTCGGCAGTGCCCTCGGAGTGCGCCCGAGCTGCAGGCGCGCCTGCTCGAGATGGTTCAAGTAGAGGTGGGCGTCACCGAGAGTGTGCACGAACTCTCCGGGCTGCAGGCCGGTGGCCTTGGCCATCATCATTGTCAGCAGCGCATATGAGGCAATATTGAAAGGCACACCCAGGAAACAGTCGGCGCTGCGCTGATATAGTTGCAGACTCAGCCTGCCATCGGCCACATAGAACTGGAACAGCGCGTGACACGGCGCCAGAGCCATGTCGGGCAGCTGGGCCACATTCCATGCGCTCACCACAATGCGCCTGGAGTCAGGGTTGTTACGTATCTGCTCCTGCGCCTTGGCTATCTGGTCTATCGAGCCGCCACGATAGTCGGGCCAGGAGCGCCACTGGGCGCCGTACACAGGCCCGAGGCTGCCGTCGGGGCGTGCCCACTCATTCCAGATACGCACTCCGTTTTCCTGGAGATAGCGCACATTGGTGTCGCCGGCAAGAAACCACAGAAGCTCGTAGATAATGCTTTTGAGGTGCAGCTTCTTGGTGGTGAGCAGCGGAAAACCTTCGGAGAGGTCGAATCGCATCTGGTATCCGAATGTGCTTATTGTTCCCGTGCCGGTACGGTCGGTCTTCTCCACTCCATGGTCGAGAATGTGCTCGAGAAGCTGTAGATACTGTTTCATTTTTCCTGTTTTATTGTAGTAGATTCTTCCGGTGGCGCCACGAAATTCTGAGGCTGATTTCCGCCGCTGGGCTGCATCATGGGCATTCCCAGCCGGTGGCGTCCCTGCCTGTAGGTGATTGCCTGATTTGGGCACACGCTCATGCAGTCGAAACACACCACACAGCGCGAAGCGTCGACAGTGTGGTCGGAAAGGCGGATACAACCGGCCTTGCACACCCGCTCGCATTCACCGCAGTTAATGCATTTGTCGGTGTTTATGTCGGGGTGGAAAACACTCCGTGCCGCCGGCACCGCAAGCAGCGTACCCACCGGGCACACGGTGTTGCAGTAGCGCCTGCCGTGGCGCCACGACATGGCAGCGACCACCAGAGCTATGCCCGCGGCAATCGACATAGACGAGAGACTGAACACAGCACCGGGTCCGTACTCGCCAAGCGGCACAACCACAAACTGGGTTACCATGCGGGCATAGTCGGTATACGGGTCGAGTAAAGTCGGCAACACACTGCCACCAACGAGCACACAGGCCACAGCCAGGACGAAAAACAGCCAGCGCACGGCATTGGCGGGCTGGCTGTATGTGTAAGCGCGCCTGCGACGCCCCACAAGGCGTGCCACAGCAGCCATGCAATCCATCACCGTGCCCAGCGGGCACAGCAGGGAGCAATATATGCGTCCGTAGAAAAGCGTGGCCAGCACCCAGAACACCAGACAGATAAAAGAACCCGACAGCAGAGCCGTAAGAATCTGCATGTTGGAGAACACCGTTTCATGTCCCGCCACCAGCGCCCACGCCGGCAGCAGCATCGTGGCCAGCGCTATGACTATTCTTATGGTGCGTATCGTGCGGTACATTATTGCAATATCGCAATGCCTGCTCAGCGGCGCGAGGGAGTATTGCCCACGTTGGAGGGACGCAGACCGCCTGGCCTGCTGCCGCTGCCATGGTTGCGGCGCGGAGTGAAAGGATCGATCATCTCGTCGCGGCGGTCCTCCCAGGACTCCTCTTCATCTTCCTGCGGGGCCTGTTCCCCACGTTTGAGTTTGGGGCGGTTCTTCTTTATGGCATAGGGTTTCTGGAGATCGACGGGCAATTCGTTCAGCAGCCATGTCTGTTCCACGTCCCAGTTCTTCTTAAGATTGAGCTTCTTTGCGAAGTAGTACACATCCTCCGGGAGAGTCCACGACTCGATAGAGCCGGTATCCCACTTGCCGTTGGCATTGGCGTCGACAAACAGTCGGGCATAGTACTGGCCGGGCTGTAGAAATCTGAACACGGCCACTTCGCTTCCCACAGGTTTCACCGTCCGTGCCACAGGCTCGTCGGAAGTGTTAAGCAGCTCAACGACCACCTGCACGGAATCGGTGCCTGGAAGCGTGAAACTCAGGTTCGAATAATCCTCGAGACTGGCCACGGTGAATTCCTGGCAGAAAGGACGGTTCCATGTGCCGTAGATGCTCCGTGCCGCCAGGGTATCGACGGTAAGCCGGTAGGTCGCGCCAGGCTCCCAGGCAAGGTCGATACGGCGGTTCGTGAGCAGATTCGACGAATCGGGGCGCAGCGAGGCTGCCACCGGCTTCCACAGTGTATCCGCCTTGATATCAAGATAAAGACCTGCGGAGTCCAGCGATTCCCAAGGAGTATCGGAGGCCAGGAGCAAAGGCCGGTTAACATCCTGCTTGCTGCCCGGAAGGCGCAGATTGAAATACTCCATGTCGGGGCGCGGCGGCCACACGGTGTCGCCGGTGAGGCTGTCGACAGTGAAGTTCCCGTTCTCGCGGGCCCTGGCAATGCGCTCGAGTTCCCTCTTTTCGGCCTTTTCCAGATCTTTCTTTGAAATCTTCTGGTCGCGGAAGAAAAAACGGAGGGTATCGGTTGTCCATACGAGCTGTTCGGTGGAGTCGGTTTTCAAATATCTCACACCCAGACGCAACGAGTCGGCGGCAAGCACCTCCGGGTCGGCAATCCATAGTTCGAGGGAATCGTTGCCGGCACTGAGCCTCTGAAGCGCCCATTCCGCGGCAGGACGTCCGGCTCCCGGAGCACCGTCGACGATGCTCACCTGCGGCATGCTGTCGACCTCGGCGGCGAAGTTTATGGTTATGCGCCTGCGTTCGGGGCGCTTGTAATCGGAAAGATAGGCGGGACTGTAGCCCACATTGAACCAGCTGAGGAAGATGTCATTGGGGAGATACCTCACTCCATCGCGCATCACCAGCGAGTCGCTGCGGTCGGCAGCGAAGAGCGTGTCGGTAACTGTTATCCGCTCCACCGACGGCGATACAACACCCGGGAAGAAGGCCACATCCTCCGAACGGTCCCAGTGATAGTCGCGGTTGAGGTCGTTGACAGCGAACACGCGGTATTCGCCCGGAGGCAGATTGCGCACCGTGAACTGCCCCAGCTGGTTGGTGCGGGCGATACGCTCCATCGGCAGCGTGCTCACCGCGGAATCCTCGAGATTGGAGTACACGCCCACAAGCATGCCCTGGGCTGGCTCGAGGTTCTCGGCCTGGAGCACTATGCCGGATATGCGCAGGGTATCGATGGTTGAACCCGTGGAGAAGTCCAGCGCGAAGCCGTCGAGCACATTGCCCTCGTTGAGGTCCTTTATGGCATCGGCAAAGTCGATTGTATAGGTTGTGCTGTCCAGCAGGCTGTCGCGGAGCTCCACGCTGAGCCTGCGGCCGTTGGCGCTGACCTGGGGCGGCTGCTTCTGCGGCGGCGACACCACCACCTTGGTGAAAGCGTCCTCAAGCTGTATGTTCTCGTCGAAAACAAGGGTGAAACGCGTGCGGTCCACGTTCGTGGCACCGGGAGCGGGATTGGAACGCAGGAATACAGGCGGATTCTCGTCGCGTGGACCGCCCTCGAGGCGTCCCATATTGGCGCACGACGATGCCGCCAGTGCTGCCACTGCCGCCGTGGCCATGGACTTCAGTAGTGAATGCGGCGACCTTGGCATGGGTCAGTAAGTTCGGTCAATGATGAAGCCCAGCAAATCGATCAGCTCGCGCTTCTGTTCGCTGTCGTCCAGCGGGGCGAGGGCTTCCACCGCACGTCCGCGCAGATTCTCCATTTCGGCCTGCGCCAGCTCTATGCCTCCGTTGCGGCGGGCGAAGTCCATCACCATTGCAATGTCGCCGTCGGCGATGCTGTCACCGTCGAGGATTTCCACAACCCTCGAGCGCTCGGCACTCTCCGGCGCGGCCTCGAGGGCAGCAAGAAGCGGAAGAGTGATTTTGCCTTCGCGGAGGTCGTTTCCCGTGGGCTTTCCGAGCGCGGCGCTCCCGGCGCTGTAATCGAATATATCGTCGCGAATCTGGAAGCAGCGGCCGAAGGCGCGGGCATATTCCTCGAGCGCAGTCATGCGCCAGTCGTCCACACCGGCGGCCAGACAGCCCATGCGGGCGCTGCTGACAAAAAGCGAAGCCGTCTTGTAGTCTATTATGGCCATATAGTTGGCCTTGGATATGGAATGCTCGCGGGCGTTGAAAATCTGGTCGATTTCGCCCAGCGACAAGTGGCGTCCCAGGCTGCAGAGCGATTCCACAATGCGTATATCGCCGGTGGCGATTGCCTCCTGCATGGCCGACGAGGTGAAGAAGTCACCAACAAGCACAGCTATATGATTGTCCCACACGGCATTCACCGTAGGCTTTCCGCGACGGGTGAACGCATTGTCCACCACATCGTCGTGAATCAGCGAGGCATTATGAAGCAATTCCACGGCAGCGGCAGCCTCTACAACCTTCTCAGTCACGGGGCCGAACATGCGGGCGCACACCATGAGCAGAAGCGGCCGCAGCTGCTTCCCTTTGGTGCGCAACTGGGCACCGACGATACTGCTCATCATCGGATTGGAGCTTGCCAACTGCAGGGCTATCCGCTCGTTGAGCAGAGCCAGATCGTCGGCGTGCCGGTGCTGGAAAGTTTCAAGTATAGTCATCGACTGTCGCGAAAATTCACGCAAAAATAATAATTTAATTTTGATTACGTCCGCTCCCGCCGATTTTTGCCCGAAAACAAGAACACATGTTCCCGTCATTGCCACATTGTACCGAATCGGAAAATAAAGTCAGCGGCCGCCGAGGAGTATGGATAAGCCGACGGCTTCGAGGCTCCCGACAGATGAGCTGACAATATTCAGAGGTTCAGACAATTATAACAACCCGTAAATACAGCTATCACACCATTTCGTCGTAGCGGGGGATGTCGGGCAGGAAGGAGTAGCCTCCGGAGCCGAAGCGGCAGCAGTAGTGGCGCATTCCGTTGCTGACAATGAGATAGGGAGCGCCCACGACTATGTTGTAGCGGGCAATCTGGTCGAACACCTTCTGGGTGATTGCCACATGCGGAGCCTTGTATTCCATAACGACCAGGGGGCGCAGACGGCGGTCGTAGACCAGGCCGTCGCATCGCTTCAACGTCCCGTTCAAGCGCAGGCCGACCTCATTGGCAAGCAGCCCCGCCGGGTAGCCCCTGTGTGCTACAAGGAAGGCTGTGAAATTCTGCCTCACCCATTCCTCGGGAGTCAGCGCCACCCATTTGCGCCTGAGGGCATCGTACACCTCGGGGCCGTTGTCGGCGGCGCGCACAGCTATATCGGCGGCAGGCAGGGCGAGGGCGGGCAATTCGGTCATCTTTTGTTGCTGCGGTTCGGTAAATTTGCCGTAAATTTACAAAAATATTCAGCATCACCCTCCCGACATATATGGCATCCACATCCACTCCCACTTTCGATGAGCTGCGCAAGAGCATTGCCGCAGGCCGATACGCTCCTGTATATCTGCTGCATGGCGAAGAAGGCTACTACATCGACCGTCTGCTGGAAGAATTCGACAAAATTCTGCCTTCCGACGAGAAGGAGTTCAACCAGTACACTCTCTACGCCACCCAGACCGAACCGTCGGCCATTATCGACATCTGCCGGCGCGTGCCCATGATGGCGCAGCGGCAGGTGGTGATTGTGAAGGAGGCGCAGGGTGCGCGCGCCGATGCCATAAACCGTCTGGCGCCCTACATAGCCTCTCCTGTTGCCTCCACAGTGCTTGTTGTTGCCTTCCGCGGCGCCCAGGCCAAGGGCAAGGACCTACTGGCGGCAGTGCGCAATGGCGGAGGCGTGTTGTTCGAGTCAAAGAAGATTACCGAATACAACGCCCCGGCGGCAATCGGCAACTACCTGCGTTCAAAAGGGCTTACCGCCGACCCCAAAAGCCTCGAGATGCTGCGCGATTTCATAGGCACCGACCTCACGCGCCTGCACAACGAAATCGACAAGCTCGCCACTCTTCTGCCTTCGGGCGCGGCGGTGACTCCCGAGGTGATAGAGCGCAATATAGGCATCAGCCGCGAATACAACAGTTTCGAACTTGTCGACGCCCTTGCCGAAAAAAACGCGGCCAAGGCATTCCGCATCCTCGCCTACTTCCGCACACACACCAAGGAAGCGCCTGTTGTGCTTGTGGCATCCTCGGTTTTCAATTTCTTCGCCGATGTGCTCACCGGCCACTATGCCGCCGACCGCTCGGCCGACGGTATCGCCAACGAACTCGGACTCCGCAACAGTTTCGCCGCCAAACGCATCCTCAAAGGCATGAGCAACTACTCACCGGTGAAAACGGTGGAAATCATTTCCGCCATACGACGCTTCGACGCCATGAGCAAGGGCGTAGACTCCAGGCAGAACGAGCACCAGCTGCTCTACGACCTGGTGTACCACATCCTCACGGCTCCAGGGCGCCTATGACACCGTTTCATATAGAAACCGGAGGTTGTGCATCAACGACACAACCTCCGGTTTAGGTTATCGGCTAATATACGGTAGTTACTCGTCGGTGTCGTACCACTTGGAGTACATGAGATAGTTCTTGGCGATTCTGATGTTCATCTCCTTTGACTGGGCCGGGTCGACCATCTTGATGAACTTCGCGGGAGCACCGCCCCACAGCTCATTAGGGCCGATTTTTGTTCTGGCGAGCACGACAGAGCCGGCAGCCACAATGGCACCGGAGCCAACTTCGGCATCGTCCATCACCACGGCTCCCATTCCTATGAGGGCGAAATCGCGGATTTTAGCACCATGGATAGTCACATTGTGCCCTATGCTCACATCATCGCCGATTTCTATGGTGGACTTCTGATATAACGTGTGCAGCACGCTTCCGTCCTGGATGTTCACACGGTTGCCTATGGTTATTGTGTTCACATCGCCACGCAACACGGCATTGAACCAGATGCTGCACTGGTCGCCCATGGTGACATCGCCGACCACTGTGGCGTTTTCGGCAAGGAAGCACTCTTTGCCGATGCGGGGAGTAAATCCGCGCAGAGGAATTATCAGGGCCATTGGTCAGAAAGGGAGATTGTCGGTTATGGAACGTGTCCTGCATTCCAGCCACTGCCGTTCCTCGGCGTCGAGATATGGCGAGAGACGTTCGAAGACAGTGCGGTGGTAGCTGTCGAGCCATTCGATTTCATCGGAGGTCAGCATGTCCACGTCGAACAACCGGAGATCGAAGGGGAAGAGGGTGAGCGTCTCGAAACGCAGGAAGTTGCCGAATTCGTTGGTGCACGCACGGCGGCACAGCACAAGATTCTCGCATCGGATGCCGTGTATGTCGGCGCGGTACAGTCCCGGTTCGTTGGAGGTGATCATGCCCGGACGGAGCACTGCATCCACCCAGTTCAGACGGATGCTCTGCGGGCCTTCATGCACTCCAAGGAAGTGGCCAACGCCATGCCCGGTGCCGTGGAGATAGCTCATCCCGTTGCGCCACAGATACTGGCGCGCGATGGCGTCGAGCTGCGCGCCGCGCGTATCGTCGGGGAACATCATGGTGGCCAGGGCGATATGGCCTTTCATCACCAGAGTGAAGTCGCGTCGCTCCTCGGCAGTTGGCGTACCCAGAGCGATGGTGCGGGTTATATCGGTGGTGCCGTCGAGATACTGTGCGCCGCTGTCGACCAGCAGGAGCCCGTGGGGCGCCAGCACGGAATTGGTAGCCTCGGTGGCCTCGTAGTGAACAATGGCTCCGTGGGGACCGTAGCCGGCGATGGTGCCGAAGCTCTCGTCGCGGTAATTCTCGCCCTGCGAGCGATATTTCTTCAGGATGGCGGCGACATCCATCTCGGTTATTTCGGTGCCAGTGGCTATCGCCCGCTCGATTTCACGGAAAGAGCGTACCAGTGCTACGCCATCGCGCACCATGGCCCTGCGTATGCCCTGCAGCTGTATGTCGTTCTTCACCGATTTCAGTGCCGATGCCGGCGAAAGAGCGGTGTTGACAGCCCTGCCTGCAAGCAGGGAGTGCATGCGCCCCGAAGTGCGCGCCGGGTCCACCAGCACAGTGGCGGCATCCGGCAGGGATGCCAGGAATGCACCGGCCTCGGTGTATCCCATCACACCCACACCTTCGGCGGCGAGGTATTCCAGAAGCGCGGCATCGGTCTTGGAGCTGTCGACAAAGAGGATGTTGCGGTCGGGGCTGAGGAACAGATAGGAGGTGGCCACCGGTGTGTGGCGCACATCGTCGCAGCGTATGTTGAGAGTCCATGCAATCTCGTCGAGTGCCGAAATGAAGATTGCGCCGGCGCCGGCCTCGGCTGTCGCGGCAAGAATCTTCCCTATTTTCGAGCTTGCCGACTCTCCAGCGTAGGCCACATCGTGCACATATATCTTTCCCGAGGGCATTTCCGGGCGGTCGAGCCACACGGCTGAAGGGTCGAAGGATGCATCGACTTTTATTCCGGCCTTCTGAAGCTCGCCCTGCAGGTCGGCCAGGCGCGGCACGGGCAACAGCATGCCGTCGACGCCCACAGTGGCGCCTTCGGGCAGGTTGATGCACAGCCAGTGGCCTATGCCCGGTGTCGAGGCGAGGCCGTCTCTCATAAGTTCTATTTCCGAGCCTTCGAGCTGGCGTGTAGCCTGGATGAAGTATCGTGAGTCGGTCCACAGACAAGCCTGGTCGGCTGTCACCACCAGATCGCCGGCCGAGCCGGTGAATCCGCTAAGCCAGCGGCGCAGTTGCCAGTGAGGAGCGAGGTATTCGCTCAGATGCGGGTCGGCCTGCGGAATCACCGCTGCATCGATGCCCTTTGCTTTCATCAGCCCGCGCAGAGCGGCGAGCCGTATTTCGGATTCGTGTGCCATATTGTTGTTTTCTTTGGATTTTCTGTTTATGCCACCGCACTCAGCGGTAGCTTTTCAAAGGAGGATAGAATGCGTCGGGAATGTGCTCTACGGTGTGGCTGGAGGGAGTGCCGCGGATAGCGAAAAGGTCGAACCTCACCCCGAAAGGCACATCGCAGCCGCGGAGATAAGCCTCGGCTGCCCGCACCATATGGGCTATCTTGCGCTCGTCGACAGCCTCGAGAGGGTCCTCGTCGGCATCGGCCCGGGTCTTCACCTCGGCAAATATCAGATCGGCACCCTTGCATGCCACAATGTCGATTTCCAGACGCCCCATGCGCCAGTTGCGCTCGCGGATAACAGCACCCTCGGCCTCGAGGGCGGCGGCAGCGATGTCCTCGCCCCATCTGCCGAGTTCGTTATGGTGCGCCATATGTCCGCAAAGATAAGCTTTTCCGGCGACAAATCACAGCCGCGATATCAATACCGCCACGTAGCCCACATAAACAGCCACCAGCACAGCGCCTTCGGCACGGGTGATGGTTCGCTCGCGGAACAGCCAGCCGAAAAGCCAGAACAGCACCGAAGCCACAAGGAGTGTGCCAAGGTCGAAGTTGCCGATTCCGCCAAAGGGCAGCGGACGAATGGTAGCCGACAGGCCCAGAACCATGAGCACATTGAATATGTTGCTGCCTATTACATTTCCCAGCGCCAGCCCTGGACGGCCTTTCACCGCCGCGACCACAGAGGTGGCCAGCTCGGGAAGTGAAGTGCCTGCGGCCACGATGGTGAGGCCAATCACAGCCTCACTGACTCCCAGACCTTGCGCGATGCCCGAAGCGCCCTCGACAAAGCGGTCGCCGCCCCAGACAAGCGCGGCGAGTCCGCCGAGAACGAAGAGCACCGACTTCCACACGGCCATCGGCGGTTTTTCATCGCCGGAACCGCCGGACGGTGCGGCATCCTTGCCGGAAAAATCCGGATGCCGGGCGCTGGCGAAAGTATAGCGCATGAACAGCAGGAAGAAGACCAGCAGGAAAATACCCGCCACACGCGACACCTCATTGTCGCCATAGCCGTTCAGCCATCCGCTGTTGCCAAGCACAAGAAGTACCACCGACGACAGCAGCACCATGGGAATCTCCATAGTCATCACACTCCGTTCCATAACAATGGGTCGCACAAGTGCGGTAACACCGATAATAACAAGAATATTGAAAATATTGCTTCCCACTACATTGCCTATGGCCAATGGAGCGCTTCCGCCCACGGCGGCAAGCACGGAGATGGCGAGTTCCGGCGCGGATGTGCCGAAAGCCACTACCGTTAGCCCAACCACCAGCTCGCTCACACCAATGCGCCGGGCAATGGCCGAAGCGCCCTCGGTGAGAATATTGGCACCGACAAGTATCAGCACCAGGCCCGCCACGAGCCATACGATATCCATTATCATGATTCAACTATATTATATAGACAGACAAAAATACATATTAATCGGTTCGCCCGCAAACCCGCTAATAACGAAATTTCCCTGCGAACCACAGCACCACCCGAAGCCTATTTCTGCATATGATGGAATTTTTGTAATTTTGTGGCATGGGACGACTTATGGCCATCGATTTCGGACGCAAGCGTTGCGGCATAGCCGTGACCGACCCCCTGCGTATTGTCGCCAACGGACTCGACACCGTTGCCACTGCATCGCTGGTCGATTTTGTCAGAGACTACGCCTCACGTGAGCCTCTCGATGCGATAATCATGGGCGAACCTCGCGACATGCGCGACCGCCCGTCGGAGTCGCAGCGTTTCATGCGCCCGGCTCTGGCCCGGCTGCGCAAAGCGCTGCCCGACATTCCCGTGGAGCTGTACGACGAACGCTTCACCTCCGTGCTGGCGCACCGTGCCATGCTCGACGGCGGACTGAACCGCACCGACCGTCGCGACAAGGCGCTCGTCGACAAAATAAGCGCCGCCATAATTCTCAACGACTATCTCGAAAGTATCCGCAACAGATAATGAAACTTCCCGTCTACCTCTATGGCCACCCCGTGCTGCGCGCCGTATCCGAGCCTATAGGCCCGGAGTATCCCGAGCTTAAAGAGCTGGTGGCACAAATGTTCGACTCCATGTACCTCAGCGAGGGTGTGGGGCTGGCGGCTCCGCAGATCGGCCGCAACATACGCCTTGTGGTCATCGACGCCGACCCCGTGAGCGACAGCTTCCCGGAATGCGCAGGCCGCAAGATGACACTCATCAACCCCGAAATCGAAATTTTCGACGAGCCGGCCATATCGCGCAGCGAAGGCTGCCTTAGCCTCCCCGGAATCTCCGAAAACGTGCCGAGGGTGGAACACATAACCCTGAAATGGCTCGACGAGGACTTCCAGCCGCACTGCGAGGAAATCAAAGGCTTTCTGGCACGCATCGTACAGCACGAATGCGACCACCTCGAGGGCAAGCTGTACATCGACCACATATCGGGCATCCGCCGGCAACTCATCCGCGGCAAGCTCAACAACATAGCCACCGGCCGCACACGGGTGGACTACCCCGCCAAATACGCTCCCGCAGCAAAACGGCGATAACCATAACCCTACATCTACCTACACATGGCAGACGACAAGAAAATAATTTTCTCCATGGTGGGGGTGAGCAAGACCTACCCTCCACAGAAACAGGTTCTGAAAAACATATACCTTTCGTTCTTCTACGGCGCCAAAATCGGCATCATCGGTCTTAACGGCTCGGGCAAGAGCTCGCTGCTGAAAATCATCGCAGGAGTCGACAAGGAATACCAGGGCGAAGTGGTGTTCGCGCCGGGCTATTCCGTGGGATACCTCGAGCAGGAACCGCACCTCGAACCGGGCAAGACCGTAATCGAAGTCGTCCGCGAGGGCGTGAAACCGGTTATGGATCTCCTTGCGGAATTCGAGAAAGTCAATGAAGCCTTCGGCGACCCCGACGTGCTTGAGAACCCCGACAGGATGGACGCCCTCATCGCCCGGCAGGCCGAACTGCAGGACGCCCTCGACGCCGCCGATGCCTGGAACATCGACAACCGCCTGGAACGTGCCATGGACGCGCTGCAATGCCCGCCCGACGACCAGGTTGTCGACACACTGTCCGGCGGCGAGCGCCGCCGCGTGGCTCTGTGCCGCCTGCTGCTGCAGCAACCCGACGTGCTGCTGCTCGACGAGCCAACCAACCACCTCGACGCCGAAAGCATCGACTGGCTCGAGCAGCACCTGCGCCAGTATCCCGGCACCGTTATAGCCATCACACACGACCGCTACTTCCTCGACCATGTGGCAGGATGGATTCTCGAACTCGACCGCGGCGAGGGAATTCCCTGGAAGGGCAACTACTCGGGATGGCTCGAACAGAAAACCCAGCGCATGGCACAGGAAGAGAAGCAGGCTTCCAAACGCCGCAAGACCCTCGAACGCGAGCTTGAATGGATACGCATGGCTCCCAAAGCCAGGCAGGCAAAGGGCAAGGCGCGCCTCAACAGCTACGACCGCCTGCTCAACGAAGACCAGAAACAGCGCGAGGAACGCCTCGAGATATTCATTCCCAACGGACCGCGCCTGGGCAACAAGGTAATCGAGGCATCACACCTGGCAAAGGCCTACGGCAAGAAAACACTCTTCGGCGACCTTTCCTTCGCGCTGCCGCCGAACGGCATCGTGGGTGTGATAGGTCCCAACGGCGCCGGCAAAACCACCCTTTTCCGCCTCATCATGGGCCAGGAACAGCCCGACGGCGGAGCATTCGAGGTCGGCGAAACCGTGAAAGTAGCCTATGTCGACCAGAGCCACCACGACCTTCTGCCGGAGAAAAGCGTCTACGAGGTGATATCGCAAGGCGTAGAAAGTTTCCGCATGGGCGGGCGCGACGTCAATGCCCGCGCCTACCTCTCGCGATTCAACTTCACCGGCGCCGACCAGGAAAAGAAAATAGGCGTGCTCTCCGGCGGTGAACGCAACCGCCTGCACCTGGCCATGGCACTGAAAGAGGAAGGAAATGTGCTGCTGCTCGACGAACCCACCAACGACATCGACGTGAACACCCTGCGCGCACTCGAGGAAGGTCTCGACGATTTCGCAGGCTGCGCCGTGGTGGTAAGCCACGACCGCTGGTTCCTCGACAGAATATGCACCCACATCCTCTCCTTCGAGGGCGACGGAAACGTGGAATTCTTCGAAGGCTCCTACTCCGACTACGAAGAGCACAAGCGCAGGCTCAACGGCGGCAAGGAACTGCCCCGGCGCCGCTACCGCAGCCTCCAGTAACAGCCGCCGCAGAAAACTTATATGCCGCTTGTCTGTTCTAATTATATATTGTGCGTCGGCCGGTTCCCCGCACGGTAAAAATCGGTTCAACTGAAGTCTAACAACAAAAACGAGTACTCGGAAGACAATGAACACAGAAACAATCGGCATCAGCGCCGGCAGTGTGTGGGAGGCACTCAACACAGCCGAATCACTGAGCATCAAGCAGCTCAAGAAAATAACCAGACTGAAAGACAAGGAAACGTTCGCGGCTCTGGGCTGGCTCGCACGTGAAGGCAAAATCTCCATCGTGCCTGACCCCGAGGACGAGAAGGAACTCCTTGTTTCCCTCGAAAGCGACAAATAAACCGCACGACATCCACAAGCGGCCGCAGCAGACACCCCAAGCACTGCAGCGGCCGCTTCTTTTGTTGCACCCGGAATGCTCTCACAGCCTGCAAAGCCCGAATAAATCCGTATCTTTGCGCCGTGGCAAACATCTACGAACTCCGACGATACGGCAAGGCTGCCTTCCTGGTGGCCGCGGCTGCCGTAGTGGCCATGTTCCTGTATTTTTCGTCGAGCCTCATCTCCGACCTGCAGGCCCAGGAGAGGCAGCGCATGGAAATATGGGCCGGAGCCACGCGCGAACTGGTGGCATCGGCAATGGAGGAACGCCCCGGAACCGACGTCGATTTTCTGCTGGGAATAATCCAGCAGAACACCAACATTCCCGTGCTGCTCACCGACAGCGAGGGAAACATCCTGGACCAGCGAAACTTCCGGCTGCCTGCGCCCGACAATTCCTCCGACCCGCGCAATACCGAATACCTCGGCAGAAAACTCGGTGAACTGAAGTCGAGTCCGCGCCGCATCGAAATCGACATCGCCCCGGGAGTTGTGCAATACCTCTATTACGAAGACTCCACCCTGCTGCGCCGAATGAGTGTGTTCCCCTACATCCAGCTTCTGGTGATGCTCGCATTCATCGCCGTGGTGTACTTCGCGGTGCTCTCCACCAAGAAGGCCGAGCAGAACAAGGTGTGGGTGGGCCTCTCCAAGGAAACCGCACACCAGCTGGGCACTCCCATATCCTCGCTGATGGCATGGATGGAGCTGCTGCCCGACTACGGGGTCGACGCCGACACTCTGGCCGAGATGAGCAAAGACGTGAACCGGCTGAGCACCATAGCCTCACGCTTCTCCAAAATAGGTTCCGAACCTAGAATGGAACTTGTGGAGCTGCGCACCGTGGTGGCCGAGGCCGTGGACTACATGGGCACCCGCATAAGCCCGCGCATAAGCCTCACCTTCAACCCCGGCACCGCCGACGACCCGCAGGTGATGGCATGCACGCCGCTGCTGGAATGGGTGATAGAGAACCTGATAAAGAACGCTGTCGACGCCATGGAAGGCTCGGGAAAAATCGACGTGTCGCTGGACGCCACCCACACCATGGCGGCAATAGAGGTGGCCGACACCGGAAAAGGCATCAGCCGGAAAAATTTCAAGACGGTGTTCAACCCCGGCTACACTACCAAAAGCCGTGGCTGGGGGCTGGGTCTCACCCTGGCCAAACGCATTGTCGAGCAGTACCATCGCGGACGCATTTTCGTGGCACGCTCTACGGTGGGACAAGGCACCACTTTCCGCATCGAATTGCCCGTGGCTCATTAAAAAATGATTAACTTTGTAGCCCTATGAAGTTCCTGAACACCTTGATGGCGGCATTGCTTGCCGCCCTACCCGCCGCCGGCGCAATGCCCATGCGCAGCACCGCCGTGGCTGAAATAGCACCATATGTATTCCCGGCCAACAAGCCGGCGGCCGTTTCCATGGAATTTATGCCCGACGGACAGAGCTATGTCGAGCGCAGCGACGACGGCCGCAGACTCATTGTCCGCGCGATAGCCGACGGCGCCGAGCAGGGCGTGCTCTTCGACATCGCCAACACCCGCGAGACCACCCTCCCCGACTTCGAAGGCTTCAGCATAAGCCCCGACGCCTCACGCGTGCTGTTGTGGCGCATGGCCCAGCCTGTATTCCGCCGCTCTTTCGATGCTGAGTACTACGTATATGAAGTCCGCTCGCGCCTGCTGCGCCCCCTGTCCAAGGAGTTCGGCCGCCAGCGCGACCCGATGTTTTCACCCGACTCACGCATGGTGGCGTTCGTTGCGCAGGGAAACATATACTGCGCCAAGCTGGACTACAACTCCGAAGTGGCCGTAACCGAAGGCGGCAGCACCGGCGGCACCCTCTTCGGAGCCACCGACTGGACCTACGAGGAGGAATTCGGCATAACCGCCGCCATGGCATGGGCGCCCGACAACCTCAACCTGTGCTACGTGGCATTCGACCAGGTTTCGGTGCCCGAATACTCCCTGCCGCTGTACCGCGGCACCTGCGACCCGCTGGAGCAGTACGACCTCTATCCCGGATGGCAGACCGTGCGCTACCCCGTGGCCGGCAAACCCAACTCCAGGGTGTCGCTGCACAGCTACGACGTGGAGACCCGCAAGACAAAACAGATCGACCTCCCCGGAAATCCCGAATACATTCCCCGCATAGCCTACGGCCCCGTGCCCGAAAAACTCATGGTATCGACTCTCAACCGCGACCAGAACCGCTTCGAGCTCTTTGCCGTGAATCCCAAGAGCACCGTTGCAAAAAGCGTGTACACACAGCAGAGCAGCGCATGGATCGAGCCTGTGGTGTACGAAACCCTCTGGCTGGGCCACGACAGCTTCGTTGTCGCTTCCGATGCCGACGGATACACACGCTACTCCCGCTACAGCTACACCGGCACCCCTATGGGCGACATCTCGCAGCCAGGCTCCGACGCCACCGATTTCTACGGCATCGACAGCCGCGGAAACGCATACTGGCAGGCCGCGGCACCCACTCCGCTGGACCGCACAGTCTACCGCCGCGACCAGAAAGGTAAAATCACCGAAGTGGTCGGTTCGCAAGGAAACGCCTCCGCGGAATTCGCACCCGGAATGGCTTTCATGCTCTCGCGCCACGACAACACCGACACACCTCCCGTCTACAGCCTCTGCCGCGCCGACGGCAGCCATGCCCGCGTGGTACTCGACAACGAAGCCTACGCACAGCGCGCCCTACCACTCAAGGCCGCCAAAGAGTTCTTTGCCTTCAGCGCCAACGGCTTTGAATTCAACGGCTACATGGTCAAGCCTGCCGGCTTCGACCCTTCGCGGCGCTATCCAGTGGTAATGACACAGTATTCCGGCCCCGGCTCGCAGAGTGTTCTGCACCGCTGGTCGCTGGACTGGGAGGACTATTTCGCAGCCCGCGGATTCGTGGTGGTATGCGTCGACGGACGCGGCACCGGAGGCCGTGGCGCGGAATTCCGCACCGCCGTGTACCGCAACCTCGGCCACTACGAGACCATCGACCAGCTCGCCGCCGCCGCGCACATCGCCTCACAGCCATGGGCCGGCAGGATAGGCATCTGCGGATGGAGCTATGGCGGATACGAGACCCTGATGGCCGCCTCGGCCGACGCCGCACCCTTCGCCGCCGCAGTGGCCATAGCCCCGGTGAGCGACTGGCGCTTCTACGACACCGTGTACACCGAACGCTACATGCTCACGCCACAGCAGAACGAGACCGGCTACAACTCCTCCTCGGCACTGCGCCGCGCCACCTCGCTCACATGCCCGCTGCTGGTGATGTACGGCACTCTCGACGACAACGTTCACCCGGCCAACAGTCTGCAGTATGTCTCCGCCCTACAGTCGGCGGGAATACTCTGCGACATGTTCGTGTTCCCCAACATGAACCACTCCATCAACGGCTGCAACGCCCGCCCGGTGGTGTACGGACGCATGTTTGAATTCTTCTCCGACCGTCTGAAATGACACGCCTCGACCGCAACGTATCCGGCGCCATGATGTCCACCGTCTTCAGGGCCATGTGGCGCAACTGGGCGCTGGCCTTCGGCGCCATTGTCATGCCCATGATGTTCGCTTTGGTTATGCGCCGGCTATGGCTGCCCATGGTGTGCTTCCTGGAAATATACATGCTGGTGACACTGATGAAGAGCCGGTATTTCGTCGGTGCCGGCGCATGTGCCGCCATTGTGCGGATGGCAGTGCGCGCCCTGGTGATGGGTGCGCTGGTAATGCTCGCCATCGCCGTGCTGTGCACCGACTGGCTTGTGCCGGCGAAAATACACCTTAAGTTCTACAACACCGAGATTCCGTTTATCGCCGCACTCATCATGATGCCGTGCCTGGCCATTTCAGCCGGCTGGATGCTCCTCTCCGGCCATGCCCACACCTACTGCCACACCTGCCGCCGCAAAAACGGCTTCTATGCCGGCGACAGCATCGTGGGAACGCTGTTTTACCGCGAATCGCGCTATCAGGCATCGATTCTTCTGCTCATAGCCCTGGTGCTCGGCGCTGTGGAATACTGGTACTATTTCGCCCGCTACAACAATACGGAGTTCATCGACCCCGACCGCTACTTCTTCATCTACATGCCGTCGGTGGTGTATCTGATATCCCTTGGGGTAATGGCCGGAAGATACATGACCATGTATAACCTCTACGTGACCGTAGAGGACGCCCGCCCAGAACGTCGCAACACCACAACAGTGCGCTTCCTGGTATTCTGCGACAACGACATCCTTCTCCGCCTCGGCGAAAACGGAGCCTGGGACACTCCGCTGGTATCGGTAATGCCCATGCGCCCGTCCATAGGAAACACCGAAGCCGCAGGTCTTTTCGGCGAACTGTCCGACCTGAGCGATTTCGAGGTCAAATACTGCTTCACCACCGACAGCATGGCCGCCGGCTCCAACACCCTGCATTTCGCCGTGTTCGTGCCCGAAAGCAGCCGCGAAAGCTTCGGCGACGACGACCGGTGGTACAACGCCTACATGCTCGACTGCGCACTGCAGAGCGGAACCATCGCCACTCCGCTGGCCACCGAACTGTACCGCATCCACACCATCACCATGGCATGGAAGACCTACGACCGCCGGGGCCGCAGGCTCTACCCGGTGAAGAACTACCGCCCGACCTTCCGCCTGGGCGACCTGCGGAAATGGGACGTCGACTACGACGACACCAGCTGGTTCTCCGTGGCCTTCAACAACGAGGACCGCAAGTTCTTCCGCCTGCGCTCGCTATGGCAGAAGGTCACAGGCATCCTCGACAAGCCCCGCAGCTGATGGCACGCACCCGGATTCTGGCCGTTGTAGGACCCACGGCATGCGGCAAGACAGGCCGTGGCGTGGCTCTGGCCAAGGCTCTCGACGGCGAGATTGTAAGCGCCGACAGCCGCCAGATTTACCGCGGAATGGACATAGGCACAGGCAAGGACCTCGCCGAATACGACGGCGTGCCCGCCCACATGCTCGACATTGTGCCCGCCGGCTACCGCTACAACCTGTTCGAATACATCCGCGATGCCTCACGGGCCATCGACGACATCTTCACCCGCGGGCGGCTGCCGGTGGTGGTGGGCGGCACAGGCATGTACGTGGAACACCTTCTGCGGGGAATATCGCTCCCCGAGGTACCGCCCGACACGCAACTGCGGCAAAGCCTGGCTACAAAAAGCCTTGAGGAGCTATCCGCCATGCTCGCTGCGATGAAGCGCCTCCACAACACCACCGACACCGACACTCCCGCCCGTGCGATCCGCGCCATAGAGATAGAGACCTTCTACGCCTCACACCCCGATGTGGCCGAGACCGCACGGAACGCCAGGCCGAGACCGGCCACGGTGATAGGCATCGACATCCCTCGCGAACTGCGCCGCCAACGCATCACCGCGCGCCTGCGCCACCGCCTCGACAGGGAAGATATGGTCGGAGAAGTGCGCAGCCTGCTCGACTCGGGAATAGCCCCCGAAAGCCTTATATATTACGGCCTGGAATACAAATATCTTACCTTGTATGTTACAGGGCGCATGTCGCGGGAGGCCATGGAGAGCGAACTCGAAACGGCCATCCACCAATTCGCCAAGCGGCAGATGACCTGGTTCCGCGGAATGGAACGCCGCGGCATACCCATACACTGGTTGCCGTGGGACATGCCCGCCGACGAATTTGTCGACATGGCCGCACAGCTCTATGAAGAAGGTTCTTAGCCCCATACTGCCGGCTGTCGTGCTCTCTCTGACCATCGGTGCCGCAGCAGCGGAGCCGGGTCCGATGAGCTTCGGCATATGGCATGTGCGCTTTGCCGCGCCTGCGGCAAAGACAGCACGCGCGGCAATAGTGTGGGACGACAGCATGCGCATGGAGGTGGAAGTGCCGCCACGCGGAGCCGACGATTCCCTGGCGCCTATGGGCGTTCGCTACCGCCTCTCCCGCTCGGGCGACACAGTGGCCGACGGCGTTTTCTACGACAGCTACCCTCTGGAATCGCAGGGCATGTCGCTGGTGCTCAGAACATCGGCACACGGAACCGTGGTCGAAGCAGGCGCGTCAGCAGCCGGAATATGCATCGAAGTACCATTCAGCGGATATGTAAACGGCGGACTCCGCGTCGACAATCCGGCCGGGCTCAGGATTCAGCGCAACACAATCAACAGTATCCACCGACCGGAACCGCAGTTCATCGACCCCGACAGCATTCCGCAATCACCGGAATTACCGGCCTCGCCTCAGGGGCGATGGCAGTATCTCGACCGCGACACCAACCCTTCGCTGGCAGTTCCCGGCGGACGATACCGGCTGGCCATCACAGCCTGTGGCGACTCTCTTTATAATATTGTGTACCTCGGCGGCGCCGACTACGGCGACTGGACTCCCGGAATGGTGAAAGGACGACTGAGACCCACCGGATTCGCCGGCAACTTCGACCTGGAATGGCTCGACAGCACCGGCAGCGTGGCTTCAAGCGAAAACTATGCCGACCTGGACAGCTCCAGCGGCATACTCAGCCTTCGCTTTCCGCTGCTGGAAAGCACGCTGCGTTTCCGCCGCACGCGCTGACAGCCCGCGCTCAGCCCGCAGGAGTACTCCCCGACAGTTTTCCGCTGGCGATATCGTAGTACAGGTCGTTGTCGAGCAGAGTCACGGTGTAGCGCACCCGGTCGCGTCTCAGCCCGAACACCGCATTGAGCTGCTCTGTGCCCTGGAGATATTCGTACACCGCCGGCGGCAGCTGGTCGAAAAGGAGCACCTGCGGCAGAGGCATGCCGTAGCCTTCGATGTCGGTCCACCGGTATGCGGAATCGAAGCTCAGTCCAGGACCGTCGTCGATTCGCACATGGTACACCCCGGCATTGTGCGTATAGCTCTGCAGCTGCCCCGAAGGAAAGTAACGGGTTATGAACGACGCGACGTCGGCGGGCATTTCACCCCAAAGCTCGGCATTGTGGCATCCGGCAGGGGCAAACGGGAGGAAAAACGCCACTATTATCGCAGCAGCCAGACGGACACTGTGCAGGACAGCCTCGGACCGGCTTGTATCGGCTTGTACTTTCATAACTCAAAATATTTTTTATGATTAAAAAACACTACCCGCATACCCTTTGTTCGACACTTTTCTATCCGTAACATCCCGAAAACCGCATTTATCCCCTCATAACAGTTGATTCTGTTTCTGCATGATAACTGACTGGCATTTTGGAATATCAAGCAAAACACCGCATATGCTTTCATAGTGCCACCTCAAGAGCAACCGAAACCGACGAATGTTAATTCCTGAGGCAAGTTGCCTTAAAAAAGCGCACCGATGTTTGCTCCGCGAAGTGTGATATCGAAAAAAACGCCACCAAATAGTTAAGTTTGGTCATTTTTCATGGTCAAATCGCTACAAGTATAAAAATTTGTTATTATCTTTGCCGAACAAAGACCCTGCCGCGCCGCTTCCCGAAGCTGTTGTCTCCTCCCTGCAGGGGCAGTGCAATCGAATTATCAATCAATTTATGTCTAATTTTCTCTAAGTATGAAAAAGCTGTTTCTATTGCTTCTGGCAGTGATGACACTGAGCTTGTGTGCGTCGGCGCAGACGCGTACAGTTCGTGGCGCTGTCCTCGACGCCGAGAACAACGAGCCGCTCATCGGCGTGTCGGTATCCTCCGGCCCCGGCTATGGCGCGGCCACCGACATCAACGGCCAGTTCGTGGTGACTGTTCCGGCATCCGCAACACATCTGAGCATTTCCTACGTGGGTTACGAACCCCAGGACGTCGCCATCACCGACCGCGACCTCACCATCATGATGCAGCCTGCAAACAGCCTGCTCGACCCCGTGATTGTGGTTGCATATGGCGAGCAGAAGAAATCGTCCTTCACCGGTTCGGCAGCCGTTGTAGGCTCCGCCACCATCGAGAAAACGCAGGTCACCAACGTTCTCGACGCCCTCAACGGTAAAGTGGCCGGTCTGCAGCTCTCCAACGATTCCGGCGCCCCCGGTGCTTCCAACCCCACCATCCGCGTGCGCGGTTTCTCCTCGGTGCAGGCAGGCAACTCCCCCCTCATCATCGTGGACGGAGCACCCTACACCGGCGACATCAACAACCTCAACACCAACGACATCGAATCGATGTCCGTTCTTAAGGACGCCGCTTCCAACGCCCTCTACGGCGCACGCGGTGCCAACGGTGTGATTCTCATCACCACCAAGCGCGCCAGACTCGGCGAGGCTTCCGTGGTATTCGATGCCAAATGGGGCTCACAGGGCCGTGCCACACAGGACTACAACTATGTGACCGACCCCCGCGCATACTACGAACTCTACTACCAGTCGCTCTACAACTACGCAGCCGCTCCCGCCGAACAGTACTCGGCCAACGGCGGCAGCTATGTGAACATCGGCGGTCTGGGCTACAACAACAAGCGCGCCACCGAATATGCCAACGCACAGCTCATCAACGGCGCCCTCGGTCTCGGATACAACACCCTCACTGTACCCGAGGGCCAGTATCTGGTAGGCTACAACCGCCGCATCAACCCCAACGCCACCATCGGCCGCATGGTCAACTACCAGGGTCAGGATTTCTGGCTCCAGCCCGACAACTGGATGGACGGCTCCTACAAGCACAGCCTCCGCCACGAATACAACCTCAGCGTTACCCAGGGTACCGACAAGACCAACTTCATGGCTTCGTTCAGCTACCTCAACAACGACGGTATCGTGATTTCCCCCTCGAGCTTCGAACGACTCACCGGCCGCATCAGCGCCGACACCCAGGCAAAATCCTGGCTTAAAGTAGGTGCCAACGTGAGCTACAGCCACGTGAACACCCAGGCCATGAGCTCCGCCGAAGGTTCCTCCGCATCCACCGGCAACATCTTCGCTTTCGCCACCGGCATCGCCCCCATCTATCCTCTGTACATGCGCGACGGCAAGAAGCAGATCATGGTCGACAACAACGGCTTCCCCCGCTACGACTACGGCGCAGGCCTCAACGGCGGCAACCGTCGTCCGGTATTCCCCGGCGCCAACGCCATTTCCGATGAACAGCTCAACAAGAACGAGCAGAGCATCAACGCACTCTCCGCAACCGGATTCATCGAAATCCGCTTCCTCAACGACTTCAAGTTCACCTCCAACAACAACGTGAACCTGATGGAATACCGCCTCACAAACACCAACAACCCCTTCTACGGACAGTTTGCAACACAGGGCGGTCAGATTACCAAGCAGCACAGCCGCGAGGTGGACTACACCATCCAGCAGCTCCTCAACTGGAACCGCGTGTTCAACAACCGCCACAACGTGAGCGTCCTCTTAGGCCACGAATGGTATAAGAACACCAACGAACACCTCTACGCCACCAAGTCCTACATGTTCCTGCCCGACGCCACCGAGCTCGCAGGCGCAATCATCGACGGCAGCCCCGGCAGCTACAGCACCATGTACAACAACGAAGGCTGGCTCGGACGCGCACAGTACGACCTCGACAGCAAATACTTCGTTTCGGCATCGTTCCGCCGCGACGCTTCCAGCCGCTTCCACCCCGACCACCGCTGGGGCAACTTCTGGAGCGCCGGCGTTGCCTACCTGATTTCCAAGGAAGACTGGTTCACCGCACAGTGGGTCGACCTGCTCAAAATCAAAGTCAGCTACGGCGAACAGGGCAACGACAACATCGGTGACTTCCGCTACATCGACACCTACGACCTGGTGAATGCCGACGGCACACCTTCGGTTACCCCCCGCGCCAAAGGCAACGAGACCATCACCTGGGAAAAAGGCGGCAACTTCAATGCCGGTGTGGAATTCGAACTCTTCAACACCCGCCTCATGGGTAGCTTCGAAGGTTTCTACCGCAAGACATCCGACATGCTCATGTACTTCCCGCTGCCCGCATCGTCCGGCTTCATGGGATACTACGACAATATCGGCGACATGACCAACGCCGGTATCGAAGTGGAACTCCAGGGCGACGTTATCCGCACCCGCGACTTCCGCTGGACCATCAACGCCAACCTCACCTGGTACAAGAACCGCATCTCCTACCTCCCCGAGGAACGTAAAGGCAACACCATCGACGGCATCAGCGGCTACTCGAGCGGCGACACATTCTACGGCGAAGGCGCCCCCATGTACACCTTCATGATGAAGAAATACGCAGGCGTGAACCCCGAGAACGGTATGGCCATGTACTACCGCAACGTTCTGGACAAGGACGGCAACCCCACCGGTGAAGTGGTGACAACACACGACTACAGCGCAGCTTCCCAGTATCTCTGCGGCACAGCCCTCGCCCCCGTCTACGGCGGCTTCGGCACAAGCCTTGAATACAAAGGCTTCGACCTGTCCGTGGCCTTCAACTACCAGATCGGCGGTCAGGTCTACGACGGCGCTTATGCCTCCATGATGTCCTCGCCCGCAAGCTCCGCTTCCGGCGGCAACCTCCACGTCGACCTCTACAAGAGCTGGACTCCCGAGAATCCCAACAACACCATTCCCCGCTTCCAGGCAACCGACCAGTACAGCGCAGCCAAGAGCGACCGCTTCCTCACCGATGCCTCCTACCTCTCGCTGGACAACATCAACTTCGGCTACACACTGCCTTCCGACCTTGTCAGGAAAATGAAACTCAACCGTGTCCGCGTGTACTTCGCAGCCGACAACATCTGGGTGTGGAGCAAACGCCAGGGCCTCGATCCCCGCCAGTCCTTCACCGGCGCTTCCAACAACACCTACCACGCTCCCATCCGCACTCTCTCCGGCGGTCTTACCGTTTCATTCTAAAACGAGCCATAAGCAATGAAAGCATCATATAAATTTCTGCTTGCAGCGGCACTTTCCGCGCCACTGCTGACCGGCTGTATCGAGGAGTCCGTTCCCACACAGTACGTCCTCTCCAACCAGCTGGTGGGCAATTCCAACGCCATCACAGCATTCGCCAACGCAATGCCCGCGCACATGAATGTAATTGCAACAATTGGTCAGGAGTACCACTTCGACGCCGGTATGCCGTCGATGCTCCAGATACGCAACGTGATGACCGACGACATGCACGTGCGCTACGCCGGCGGTTTCGACTGGTACTCCTCATGGGCGGTAGCCGATGACGCACTCGGCCCCAACTACCTCGTGTGCCAGTACCCGTGGAACTACTACTACGCCCACGTTCTCACCACCAACAACTCCATCAAGGCCATCGACCCCGAGACCGAGATAGCACTCGAGCGCTACTACCTCGGCGCCTCGCTGGCAACCCGCGCAGCCACCTATCTGGACATGGCACGCATGTGGGAAGTGCTGCCCACGGCTGTGAACAACGGCAACTCGCCCGAAGGCAACAACATCCTCGGCCTCTCCTGCGTTATCGTTACCGACGAGACCTCCGAGAGCGACATGCGCAACAATCCCCGCGCCGAGCACTCTGTAATGTTCGAATTCATCAAGAACGACCTCGAGCGCGCAATTCCATACATGACCGGCTATGCCCGTCCCTCCAAGACTCTCCCCGACGTGGCCGTGGCCAAAGGCCTTCTCGCCCGCCTCTACCTCTGGGATGCCTCCTATCAGGCTGAAGTAAAAGCCGACCAGGCTGCCGCCAATGCCTCCTATGCAAAGGCTGCCCAGTATGCCCGCGAAGCCATCAGCGAATCCGGAGCAACTCCTCTCACCCGCGAAGAATGGCTCAGCACAACTGCCGGCTTCAACGACATCAACGTTTCGTCGTGGATGTGGGGCGGACAGTACGCAGCCGAAGACGACGCTGTTGTTGCCGGCGGCATCCGCACCTGGACATCGGTCATCAGCCCCGAACAAATGTTCGGCTATGCCGGCAGCAAATGCGGCGCGATGCCCGAAATCGGCGCTTCGTTCTACAACCGCATCAACAACAACGACTGGCGTAAACTCGCCTTCGTGGCTCCGGAAGGCACTCCCCTTTCGGGTCAGGAACCCTTCCTCGACCCCGAGTTCGCAGCAACATATTTCGACGGCCCCTACATCGCCATCAAGTTCCGTCCCGGCCAGGGCAACATGGAAGACCCCAATGTGGGTGCAGTGGTTGGCTATCCTATGATGCGCGTCGAGGAAATGTACTTCATCGAAGCCGAGGCAACCGCCCACCAGAATCCCGGCAACGGTCTCAGCCTGCTCAAGCAGTTCATGACCACCTACCGCTATCCCACCTACAACGCCACCGTTTCCGGCGACGCCGCAGTAGTGGACGAGATCATCTTCCAGAAACGTATCGAGCTCTGGGGCGAAGGACAGAACTTCTTCGATGTGAAACGCCTCAACATGAGCGTGACACGCTTCTACAACGGCACCAACTTCGAGGATAACGAAACCTACAACACCGTTGGCCGCCCCGCATGGATGAACTTCTGCATCGTGGCCCAGGAAGAGAACAACAACGAAGCTCTCGTAGGCTACAACACTCCCTCGCCTGCAGGCATCTACAAACCGCTCACCAACGACTAAACGGATCCGAATCATTGATTCCATTCAAAACAGCCTATTATGAAAACAAATAAAATACTGAGTGCACTGGCTGCCGGCCTCGTTCTTGTCGGAGCCGCCTCCTGCACCGACAAGGCCAATTGGGATCCCGCCCCAATCTATTCCGGCGAAGAGGTTTATTTCAGCCCCCAGGAAATCGGCACCCTCGACATCGAGACCGACGCCACCTCCGTGGACTTCAAGCTCTATCGCTCCAACGGCGAGAAAGCCGCCACCGTGGTGCTCAACAGCACAGTAACCGACCCCGACGGCGAACCCGCCACCGAGATATTCGACTGCCCCACCGAGGTTACTTTCCCCGCCGGCGAAACTGTTGTGAACGTTCCCGTGGGCATCACCTTCTCCGCAGTCACCGCCGAGAAGCCCTATACTCTCAAAGTGACCATCGGCGACGGCGAAGGCACTCCCTACGGGCCCACCGAAGCTACTTTCACACTACTCTATGCCACCAAGTACACCGAATGGGAACAGGTGAATCCCGGTGAATACGTAGATGTGCAGATGGGCGGAGCCTGGGACTACAACTATCAAGCCGACCTGTTCAAGCGCACCAGCACCAACATGCCCGGCATCTACCAGTTCAAATTCGAGGATCCTTTCTCGGATGCCGAATGGGAATACATCATCACCATCAACGAGAACATCCCCGTTACCGTTGAAGGTGTTGAAGCTCCCACCTATCTCGCCACGCTGAACAACATCGACACCGGTGTAGAAGTAAATTCCGACGGTGACACCTACATCATGGTAGACAATTTCACCTTTTGGAAAAACTACAACCCCAACTACACCACCGAACAGGTGATGAAGCTGATAGAACGCAACGAGATGGTCAATTCTTACTATCAGCCCGCCACCGGCAAGATCAGCCTCCAACTCATAGGCCAGACATCCGCCAACTTCGGAACCACGAGCTACTCTCCCAGCTTCAACGGCGAATACATTATACAGCTCCCCGGTTTCAAGACCTACGAAATCTATGCTTTCCAGGATGGCGTGAACATCGACGCTACCGGTGCTGAAGAAGTGGTGTTTGAAATCATCAAGGGCGCCGACACCTATGCATTCAAATCGCAGCTGGTACTCGGATCTCTCGAAGGCGCCGCCCTCGAAAACGCAGCCAAGGCTCTCGCCGAAAACGAGGACATCGCAGCCTCCACTGAAGACGGCCGCTTCTCCTTCCCCGTTTCCAACGGCACCACCTACACTCTGGTAGTGGCCGCCCTCGGTGAAGACGGCGCCCTGGTGAAACATCTCGGCAAAACCTTCACCTTCACCAGCACCCAACCTGCCGACGGCTACAAGACCATCGGCTACGCCAAGTACACCGACGGCTTCATGAGCGCTATCTTCGAAGGCGCAGGTGCATGGTCGGCTTTCGTTGAAGTGCAGGAAAAAGAAGACGAACCGGGTCTCTACCGCCTCAAGAACGCATACCGCCAGTGGGCCTACGAAAACGAACAGCCCGAAAGCGCGATGCGCGGCAACTACTACCTGAACATCAACGCCAAGGACGCCAACCTCGTCTACATCGAGAAGAGCAACCTCGGCCTGCGCTTCAGCCCCGCACAGGGCAACGTCTTCGCCTACTCCATGGCAGCCGAAATGCTCGCCGAAGGCAAGACTCCCATGGCTATCAAGCTGCAGCGCGCGAACGGCACTCTCAAGAACGGCGTAATCACCTTCTCGGTGCAGAAGCTCTATGTGGGCTATGAGAACGATGCCGAATGGACCAATGCCAACCTCACCGGCACCTTCAAGCTCGAACTCAACACCCTCACCAACCAGGTTCCCGCAGAGCTGTCGACCCGTGTAGGCAACAAATCCAACACCCGCAGCGCAGCCGTGCGCCTCAACACACCCCTGACCTCCACTACCGCAGTGGAATAATCCGAATCATACAGATTTCCCCTATAGCAGGAGGCAACGCCGGATCAGGCGTTGCCTCCACTTTTTTTGCTGCCTGCAAAAACTTTTCCGGGACTTCCGGTGTTTATCATTCGGAACATTAATACAAAAGATATGAAAACGAAAATGATTATCGGCGCGGCTCTGCTATCGATTGCCGGCCTCACCTCATGTGACAACACTGCAAGACTCGCCGGCAATGTGGAAGGCACATGGCACGCGCCCGAAACAAATATGATTCTGAAAAAAGACCATGGCGGCCATTACGATTCCGGAGCAGCCGGCAGGCACGTAAATGACCGGACTCTCGCTTGCGCTCCTACAATTACTTTCACCCGCACTCAGGGCACCAAGGGAGGCGACATCACCATAGTGGCAAACTATACAATGACTATGCCGGTGGCATTGACAGATACAGTTCTCTCCGCTCCCGTAAACGCCACTGTAAGCGGCACGGCAAACGCCAGCGGCACATGGATGGCCAAGGACGACGACGAAATAGCAGTAACGCTCGACGCCACGCGGACCGACGTGACTGTCGACCCATCGTCTCTTACACTCAGCTATGCCACGCTGACCGACTCCCCGGCAGCAGGTCTCGAGGCCATAAAGGCCCGGGTGCAGGCCAATGTGGCATCGGCGGTATCGCAGGCCATCAGGCAGAGCACGGCACGCCTGCACGAGTTCGACGATGTGAAGGTTGCCGGTTCCAACATGAAGCTGGAAATCGGCAAAACCAAACTGATGTTTACCAGACAGCAATAATCCCTACAACCAGATAATCGCCATCCGAAGAAAAGCATCGGAGATGCTTAACCTGTCCAAACCCCACCTTTACGAAGCGCAGCGTAGTTAGGTGGGGGGGGGTAACTGACAAACAACATAATCATTAGGTCGGAAACCATGCACCCAGCGAATGTGCAAGGTCTCCGACCTATTTCCATATACTCGCACTCTATACCCCATCTAACTCCGCTGCGCTTCGTAAAGATGGGGATTCTACAGGTGAAGCATCTCCGATGCTTTTTAGATTCCGCAGGCACTCTTCCCCACACACCGGCAAACCCCTACAGCGCAGCATATGGCGCATGCACCAAAACCA
>Ga0073906_1000996_pt1 | contig 47490 bp, 44 predicted proteins | sample Inofromicrocosms_FD_65485 | JGI IMG/M metagenome (GOLD analysis project Ga0073906, IMG submission 65485) | Mouse cecum microbial communities from Vienna, Austria - Inoculum for glucosamine and mucus D2O microcosms | ecosystem: Host-associated > Mammals > Digestive system > Large intestine >...
GAAAACAGTAGCTATATTACATGCAAATGTGATAAAATAGTTACGAAAAATATACAATTAGATTTTCCAAGTGTAGGTGCAACAGAAAATTTAATATTAGCATCTATTATTCGGAAATCATGAGATAACAATAAACAATTGTGCAATGGAACCAGAGATTGTTGATTTGGCTACTTTTTTAAACAGAGCAGGCGCAAAAGTTTATGGTGCAGGAACTAATACTATAAGAATAAAAGGTGTAGAAAAACTAAAAGAAGTATCTTATAAAATTATGCCAGATAGAATAGAAGCTGGTACATTTCTAATAGCTGGTGCAATAACAGGTGGAACCGTTAAAATAAATGAGGTTGTTCCAGAACATATAGCACCAGTAATAGCTAAATTAAGAGAATGTGGGTGTGAAATTATAACAGATAAAAGGACTGTATATATAACTGCTGGAAAAAAACTAAAAGCAGTGGATTTTAAAACAACACCATATCCAGGATTTCCAACAGACTTACAACCATTATTTTCTACTTTACTTACAGTATGTAAAGGAACATCAATTGTAACAGAAAATATATTTGAAAATAGATTTAAATTTATTCAAGAAATAAAAAGAATGGGAGCAAAAGCTACAATAGAGGGAAAAACTTTAGTAATAAAAGGTGTTAGAAGATTGCATTCTGCTGAGGTAGAAAGTACAGATTTAAGAGGTGGTGCATCATTAGTTTTAGCAGGTCTTTCAGCTAGAGGAAAAACAAGAGTAAAAAAATTAGAATACTTACTTAGAGGATATGAAGATTTTGATAAAAAACTAAAAATGTTGGGTGCAGATATTATTCGAGAAGAAGGTGATTAATAATGGAAGATGATGAAATTATTATTGGAATAAACCCTCCTAAAAAGGAGACTAAAAAAACTAAAAATAATAAGAAAAAAGATACTTCAAAGTCAAACCAAAATCAGACTTCAAAAAATAAAGCACCTTCAAAGAAAAAACGTACGAATACTACAATAAAAAATAATTCTCGAAAAAAGACAGTAAAAGTTATAGGAATAATATTTCTAGTAATGCTTTTAATGATAATACTTCTAAGTTCAAGTTTATTTAATATAAAAGCAATTGAAGTTTCAGGAAATAAAAAATTATCTAATGAGAAAATAATAAGTTTATCATCTTTAGAATTATATTCTCACATTTTAAAATTTAATAAAAGTAAAATAGTAGAAAATATTAAAGAAAATGCATATATCGAAAAAGCAAAAGTAACTAGAATATATCCAAATACAGTTAGTATTGAAGTAGAAGAACGAGAAGTAAGATATATGTTACAATTTGCAGATAGCTATGTTTACATTAATAACCAAGGATATATGTTAGAAATATCAAATGAGAAATTACCAGTTCCAGTATTAGTGGGATTTACAACAGATTTAAGTAATATTAAAACTGGAAATAGAGTAGATGTAGATGATTTAAAAAAATTAAATACTGTAATAAAAATATATGATAGTGCAGAATTAAATGAGTTAAGTGAACTAATAACTAAAATAGATATATCAAATTCAAAAGATTATAGTATAGAGTTAGAAAGCAAAGGAAAAGTAGTATACTTAGGAGAGTGTTCAGATTATTCAGATTTAAAAACAAGAATGTTATATTTAAAATCTATTTTAGAAAAGTCTGAGGGTAAAAGTGGAGAAATCTTTTTAGATGTTGACTTAAACTCTGAAAAGATTAGATTTAAAGAGAAAATTGGATAGAAAGGAGCAAGTATGAAAATAGAAAAAGAAAGACTTAAAATAGGTATAATTTTAGGACTAATGTGCTGTTTTCTCACAACAGGAATAATTACTCAAATTAAAACTGTAAAAAATAGTACTACAACAGTTGGGAAAACACAAACAGAAAATGAATTAAGAGATAGTGTTTTAAGATGGAAAGAAAAATATGATAATGCATATGCAAAATTAGATAAAAAGGAAAAAGAACTTGAAAAATTAAGAGAGCAAGTTTCAAATTCTACAGATTCAGCAAAAGGATTAAGTAGTAAATTAGAAAGATATAATTTATTATTAGGAAAATCAGATCTTATAGGAAAAGGTATAACAATAACATTAAAAGATGGTGATTCTAGAAGTTTAGGAGATCCAATTGTTCATGCACAAGATGTTTTAAATGTAGTAAATTCATTAAAAAATGCAGGAGCAGAAGCAATATCAGTAAATAATCAAAGAATTGTAAATACTACATCTTATAATTGTGTTGGAAATGTAATTACTATAAATGGGGAAAAAGTTGGAGCTCCTTTTAATATAAAAGCTATTGGATTGCCAACTCAATTATATGGTTCTCTTACAATGCAAGGTCAATATTTAGATATTCTTGAAGAGCAAGGAGTTATAGTTGATATAAAACAAGTTGAAAAAGATACTATAATAGTACCTAAATATGAAGGAATTTACAAATTTGAGTATGCTTCAAATGTTGAATAGGGGTGAATAAATTGGGAAAAAATATAAAAATGACTATTTCCATTGGTTGTGTAGCATTAATTTTAACAATGCTTATGTTTACTCAATTTAAAACTGTTGATGAAACAGATATAATGGCAATAGAAACAATGAGGGAAACAGAACTTAGAAGTGAACTGGCTAATTGGAAAGAAAAGTATGAAGCTGTTGATTTAGAATTGCAAGAAAGAGAACAAAGAATTTCAGAATATAAGAATGAATTGAATAATGGTGCTAATTCAGCAGAATTATTAACAGCTGAAGTAAAAGAAGCAGAAACATATTTAGGATATACAGATGTTCACGGTCAAGGGATAAAAATTACTCTTACAGGATATGATATTCATGATGTAAAATATGATCATATTCTGGAGTTAATAAATGAATTGAAAAATGCAGGAGCAGAAGCTATATCTATAAATGACGAAAGAGTTATTTCAACTTCATACATTACTGTTGTTGAAGGAAATAAACTTTTAATAGATGAAAAAAGAATAGCAGGACCATATGAAATAAAGGCTATTGGAGATAAGAAGTACTTGGAAAGTATGTTAACTATAAAAGGTGGTTATATAGATCAAGTAAAAATGTATGTTCAAGTTGACTATACTTTAGAAGATAATATTATTGTTCCAGGATATAATAGAGAAATTAAAAAAATGCAATATTCTCAAGAATATAAAGAACAGGAGGAAAAATAAAATGATATATATTTCTATAATAATTGGTTGTATAATAGGAGCTTGCTTAGGATTTGCTTCTCCTGTAATTTCATATACATATTCAAGTTACTTATCAATTGCAATTGTAGCTGCGCTTGATACTGTATTTGGAGGAATAGCATCAGTAGTTAAAGGAAATTTCGATTTAAAAATATTTTTATCAGGATTTTTTGGAAATTCAATTTTAGCGATTGCATTAACATATTTAGGAGAAAAATTGAATGTTGATATCTATTTAGCAGCAATAATAGTTTTTGTAGGAAGAATGTTTAATAATCTAGGAATTATAAGAAGATATTATATTGATAAATGGATTAATAAAATTGAAGAAAATAAAAAGAAAAAGGAAATAGAAACAGAAGATATAAAGGACAATCAAGATGTAAAAATTACAGAAGCATAATAAAATATAGAACTCAAGTTATTAAAGAAATTTAGTAATTTGAGTTTTTAAATTGTTATTTGTGTGAGTAAAAATGTATTTTAAATATTAGAACTTGCAATAATACGAATATGAAAAATTCAAAAATATAGCTTACTTGTGTAATTATATATGCTGTAAATTTATTACTTAGTAGCTAGTCTTTTCTTAGACTATTAGAAATTTTATTTATTGCAGTAATTTTAAATTTTGCACTTAATATTTTTTATAATAATTTTCATAATTAAATGTCTAATTATGTCTTGAATTTAAGTAAAAAATGTTATATATTTTACTTTATATTGAAAATTTAAAAGAATAACAAAATTATTACATTTTAATTACAAAAATATGTCGTTTTTACTTGACTTTTTGTTGAAAATGTAATATTCTTATCGCATAGATTTTTATGACAAATTAAAGTTTTAAATGGAGGAGTTAACTTTGGCAATAGGGGATATAATTGTTGGTATTGATATTGGAACCTCTAAAGTTAGTACATTTGTTGGTGAAGTTAATAATTTCAATCAAATTGAAATTATTTGCAGTACAAGCAGTAAATGTAAAGCTATTCAAAAAGGAAAAATTGTTGATGAAGAAGAGCTAAGTAATTCAATTTCTAGGACAATAGCTGAAGTAGAAGATATTGCTAATATACAAGTAAATTCTGCTTATACTACTATACCAGGAAAATACATAACAATAGTTCAAAACAGTATCGTAAAAGATGCAAAAGATAAACTTGCTGGCATATCCATAAAAGATGTTGCTTCAGCAATAATTCAAGTTAGAGATATTGAAATCCCAGAAGATAAAGTATTAATAGATATAGTACCAGATAAATTTATCCTAGAAGATGGTAAGGCTGTTGATGATCCAGTAGGAAAATTTAGTAGCAATTTTACTCTTACTGCTCAAATTATATTAGCTGAGAAAGAGTATATCAGGCAGTTAACTTCTGTATTTAAGAAGGCTGGTATTGAAATAGATGGTGTAGTTCCTACTTCTTTAGCTGAGAGAAATTTAGTATTAGATACTAATGAATTAACAGATAATGTTATGATTCTTGATATGGGAGCTGGAAATACTGAAATAGGCGTATTTAATGGTTCAACTTTTGTTTATACAAATACAATAGCATTAGGTGGGGATAATATTACTAGTGATATTGCATATGTACTTAATATTTCAAGAGAAGAAGCAGATAAATTAAAAAGACAATATGGATTAGCACTTAGATCTTTTATTGATAATGATAACAATATTGTATTAAATACATGTAGAGACATGGATTCAAAAAATATGACAATTAAAAGTTCAGATTTAATTGAAATTATAGAAGCAAGAATTGAAGAAATCTTTACATTAATAAATAAAGATATTACTGCACATGGAGTAAAAAATAATATAAATAATGTTATTTTAACTGGCGAAGGAATTATAAACATTAATAAAAGTGATATGGCAGGAAAAATAATTCTAAACATTCCAGTAAAAATTTCAACAGGAAGATTAGTAAGTACAGTAAAATCAACTTATAGAGTTAGTTATGCTTTGGTAAGATATATTGCAGCAAGACCATATGCTAAAACAGTTTCTAGCAGTATATCTGTAAAAACAGAAAAAAATTTACTAAAAACTGTTGCTCAAAAAATAAGAGATTTTTTCTATTCTTAAAGTGAAAAAGTTTCATAAAAAAGTTTTTAATTTTTAATATATAGAGTTTTAAAAGGAGGAAGTAACCTTATGATTATGGATGATAATGACTTAAGCTACATGATGGATGGAACAGCAACAATTAAAGTTATAGGTGTTGGAGGAGCAGGAAACAACGCAGTAAACAGAATGATTGAAGCAGGAATTAGAAATGTTGAATTTATTGCAGTAAATACAGATAGACAAACATTAAATGAATCAAAAGCTAATTCTAAAATTCAAATTGGAGAAAAACTAACAAGAGGTCTAGGTGCAGGAGCAAATCCAGATATTGGATCTCAAGCAGCAGAAGAATCAAAAGCTGAAATAGCAGAAGTATTAAAAGGAGCAGATATGGTATTTGTTACAGCTGGAATGGGTGGAGGAACAGGTACAGGTGCAGCTCCAATAGTAGCAGCTACAGCAAAGGAAATGGGAATATTAACAATTGGTGTTGTTACAAAACCATTTACTTTTGAAGGAAAGAAAAGATTAGCACAAGCTGAACGTGGTGTTGCTAGTTTAAAAGGTAAAGTTGATACTTTAGTTGTTATTCCAAATGATAAGTTATTGCAAGTTATAGATAGAAAAACATCAATGATAGAAGCATTCAGAATGGCTGATGATATTTTAAGACAAGGTGTTCAAGGTATTTCAGATTTAATATCTGTTCCAGGTGTTATAAACTTAGACTTTGCAGATGTTAGAACTATAATGCTAAATCAAGGTATGGCACATATGGGAATTGGATGCGCTAGTGGAGAAAATAGAGCAGAAGATGCTGCAAAACAAGCAATTCAAAGTCCATTACTTGAAACATCAATTGAAGGTGCTAGAGGAATTATTATCAATATTACTGGTGGAAGCGATATGGGATTACATGAAGCTAATACTGCTGCTGAGCTTGTACAAAGAAGTGCAGATCCAGAAGCAAACATAATCTTTGGTACAGTTATAGATGATTCTATGGGAGATGAAATTCAAATTACAGTTATTGCTACTGGATTTGAAAAGGAAGATGAAAGAAGACAAAATTCTCAATATGAGAATATTGTTGCAGATGCATGGAGAAAAAGAAATTCAGGAAGTAGTATTTCATCAATTTCAAATTCATCATCATCAGACTCAAATGGAGATTTAGATATCCCAACATTTTTAAGAAAAAATAAAGGATTAGGAAATAAATAAAAATATAGGCGTACATAAGTTAATATGTACGTCTTTTGTTATAAAAAAATTAAAAGAAATAATCTTATTTTGTAGATTATTTCTTTTTTTCTGCCCTACAAAATGACAGGATTTTTATAATCAAAATATTAAAATAGATATACAAACTAATACTATTAAAAAAGAAAGGTAGAAAAATGACTATATATTTAGATATAGTGCTTTTTGAAAACATTTTTTTGAATTTTATAATTCTTCTATCTACTGCAATAATTAGTAAATCTCAAATAAAAATTATAAGAATTTTTATATCAAGTTTTATTGGTGGATTATTTGCAATTTTAAATTATATTATTAATATAAATTGGCTTTTTACAATTATTCTGAAAGTAATGATATCAATTGTGATGATTAAAATTGCATTTAATAAAAGTAATTTCAAAAAGATATTAAAACAATTAATGTTTTTTTATTTAGTATCATTTACTTTTGGCGGAATTGCATTTATGTTACTATTTTTTATTAATCCACAAAATATTATTGTAAAAAGTAATCATTTGGTAGGAACTTATCCAATAAAGGTAGCTATAATAGCTGGAATTGTTGGATTTTTGGTTTTTGTTATAATTTCTAAAATAATAAAGAGTAATTTAAGTAAAAAGGCTATGCTATGTGAAATTGAGATTTTTTATAAAGGAAATATTCAAAAAATGAAAGCTATGCTAGATACAGGAAATTTATTGAAAGAACCAATAAATAAAATGGATGTAGTAATTGTAGAAAAAGAAAATTTAAAGAGTATTATATCTAAAGATATTTTAGATAATATTCAGAATATATTGAAAGGTAAAATGCTAGAATCAGACAATTTACATTCATATAAATTAAAACTTATACCATTTTCATCATTAGGCAATGATAATGGATTATTAATAGGTTTTAAACCAGATTATGTAAAAATATATTCTGAAGAAGAAATTGTTAGGAATGATATTTTAATAGGAATATATGATGGAAAACTAACGAAAAACAATTTATATACCAGTTTAATAGGTTTAGACGCTTTATCAAATAAAAATAGTATTTAGTTATGAGAAAAACTTGAAAGGAGGAAATAATGAATTTATTTAAAAGATTTAAGAATAAAATTGTAAAGATTTTAGGAAAATATTTATATAGAGATAATATGGAAAAATTTCCAGTCTTTTATATAAGAGGAAGCCAAACTTTGCCTCCACCATTAGACATTATTGAAGAAGAAAAATTATTACAAAAATTAATGTTAGAAGATAATGATGCAAAACAAATTTTAATAGAAAGAAACTTAAGGTTAGTTGTATATATAGCGAAAAAATTTGAAAATACTGGAATAGATTTTGAAGATTTAATATCAATAGGAACAATAGGGTTAATGAAAGCAATAAATACTTTTAATGTCGACAAGAATATTAAACTTGCAACTTATGCATCAAGATGTATAGAAAATGAAATTTTAATGCAATTGAGAAGAAATACGAAAATTAAAAATGAAATTTCTATTGATGAGCCATTAAATAAAGATGGAGATGGAAATGAACTATTGTTGTCAGATATTTTAGGAACTGATAATGATATTACATCTAAAGCTTTAGAAGATGAAGTTGATATGGCTTTATTAAAAGTAGCAATAAGCAAATTAGATAAAAGAGAAAAATATATTATGCAGTTAAGGTTTGGAATTGGGGGAAGCGGAAAAGAAAAAACTCAAAAAGAAGTTGCAGATATGCTTGGAATTTCTCAAAGCTATATATCAAGATTAGAAAAGAAAATTATGAAGAAAATGAAAAAAGAAATTATAAGCAAAACAGGATAAAAAAGTAAAAGACTGATTTAAAAATCAGTCTTTTATTCTTTTTTTTATTACATTTATGTTAAATAAGTTGTAAATATAAATAATTAGCGGTAAAATCAAAATAATAAATATTATACAATGGTATATTTTGTATAATTAGAAATTCCTATTAAATATAAATTAATTATGGAGGTATATATTGTGAATTCAAATGATGATAGTGTAAAAAAACCAAAGAAAATAGTACTAGAAGAAAAAATGGTTAAAAAAGTAAAAAAAGTTCCCAAAATAGAAAAAAAGAAAATTGTAAAAAAAGAAGATGATTTTGAAGAACTTGATGGAATACTACCACTAGGTGATGATTTTGAAGATGATGATGCAATATTACCAGGGATAGATGAGTTTGAAGAATATGACGAAATTGTTGATGATGACTTTGAAGATTTTGAAGAAGATGATGATGAAGTATTACCAGGATTAGAAGATGAGATTGATAATATTGATGACTTCGAAGAAATAGAAGAAGTAGAAGATTTAGACGATGACTTTGAGGAAATAGAAGAAGTAGAAGATTTAGACGATGACTTTGAGGAAATAGAAGAAGTAGAAGATTTAGATGATGACTTTGAGGAAATTGAAGAAGTAGAAGATTTAGACGATGACTTCGAGGAAATCGAAGAAGTAGAAGATTTAGATGATGACTTTGAAGAAATTGAAGAAGTAGAAGATTTAGACGATGACTTCGAGGAAATCGAAGAAGTAGAAGATTTAGATGATGACTTCGAGGAAATCGAAGAAGTAGAAGATTTAGACGATGACTTCGAGGAAATCGAAGAAGTAGAAGATTTAGATGATGACTTTGAGGAAATTGAAGAAGTAGAAGAATCAGATGATGATGATGAAGTAGTAGAAGCCGACGAAGATGACTTCGAGGAAATCGAAGAAGTAGAAGAACTAGATGATGATGAAGAAGTAGTAGAAGCCGACGAAGATGACTTCGAGGAAATCGAAGAAGTAGAAGAACTAGATGATGATGAAATAGTAGAAAATGAAGAAAACAAATTTGAGGATACTGAAGAGGTAAAAGAGTTAGAAAATAACGAAGATATTGTAGAAGAAAATAATAATGTTGACGTAGACAATAAAGAAGAGGTAACAGAAGATGACGAGATAGATATTGATGAGGAAAATGAAGTAGAATTACAAGAAGATGAAGAAATCGTAGATGAAGTTGAAATGAAATTTGCAGACGATTATGATGAAGTAACTGAAGAGGAAGAAGATGAAGATGACGACTACGATGATGAAGAGGAAGAAGAAAGTATTTATCCAGATGAATTAATAGATATTGAACTAGAATGTATTTATTTAGGAATGTTATTCAATAATCCAAAAGCTATGTCTAGGTTCTACTTCTTATATGAAGATTGTAGATTTTCAGATAATGAATTAACAAATCTTTATAAAATAGTATTGTTTAGAGATGGTGAGGCATATGCTCCAGCTATAGCAAAAAATAAATATCAATTACCAAGAGAAACACCAAATACTTATGATTTAAAATTAAAAGTTAGAAAAATTGCGGCTGCTGGAGATTATGATTTAGAAACAATATATGTAAAGTTAAAAAAATTATTTATATTAAAGAAAAATTATTTAACTGCTGCAACAAATGCAATTCAAGAGAAAATATTAGAAATTCAACATTATGAATTATATGCAGATATGACTGTTGAAGAAGTTGAAAATGCATTAGAGCAAATTACTGTTACTACTGGTTTAACACAAGGTAGATTAAATGAAAATACTACTGATTTCCTACTTGCAGGTGATAACGAATTAAGTAATGGTCTTTCAATTCCATTTAATATATTATCAACTGTATTTAAAGGATTAAGAAGAGGTGAGACAATGTGTTATGCAATGCCTTCAAATTGTGGAAAAAGTAGGTTTACAATTAATCTTGCATCATATATTTCATTTATTCATAAAGAAAAAGTATTAATTATTTCAAATGAGATGGCAGAAGATAAAATGAAACTTTGTATGATTACTACAATTCTTAACAATCCTGAAATACAAGAATTACACGGTCAAAAAATAAGTGTAACAGAGGGAGAACTACTAGAACTTAAGTTTAGACCAGATAAAGGTAAAAAAGTTAAATGTGATGAAAATGGGTATATATTAAGAAAAGAAGGAGAAACACAAGAAGAGTACATTGAAAAATTAAAGAAAAATTCTGAAGTGTTTAATCAAACATTAAAAGTAACTGATTGGGTAAATACACAAATTAACAATTCAATTTTCTTTATTCACATTACAGAGCATACAAATGACGATTTGAAGAAAATTATAATGAATTACTATTATAAAGAAGGAATTCATTATATGTTCTATGATACATTAAAAGCTGATACTGCAAATATTGGTAACAGTGATGAAGTTAAGAAAACTGCTACAATACTTTCGAATTTAGCTCAAAAGTTTAGAATATTTATAGCATCATCAATGCAACTTATTGAAAGTAATACTTTACCAGTAAACTTGACTGTTAACGAAATGTCTGCAAGTAAAACTGTTAAGGAAGTTTTAGATACATTATGTTTAATAAAACAAATTAGTAGAGCTTCACTTTATAAATATGAATATGCAGATACAGATCATTTTGATAAATGTTATGAAATTGATGTTCCTATTGATACAGATGTTAGATTCTATGCATGTGTTGTAGATAAGAACAGAGCTGGTGCAAAACCAACAGTCTTATTTAGATTAAACTTGGCATATAATAGATGGGAAGAACTTGGATATTTAAGATTAAAACAAACAGAATTTGAAGAAGATTAATATTTAAAAGAATAAAAAAACCTTTTTTGGAAATAATTATTATAAAGATTATTTCTAAAGGAGGTTTTTTATTTTGATTAACAGAGTAGAAATTGCAAATGTAAATACCTCTAAATTACAATTATTAACATCAAAAGAAACAAAAGAATTGTTTTATAAAATGAATGAAGGAGATAAAGAAGCGCGAGAAAAATTAATAAATGGAAATTTAAGACTAGTTTTAAGTGTAATTCAGAGATTTTGCGGGAGAGGAGAAAACGCTGATGATCTTTTTCAAGTAGGATGTGTAGGACTAATCAAGGCAATAGATAATTTTGATATTAGTCTTGATATTCAATTATCTACTTATGCAGTGCCAATGATAATTGGAGAAATAAGAAGATATTTAAGAGATAATAATATGGTAAGAGTAAGTAGATCTGTTAGAGATTTAGCTTATAAAGTATTACAAGTTAAAGAAAAAATAACAAGAGAAAATGGTAGAGAACCTACAATAGAAGAAATTGCTAAAGAACTTGAAGTTGAAAAAGAAGAAATTATTTTAAGTTTAGATGCAATACAAGATCCAGTATCACTTCAGGAACCAGTTTACAATGATGGTGCTGATAGTTTATATATAATGGATCAAGTTAAAGATAAGAAAAATACAGATGAAAACTGGGCTGAAAATATAACAATGAATGAAGCTTTAAAAAAATTGAATGAAAAAGAAAGAATGATAATAGATAAGAGATTCTTTTTAGGAAGAACACAAATGGAAGTTGCAGAAGAAATTGGAATTTCTCAGGCACAAGTTTCAAGACTTGAGAAAACTGCAATAGACCATATGAAAAGATTGTATAAATAGTTTATATTTCTACAAGAATTATATCATCACCAATTACTCTAATAGAAGACCATGGAATAATAACTTCATTTCCAGTAGTAAATAAATTAAAGAATTTTGTATTACCAGGAACAATAATTTCTTTGATTCTTCCTGTATCAAAATCAGCAGTTACATCTTGAACATATCCCAAGCGTTTTGCATTTTTAATATTTATAACTTCTTTATGTTTAAAATCTAATCCTTTTTTACTTTCCATATAAAACCTCCAAGCCTACTTAAATGTATGCTATATTTGATTTTTTATGCTTGATATGGTATAATAAATATGGAGCTCGTATTGAGTCTTATATATAAGGAGGAAAAAATATGTTAAAAGGGTTAAGAAATGTTATTCTGCGGTCAGTGATCATCTCTGCTGTTGTGGCTGGTCTTACCTATGGCAGTTACTGGATCTGCAAAGGTCTTGCCTGGGCAAGCACTCAGCTTACGGCAATCCTTACACAGTTTGGCGAGTTCGTCAAAGGAAACACTCCTGTTCTGATCGTTATTATTGTGGTTGTAACAATTGCCAATGTCGTTTTCGAATGTGTTTCAGGACGATTTGGTAGTGGCTTTCAGGTGAAAACGAGAAGAAGAAAGAAAGGTACTGATGAGGAATAAGCCATATCCTCGGCAAGGCCGGCAGAAATATCTGCTGGCTTTTGCTATTTAGTAGGAATTTCGGAGCAATTTTCTACTAATCTTATATATTTTTTGCATAAATTTTCCAATTTTGTAAATAATAATAAAAATTACTTTTAAGGAGAGTATTATGCAACTGAATAAATTAGATAATATTGTGTTTTTGAAAGATTTAGAATCTAATATAATAGAAGAAGCATTTATTGTTTTAAAAGATAATGTCAATTTTACCAAAATGGAAAAAGAAAAATATAAAAAAAATGAAAAAACGATGATTTTGTATGAAACAGAAAGTTTAATAAATAATGAATTCAAAATAAATGATCTAAAATTTAGTGAATATAGATTAAAAAAGTTAAGTAAAAAATATAGAATCCTGAAGATTATTAATGTAATACTAATATTAATTATAATTTTTATGATTTTTAAATAATAATTAATCATAAACCTTTTTTACATGAATATATTTAAAACATGTAAGAGAGGTGTATTTTTTTGGAAAGAATTTTAAATGATGATGAGAGAATAAGAAGAGCAGAAGAAATCTATTTTAGAAGAAATAATAAAGTTCCTGCAAAACATTTGGCAAATAAAGGAAAGTCTAAAAATAGTATATGGTTTAATTTGTTAATAATGTTTAATTTAGCAGTTATTGTTTTTGCTGTTCAAAATAAAGATTACATTTTTACATCAGAATTTTTAGAAAAAGTAAATACATATAATGGAACTATAGGAATGAAAATAAAAGAATTTTTAAAAGATGAAGAAATAGAATCAAAAGAAATAAAAAGTGCTGAAAATAATGAGGAAATAATAGAGCAAACAGATACTAATGTTCAACAAACAGAAGAATTACAACAAGAAAGTAGTTCAATTTCTGAAATGGAGATGGATATAAATAATTTAAAATCATCATATAGTTTTGCAAGACCATTAAATTCTTATTCTGTAAGTTCTTTATTTGGTTCCAGAGAATCAGAATATCAAAATGTAACTGGTTATCATACAGGAGTAGATTTGGCATCAGAAATGGGAAATACTATAAATGCTTCAATGGAAGGTATTGTTGAGTTAGTTTCTAAAGAAGGAGACTATGGTAAACATTTGAAAATAAGATGTAATAATGTAACAACATTATATGCACATTGCTCAAATATATTTGTAAAAGAAGGACAAATTGTAGCGCAAGGACAGCCTATTGCAGCTGTAGGAAGCACTGGGAATAGTACAGGACCACATTTGCATTTTGAAATAAGAGTTGATGATAGATTTGTGAATCCTTCAAAAGTTATAGATTTATGATAAGGCTTGGTATAATATGAAGATCGAAATAAATTTAAAAATTATTTTTGTTATAATTTTATTTTTAATTTTCAATAGCTTAGATATATATATAATGTTCTTAGTTTTTGTTTTTTTACATGAAGTTTCACATTTGATTGTTGGAGTTTTAATAGGAGGAAAGCCTCAGAAAATGAATATAAATCCATTAGGAATATCACTTGAAATTTATTCTTATGGGAAAAATAAACCATTAAATAAAATTATATTCTATCTTAGTGGACCTTTTATGAATTTATTATTATCTATAATATTTTATTATATTAATTTAGAAATTATATTAAAAGAGAAAATAATATATACTAATCTTGCTATTTGTTTATTTAATTTATTACCAATATTACCACTAGATGGAGGAAAAATTCTAAAAGAAATTTTTGGAGTATTTTTTGGAAAAGAAATGTCAAATGTTATTATGATTAATTTTAGTAAAATCTTTCTAGGAATTATTTCACTTGCATATAGTATATTAATTTTAAAGGCAAAAAATATATACATATTAGTATTGTTAGTGTATTTATGGTATTTATATTTTATAGAAGAAAAAAAATATTTAATTTTAATAAAAACAATGGAAGAAATAAAAAAATATAATAAAGTATTGAAATAAATATGTTTTATTAGTAAGCTAAATATATATTAAAATATGGGAGAAAATTGTTGGATAAGAAAAAGATAGTAAATTTAGTTGTATTTTTAATAGTTATATTTATTGTTTTTGGAGTTTTATATAATTTTATAAAAAAAGGGATAGATTTAAGCAAATTAAATAATTTATATAAAGATATAAGTATTTTAGATGAACGAATTTCCATATATTATTTAAATAATGGAGATATTCCGATAAAAGGAGAAGAAATAGAATTTTATAATTCTATTAATCCAAATGATAATGAGCAATTTTATGAATTAAATTTAGAAATGTTGGAAAATTTGTCTCTTAATTATGGAAATAGAGAATTAGGAGAGGATGATTTTTATATAATAAATAAGCAAAGTCATACGATTTATTACAAAAAAGGAGTTTCATATAATGGATTACATTATACAAGAAACTTAAAATATGAAAAAGTGAAATTTAGGGACAGTCTATAAATTTCAAAATAAAATACTTGTCAAATAAGGAAATATGTGTTAAAATAGTCAAGTATGAAAATAGATTTAGTCTATTTTCTCCTTACTCATATTACACAATATGGGTTTTAATATCCAAAAGGAGGTGAAAAGATAATGAATAGATATGAAACAGTATTCATTATTAATCCAAATGTTGAAGATGCAGGAGTTAAAGAATTAATTCAAAAATTCTCAGACATTATTAATAGTGATGGAAAAGTAGAGTCAGTTGAAGAGTTAGGAAAGAAAAAATTAGCTTATGAAATCAAAAAAAATTCAGACGGAAATTATGTATTAATTAACTTTGAAGCTGCACCAAGTTTAATAAAAGAACTTGAAAGAGTATACAGAATTACAGACGAAGTTATTAAATTCATCGTTGTAAGAAAAGACGAAGAATAATAAGAAAGGCGGAATCGCACATGAACAAAGTAATTTTAATGGGAAGATTAACAAGAGACCCAGAAGTAAGATATACTCAAACAAATAATACTTTAGTTGCTTCATTTAGTTTAGCAGTTAATAGAAGATTTGCTAGACAAGGTGAAGAAAGACAAGCAGATTTTATTAATATTGTTGCTTGGAATAAAACTGGAGAATTTTGTAGCAAATACTTTAAAAAAGGTCAACAAGTTTCTATAGTTGGAAGAATCCAAACAAGAACTTGGGATGATGAACAAGGTCAAAAACATTATGTTACAGAAGTAATTGCTGAAGAAGCATATTTTGCAGATAGTAAAAGAGATGGAGAAGCATCAGGAGGATTTGAAAATACATTTGGAGAATCAGTTGCACAAAATGCTGAATTCCAAGTTACATCTTCTGATGATGATTTACCATTCTAATTTAATTAATATATAAAGTTAGAAGATTGGAGGATTAAAAATGGCTGATAAAAAACAAAATAGAAGAAACAATAGAAATAATCAAGATGATGATTTTAACCCAAAGTTTAGAAAAATCAGAAAAAAAGTTTGTGCTTTATGTAATGATAAAAACTTTGAATTAGATTATAAAAATGCAGATCAATTAAGAAAATTTATCAACGAAAAAGGTAAAATACTACCAAGAAGAGCAACAGGTGCTTGTGCTAAACATCAAAGAGAAATTACAACAGCTGTAAAAAGAGCAAGACATATTGCTATCATACCATATGCTCAAGATTAATTGGTTATATAACAATAAAATTGAAAGATATTATATGTATAAACGACATATAATATCTTTTTTTATTTTAAAAAACAAAAGTGCAATTTTCCTTAGAAAATGCTTGCTTTGAGGATAAAATTGTGATAAACGTAGTTTACGTAAAATTTTAACAAGTAGAATGCAATTGATTCTACAAAAAAACAAGAAAGGAGTTGTTGTATGAAACGGAAATCTGAGCACGAAATAATGTCAGCAACACGTCCAGAAGATATATTCACAATGGATCTGAATGTAATCGATCAGGAAAAAAATGAATATATTGAACGGTTTAAGCCAACAGAATATCGTGCAATCCAAAACTTCATGGTAACCAGACAAATTAAGTTACTCTATGAAGAAGCTATATCCCGAATCAACAATGGGTGGTCTTTGAATGAACTTACTATTTGCGCCAAGAATGGGAAAGAATACAATATTCATTACAACAATAGTTTTCCGTTCAAACTTGGGCAGATGTATATTACTGCGAAATATGTGATTTATGTAGTTGATGGAAAATATGAAAAATATTACAAGAATTACATTTCAAAGACACATTCGTATTTGAAACCTGATAAGAAAATTTGGGAATTTGCTCAGTATATGGTTCCGAATGTGGAGATTAATTTCGAAACTGTAGAAGGAAATTTCTGCATTTTTGTAAAGAAACCATGTGAGAGAATGTATCCAATGAGAGAGCTTTTGGAGTATTTTGATGGGAGTTTGAGACCTGAGTATGTTGCTTCAATTTTGACAAGGCTGTATTACTTTGCCTGCTACATGAGTTTGGTGGAAACTATTCACAATGGTATAACAATTGATAACTTATTTTTTGCACCTGGAAGAAGAACTGAAGAAGGTGAATCCTATACAGTCGAGGATATGAGAATCCTTGGTGTATATGGTGGTTGGTTCTTTACAACGTATTTTAACGAAAAAATTCAGGGAATGCCAAAAGAGGTTTATGACATTATACCATTTGAATGCAAAGATAGAGGATATTCTTCTTTTGAAGTAGATGAGCTTTCTATCAAAAAAGTAGCAAAAGAATTACTTGGAAGTCAGCCAAACATTCCATTGCCAATGAAAGAGTGGATAAACAAAAACAAAATTTCCAAGGATCCTAAAACGGAATATCATGATTGGGAAGAAGTAAGACGTAAGTCATTTGGTGGTCGTAGATTCGTCGATATGGACGTTTCTATATAACAAAATAACATTTATAGGAGGTAAACAAGATGGGTGGAAGAGCACCGAGTAGTTACGAAATTGACAGTCATTACAAATCGAGAGATTATTATGGAGGTAGCTATTACAGCAGTGGGAGCAGCTACAGTAGTTATGGCAGTCGGTCCAGCGATGTAGAAGTTCCTAAACGGCGGATAACTTCGGCAGAGCAGGTTTTTAAATCCAGCAGAATGATCGATGAATTCAATCCTGCCAAAATGAAGCTTCCGAGAGAAGCTTGTGATTCGGCACTGAGCCCGAAGTCCAGAGGAATAATCTTTGCAGAAGATGTAACAGGTTCCATGGGAAAATATTTGCTTAGCCTTATTCAGACGCAGTATCCAAGGCTCTTTAAAGCAATTCTTAACAGATATTCTTTCAACCCTCATATCATGTTTATGGGAGTCGGAGATGTCGCGGTATATGATGATGCACCGCTTCAGGCAACTCAGTTTGAATCTGATTTGAGGATGCTGGAACAGCTTGAAAAGATTTGGCTTGAAAAAGGCGGTGGTAGAAATGCTTTTGAAAGCTACATTTTGCCTTGGTATTTTGCAGGCAAGTATTGTAAGATGGACTGCTTCGATAAACGTGGAGAGAAGGGATTCTTATTCACGTTTGGTGACGAGGAGCCTACTCCATATCTTACTGCTCAGGAACTCAGAAGGGTTTTTGGAGACAGAAAGGATTTGGATACCAGAACTGTAACTGCCACGGACTGCCTTGAAATGGCATCTGAGAAGTTCCATTGTTATCATATCATTCTGCATGGAAGCAATTATGAGTGGTGTGAAATGGATAAATGGTATGAACTTCTCGGTGGTCATGCATGTGATCTGAGTGATTACGATTGCTTGCCAGAACTGATTTGTGCAATCATAGATATGTACGAAGGTTGTTCTAAGACCGAAGCGATTGAAAAGATTGAAGATTCAAATGCACGTTATGTTGTCAGAGAAGCTTTGATGAAGCATGAAGAACATGTTAAGGACGAAAAAGTCGTAGCTGAAGAGCACGGCAAAATCGAGATTTTCTAAACAGCAACCTTGGGAGGAGTATACTTTATGCTCCTCCTTTTGTAAAAAAGGAGAAAAAATGATAAAAGCATATGCGGTAGTAGGTTCTGGATGGGGAGATGAAGGAAAAGGAAATGTGACAGATATTTTATGTAGTCGAAATCCTTCAAATACCATAAATGTTAGAATTAATGGTGGTGCTCAGGCATCACATACAGTTGTGACTGATGGGAAACGGCATGCATTTAGCCACTTTGGTTCAGGTACTTTTGCAGGTTCTCCAACTTATTTAAGTAAGGAATTTATTGTGAATCTATTTTCATTTGATATGGAACTGTGCAAATTAGCTGAAGAATTTGCTATAAATCCAGTGGTATGTGTCAATCCTGAATGCAGAGTAACAACATTTTGGGATATGAATATAAACCAAATGATTGAAACTATGCGTGCAGAAAATAGGCATGGAAGCTGTGGTTTTGGAATCAATGAAACAGTTCATAGAAGTAAATATGATGATTACAAAATTACAGTTATGGACTTGTTTTCAGAAGATAAACTTCGTAAAAAGTTGGAGCAAATTCAAAATATTTATGTTCCAATGCGTCTTAAAAATAAGTACAATCTACATCTAGAAGATCTTCCTGAAAAATATGTAAAAGATTTTCAAAACTCTGATACAATTGATATGACTATTAAAATGGCAAAAAATTTTACTCAGAATGTAACTGTTATGGATGATAGCATTTTAAGTAGATTTGAAATTGCTGTTTTTGAAGGAGCACAGGGATTGCTTTTAGATCAGGGATTTGAAAAATTTTGGCCAAATGTTACAACCTCTAATACAGGGGTAAAAAACATGGTAGATATTTTAAAAGCTATTAAATTTGATGGTGAAGTAGAAGTCTATAATGTTTCGAGATGCTATGCTACACGTCATGGAAGAGGAAAATTCCCTACCGAAACAAATGGGAAACCGTATAAGAATATAGTTGATTTAACCAATATGCCAAATGAATTTCAGGAACATTTGCGTTTTGGAATTCTTGATTTGGATTTGCTTTTGGAAGCATTAAAAGGAGATTATAGTAAAAACTTTGAATTAAAAGCAAAAAGAAATATGGTATTTACCTGTTTTGATCAACTGGATGATGAGGTTTTTTATAAGTTTAATGGAGAGAAGATAACTGTTTCAAAACAAAACTTTCTTGAAGAAATAAAGAAAATTCTTTGTGAGCACACTGCTTATCCTATAAATGATGTATATGTTACGAAAGGAGAAGCGAGAGATAAATTAGTGAAGATATAAAAAGCTCGCGGTCTGCAATTTGCAAACCGCGAGTCTTTTTTTTATACATTACTTTTTGGAAGTTACAGTGTACGATACTCCAGCGCCAAGAGGGATGGTAGTGTTTCCTTTGGAATTAATAGTAATCCCATCAGCTGTTTTATAGCTGATTGAGGTTACACCACTTTTTCCCATATTGGCGTAGATTTTTGATGATTTCTTAACAAGTTTCCGACCACATTGGGTACAAAATTTGGAATTTTCATCATAGGCGAGTTTGCAATTTTCACAAAAGCAAAATGCTTTTTCGCCAATCAGAATTTTCCTTCTGACATTTATGCCCATAGGCTTACTCCTTGTTTACTTCGTCAGCGGCTTTTTCTACCACAGGCTTTTCTACCGAAGCCTTTTTGGCTGTTCTGGATGTTCCGCCAGTCTTGGCAGTTCTTTTACCAGAACTGGTGGCTTTTGCCTTTGGAGTTACCAGCTCATAAACCTTACTCAGATCAGCACCACATGTGGAGCAGAACTTCGCTCCTTCAGGAACTTTTGCATTGCACTTCGGGCAGGTATCTGTTACCACTTTTTGTCCGCAGTGATGGCAGAACTTTGCACCATCACTCAGCTTAGCGCCACAGTTCGTGCAGTGTTTGCCTTTCTGAACTGTATGAGCACCACAGTTGGAACAGAAATTAGTTCCTGCTGGATACTCTTCGTCGCAGTTCGGGCATACTACAGTATCATCTGTCTGAACAGTTACAGCCGGAATTGCCGGAGTTGCAGGAGCAGATCCAGTCAGATTGCCGAAGAAATCAAATCCGCCAGCAGTGCCGCCGTTCATGATCTGATTAAGCAACCAATACTGCATCATACCGCCTTCATCAGAGTCATTTCCGAGAGCTCCCATTGCCAGCAGCATCGGGAGATTGCTGAACATATCTTTATTGTTCCCCATAAGCAGGAGCATTCCCAGTCCATTCATGGAGTCATCGCCGATTCCATCCAGAGAGAATTCGCTTTCGCCTTTGGACCACTGAGTCATGCAGATTGCGGCCAGAACATTTTTGCTCATATCAGTTTCGGAACCACGATCAAACATCGTGCGCGGATCCAGTGCCACAACTCTGGTGTAGAAATTCATGCCAGGGATGACACACTCGCTCAGAATCTTCTGAATTACAGTGCCTTCAACTGCATCAACCAGAGTAGCCATGTTTCCATCGACAGCCTGGACATAGTAGTACTTACCGTCCATTTTATAGAGCTGGTCGATCTTCAAGGTCTGATCTGGAAGCAGGAATACACGGAAGTCGCCGAACTTCATGCCAGCATAGTTTTTGAGTGTCTTTGTTGCAGGATCATACACGGTATAGTCGCCGGTCCGCAAATTTTTGATTGCTACGCCCATAAAGGTGGCAGCGATGTTCTGATCTTTGGATACGCCGATTTCGAAATTCATACCAAACATTTTCTTGAAGTTATTAGTTTTCATTTTTTTTCCTCCTCTTATAGATGAATTGGTTGATTGTGTTATACCAAAATACTCTGAAAGAGCATTTTTGATATCTTTTGGATCGAATGAAACTGCAGCAATAGATGTGCTACTTTCCTCATTAACGAGATGAGAGCAGTCCTGGTTCTTTTCTTCACAATGCCAACAACTGTGTGGAATATAGCCATATTCGATTGGTATTTCAAAGGAAATGAAATCACTTCTTTCCTTTAAAGCCTCTCTGAGCATTTCCACATATTTGTCAAACGAAAGCCAGTAGGGCTTGAAACAAATATGACCTTTATGGCAGACATTGTCATATTGAAGTAAGAGAGAACCGTCAGGCTCCAATCTTTTTAGGAGCTGGTATTTCCCGATAGAAATAATGCCATCTTCAAAAAACGGACGATCACGGGTATTGGGGGAATTGAGTTCGTTATAGGCATCAAAATGATATCCTTTAGGAACTAATTCCCGTACAGCTGAAGCGTTACCGTACGACATATTATACCTCCTTTTTCAATGTACAGTGCTTCAAATGAAGCGTTTTTAAGGTATTTAAAAATAACACCCACATTATACAACATATTATGTAAATTGTAAATAGATATTTTGAAAAAATATAAAAAATCAAAGAACCCTGCACACTTGTGCAGGGTCTTTGATAGAAACTATTCGAATAAAAGTCTTTCTGTAAAGTCATTTAGTTTCTTATTCCACTTACTTCCATCACTACTGCCGTTGATATCATCTAGTAGATAATCAATTTCCCGATCGCCAATTACTGTATTTGCAAGCTCTCCAATAGCATAATACTCTGTACTTGAAAACCAGCCTGCAGGAATTACAAGTAGAATGTGAGCTTCATCGTCAAACATTTCATAGTATTTTTCTTCTACTTTGCGGTCGCTCCATGAGTCACGAGATGACATAACAACTATTTGAATATTGGTTTTCTCATGTAGATTTTTCAGTCCAGAAATTAGTTCATTGGTATTTGAAAAATATTCTTCTTTATCGATGACATAAGATGAATATGTTTCATAAGTACCTTCCAGGGGTTTTTTGCCACTTATATCAGAAGCAATTGCTTCTATAAAAAGAAGAACAATTATTGCTACTATAAGTATAGCAATTTCAACTCCACTGACTGAACCTGAACCGTGGTAATGATGATGATGATGACTATGACTGTGATGACCTCCATGTGCCATAATTATGACCTCCATTATGAATAAGTGTTGTTAGGTTACATAATAATTATAACATTTATATACTAAGATTTCAACATATGTAAATTGCCAAAAAGATATTGAAATTTACTTGATAAGACTATATAATAACGAAAAAGATTAATGGAGGAAAAATAGTAATGAACAAAAAACGAGGATTTGAAATAGCAAAAGGATTTGAAAATGCAGGGATAAATTTACCAGTTAGAAAAACAAAATATTCAGCAGGATATGATATTGAAGCAGCTGAAGATATTGTAATCCCAGCATTTAAAAGAGGAAATAAGCCAACTTTAGTAAAAACAGGATTAAAATCATATATGGAAGATGATGAAATGCTTTTACTATATAATAGAAGTTCTAATCCTGGAAAAAAAGGATTAATATTAGCTAATAGTGTAGGTGTTGTTGACAAGGATTATTATGGAAATCAAGATAATGATGGACATATAATGTTTGCTTTTTATAATATAAAAGATGAAGATGTAGAAATAAAAAAAGGAGATGCAATAGGACAAGCAATATTCCAAAAATATTTAGTAACAGATGATGATTCAGCAGCTGGTGAAAGAATGGGTGGTTTTGGCTCAACAAACAAATAAATAATATATTAAAACTCTTGCAAAAGCTTTTTGCAAGAGTTTTTCTACATTTGTAATATAAATGAAAAAACTTTATTAAATTCGTTATAATTCTTTTGACTTTTTGAAATTTTTGTAGTATAATTGTAATGTAGTAATTGAGATTACTTGGAAGGAGTGACAAATAATGTTTAAAGTAGGAGATAAAATTGTATACCCAATGCATGGAGCTGGTGTAATTGAAAAAATTGAGGAAAGAGCAATATTAGATGAAAGACAATCTTATTATATAATTAAAATGCCAGGTGAAGTGAAAGTTATGGTGCCTACTGCAAAAGCAGAAGAAATAGGAGTACGTAATATAATTGATAAAGAAACAGCCGGAAAAGTAATAAGCGTTTTAGAACAAGATAGTACTGAAATGTCTTTAAAATGGAACAAAAGATACAGAGATAATGTTGAAAAGATGAAATCAGGAGATATTTTCGAAGTAGCAGATATTGTTAGAAATTTAAGTTTTAAACAAAAAGATAAAGGTCTATCTACAACAGAGAAAAAAATGTTACTAAATGCTAAACAAATTCTTGTTAGTGAGTTAGTTCTTGTTGAAAGTAAAGAAAAAGAAGAAGTTGAAGAATTAGTTGAAAACAAAATTAAAACATCATATGAATTACATGGTTCTTCAATAGAAAATTTACAAAAAGCAGTTGGAATGCCTGAAGAGCCAGCTGATAATATTGTAAAAAAATTTATTTCAGCAAATTAAATTTAGATTAATTATAGATGGGTTATATATTAAATATATAACCCACTTTTAATGTGAATAAATAAAGATAAAAAGTATAAAATAAAATTAACATAAAATAAAGGATTTAAACACTCTATGTCGAATATTATAAAAGAAAGGTTAAAAGATGGTTCAATATACTGATGAATTAAAAGAGGAAATTAGATCAGCAAATGATATAGTTGATGTAATATCTCAATATGTAACTTTAAAAAGAAGTGGTAGAAACTTTTTTGGATTATGTCCATTTCATAGAGAAAAATCACCTTCTTTTTCAGTTTCACCAGACAGGCAATATTTTCATTGTTTTGGATGTCATAAAGGTGGAGATGTTTTTACGTTCATTAGTGAAATTGAAAGAATATCTTTTAAAGAATCTTTAGAGTTTTTAGCAGAAAGAGCTAGAATAGAATTGCCAGCTGCAGGAAATACAGAATTTAACAAAAATCAATATTTAAAAGACAGAATGTATAAAATTAATGCAGAAACAACAGTCTTTTACCACGAGAGGTTGTATAAACCACTAGCAAAAATCGCACAAGATTATGTCAAAACAAGAAAACTAGATAATAATACTTTAAAAGCGTTTAAAATAGGATATTCTGGAGAATATAATGAGTTATATAAGTATTTGAAATCTTCAGGATTTAAGGATGAAGAAATATTATCAACAGGACTTGTAAATAAAAATGATAGAGGTGAATTTATTGATCGTTTTAGAAAAAGATTAATGTTCCCTATAATGGATGTTAGTGGTAGAGTTATAGCTTTTGGTGGTAGAAAATTAGAAAACAACGAGAAAATGGCAAAATACATAAATTCTAATGAAAATTTAGTGTATTCAAAGAAAAGACATCTATTTGCTTTAAATTTAGCAAAACAATCTGATTCAAAAAAAATTATTTTAGTCGAAGGATATATGGATGCAATTTCTCTTTATCAGAGAGGATTTAACAATGTTGTTGCTTCACTAGGAACGGCTCTAACAGAAGAGCAAGGTAGATTACTTAGAAAGTATAGTGAGCAAGTAATTTTAAGTTATGATTCTGATGGTGCTGGGCAAGAAGCAATAATGAGAGGGCTTACAATTTTAGAGAATCAAGGATGTGATGCAAGAGTATTACAAATGGAAGGTGCTAAAGATCCAGATGAATATGTTATAAAATATGGAAGTGGAAGATTTAGCATGCTTGTAGATAATGCAATTTCATTAGTTGAATTTAGAATAAAAATGCTAAAAAATAAGTATAACCTTGATAATGCAAATGATAAAATAAAATTTCTAAAAGAAATTACTAAAATTCTTTCAAATGTTGATAATAAAATAGAAAAGGAAATTTATATTGATAAAATATCAGAGCAATATAATATTTCTAAAGAAGCAATTTATGCTGAGGTAAATAAAGTCTCTTATAATAATATTAATGAAGCAATATTAACAAAACCAATAAAAAGAGAAACTAAAGTAGTTGAATTAAGTCCTGCAGTCATAAAAAGAGAAAATATGATTATCTATTTATTAATCAATCATTTTCAAGAATCATATGAATCAATTGTTACTAAGATTACTTTAGAAGATTTTAAACTAGAAGAAAATAAAACAATATTTAGAAAAATATTAGAATCACCTGCAGAAGATAGTGAAAAAATATTACAAATGATTTCAAATATAGAAGATCAAGATATACAATCACATGTTAGTGAAATTTTAGTTACAGATTATGAAATAAATTCAGTAACTAAATGTATAGAAGATGTTGTAAATATTTATACTAAAGAGAGACTATCTGAAAGAAAATTAGAAATAATTAAATCTTTAGAAAATAGTTCTTCATTTTCTGAAGATGAAATAGCTAACTTAGAAAGAGAACTAAATGAAGTTATAATTGAATTAGCTAAAAAGAAGTAGGAGGTATTAAAGTTAAATGAAAAAAGCAGAAAACGATAAAATAGAAGTTGAAGAAAATATAGCTGAAGAAAGTAAAACTACAAAAAAATCTTCTAAAAAATCAGAACCAGAAGAAGTTACTTCAAATAAAACTGCCACAAAAGGAAAAGATAATCCTGATGAACAAGAAAAATTAATGAAAATAGTAACTGCTGCTAAAGAAAAAGGAAAGATAACATATGGAGAACTTGCAGCAGAACTTGGAGAAGCAAATTCAGAGGAAATAGATAAAGTTTTTGATGCATTTGAAAAAATGGGAGTAAATGTATTAAAAGATGATGACTTCTTAGAACCTGATATTGAAGATTTAAATGAAGTAGAAGATATAAAATTAGAAGAACTTGATATAACTAACATGGAAGGCGTTAGTGTTGATGATCCTGTTAGAATGTATTTAAGAGAAATTGGTAGAATACCATTACTTACTTTTGATGAAGAATTAGATTTAGCTCAAAAAGTATTAGAAGGCGATGAAGAAGCAAAACAAAAGCTTGCAGAATCAAATTTAAGATTAGTTGTTAGTATTGCAAAGAAATATGTTGGAAGAGGAATGCTTTTCTTAGATTTAATTCAAGAAGGAAATATGGGATTGATTAAAGCAGTAGAAAAGTTTGATTATAAAAAAGGATACAAATTTAGTACTTATGCTACATGGTGGATAAGACAAGCTATTACTAGAGCTATTGCTGATCAAGCAAGAACTATAAGAATACCAGTTCATATGGTAGAAACAATTAATAAATTAATCCGTACATCAAGACATTTATTACAAATGCTAGGTAGAGAGCCAACACCAGAAGAAATAGCACAAGAGATGGAAATTTCTGTTGAAAAAGTTATGGAAATTCAAAAAATAGCTCAAGATCCAGTATCTTTAGAAACTCCAATAGGTGAAGAAGATGATAGCCATTTAGGTGATTTTATACCAGATGATGAAAGTCCTGCTCCTCATGATTCAGCAGCTTATACATTATTAAAAGAACAACTAGAAGAGGTTATGAGTACTTTAACACCAAGAGAAGCAAAAGTTTTAAAACTTAGATTTGGATTAGAAGATGGAAAAGCTAGAACTCTTGAAGAAGTAGGAAAAGAATTTCAAGTAACACGTGAAAGAATTAGACAAATCGAAGCAAAAGCACTTAGAAAGCTAAGACATCCAAGTAGAAGTAAAAGATTAAAAGATTACATGAGTTAGTCATATAAACAAGAAATATTTTAAAAATTATGTAAATTTACAAAAAGTCCTTGATTTATAGGACTTTTTCTGCTATAATAGTAATAGAGATTTTAAAAAGAGAGGTGTAACTAAGTAAAACTTAGAAAAAAATTATGGGATTTATAGATGTTATTAAAGGAATCGGAAGTAGTTTATCAAAGGTATTAGGCGATGATGCACGTTTTCGTGTAGAATCTTCTGATGAAGGCGTTCTAGTAACTGAATTAGTTAAATCTGGCGTTAGTAAAAGTGATGCTACAGAAGTAATAAAACAATATAGAGATATGGTAAAAAGAGAAAAAAAGTACTCTAATCTAGAAGATTCTGCTATAAATCTAGATTCAGATGATGTTGGATATAAACCTACAGATTCTACAACACCTGAAACTGAAAAAAGCACTTCTTTTAGAGATGATAGCACAATGAAAATGGTTAGAAATACAGAAGTAAAAAGTGTTTCAGCAAAGGAGTTACCCAATCAAGAAAGAAAACCAGGTGGAATTGAAAGAGAGTCAAGATCAAAATAAATAATAAATTTTAAGAGATGATAGAAATATCATCTCTTTTTGTTGACAAAGCAGGAAAAATGTGTTAAAATCTATTACTGTAAACTGCTTAACTAGGGTTCAAAAATACTATATTAAGATAGTTACCCAAGTTGGAAGTTAGCGAGTATACAAAAAAGGGAGGTGCATTTTTAATGTACGCAATAATTGAAGCATGTGGTAGACAATACAAAGTACAAGAAGGTGAAACTGTATATTTTGAAAAATTAGATACAGAAGAAGGAAAAAAAGTTTCTTTTGATAAAGTTGTTTTAGTATCTAATGATGGAAAAATACAAGTTGGAAATCCTTATGTTGCTGGTGCTAAAGTTGAAGGAAAAGTTGTTTCTAATGGTAGAGGAAAGAAAATTTTAGTTTTCAAATACAAAGCTAAAAAGAATGAAAGAAAAACTAGAGGACACAGACAAGACTATACTAAAGTAGAAATTTCTTCAATAAAAGTAAAAGCTGAAAAAAAAGAAAAAGTAGCAGAATAGTAGCTACATAGAATTATATCGAGATTAATTTTGAATAGATATAAATAAAATATAAAGCGAAAGGAGTGAATCTTTCATGGCACACAAAAAAGGTCAAGGTAGTGTTAAAAACGGAAGAGATAGTGAGTCAAAGAGACTTGGTGTCAAAAAATCTGATGGACAAATAGTTAAAGCTGGAAACATTATAATAAGACAAAGAGGAACAAATGTACATCCAGGAACTAATGTAGGAATCGGTAGCGATGACACTTTATTTGCTTTAATAGATGGAACAGTTAAATTTGAAAGAAAAGGTAAAGATAAAAAACAAGTTAGTGTTTATCCAGCAGAGTAAATAAAATAATAGAGAGCGAGGCTATAAAGCCTCGCTTTTTGTATGTTTATTTAATAAAAATGAACTTTTTGGAAGGTCCCTAAATTTCAAAAATATATTGAAAAAAAAATTATTATATGTTTTAATTGTTATATGTAAAATAATATTATTTTACAGAACATTTTTACAAAGGAGAGAAGTATATGGGAGGTAAATTATCACCTATAATTATAGTTGTTTTATTAGTTTTAGTAATAGTAATAGCAATTGTTGTTTATGGAGTTGTTACTGGAACAGGAGGATTTACAAATAATTCTAATAGTAATACTCAACAATCAGAAAATACAGTTGCAACACCTGTTTTAAGTTTAAAGAAAAAAGATATTGATGAAAATTCAGAAGAAAAAAATTTAAACTCTGTAACTATCACTGTTACAGCAACAACAGAGGATAAAGATGGTATTGCTGAAATAACACTTCCAGATAAAACTACAGTAAAAGGGGATACTGCTACATTTGAAGCTACAGAAAATAAAAAATATTCTTTTTCAGCTACAGGTGTAAATGGAGAAGTAGGAACAGGAACAATAGAAGTTACTGAGATTGCAGAAATTTCAGCTTCAAATCCATATGTTCCAACTGGATTTACAGTTATAAATGAAGATGTAGATAAAGGGTTTGTTATTCAAGATGAAGCAGGAAATCAATATGTATGGGTTCCAGTTGAATCAGGAAAGCTAACACGTGAAATGGTTCTAAATGGAAAATATGAAGAATCAAGTACATCAGCAACTTCATTAGTAAATAGTGTTGCAAAATATTATGGTTTTTATATAGCTAGATTTGAAACTTCAGAATATGATATTGATGGAGAATCAGTTGCAGCAAGTATGTCTGGAAAGATTCCATGGACAAATATAACATATTTAGATGCTGTAAATTATGCAAATGATTCTGCAACTAAATTTGAATATGAAGACGGATGTTCTACAGCATTAATGAATAGTTATGCTTGGGATACTGTTTTAAAATGGATAGATATAAATTACGAAAATTATTCACAAAATACTAACTATGGAAACTATGATTATACAGTATATCCAACAGGAACTACTGAATCAGATACTGTTAATAATATTTGTGACTTAGCTGGAAATGTTAGAGAATGGACAACAGAAATATATAAAGATTCAGCTAGCCAATCAAATGATAATATTAAACAAAGAGTTATTCGTGGAGGAAGTGCTAATTTAAGTAGAACTCCTTCAAGCCATATAGGATATGCTGAGAATACATCAGATACTTATTGGGGATTCAGAATGATTTTATATAAACAATAAAAGAGGTAATTGAAATGGGAGTTACAGAATTAAATCATCCTTTAGTTTCTCATAAATTAACAATTTTGAGAAATAAAGAAACTGGTACAAAAGAATTTAGAGAAATAATAGGAGAAATTTCTTCAATATTATGTTATGAAGCAATGAAAGATGCAAAGCTTGAAGATGTTGAAATTGAAACTCCAATTTGTAATATGACAGGAAAAAAATTAAATGAAGATAAATATGCATTTGTTCCAATTTTAAGAGCTGGAACTGGTATGCTTGATGGATTAATTCATACTATGCCAAATGCAAAAATTGGTCATATAGGAATGTATAGAAATGAAGAAACTTTAAAACCTGTAAAATATTATTATAAAACACCTAGTGATATAGAAAATAGAGAAGTAATAATATTAGATCCAATGCTTGCTACAGGTGGTTCTGGAATTGATGCTATAACAATGTTAAAAGAAAGCGGAGCTAAAAAAATTAAATTTTTATGTATTATAGCTGCGCCAGAAGGTCTTAAAAAAATGCAAGAAATTCATCCAGATGTTGAAATTTATTGTGCTACAATAGATGAAAAATTAAATGAAAATGGATATATTGTTCCAGGTCTTGGAGATGCAGGAGATAGAATCTTTGGAACTAAATAAAAAAAGCAACCAAATGGTTGCTTTTTTATTTAGTAGGAAAGCACTCTGTACATCTTGTAATATAAAGATTTTACTAATATTCTATTGATGTAATATGAAATGCTAGATTTTATGTAAATTATGTGATATAATATTATAGCCTAAATCGTAAATACTCCATATTGTCAGCTTTAGTTATAACATCAGACAATTTGAGGAATACAATTTAGAGTAAATAATTTTGATGGAGGTATCACCATGGAAAAAAGATTACGGAGTTTCGGAGTAGCATTTTTGGCTGTAGTTATGCTATTTGTACTGTTTAGGAATACAGTAGCATATGCGGATGAAAGTGCAGAAGGTTACACTGTTGTTACAGACAATGCAGGATTGCTGAGTGAAGAACAAATTGCTGAGATTAATGAAATTTCTAAGCAGTTTGAGTTGCTGAAACCAGCATTGTATGTAGAAAACTGTGATGAGAGAACCTGTACACAAAGTTATACTAATGATCTTTCTAAAAAGATGTATAATGAAATTTTCGGAAATAACAAGCATGGAATTATCATTGTATTTTCTTTTTATAAAGAAGCTAATGGGTATTATTCTGTTACTTATGGCGATAAGCTGAAAATTGACGAATCAAAAGTATCAAGGTTAATTGAAGGCTCATATCATGACTATCCAACAGATAGTACTTGGATTACAGGAAGTTTTAAGCTATGTACTGATTATTTTTCCAGCGTTGAATACAATATTGTTCATGCAGATGAAATAGCAGAGCAGAAGGCAAAAGAAGAAACAGAATTTAAAGCTGATTTTATTAAGCTAAGTAAAATTCTCTTTGTAATTGCTTTAATTATTGCAATTATATTTCTTGGATTAAGTCTTCACCAGAATAAAAAGGAATATGAGAAAAACCTTCTTGAAAAGGAGAAAAGAATCAAGAAATTACAGGTAGAAAATACTACTTTAACAAGCAAATTAGAAACTGCTGAAAGAGATGCAATGAATCTCAGAAAATGGAAGAAAGATGCTAATAGCATTGACAGTAATATTCAGGAAAAAATAGAAGATTTTAGAGCAAAGCGGACAGCAGAAAACTTTGATTCTAAATATTCGAAATATACCAGTAAAGAAGTTGAGGCAAGTGATTATCATACTTTGGAGAGAATGATAAGTGAGTATGAGAAATTATCGTCAGCTGAAAAACACTATGTAACTATTAATATGGATGAAGTTTCAGAAAGAAAGGTAGAATCTGAAAAGCTTTATGCAAAAGAAGCAGAAGAGAAGATTGAAAAAATTTGCAGATCTGCTAATGGCGACAGACATCACAGATCTGAACTGGAAGATGCTGTAAGATATTACCATCATATTCCATCTTCTGTACGGATTCTGATTGCAGCGAGCCTGATTAAGCGTTTAAATTCAATGAATGATGATGCTCAGAAAGATTATAAAAGGTATAAAAGACAACAGGAAGAATTGCATTCATCCAGTAGCTATAGCTCGAGTTCTAGCACCTTCGGAGGAAGCTTTGGTGGTGGTGGAACATTTGGCGGTGGCTTTGGTGGCGGACATTAATAAAATGAAACTCGTAATCAAAACCTCTTGGAATTTATCCAAGAGGTTTTTACTATTTTATATGAATATATTGAAAAAAAATAGCAAATAATGTATAATGTATCCACATTTTGAGATAAAAGAGGGGATAACATATGGTTAATGAATATAGAACTCACAGTTGTGGAGAATTAAGAATTACAGATGTTAATAATGAAGTAAGATTAGCAGGATTTGTACAAACAGTAAGAAATCTAGGAAAAATGGTTTTTATAGATTTAAGAGATGAAAAAGGAATTACTCAAATTGTAATATCTGAAGAAACAGCTTGTGAAATGAAAGATATAACAAAAGAATGTACTTTAACAGTAACAGGAACAGTTGTGGAAAGAGCAAGTAAGAATGATAAAATTCCTACAGGAGATATAGAAATTGTTGCTAAAGAAATTACTGTTTTAGGAAAATGTAGAAATGCTTTACCTTTTGAAATAAATGTTGATGGACAAAATGTTAGAGAAGATTTAAGATTAGAATATAGATTTTTAGATTTAAGAAATGAAAATATTCATAAAAATATACTTTTACGTTCAAAAATATTAAAAGATTTTAGAAAAGCAATGGATGAATTAGAATTTACAGAAATTCAAACTCCAATTCTTGCAAATTCTTCACCAGAAGGGGCAAGAGACTTCTTAGTTCCAAGTAGATTACATCCAGGTGAATTCTATGCACTTCCACAAGCACCACAACAATTTAAACAACTATTAATGGTTTCTGGATTTGGCAAATATTATCAAATTGCACCATGTTTTAGAGACGAAGATCCTAGAGCAGATCGTTCACCAGGAGAATTTTACCAATTAGATTTTGAAACAAGTTTTACAACTCAAGAAGATGTATTTAATATAATTGAAAATGTATTACCAAGAGTTTTTAAAGAAAATACAAGTTGGAAAGTAGATGAAGGACCATTTATAAGAATACCTTTTAAAGAAGCTATGGAAAAATATGGTTCAGATAAACCAGATTTAAGAAATCCTCTAGTAATTAGTGATTTAACAGATATTTTTGAAGGTACAGAATTTAACGCTTTTAAAGATAAAACAGTTAAAGCTTTAGTTACTGAAAATATGGAAGATAAGCCAAGAAAGTTTTTTGATAATATGTCTGCTTATGCTGTTGATGAACTTGAAGCTAAAGGTCTAGCTTGGGTAAAAGTAGATAGTGAAGGAAACTTAAATGGTGGAATTAGCAAATTTATAGATGATGACAGAAAAGCAAAAATCTTTGAAAGAATGAATATTAAACCAGGAAGTGCAATATACTTTGTAGCAGACGAATATAATAAAGCAGTAAAAATTGCAGGTGGTATTAGAATAAAACTTGGAAATGAACTAGATTTATTAGAAAAAGATGTTTACAGATTTTGCTTTATAGTAGATTTTCCTATGTATGAATTATCAGATGAAGGAACTATAGATTTCAATCATAATCCATTTTCAATGCCACAAGGTGGTTTAGATGCATTAGAAAATAAAAATCCACTAGATATTTATGCATATCAATATGATGCAGTATGTAATGGATATGAAATTTTATCTGGTGCAGTAAGAAATCATGATCAAGATATTATGATAAAAGCATTTGAAATAGCAGGATACACAGTTGAAGATGTAAAAGGAAAATTTGGAGCATTATTTAATGCATTTAGTTATGGAACACCACCACATGCAGGAGCTGCGGCTGGAATTGATAGAATTGTTATGCTTCTTGCTAAAGAAGATAATATAAGAGAAGTTATTGCTTTTCCAAAGAATAAAAAAGCAAGAGATTTATTAATGAATGCACCTTCTAAAGTTTTTGATAAACAATTAGAAGAGGTACATATAAAATTAGACTTAGGAAATATTGATAAATAAAGGAATGTATTTTATGAAATTTATTGAAAAAATATTTGTAATTTTTTGCTTTGTAACTATTATATTAATTGGAACAGCATTTGCAGAATCAGGAACAGTAAATGTTAGTGCTACTAGATTAAGAAAAGAAAATAATACTGATTCAGATATCATAACAAATATATATGAAGATGATAAAGTAGAAATATTAGGTGAGGCAGGAGATTGGTATCAAGTTAAATATGAAGGAGATACAGGATATGTAAAAAAACAATATATTACAATATCAAAAACAAATTCAAATACAAATTCAAATACAAATTCAAATACTAATTCAAATGCTAATAATAATACTAATATATCATCTAATAATGTAGCCTCTAATGCAACTACTAATAATACAGTTGAAAATACTTCTGTTAATGATGAAACTTCTATTGCACAACCAACAACAGATTCTTCAAGTGTTACTACTAATTCAGTAGCTATTTTGAGAAATCTTCCAAGTATGATTTCTGCATCGATAGTTCAAATAGAACAATCAAAACAATTAACCAAAATTACTGAAATGGGAAATTGGGCACAAGTTACAGATGGAAATATAACAGGATGGATTTCAAAATCAAAGATAATAAATTCAACAGTAGTAGAACCAATTAATAGCTCTGATTTTTCGAATGATAATATAGTAAACGAAAATACTGCAGAAAATACTACTACAGTAAATAACACTAATACAGTAACAAATAATACAGCAAATACGAATACTGTTTCTAATGAAACTACTGTTAATAAAACAGGAATTATAAATGTAGAAACAGCAAAAGTTAGAGAATCTGCTAACAGTACTGCTACAGTTGTAGAATTTTTAGACTATAATGATAAAGTAACAATTATTGCAGAAGATGGTGAATGGTATAAAATTACAAGTTCAAAAGCTTCTGGATATGTAAATAAAAGATTAATTACACTTGCAGAAGATGAACAACAACTAACTTCAAGAGGCTTAGAAGAAAGTAGAATTGGAGAAGATGATACAGTTATTAGTAAACAAGAAAATGAATCTTTAACTCAAGCTTTAAATAATAGTAATAATGGAGACCAAGTATCTGAATATGCAAAACAATATTTAGGTTATGCTTATGTAGTTGGAGGAAAAACACCAACTTCAGGCTTTGATTGTTCAGGTTTTACAAGATATGTATATTCAAATTTTGGATATAGTTTAGGAAGTACTGCTGCAAGTCAAACAGATGTTGGTGCAGAAGTTACAAGAGATGATTTACAAGTTGGAGATTTAATATTATTTTATAATGAGGGAAAATCTTCAATAGGACATACAGGAATTTATTTAGGAGATGGAAATTTTATACATGCTGCAAATCCTCAAAGAGGAGTTGTAACAGATAATTTGAATACAAATTCTTATTATAATGAAAGATTTGTATCAGCAAGAAGAATTGTAAAATAAATGCTTGGGGGCTAGCTATGGAGGTTAGCAAATGAAAATGAAAGCATTAATTATATTAGTAATTATGGGGCTATGTTACGACATAGCTCTAATTTTATCTTTAGAGAAAATTTACCCAGAACAATCTGAGATTACTTTTAGTGGAGAGATACTAGAAAATAAAAATGAAAACACTTATATAGTAAAAGTTTTAGAAAATAAAAAGATTCCCAAAAGTAAAAATACAAAATTAATTTTATATTCAAAAGCCGAATATTTTGCAGGAGATATATTAAGAATAGAAGGAAATTTTGAAAAAGGTGAAATTGATAGAAATTATAAAGGTTTTAATTATAGAAGATACTTAAAACAAAATAAAATATATGGAATTGTATTTTCAAAATCTGAAGAAATCATTGATAAAAGAAAAGATATAAATTTTATTTTTGAAAAAATAAATAAAGCGTTTAATTCTCAAATTGATAAGTTGTATAAGGATGAATATTCTGGATTTATGAAAGGAATATTAATAGGAAATAAGAATGAATTAGATGTACAAATAGAAAATAATTTTAAAACAGCTAATATTTCACATATTTTAGCAATTTCAGGATTACATATATCATTTATTATAATAGGTGTAAAATTTGTATTAGATAAATTAATAAATAGCAAAAAAATAAAAAGTTTTATATTAATAATTTTTTTTATATTCTTTTGGTTTATAACAGGAAAATCAATTTCTTGTATGAGAGCTTGTATTATGAATATATTGGTAATTTTAAGTTCAATATTTTATAGGAAAAATAGTTTTTATATTAGTTTTATATATTCATTAATTTTTATAATAGTATTAAATCCATATCATATTTTTAGTGTTTCAATGTGGCTATCATATTTAGGAACACTTGGAATTGTTCTTTTATATAATTTGTTTTATAAAATTTTAAATAAAAAGTTAAAAAGTAAATTTATTTCAAAAAGTTTTGCATTAAGTTTGTCTGCACAAATTTTAATATTTCCAGTAATGATATATGTTTTTAATATTTTTTCTTTAAATTTTTTTATAGCAAATATTGTAGTCTCATTTTTTATTAGTTATATACTTGCTATTGGATATATTAGTGTCTTTATTTCATTTATTTTTTTACCTTTTGCACAAGTTCTTGTACATATAGAAAATTTAATGCTTTATATTGTTTTTAAAACAGCTGAAATTACTAGCAATCTACCGTTTTCAAAAATTACTTTAGTAACTCCAAGTTTTATTTTTATTATTTTATATTATATATTAATGTTTTATTTTTCAATTTATTTTAAAAATAATAAATTCAAAATGTTAAAAGTTATTTTAAATTTGAATTTTAGAATAATAGTAAAGAAATTATTTATATTTATAACATTAATTATATTAATTAGTCAAATTAATATAATAGATTTTAAATTAAAGATTTATTTTTTGGATGTTGGACAAGGAGATTGTACTTTAATAAGAACTCCATATGGAAAAAATATTATTATTGATGGTGGAGATGGAAACTCAGACAAATATGATTATGGAGAAAAAGTAGTTTATCCATATTTGTTAGATAGAAGAATAAAAAAGATAGATTATTTAGTGGCATCTCATGCAGATAGCGACCACATGGGCGGATTGATATATATTTTAGAAAATATGAAGGTTGAGCAAATATTATTAGGAATTCAGAGCCAAGAGTCAAATCAGTTAAAAGATTTTATTGATATAGCAAATAAAAAGAAAGTAAAAATAATTATATTGAAAGTGGGGGATGAAATAAAAATAGATAAAGATATTAGAATTAAAGTACTATTTCCAATAAAAAATAACTTAATATTAGAAAATAGTTTAAATAATAATTCATTAGTATTTAAATTAAAATATAATAATTTTTCAATGCTTTTTACTGGAGATATTGAGGAAATCGCAGAAAATGAATTAATTAATTTGTACAAAGATAATTTGAAATCAACAATATTAAAAATTGCACATCATGGTTCTAAATCTTCATCTAGTAAAGAATTTTTAAAAAGTGTGTCTCCACAAATTGCAGTAATAGGAGTAGGAAAGAAAAACAAGTATGGTCATCCAAATGAAGAAGTATTATTAAGATTAAAAAATTATGGAATTAATATTTATAGAACAGATGAATCTGGAGAAATTGAAATTGAAGTAAAAGAAAATGGAGAATATAGAGTAAATTGCTATTTGTGTGAGTGAATTTTTTATGACTTTTAATTATTCTACAAAGCTTTAATGAAGATGTGCCAAAAAATTACTCATCAAATAACAATTTCTAAATAACATAACAAAAGAAGAATAATCGGCTTTGTTTCAGAAATGTTCGAAAATCCGAAAGATGAGAGAGCCTTTGTTGTAACTCATGCAACTATCGCAAGAATGGTAAGAGATATTTTTTACTGCAATTAAATAAGAGGCTATAAAAAACGCTTCTGTTATCACTGTTACAGAAGAGTTTAGGAAATGGCAAATTAATAGCCATGTTTTGGTAGGCAGTTGACAAACTGACCTTTTTTAATGTTTAGTAGTAGAAATGAAAAAACTGGTGAAGCTCTATTTAAATAGCCTCACCAGTAGTGATAAAACTTATTTAATTCTGATTACTCGTGTGTCATGCGCCAATCAATACTTCTTTGCAAATAGTCAACATATGCTGGATTTTTGCACATCCCTTTACCAGGAGTGTCAGAAATTTTTGCAACATCCTGTCCATTACAAGCTGTGGTCTTCATGACAATGTTCAAAGCAGGCACTTTAGTATCATTGGACAAATACGTACCAATACCAAAAGCAACCTTTGCACGACCAGCAAAGTGAGCATTAAGGTTATGAGCATTTTCGAAGTCTAGGCTGTCGCTGAACAGCAATGTCTTTGTTGTTGCATCAATGTTCAAGTTCTTATAGTGAGCAATCATCTTCTCACCCCACTCATAGGGATCCCCGCTGTCATGACGTACGCCACTAAAAAGTGTGGCATAGGTTTTCTGGAAGTCTTTAAGGAAACAGTCAGTTGTGATTGCATCTGTTAAAGCAGTACCGTTCAGTACGCCATATTCCTTTACCCATGCCTCCATTGCATACCAGTTAGAGTATGCTGGATTGTGCTTGTGGTCGCCTTGACCAACACACATAATCCACTCATGAGCCATGGTGCCAACAGGGGTTACACCATATTTCTTAGCAAGGTATACATTAGATGTGCCCACACACTTGGAAGCGTGATATGTGGAATTATTCTTGCAAAGCATCTTTACAGCCAAATCCTGTGCTTCAGCAGAAAGACGACGGCGAAGGCCGAATTCACTGAACACTCCAATGTTATAAGTGCCATTGATTAGCCATTGAATCTTTTTCTGCAACCTTTCCTTAAAGGATGCAAAAAGCTCCTCGTAGTTGTAGTTCATCCTGAAGTACACTTCGTTTACGATAGAGAGTACTGGAATTTCATACATAGATGTGTTAAGCCAAGTCCCCTTAGCTTCGATTGTGATACCACAATCACCATCTTCAATAATCTCAAAGTCCTCATATCGAGGCTGCCAAAGACGAAGGAAATCAACATAAGATCCGTGAATCCATTCGATATTATCAAGATATTCGAGCTCATCTTTTTTGAAACGAAGTTTGCAGTATTCCTGAATCTGATGCTTGATTTCAGCAACCATTTCTTTGCTAAATTTTACGTCCTTGTTGCGACACCTGAAGCTCCAGGTTGTTTTGTAGCTGGGAAACTGGTGATAAATTGCCTGTCCCATGCTGAACTTGTACATGTCTGTTTCTAAAAGACTTGTGATAATAGGTTTCATATGGAAATCCTCCTTGTTGTTTAGAATGTGAGTTTTAGCTTATTATGTATAAAAAAGTATATTATATCCATTAATAAGTATTAAGTTACCAAATTATTATATCATTGTTTACATAAGGAAACAATATGGAGATGAAATTTTTTGAATAAAAATCTATTTTAAAACCATACTACTTTTATGAAAAGAATTGTTTATTATAGTATTTTAATATTTATATTTTCTTGTTTAATTGGCTTTTTATATGCAAGAATTTGGAAATCAAATAATGAAGAAATTTCAAAGGAAACTAATATTGTTAGTCAAAATTTAGTTGCTGAAACATCTTCTAATGAGGAAAAAGTAAGTTTTAACTCTAGTTTTGCTTTAAAAAAATATTATGATGTGTGCGGTCATGAAGAAATAAGTTATGCAGAATTACCAACTGAACTTGTAAATTTAACTAAAAAAGAAATAGAGGAATTATATTCAGAATGGGAAGTAGAAGAGTTCAGTAGTAATAGTATAATGTTATCTCAAGAAAATAATTCTATATGTAATGGACACTATGTATTAAAGTTAGATGATGATACAGTAGATGTTTATCATATAAATTCGAATGGAGAAGAAGAATTATATCAGGTTACAGGTATATATATGGATTATTTAACAAGTGAAGATATTGCTAATTTGAAAGATGGAATTTATGTATATGGCAAAGAGAATATAAGTTCTGTAATTGAAGATTTTGAATAAAATAATCCCCTCAAAATTTATTTTTTGAGGGGATATGTTATATTTAAATACTAAATTTTAAATTATCATTTTCCATATAACCATGTATTGTTTGTGATGATGTAACTTCGCTTCTTAAAATCATTTCGGCGATTTCATCTTCAACTAATTTTTGAATAGCTCTTCTTAGTGGTCTTGCTCCATATTTTAAATCAGTTCCTTTTGAAACTATATATTCTTTAGCTTCATTAGTTAATTCCAATTTGATTTCTTTTGTATCAAGAGCCTCTTGAGTTTTTGCAAGTAATAAATCAACAATTTGAAGTAATTCTTCTTTTGTTAATGGTTTAAATGCTATTGTTTCGTCAACTCTATTTAAAAATTCTGGTCTAAATAAATCTTTAAGAGCTGATAACATTTTATTTCTATTTTCTTGAGCTTGATTACCAAAACCAATTGAATTTGTATTTAAGTTTGAACCAGCATTAGATGTCATTATTATAATTGTATTCTCAAAATTAACAGTATTGCCTTGACTATCTGTAAGTTTTCCATCATCTAAAACTTGAAGTAATACATTAAATACATCTGCGTGAGCTTTTTCTATTTCGTCAAGTAAAATTATTGAATATGGTTTTCTTTTAACTTTTTCTGTTAATTGACCTGCATCATCATAACCAACATATCCAGGAGGTGAACCAATTAATTTTGAAGTTGAATGACTTTCCATATATTCAGACATATCAATTCTAATAATATTATCTTCACTACCAAACATTTCATAAGCTAGAGCTTTTGCAAGTTCTGTTTTACCAACACCAGTAGGTCCAACAAATATAAATGAAGGTGGTCTTTTAGAACTTTGAAGTCCTGCTCTGTTTCTTCTAATGGCTTTTGAAACAGCAGTTACAGCATCATCTTGCGAAATAACATGTTTGTGAAGATTTTTTTCTAAATTTAATAATTTTTCGGTTTCTGCTTCTGTTATTTTTGTAACTGGTATTTTAGTCCAACGTTCAATAACTTCAGCAACATCTTGAACAGTAAGCACAGAAGGTTTTAAATCTTTTTCAATAGCATTCATGCGCTCTGTAAGGTTGCATTCTTTAGTTTTTAAATCAGCAGCTTTTTGGTATTCTTCAATAGAGTCGGAAGAAACAGCTTCTTCTTTTTCCTCTGCTACTTTCTTTAATTCATTTTTTATAACTTCAAGCTCAAATAAAGCTTTATTTTTTAAATTTATTTTTGAACAAGATTCATCAATTAAATCTATTGCTTTATCTGGTAAGAATCTATCATGAATATATTTTTCAGACATTTTAACTGTTTTTTCAATTATATCTTGAGTAATAGTAACTTTGTGAAATTCTTCATAATATTTTTTTATACCCTTGATAATTTCTATTGTTTCATCAACAGTAGGTTCTTCAACAAGAACTGGTTGGAATCTTCTTTCAAGTGCTGAATCTTTTTCAATATATTTTCTATATTCTTTTAAAGTTGTAGTTCCTATTAATTGTATTTCTCCACTAGATAAAGATGGCTTTAAAATATTTGCAGCATTCATAGAATGTTCTGCATCTCCAGCTCCAATTATATTATGTATTTCATCAATTACTAAAATAATATTTCCATAAGTTTTACACTCATCTACAAGAGCTTTCATTCTAGCTTCAAATTGACCTCTAAATTGTGTACCAGCTATGATAGCTGTCATATCTAAAAGGTAAACTTCTTTATTTAATAATTTTGCAGGAACTTCTTGATTAGCAATTTTTATTGCTAATCCTTGAGCAATTGCTGTTTTTCCAACGCCAGGTTCACCAATTAAACAAGGATTGTTTTTTGAACGTCTATTTAATATTTGAATCATTCTTTCAATTTCACGTTCTCTACCAATAACTAAATCTAATTGATTATTTTTTGCTTTTTCAGTAAGATTTGTACCATAATTGTCTAAAAATTTCTTTTTATTGTTTTTTGGTTTCTTTTGAACTTTTACAGTTTTTCCATTTGAAGGATTATTTTGTTCTTCACTGCTTGATTGAGCAGATTCTTCTTTATTATTTAGATTTGCTTTAAATATTCCAAAGAAATTTTTTTCTGGTGAAGATTCATCATCAGAATCAAGATTTTCTAAATCTTCAGAACTTATACCTAAAGCCTCTAAATTCATATTTTCTGAAAAATCTTTTAATATATTTTCAAATTGATTAGACATATCTTCTAATTCATCATTTGAAATATTGGCATTTTTGGCTAAAACTTCAAGTGGATTAATACCTCTTTCCTTAGCACAATTATAGCAAAGACCTTCAACTGTTTTCTTACCATTTTCAAATTTGTTTAAAAATACGACTGCTGTATTTTTATTACATACTGAACATATCATCTATAAAATATCTCCTTAGTTTTTATTTACTTTTGTATAGACATTATAATACAATATTTTTGAAATATAGTCAATGGAATTTATTGAAAAAACAAAATATATAGGGAAAAAATTGGCAATTCGAATGACAGAGTGCTACGTGTTTTTTTATAAAAAATAAACAGATTTGATTAGATAAAAAAGAATTGATATTTTTTTATTTAAGTGCTATAATAAAATCAATTTTAATAAAAGGAGAACACAAGTGAAAAGAGCTATAAGAAGATTTGTAGGGTCTTTAACAGGGCCTAAAAGATACATGTTTCTAATAGGACTAGTACTAGTATGTATTGTTGCATTATGCATAGGAATATATATTCAGTTTTTCTACGTATATTCAGATACAGATCCATTTATGATAGGAATAAATATTGGAGCTAAAAAAACTGAAGAAGAAATTGCAATTTTAAAAGCTGATTTTAATAGTTTGTTTAATAATTCTATTTCTATTCAAACTACAAATCCTATTAATGTAGATAGAATTGATTTTAATAATAAAAATTATGTTATTACAGGATATAATTTAGTAAATGAAGATGAGAACTTTTATAGTGTTAATGCGCAAATTCCAAGTATAAATATAAATACAAGTAAGGCAAAAGAAATTAATGCTAAAATAAAATCAGAATTTTATGATACAGCAAACAATATAATGAGAAAAAAAGAAGGACATACTATTTATACAGTATCATATGTAGCTTATATAAATGAAGATGTTTTATCTTTAGTAATAAAGGCATCATTAAAAGAGCAAGATAAGGCAGAAAAAGTTTCTGTAAAAACTTATAATTATAGTATAACAGATGAAAAATTATATACATTGGAGGACTTCATAAAATATAAAGAAACAACAAAAGAAGATGTGCAAACAGTAATTGATAAAGATGTAAAAACAGCTTATAATAATGCAAAAATAATTGCTGAAACATATGGAAATTTGTATGAAAGAGATTTATCTAGCAATATGTATAAAGTTGAAAATACAGATACATTTTTCTTAACTCAAGACGGATATGTATATATAATTTATGCATATGGAAATAAAGATTATACTAATGAAATGGATTTAATAATTTTCTAATAGGGGGAGTTTAATTGAAAAAAACAATTTTAGTAATAATAATTTTTCTACTGATGATAAATTCTTTTGTTATAACAACTTTGGCAACAGAGGGAGAACCAATTCAAGATGTGCCAGAACAAAATAACGGAACAGAAGAATTAAATAATGATATGCAATTAATAGAAAAAAGTGATATAATAACAGACACTTATGGAAGAATAATAGAAGCGAGATCACCACGAGAAATTCAATCAGGAACTGTTAAAGATAGGGTTCAAGATGTAAAAGTAGAAATAATTGAAGGTGAATATATAGGTGAAGAATTTGAAACTACGTTTACACTTTCATATGATATTGAGGGGAAAATACAAGCATATGAATTAGATGTTGGTGATAAAGTACTTGTACAATTATCAGAAGATTTAGAAGGGCATGTTACTGCAACAGTACAAGATGTTGTTAGATCAGGATATATAATAGGAATGTTTATACTATTTTTACTAAGCATAGTTTTAGTTGGTGGTAAAAAAGGTGTAAAAGCAATTTTAGGTTTATTATATACAATAATTTTAATATATCTTATTATGATAAAAGGTATATTTAAAGGAGATAATGCAATTATCTTATCTGTTGGAACATCAATGCTTGTAATTCTGGGAACATTTATAATAATAGGTGGATTTAATAAAAAAATTACAACTGCTGCAATAGGAACTCTAGGAGGAGTTATTTCAGCTGGACTTATGGCATTAATATTTAATCATTTAGCCAAAATGTCTGGTGCATGTGAAGATGCAATTCAATTAAGTGTAAGTATGTCCACAATAAACTTTGATTTTAGAGATTTGTTATTTGCAGGAATAATTGTTTCAGCACTTGGTGCTTGTATGGATGTTGGTATGTCTATTGCATCTAGTTTAGATGAAATAAAAATGAAGAATTCAGATATAACTTGGAAAGAACTATTTAAAAGTGGTATGAATATAGGTAGAGATGTTATAGGAACAATGACAAATACTTTAATATTAGCTTATGTTGGAGGGTCATTAACATTAATATTATTATTTATGGCTTGCAATATGAGTATTATAGATATATTAAATAAAGAAACAATAGCAGAACAAATAATTTCAGCTATAGCAGGAAGTATGGGAGTTATTTATACAGTTCCAATTACTTCATTTATATATTCAGTTTTAAATAAAGATAAAGTAATATATAAGAAGAATTCTGAGAATAGAATTGATGGAAAAAGAAGTTTAAAAATTTAGATAAAAAATGGAAATTTGATATTTCCATTTTTTTTATTTTACAAAATCAAAATGAAAAAAACTTGTGAGTATTGATTATACTCACTTTTAAGCTTTTTGAAAAAGTAACAAAAATGATAAAAACCTCAATTAATTAATTACGTAATATAATGTATAAAAATGAAAAAATATTGTTATACCTAAAATAATATAAACGTAGTATATTGAAAATAGTTTGATGAAAAATTTATGGTAAAGGGAGTGATTAATTATGAAAAAGAAGCTAATGATTTTTTCAGCAATAATAACATTTTTAATTACTGGAATGTTGATATTTTGTAGTGAAAATATTGCAACTAATATAATTAGTAATTCTGAAAAAAATTTTAAAAAAGGAACAATTGAAACAAATTTTTCTACAGATAATGAAGAACTAGTAGAAAATGCAATTGCAGAAGATAATACTATGAAAATAGAAGTTACAAAGTATTTAGAACTTTCTACTAGTGAAGAGTATTTTGATGACTATTTTTCATATGTTCAAAATGAAGAATGCTACTTAATATTAAAACAAAATGGTAAACAGGTATGGGAAGAACCTTTGAGAATAAGGAAAGAAAATGGAAGTTTGGTTAAGGAATATAATTTTGATTTTAAAAGTTGGCCAATTAATGATTCTAATGGAAATCCTTATACTTATCAAGTAGATGAGAAAATTGGTAAAAAATATAGTAGTTCTATTCTAGATAGATATGTATATGGAATGTATTGTAGAATTATTGAAAGTCAGAATACAACAAATGGTATAAAATTTGTTGTAAGAAATTCTGTTTATAGACAATATCAAGGTATGGATCCAGGACCAGTTCAAAAACTAGTATATGTTGAGAAAAGATGGGAAGGAGAAGTTACACCAGATACAAGACCTGATAGAGTTGAAGTCGATATAAAAAATACAGCTTTTTTGACAAGTCAGCCACTTAAATTTTCTGGTAGTAGTAATAAAACAGAACTTTTTGCATACCCATCTTATGGAACTACTTATGAATATATGTTTGGTAAAGGTGAATGGATTGTTGAAGAAGAATATGTACCTGGATATGAAATGTCATATGAAGTTAAACAAATAGGAGGTAGTGAGTTTAAGTTTTTTATTACTAATACATTTACGAATAAAAGAGATATTAATGTTACTAAAGTATGGAATGATGAAGGAAATGGTGGAAAAAGACCAACCAATATACATGTAGATTTGTTAAGAGATGGAGAAATAATAGATTCCAAAGATATAAATTATTATATGTATTGGAAATATACTTTTGAAGATTTACCATTTATGGAAGATGGTACAGTTGGTAGTGGTTATGAGTATGGACATATATTTAATTATACTTTACAAGAAAGACCTGTACCAGGTTATATTACTGAATATGATAATGAGAATTTTATTATTACTAATACATATAAGGAAGGTTATAAAATTGAAGGCAAAAAAACTTGGGAAGATTCAGGTTATCAATCACAAAGACCATCTGAAATTACAGTACATCTTTATAAAGATGGAGAAGAAATTGCTCAAACAACAACAGATGCATCTAAACAGTGGAAATATTCTTTCACAGATTTAGTATATGGAGACGAAGAGACAGGACAACCATATAAATATACTATAAAAGAAGATCCAATAGAAGGATATTTTCCAGTATATAATGGCTATAATATTACAAATAAAATAAATAAAAAGAATATAACTTCTTTTAAAACTTGGAAAGATACAGGTCATTCGGAAGAAAGACCTGAAAAAATAGTAATAGAACTTTTAAGAGATGGTGAAAAAATTGATGAAATTGAAACATCATCTGCTAAGAGTTGGAAAGCTTCTTTTAATAATCTACCAATAGGAGAAGATGGTTTTACTAATTCAGGTAAAGAGATTGGTTATGAGTTTAAATATACAGTTAGAGAAAAACCAGTAGAAGGATATATAACTAAATATACAGGTTATAATATTACAAATGAGTATAATAGAAAAGATATATCAGGAATTAAGATATGGAATGATGCTGGTTATGAAGAAGAAAGACCAGCAGAAATAGTAATAGAACTTTTAAGAGATGGAGAAAAAGTTGATGAAACAGTAACTAATGCTGAAAAAGAATGGAGATATACATTTTCAAATGTACCAATAAAAGAAAATGGATTAATAGGTAGTGATAAAGAAATTGATTATGAGTTTGAATATACAGTTAGAGAAAAAGAGTTAGATAGATATGTAGCTACTTATAATGGTTATGAAATAACAAACACACATCAAGTAGAAAAAATCTCTATTGAAGGAAGTAAAACATGGGAAGACAATAATAATCAAGATGGAGTAAGACCAAATACAATTACAATAAATCTACTTGCAAATGGAGAAAAAGTAGATAGTAAACAAGTAACAGAAAATGAAGAGTGGAAATGGACATTTACAGATTTACCAAAGTATAAAGATGGAACAGAAATCGTATACACAATAACAGAAGATGAAGTAGAAGGATACACAGCTCAAGTAAATGGTTATAACGTGACAAACACACATCAAGTAGAAAAAATCTCTATTGAAGGAAGTAAAACATGGGAAGACAATAATAATCAAGATGGAATAAGACCAAATACAATTACAATAAATCTACTTGCAAATGGAGAAAAAGTAGATAGTAAACAAGTAACAGAAAATGAAGAATGGAAATGGACATTTATAGATTTACCAAAATATAAAGAAGGAACAGAAATTGTATACACAATAACAGAAGATGAAGTAGAGGGATACACAGCTCAAGTAAATGGTTATAAC
>Ga0073906_1001009_pt1 | contig 46958 bp, 39 predicted proteins | sample Inofromicrocosms_FD_65485 | JGI IMG/M metagenome (GOLD analysis project Ga0073906, IMG submission 65485) | Mouse cecum microbial communities from Vienna, Austria - Inoculum for glucosamine and mucus D2O microcosms | ecosystem: Host-associated > Mammals > Digestive system > Large intestine >...
TGTATGAGCTGTTTACCGATGACGAGATTTCGGCAAAAATGGTGGAGATGCTCCGTCCCGAGGGCGTAACCACCGACATAAGGATTGTTTTCCAGACACTCGACGGTCTGCACGACGCAATCCCCGACCACCCCGGCGACTGGTATTTCAGCGGCAATTACCCGACCCCAGGTGGTGTCAAACGCCTCAACGAAGCTTTCATATCATATATGGAGCGCTTTTACTTTAAAGACAAAAAAATAAAATAAACCCTGAGGGGGACGCTCGCGCGTTCCCCTTTGCACAATAAGACAAAAAGATGAAGAGAGCCACATTGGTCCTGGACGATGGCACCCGTTACGAAGGCTATTCCTTCGGCCACGATTCCAGTGTATCCGGCGAGGTGGTGTTCAACACCGCCATGACCGGATATCCTGAAAGTTTGACCGACCCCTCCTATGCGGGTCAGATCATGACATTGACCTATCCCCTGGCGGGCAATTACGGCGTGCCGCCGCGTCAGGAGACACCCGACGGCCTGCAGCGTTTCACCGAGAGCGACCGCATTCACGCCGCCGGCCTGATTGTCTGCGACTACTCCGAAAAGTATTCCCACTGGAACGCCGACCGCAGCCTCGCCGACTGGCTCCGCGAAGAAAATATACCCGCAATAACCGGCATCGATACCCGCGCCCTTACCAAACACCTTCGCGAAAAGGGTGTGGTCAGCGGCAGAATACTCGTGGAAGATACTCCCGAACCGGCCGCCGCCAATTATGCCGAAATAAATTTCGTGGAGAAGGTCAGCCCCGACTCCGTGACCCGTTTCAACGAGGGCAAGGGCCTCAAGAAAGTGGTTCTCGTGGACTGCGGCGCCAAATACAACATCATCCGCTGTCTCGCCGACAGGGGCGTGGAGGTGATCAGAGTTCCTTGGGACTATGATTTCAACACTCTCGACTTCGACGCTCTCTTCCTCAGCAACGGTCCCGGAAACCCCGAGACGTGCGCCGCTACCGTGGAGAACATCCGCAAGTTCATCTCCAATCCTGACGAGCGTCGCCCTCTGATGGGAATATGTCTCGGCCACCAGCTCCTCGCCAAGGCCGCCGGCGCTTCCATCTACAAACTCAAATATGGACACCGGAGCCATAATCAGCCTGCCCGCCTCGACAACGACACCCGCTGCTTCGTAACCAGCCAGAACCATGGCTACGCCGTCGACGCCGACACTCTCCCCGCCAACTGGAAACAATGGTTCCACAACATGAACGACGGCTCCAACGAGGGTATCATCCATACCTCACGCCCGTGGCGCTCCGTGCAGTTCCATCCCGAGGCCTGCGGCGGCCCTGTCGATACCGAGTTCCTCTTCGACAATTTCATCAACGATGTCAAAAACGCCTGAAACTATGACTGACAACAAGATACGCAAGGTGCTGGTATTGGGTTCCGGCGCTCTCAAAATCGGCGAGGCCGGCGAGTTCGACTACTCCGGCAGCCAGGCCCTGAAGGCCCTTCGCGAGGAAGGCATCGAAACGGTGCTCATCAATCCCAACATCGCCACCGTCCAGACCAGCGAGGGCGTCGCCGACCATATTTACTTCCTGCCCGTCACTCCATTCTTCGTGGAGAAAGTAATCGCCAAGGAACGCCCCGACGGAATTCTCCTCGCCTTCGGAGGCCAGACTGCCCTCAACTGCGGCGTCGACCTTTACCATGACGGCGTTTTCGACAAATATGGCGTGAAAGTGCTCGGTACTCCCGTGCAGTCCATAATCGATACCGAGGACCGCGAGATTTTCGTGGAGAAGCTCAACGAGATAGATGTCAAGACCATCGATTCGGAGGCCTGCGAGAATATCGATGAGGCACTGGCAGCCGCCGACCGTCTCGGCTACCCCGTGATTCTGCGTGCCGCCTATGCACTCGGCGGACTCGGCTCCGGATTCTGCGACGACGCCGACCAGCTGCGCCGCCTCGCTGAAAAGGCTTTCGCCTTCTCTCCCCAGGTGCTCGTGGAGAAAAGCCTCAAGGGCTGGAAGGAAATAGAATACGAGGTGGTCCGCGACAGGTTCGACAATTGCATCACCGTCTGCAATATGGAGAACTTCGACCCGCTGGGCATACATACCGGCGAGAGCATCGTGGTGGCTCCCTCCCAGACACTCACCAATTCCGAATACCACAAGCTGCGCGAGCTCAGCATCCGCATAGCTCGTCATATAGGCATCGTCGGCGAATGCAACGTGCAGTTTGCCCTCTGCCCCGATTCCGAGGACTACCGCGTAATCGAGGTCAACGCACGTCTGTCGCGCTCCTCGGCTCTCGCCTCCAAAGCCACCGGATATCCCCTCGCATTCGTGGCCGCCAAACTCGCCCTCGGCAACGGCCTCTTCGACATCAAGAACTCCGTAACCAAGGACACCACCGCCTTCTTCGAGCCCGCTCTCGACTATGTGGTATGCAAGATACCGCGCTGGGACCTCGGCAAATTCCGCGGCGTAAACCGCGAACTGGAGTCGTCGATGAAGTCGGTGGGCGAAGTGATGGCCATTGGCCGAACCTTCGAGGAAGCTATCCAGAAGGGCCTGCGAATGATCGGCCAGGGAATGCACGGTTTCGTCGACAACAAGGAGCTTACCGTCGACGATGTGGACCATGCTCTCCGTGCCCCTACCGACAAGCGTATTTTCGTCATAGAGAAGGCTTTCGATCAGGGATACGACATTGACCGCATACACGAACTTACGAAGATCGACAAGTGGTTCCTCCATAAGCTCAAGAAGATACACGACACCGACCGGGAGCTTCACCGGCACAATGGTCTTGAAGAGCTTCCCGAGGCGCTGCTGCGCCGCGCCAAGCGCGAAGGTTTCTCCGACTTCCAGATTGCCCGCGCCATAGGCCTCGAGAAAGACCTCGAGATGGAGGCTGCCTCTTCCGCCGTGCGCGAACACCGCAAGAAACTCGGCATCCTCCCTGTGGTAAAACAAATCGACACCCTCGCCGGCGAGTTCCCCGCCCAGACCAACTACCTCTACCTCACCTACGGCGGCGAAACCCACGACATCGATTACGAACGCGACGGCAAGTCGGTGGTGGTGCTCGGTTCCGGAGCTTACCGCATAGGTTCGTCGGTGGAGTTCGACTGGTGCGGCGTACAGGCTCTCAACACAATCCGCAAGGAGGGCTGGCATTCCGTGATGATCAACTACAACCCCGAGACCGTATCCACCGACTACGACATATGCGACCGTCTCTACTTCGACGAGCTGAGCTATGAGCGTGTGCTTGACATTCTCGACCTGGAGACGCCTCACGGCGTGGTGGTGAGCACCGGAGGTCAGATTCCCAACAACCTTGCCCTGCGTCTCGACGCCTGCGGCGTTCCCCTCCTCGGGACTTCCGCCAAAAGCATCGACAACGCTGAAGACCGCGAGAAATTCTCCGCGATGCTTGGCCGCATTGGCGTGGACCAGCCTGAATGGTCGGCGCTTACCTCTATGGAAGACATCGACAAGTTCGTAGAAAAGGTGGGATTCCCCGTGCTGGTTCGCCCGTCGTACGTCCTCTCCGGCGCTGCCATGAATGTGTGCACAAGCCCCGACCAGCTCGAGCGTTTCCTCACTATGGCCGCAAATGTCTCCAAGAAACACCCCGTGGTGGTTTCTCAATTCCTCGAGAATGCCAAGGAGGTCGAGATGGACGCCGTGGCTCAGAACGGCGAGATTATCGCCTACGCAATCTCCGAGCATGTGGAATATGCCGGTGTGCACTCCGGCGACGCAACTATCCAGTTCCCCCCGCAGAAGCTCTACGTGGAGACTGCCCGCCGTATAAAAAAAATATCCAAGCAGATAGCCCGCGAGCTCAATATCTCCGGTCCGTTCAACATCCAGTATCTCGCCCGCGAGAACGATATCAAGGTGATTGAGTGCAACCTCAGGGCATCCCGGTCGTTCCCCTTCGTGAGCAAGGTGCTCAAGACCAATTTCATAGAGATGGCCACGCGCATCATGCTCGGGCTACCCGTGGAGCGTCCCGACAAGAGCGTTTTCGACCTCGACTACGTGGGCGTGAAGGCTTCCCAGTTCTCCTTCCAGCGTCTTCAGAAGGCCGACCCCAAGCTGGGTGTCGACATGGTATCCACCGGCGAGGTGGGTTGCCTCGGCGAGGATTCCCGTCGCGCGCTCCTCACTTCAATGCTCTCCGTCGGCCTCAGAGTGCCTGAAAAGAATATCCTTCTCAGCACCGGCAACGGCAAGTCGAAAGGCGACATGCTCCGCGCCGCAAGACTCCTCCGCGACAATGGCTTCAACATCTACGCCACATGCGGAACCTCCCGACATCTCGCTGAAAACGGCATTGAGAACACCTGCGTATACTGGCCCGACCAGGAAGGAACGCCTCAGGTGCTCGACCTGCTGCACAACCATGACATAGACCTGGTGGTGAACATCCCGCGCAACAACACCGATGCCGAACTTACCAACGGATACCGCGTGCGCCGCACCGCCATAGACCTCAACATACCTCTGATAACCAACGCCCGTCTCGCCTCGGCTTTCATATACGCCTTCCTCGACGTGAATCCCGATGAAATCGAGATCAAATCATGGGAGGAATTCTGATGGGAGCCGGCAAGCTTTTCATACGCGATGTCCACATAGGCTCGCCCGACAGTGCGCCGGAACACATATGTGTCGCCGGCGGCGTGGTGCGTCAGCCCGACGCATTCCCGGAGAGTGAGGCAGATATGGTGATCGATGCCCGGGGTGCCGTGGCTATCCCCGGCCTCGTGGATGTGCATGTGCATTTCCGTGAGCCGGGCTTCGAATACAAGGAGACAATCCGCAGCGGCAGCATCGCCGCCGCCGCCGGCGGCTTCACCTCCGTATGCACAATGCCCAACCTCAAGCCGGCTCCCGACTCTATGCCCAACCTCCGCCGCCAACTCGACATCATCGATGCCGACGCCGCCATCGAGGTGCTCCCTTACGCCACAATAACCAAAAGCCGTCTCGGCGCCGAAACCATCGATTACGACGCGCTCGCTCCATATGTCTGCGGCTTCAGCGACGATGGTTCCGGCATCGACGACGACGACGTGATGCTCCGGGCTATGACCCTGATTGCACGCACCGGAAAGGTACTCGCCGAGCATTGCGAGGTTAAGGCTCTCCTTGACGGCGGTTGCATTCACAAAGGCTCTTTCGCCAGCAGCCACAACCTCCCCGGAATATGTTCCGAAAGCGAATGGCGCGAGGTGGAACGGAATATTCGCCTTGCCGAAAAGACGGGATGCCGTCTGCACATATGCCATGTCTCCACCAAGGAGAGTGTGGAGCTTATCCGCGGGGGTAAAAGGCGCGGCGTGGATGTCACCGCCGAAACTGCCGCCCATTACATAGCCTTCTGCGAAGATGACATGACCGACGACGGCCGCTTCAAGATGAACCCTCCTCTGCGCGGCGCCGACGACCGTCAGGCTCTGATACAGGGACTGCAGGACGGAACCATCGACTGCATAGCCTCCGACCATGCCCCTCATGCCCCTCATGAGAAAAATCTCGGTCTGCGACGCTCCGCTATGGGTGTCTCCGGAATTGAACTCTCGCTGCCTGCCATATACTCCTTCGCTGTCGCTTCCGGCTTGATTTCATTCCAACGGATGATAGAGCTCATGGCCATCAATCCCCGCCGCATCTTCGGCATCAAGGGTGGCCTCGGAACAGGTCATCGTGCCGACATCGCGCTGGTCGACTTCGACCGGGAATTCACCGTCGACGCCGCGAATCTTCTCTCCGCCGGAAAGGTCACGCCATTCCTCGGCACTCGCCTTAACGGCGCTGTACTCGCCACAATTGCCGGCGGCAACATCGTTTACTGCAATAGTTCATTTTCCAAACAAGTAAAAGGCAAATGAAATTCAAGGTAATAGAAAACACGCATCACAAGGGCGCCACATGGCTTATGCGGCTTCGTGGCGACACTTCATCCATAAAGCGCCCGGGACAGTTTGTCAACCTTCAGATTGACGGCTGTTTCCTGCGCCGTCCCATCTCGGTATGCGACTGGGACGACAGCACTCTCCTCCTTGCCTATGACGTGGTGGGCAAAGGTACGGAAGTCATGTCCAAGGCTTTGCCTGGTCAGGAGTTCGACATCCTCAGCGGCCTGGGAAACGGTTTCGACATCGATGCCGGCACCTCTCACCCCGTGCTCCTCGGTGGCGGGATTGGTGTGGCTCCTCTCTACGGTCTCGCCAAACGCCTCCTTGACAAGAACATACAGCCTACCGCCATCCTCGGCTTCAACAGCGCCGACCGCGTGGTGATGGACCGGATGTTCTCCGACCTCGGCATTGAGACGGTGGTGGCTACTGTCGACGGCTCCCAGGGCACGCGCGGTTTCGTCACCGATGCACTGCGTAACACCGGCATAAAGGCTGACTACTTCTACGCCTGCGGCCCTCAGCCCATGATGCGCGCTCTGTGCCGCGACATGGCAATCCCCGGCGAACTCAGCCTCGAAACCCGTATGGCTTGCGGCTTCGGTATTTGCGCCTGCTGCGCCATTCACACCTCACACGGCCCTGCCGGCGTCTGCAAGAAGGGTCCCGTTTTCAAAAAGGAGGATATCGTATGGAACGACTGAACCCAGACATGCTCAACGTCAGACTCGGCGACCTGACGCTGAAAAACCCGGTAATACCGGCAAGCGGTTGCTTCGCTTTCGGCCATGTGATGGCTCAATATTACAACCTCGACTGCCTCGGAGCAATATCCATCAAAGGGACCACCCTCAAGCCCCGTTTCGGAAACCCTCTTCCTCGCGTGGCTGAATGCTCCGCAGGAATCATTAACTCCGTGGGCCTCATGAACCCTGGCATCGATGCCGTGATTGCCGATGAACTCCCCAAACTCAGGAAGGTATATCACGGCCCGATAATCGCCAATATCAGCGGCTTTTCAATAGAGGAATATTGCGAATGCTGCGACCGTATCGACGGCCAGGAGCAGGTGGATATCGTGGAGCTTAATGTCTCCTGTCCCAACGTGCATGGCGGCGGAATGGCTTTCGGCACCTCCGAGTTCAATGTGGCTGCCGTGACCCGTGCCGTAAAACGCCATACCGCCCTACCCGTATATGTGAAGCTCAGCCCTAATGTCACCGACATAGTATCCATAGCCAAAGCGGCTGAGGATGCCGGCGCCGACGGACTCGTTTGCGTCAACACATTCCTGGGGATGCGTTTCGACCTCAAACGCCGCCGTCCCGTTGTGGCAAACACCATGGGCGGCTTCTCCGGACCGGCTATATTCCCCATGGCCCTGAGAATGGTCCATCAGGTGTCGCAGGCTGTAGGCATTCCCGTCATAGGTTGCGGTGGCGTAATGTCGGCCGATGATGTCCTCGAGATGATGCTCGCCGGAGCCAAAGCCGTCGAAGTCGGTACCGCTAACCTTATCGACCCGATGGCTTGTCACGACATCATCCACAACCTCCCCATAGCCATGAAGAAATATGGCTTCTCCTCTTTAAACGACTTAAAACCCTGGAACCCAGCGTAATATATGGAGAAAGATGTAATCATAGCATGCGACTTCCCCTCCCAGGAGGCTACCCTCGCATTTCTGGAGCGTTTCGGCGACGAACGCCCCTTTGTCAAAATCGGCATGGAGCTGTTCTACGGCGCCGGACCCGATATCGTGAAGAAACTTCGTGACCGTGGCCACAGGATATTCCTCGACCTGAAGCTTCACGATATCCCCAACACTGTCAGAAAAGCCATGCGTGTGCTCGCCGCCCAGGATATAGACATGGTCAATGTCCACGCTGCCGGCACCCGCGAGATGATGGCCGCCGCTCTGCAGGGCCTAAACGAAGGTACTCCCGAGGGCCGTAAGCGTCCCTACCTCATAGCCGTGACCCAGCTGACCTCCACAAGCCCGCAAGCTCTTGCCGACCAGCTGTACATATCCCGCTCTATGGAGGATACCATTGCCGGATATGCCCGCAATGCTAAGGAAGCGGGCCTTGACGGTGTGGTGTGCTCGCCACTTGAAGCTGCAGCCGTCAAGAAGGCCTGCGGTCAGGAGTTCCTCGCCGTGACTCCCGGTATCCGGTATCCCGATACCGGCGCCGACGACCAGAGCCGCGTCACAACTCCCGAGCGTGCCCGTCAGATCGGCTCTGACTTTATTGTAATTGGCCGCCCCATAACCGCTGCCGACGACCCCGTGGCCGCTTACCACAAGGCTCGCCGCGAATTTACAGGTAAATAACAATCATCCCTTTTGTCATGAAGAAAAAAATAGCCAAAGCGCTCCTGTCTATACGCGCGGTGTTCCTGCGCCCCGACGACCCCTTCACCTGGGCCAGCGGAATCAAGTCGCCTGTTTACTGCGACAACCGCCTCACACTCGGATACCCCGATGTCCGTAAGAAAATCGAGGAAGGCATAGCCGAGACTGTAAAGAATTATTACCCTGAGGCTCAGGCTCTTATGGGCACCTCCACGGCAGGCATCGCCCATGCTGCCATCGCCGCATGGCTCCTCGGTCTCCCTATGGGATATGTGCGCGGCGCCGCCAAGGACCATGGCCGCAACAACCGCATTGAAGGCCGGATTGAACCCGGCATGAAGGTAGTGGTTATCGAAGACCTCATCTCTACCGCCGGCAGCTGCGTGGATACCGTAGAAGCCCTACGCGAAGCTGGCGCCGATGTGCTCGGTGTAGTCTCCATCTTCACCTACGGCATGCAGAAAGGTATCGACCGTCTCGCCAAGGCCAACGTGGAGAACCACTCCCTCACCAATTTCGACACCCTGATTGAAGTGGCTGCCGAAGAAGGTTATGTCAAGGAAGACCAGCTTCCGATGCTCCGCAAATTTATCTCTTCTCCGGCCGATTGGCTCTCCTAATCATTTAGCCATGCGTCATCTTATAGACCCCACCGACCTCAGCAGCTCAGAGCTGCAGGAAATCATAGACCTGGCTCTCGACATAATAGCTGACCCTGCTCAATATGCCGATGCCTGCCGCGGCAAAAAGCTCGCTACCCTGTTCTACGAGCCCAGCACCCGTACTCGCCTATCGTTCACCTCCGCAATGATGGAGCTGGGGGGTAATGTCATCGGCTTCAGCAACGCCGCCAACTCCTCCGTAAGCAAAGGTGAGACCGTGGCCGACACCACCAAGGTGATCAGCTGCTTCGCCGACATCATTGCCATGCGTCATCCTATCGAGGGTGCTCCCCTTATCTCTGCTCTCAATGCCTCTATCCCGGTGATAAACGCCGGTGACGGCTCGCACGCTCATCCCACACAGACCCTCACCGACCTCCTCACTATCCGCCGCGAACTCGGCCGTTGTGACAACCTCACCATAGGTTTCTGCGGCGACCTCCGTTTCGGCAGAACTGTCCATTCTCTGATAAAAGCCCTCTCCAGGTTCGAGAATGTCAAGGTGGTTCTCATTGCTCCCGACGAGCTAAAGCTCCCGGCTTACATGAAGGAGGAAGTTTGCGACCGTTACGGCGTGCCTTACGAAGAGGTGGCCTCAATGGAGGAGGCTATGCCTCTGCTTGATATCTTCTACATGACCCGCGTGCAGAAAGAACGCTTCCTCGACCAGGAGGACTACGACCGCGTCAAAGACTGCTTCATCCTCACCGCCGACAAGCTTAAGAATGCCAAGCCGGAAATGAGGATTCTTCATCCGCTGCCGCGCGTCAACGAGATTGCCATAGATGTCGATGCCGACCCGCGGGCCGCTTACTTCAGACAGGTAGAGAATGGCAAATTCGTTCGCATGGCCCTGATACTCAAGTTGCTGGAGTGGTCAAAGATTCCATCGATGGAGCGGCGCCTCCTTCCCGACGGCACCATCCCCAACGCCTACCACTGCTCCAATCCCAAATGCATCAGCAACCACGAGCCTGTCGAGACCCTCTTCCGTCCCGACAGAGCCAACCCCGGCAAATACCGCTGCGTCTACTGCGAATCCAAACCCCGCTCCTGACCCCGGCCAGCTAAAGCCAGCAGAAAAAAGCCCCACCAGCTAAAGCCCCGGCCAGCTAAAGCCAGCAGGAATCAACCTCGCCTTGCGGCTCAGCACTGTGTTGAGCCGCAAGGCGAAATCCCCGCCAATCAGCAATCCCAAAAACCTCAAATTCCTAACCCCGGCCATGACAGAAGAATATTACCTCCGCCCATGCTTTCACCGCAACACCAGGCGCGCCTTCTTTCATGACTATCGCCGCCCCGGCTATTACCTTATCACCATCACAGCCGAAAAACACCGGCCCCGTTTCTCACACATCGCCCCTACAAACCCCTCCCTCACCCCTGCAAACCCCTCCCTCACCCCTGCAAACAGCTCCGATATCTCCATCACCCTGACCCCTCTCGGCGAAGCCATTGCCCGCGAGCTTGCTCTCCTGCCCGTGAAAGTGCCTGCCTTCAGCATTCGTTCCTCCATCATAATGCCCGACCACCTGCACTTCGTGCTTCACGTCGCCAAACCTCTGGACAAAGACCTCGGCACCCATATCGGTGCTTTCAAAGGCGCCTGTTCCCGCGCCTGGTGGCTATTGCAGGCCTCCGAAAGAAAAATCCACCCTCCCTCCCAAGGCCAAAGCTCCCCTTCTTCAGAAAGCCCCATTCCCGGCCATTATTCCGACAAGCGCTCAAAAAAGCCGGCCTTATTCTCACGAGGCTTCAACGACCGCATCATTTGGGACCAAGAACACCTCGAAGCGGCCATGAATTATGTCGCCGACAACCCGCGCCGGCTGATTATAAAGATGAAGCACCCTGACCTTTTCCGCCGTTACAACAAAATTCGCATCGGCGACCGCGAATTTGCCGCCTACGGCAACATATTCCTCTTACGCGATTTCGACCGACGCCAGGTAGTAATACACCGCGCCGACAGCGATGAAGTCAGGGCCTCCCACCGAAAAGAATGGCTGACATGTGCCACCAACGGCGGGGTTCTCGTCTCCCCGTTCATAAGCCCTGCCGAGAAGCAGATTCGCGACAAAGCCCTCGAGCTTGGGGGCAGGCTCATCATCATCCGCAACGAAGGCTTCGAAGAGCGCTTCAAGCCCCTGGGCCGCGAGTTCGAGCTTTGCAGCGAAGGGCGCCTTCTCCTCATAGCCCCCTGGCCCGACCAGCTTCTCCGCGCCACCGTAACCCGCTCCCAAGCCCTCCAGATGAACTCCCTTGCCAATTTCCTCGCCACCACCGACGCCCCCGCGAAGCTCCTCTCCCGCTGATTCGCCTCCCCCTTCAGCCCGCATCCTCTCTCTTCTCTCTCTTTCTCTCTCTTCTCTCTCTTCTCTCTCTTCTCTCCCCTCTGCTCTCCTTGCTTCTCTCTTTTCTCTTTCTTCTCTCCTTCTTCTCTCTTATCTCCTTCCTCATCCTCTTCTATCCTTTCTTTTCTCTCCTTCCTTTTCTCCTTCTCTCTCTTCCTTTTTCTTTTCTCTCTCTTGTTCTCTTTTTTTCGCTTCTCACCAGCCTTCTACCCTCGCCTTGCGGCTCAGCACTGTGTTGAGCCGCAAGGCGAAATCAGGCCCCGGATGCCACAGATCCGACTCCTAAAAAATCTTAAAATTATTTTTATCCCCCTTTTATCGCTGTTATTACCGCAAGAAATTGTAAATTTGCAAGTTGAAACCGAACTGAACTTTTTTGGGAAACCTGTATGCGATATAACTCACAGACCAAAATATTGCTGATGCTGGCAGCCATTTCGCTTCTGGCAGCCTGCAACAAGAAGAGCGACCTCGAGGCTTTTACAGAGCAGTCTACACTGGCAGTGACCGACTTCTCCCTCAAAGCCGACACCAAAAACCCGGGTCTCGACTCAGCATATTTCGCCATAGACCTTGACCATGGCGTGATTTACAACCCCGACTCACTGAGGCCGGGAACCCCCATCAACAAGATTATTCCCTCTATTAGCTTCAGCTCCGATGTGGAGTCGGCAGTCATCAAGATGGAAGGCGGCACAACCCGCACCGGGGAAGTAAACTACAAAGAGACAGCCACCGACTCCATCGACTTCACAGGCTCCGTGACCCTCACCCTCACACATGGCGAGTACCAGCGCACATACCGCCTCAAGGTCAATGTGCATCAGCAGTATGCCGACTCCCTATACTGGAACGAAGCCGCACGGGTGCAGCTTCCCTCGCGTCTTCCCGACCCCCGCAGCCAGAAGACCGTGGCCCTCGCCGACACTACAGCCGTGGCCCTCATCCTCGAGAACGACGGCTCATATACCCTCTCCACCTCCAGACGGCTCTTCGAAAACATCTGGGACAAGAAAGAGATAACCATACCCTTCACACCCCGTCTCGAGACCCTCGCCGCCGCCGGCTCCGACCTGTACATGCTCGACAGCACCGGCAGCCTCTTCAAGGGCGACCTCGAAGGCAACTGGCAATCTACCGGCCAGATATGGCAGTCGATTATCGGCGCATACCTCAACAGCGCCATTGGCCTCCGCAGCGTCAACGGCCGCACCCTCTTTGCCCAATATCCTCTCACCAACCTCATAGAGAAAGAGATTCCCTCTGATTTCCCCGTCAGCGGCTATTCCGACTTCGTGACCCTGACCAATAAATGGACACTGTCGCCGGTAGCCTTCTTCATGGGTGGAGTCACCGCCGACGGCACCCTCAGCCCCGCCACATGGGCTTTCGACGGCGCCGAATGGATCCGCCTCAACGACGGAGACATCCCCGCCCTCGAACAGGCCTCCCTGATCCCTTACTACTATTACCGCTCCACCACATCTGGCAAAATCGACGAATTCCGCGTATGGATGCTTCTCGGCGGACGTAAGGCCGACAACTCCATCAACCGCACCGTTTACATCTCCCTCGACAACGGCGTTCACTGGCAGGCCGGCAGCAGCCTCCTGCAGCTCCCAGACATAATCCCCGACATGTGGGGCTGCAACAACATAGTGGCTTCTTCCCCGAAATCCTCCAATATCTCCGACAACTGGAAGATACGCTATCGCCGTAACAGCCGCGCCAGGCTCCCGTACGAAATCAACGGCGACATCATCCGCTGGCAGTGCCCATACATATACCTTATCGGCGGCACCGACTCCGAAGGCAACCTCTGCAACTCAATATGGCGCGGAGTCCTCTCCCGCCTTACATTCGTTCCAATCATCTGACACCTCCGTCTCTTGAAAAAAATCCTTGCGGCCATATTGATTGTGATGACCCTCGGGACGCTCTCCTCGCGTGCCCAGGAAGACTACCGCTTCGACATCGGAGCCGGTATCGGCATGACCGGTTATCTCGGCGACGCCAACAACGCGAACCTCTGGAAAAACCCCAGCTGGAACGCCGAGATTCTCTTCAGATATCTCCTCAACCCAAGATTCAACTTCAAGACAAACTTCTACGTGGGTGGTCTCCGAGGCAATTCCGAACAGATGACCGACGTGTTCCCCTCACATGAGAATTATAAGTTCTCGACCATGTTCTACGAACTTGGCGAGACCGTGGAGTTTCATTTTTTCAACTACGGCATGGGGGAGACCTACCGGCGGCTGAAACGCTGGACACCCTATATCGTGGCGGGTGTCAGCGCCATGGCATGGACTGCCGAAGGACATTCCGGCTTCTCCTTCGCCATCCCCCTGGGTGTCGGCTTCAAATTCAAGCCTGCGCTCCGCTGGAACATCGGCCTCGAGTTCCTCATGAAGAAAACCTTCACCGACAAACTCGACGGCCCGCTGCTGGATGACCCCCACGGCATCCCCAGCGCCTTCATGAAAAATACCGACTGGTATTCCACCCTTACCCTCTCCATCAGCTACGAGTTCAGCAAACGGTGCGCCACGTGCCATTATCACGAAACAAAACGCAAGTGAACATAAAAATCCACATACCGGGGCTGCCCCCCGAGAGTCTTCCCAAGCACGTTGCCATAATCATGGATGGTAACGGCCGCTGGGCACGCAAACATCTCATGCAGCGAACCATGGGGCATTCCCGTGGCGTCAATTCCGTGAACCGCATCACGCGCTTCGCCTCCGACCTCGGCATCGCCAACCTTACCCTCTATGCCTTCAGCACCGAAAACTGGAACCGCCCCCGCGAGGAAGTGGACGCCCTGATGTGCCTCATCGGCGAGACAATCCTCCGCGAAGCCCCGGAGCTTAAGGAGAACAACGTGCACATCAACCTCCTCGGCGACATAGACCGTCTCCCCGAACAGGTGCAGCGCAACCTGCAGGAAGGCGTCGACCTCACCGCTTCCTGCGACGGCCTGAACCTTAACCTCTGCCTCTCATACTCCTCTCGCTGGGAAATCACCGACGCCGTCAAAGCCATCGCCGCCGATGTAGCCGCCGGCAAAATCGACCCGGCACAAATTACCGAAGACACCATCTCCTCACGTCTGCAGACCGCCGGAATCCCCGACCCCGACCTCCTCATACGTACCGGCGGCGAACAGCGTATCTCCAACTTCCTCCTTTGGCAGATCGCTTATGCCGAACTATACTTCACCGACATCCTATGGCCCGACTTCGATGAAGAGGCTTTCACCCAGGCCCTGACACAATATGCCAACCGCGAACGCCGCTTCGGCATGACTTCCGACCAAATACAATCATTGCTAAAATGAAGATCACGCTCCATATTGCCCGCATACTGCTGATCGGCACGATGCTCCTCGGGTTACGCCCGTCGGCCTCCGCCGACCTCACTCTCCCCATTCAGCCTCAACAACCGGTTGACACCATCGTCAACCCGGAAATTATATACTCCCCCATACCCAAGACCTACGAGATTGCCGGCATACGCGTCTCGGGTCTCGACTCGTCGTCCGACGACTACATCGTGATCGGTTACTCCGGTCTCTCGGTAGGCGACCGCATCGCCGTGCCCGGCGACGAAATTTCCGATGCCGTGAAACGCTTCTGGAAACAGGGCCTTTATTCCAAGGTGCAGATCAACGCCGACAAAATCGCCGGCGACAAGATATGGCTCAACATTGACCTCAAACAGCAGCCACGCCTGTCGGAACTACGCTTCGGCAACGTCAAGGGGGGCGAGAAAAAAGACATCACAGAGCGCCTCGGCATGGTTCCCGGCCAGCAGCTTACTCCCAACATCATCAACCGCGTGAAAATGCTCATCGAGGATTATTACGCCAAGAAAGGATTCAAGAACGCCAAGGTCACGCTCACTCAGACTCCCGACCTCTCCAAACAGAACCAGTCAATCCTGACCATCGACGTGGACAAAAACGCCAAGGTCAAGGTGCACAAGATACACATCGACGGCAATGAAGTCCTCTCCGACCGCAAGATCAAGAGGGTGATGAAGAAAACCACCGAGAAAAACGACCTCCTCAAGATATTCAGCCAGAAGAAATTCGTGGAGTCGGACTTCGCCGACGACCGTCAGCGAATCATCGACAAATACAACGAGCTGGGCTATCGCGACGCCAAAATCACCCACGACTCCGTGGCCCGCTACGACGACAAGACCGTCGACATCTTCCTTACCGTCGACGAAGGCAAGAAATACTACATCTCCGACATCAACTGGGTAGGCAACACAGTCTATCCCACCGAAACCCTCAATGCCGTATTAGGCATGTACCCCGGCGATGTATACAACCAAAAGATGCTCAACAAGCGCACCAATGAAGACGAAGATGCCGTGGCCAGTCTGTATACCGACAACGGCTACCTCTTCTTCAACCTTGTGCCCATCGAGGAGAGCATCCATGGCGACAGCATAGCGCTTCAGATGCGCGTGATCGAAGGGCCGCAGGCACGCATCAACCGCGTGGTGATCAACGGCAACGACCAGCTGTATGAGAAGGTGATACGCCGCGAGCTCCGCGTGCGTCCCGGCGAACTCTTCAGCAAGTCCGACCTCATGCGTTCCGCACGTGAAATTGCCGCCTCCGGCCATTTCAACCCCGAAAACATGGACATCCGCCCCGAGCCCAACGAGGGCGACGGAACAGTGGACATCGTGTTCAACCTCGAGTCGAAGGCCAACGACAAAGTGCAGCTCTCATTCGGCTGGGGTCAGAACGGCGTTACGGGACAGGTGGCGCTCTCTTTCTCCAACTTCTCCATGAAGAACCTCTTCAACCCCTCGGCCTACAAGGGTATCATACCCCGCGGCGACGGGCAGACGTTCTCCATATCGGCACAGACGAATGCCAAATATTACCAGAGCTACTCGATATCATTCTTCGACCCCTGGATCGGAGGAAGCCGTCCCAACTCGCTGAGCGTATCGGCCGACTTCTCCCGAATGACCGGCATCAACAACTCGTTCTACAACGACACCTGGGCCAACGCCTGGCAGGGTGCATACTACAACACCTATATGAACAACACCAACTACGGTGCCTCACAGTATGCCTACCAGAGCTCCTACGACCCCAACAAGGTGCTGCAGACCGCCGGCGTCAGCGTCGGTTTCGGTACCCGCCTCTCATGGCCCGACGACTACTTCCAGTTCCAGGCCGTCCTCTCTTACCGTTGGTACTACCTCAAGGACTGGTACTACATGAGCTATAAGATGCAGAACGGCACCTCCAACTCCCTGACGCTGGGACTGAACCTCACCCGCACGAGTATCGACAATCCCATCTATACCCGCCGCGGCTCAAGCTTCAGCCTCAACTTCACCTGCACGCCCCCGGCAAGCCTCTTCGGCAAGAAAGACTGGAAGAGCCTCTCCGAAATCGCCGGCAACAACAAATACACCGACGATCAGCGGCAGCGTGCCACCGACCAGCTGTACCGCTGGATAGAATACTGGAAGCTCAGCTTCAAGGCCAAGACCTTCACGCCCCTCACCGACCCCGACGGCAAATGGACCCTCGTGCTGATGGCTCGCGCCGACTTCGGCCTCATCGGTTCCTGGAACAAATACCTCTCCACGCCCTTCGAGACCTACTACTTCGGCGGCGACGGCATGACCGGCGGCAATACCTACGCCACCGAGACCATCGGTATGCGCGGTTACAAGAACGGCCAGTTCACCCCCAACTTCTACGAAGGTTACGCTTACAGCAAGTTCACCTTCGAGCTGCACTTCCCCTTCCTGCTGCAGCCCACCACCACCATCTACGCCCTCGCCTTCGTGGAGGCCGGTAACTGCTGGACGTCGGTGAAGAACTTCTCGCCCTTCGACCTCAAACGCTCCGCAGGTGTCGGCGCCCGCGTATATCTCTCCGTACTCGGCTTCCTCGGAATCGACTGGGCATATGGTTTCGACAAGGTTTGGGGACAGCGTGGCGGCAGCCAGATTCACTTCGTGCTCGGCCAGGAGTTCTAACATTTCTTAATACAGATATGTTAAACTATCAGACACGCCCGATGTCATAATCAACAAAAAAATCGCAAGAACATGAAAAAAATAGCATTGGCAATAATCATGGCGCTGACCATGGCGGCAGGCGCCTCGGCACAAAAATTCGCTCTCGTCGACATGCAGTACATCCTCCGCAATGTTCCGGCCTACGAGATGGCCAACGAACAGCTCAACCAGGTGTCGCAACGCTGGCAGAAGGAGGTCAACGAGGTTTCCAAAGAAGCCGAGACTATGTACAAGAACTATGAAGCCGACATGGTGTTCCTCACCGACGACCAGAAGAAAAAACGCGAGGAGGAGATAGTGGCCAAGGAGAACGAGGCCAAAGACCTGCGTCATAAGTACTTCGGACCTGAAGGCGAGCTTTACAAGAAACGCCAGTCGCTCATGAAGCCTATCCAGGAAGACGTATACAACGCCGTCAAGGCCGTGGCCGAGGAAAAAGGTTACCAGACCATCTTCGACCGCGCAAGCTCACAGAGCATCGTTTTCGCTTCTCCCCGTATCGACGTCAGCAACGATGTTCTCGCCAAACTCGGATATTCTAAATAAATAAATCAAACAATAATAAATATGTTAAAGAAGATTGTATTGGCCATAGCGTTGGCCATACCGTTTGTGGGAGCACAGGCGCAGTCAGCCCTGAAAATAGGTCTTGTAGACTCCGGCGCCATCATTCAGGCCATGCCCGAGACCACTCAGGCACAGACCAAAGTCAACGAAGCCAGCCAGAAATACCAGGCTGAGTTCGCCAAACTGCAGGAAGAGTTCAAGCGCCTCGTCGACGATTTCCAGGCCATGAAGCAGGATGAGCTCCAGGCTATCAAAGACCGCAAGACCCGCGAAATCGAAGCCTGCCAGCAGAAAATAGCCACTTTCCAGGAAAATGCCCAGCAGGACCTCTCCAGAATGCAGGCCGAACTTATGGGCCCCATCTTCCAGAAACTCAAGGGCGCCATCGAGACTGTAGGTAAAGAAGGCGGCTACTCCCTGATTCAGGACAACAACCCCCAGCTTACCTTCTACTACGCAGCCCCGGTTGTGGACCTCACCGCTCAGGTCAAGGCTAAGCTCGGCCTCAAGTAAATTGATTTCCATCCACCATCATATACGGAGGCCGGGATGTGTCCCGGCCTCCGCGTGATTCAGACCCTTTCACACAATGATTGGAGTATTTGACTCGGGTTACGGAGGTCTGACGATACTTCGTCAGTTCCAGGCCGTGATGCCCGGTTATGACTGGCTATATCTTGGCGACAACGCCCGGGCGCCTTACGGCACAAGGTCGTTCGATGTGGTTTACGAGTTCACGCGCCAGGCCGTGGAGCACCTTTTCCGTCAAGGGTGTCCGTTAGTGATATTGGCCTGCAACACCGCCTCTGCCAAAGCCCTGCGCACCATACAGCAGGAAGTGCTCCCCCGCCACTGGCCCGACCGGCGAGTGCTCGGCGTGATTCGCCCTACCGTTGAGGAAGTAGGCAACATCACCCGCTCACGGCATGTAGGACTCCTCGCAACCCCCGGCACCGTCAACAGCCACAGCTATGCCCTCGAAATCGAAAAGATTCAGCCCGACATAACCCTCACTGAAATGGCTTGTCCCATGTGGGTGCCGATTGTCGAATCCGGCGAGGCGCATGGCGACGGAGCCGACTGGTTTGTCAACAAATACATCAGCCAGCTCCTCGACGCCGACCCTCAGATCGACACGCTCCTCCTTGGCTGCACACACTATCCCATACTCCTCCCGAAAATCAGGAAATATGCCCCCGAAGGCATCAAGGTGGTGCCGCAAGGCGGTATTGTGGCCGACAGCCTCAAGGATTACCTGCGACGGCATCCCGAGATCGACTCCCGCTGCTCCAGAAATGGTGTAACCAGATTCCTCACCACTGAAAACCCCGATAAATTCAATACCCTGGCCTCCATCTTCCTCGACAGGCAGATCAGCGCCCGGCGTACCGACCTGTGCGTATAATTCAAAACTCTGTTCATAACACCTTATAAACAAGAAACCATGACCATCCAGGAACTTCGCGACAGCCTCCGCGGCGTCGACACGGACACCGCCATATCCCGAATCAGCGACTATATCGCCGCCCATAACGACGACGATGAGGCCTATCTGCTGCGCGGCATGAAGCATTGGAGCGCGGGACACCGTGCCAAGGCCATCAACGACTATCTCGAGGCCATACGCCTCAACCCCGACAGCCGCGCCATACAGGCCCTGCAGGCCGCCAACGATATCCTCGATTACTACAACAAGGACCTGCTCAATCCGTAGGATGCCCCGGCGTCAATGCGTGTCCCAGGGCATGATGGTGCGCGAGGCACGCGGCGCGGTGGGCTCCGTGGCGTAGACATTCCCGAAACCGCGCAACAGGGATATCGACGCCAGCCGCAGCGGCCGCGACAGCTTCCATCCCTCCGTAATATTCGATACCCACAGGTGCCCCAGCCCCTCAAGACCTCGGGTGCGACGCCGAACCTCCCCAAGAACCTCTGTCATGTCGCGCAGCTCTCGACTCGTGAATATCATCGGCTGACGTCCCGTCATGTTGAAGGTAACCCTGATTTCATCTCCATAGGTTATGGGATGCGACGTGCCCGACCCGGAACGTACGCGCCGCTCCTGTACCGAACTCATCACATGCATACCCGTGACATTCTCCGTGACTCGGATATGCAGTCCGCCACCATAACCCTTGCTCTCTGAATTCATTCTTGTTTCCATATCCTTATCCGTTTAATTTATGATGCAAAATTAGGATTCCTCACTGCCGAAGTTTTGCAGCGCAAGCCTAAAGAATCTTAAAATCTGCCGTCGGGAGCGCCCGGCTGCAATACCTCTTTGCTCCGTTTTAACATTCGGATTTTGACACTGCAACGCCTAAACCCTTTGCCGATTCGGGAATTTTTAGTAATTTTGCGGTCTAAAAGAGCAGGCACGTTCCTGCACGCAGAAATGGTGAAATGGTAGACACGAGGGACTTAAAATCCCTTGGCACGGAAGTGCCGTGTGGGTTCGAGTCCCACTTTCTGTACAATGTTACCTCCGATGATTTGTAAGCAGTACCGACAGCACTACCGAAAGCTGTACAGACATAATTACCGCGCCAAGTCTCTGAAGAGAGTCGTGTGCTCGTGTGCTTGTGTGCGTGCTGCTGTCGAAGGCATGAATAGCAAGGATTGACAAGGCTGCGCAGGCGCCCGGACATACCGGGCGCCTGCGCTTTTTACTTCAACATAATACTCAGGTTATCAGAATGAAAATTGGAGTGGTAATGGGTTCGACATCGGACCTTGGAGTGATGAAAGGAGCTTTTGAAGTGCTCGATGATTTCGGTGTGGAATATGACAAGCGCGTATTCAGCGCGCACCGCACGCCTGCCGAACTCGAAGAATGGCTCAGGGACTCGCGGGAGAAAGGCTTCTGCGCCTATATAGCGGGAGCGGGCGGCGCCGCCCATCTTGCCGGTGTGGTGGCAGCTCATACCACCCTCCCCGTGATTGGCGTCCCCATAATGTCGAAGGCTCTTCGCGGCCTCGACTCTCTCCTGGCCATGGCGCAGATGCCCTCCGGAATTCCCGTGGCAACCGTCGCCATCGACGGCGCCAAGAACGCCGCTCTCCTCGCTATTGAAATACTCGCCGTCACCGACGCCGCCCTCGCCGACAAACTCGCCGACTTCCGTCAGCGTCAGGCGCAACGAGTGCTCGAATCTCAAATCTGACCCCTTATGGCCAACAGAATATTTGTCGAGAAACGTCCCGGTTTCCGCAGCGAGGCCGACAGCCTGCGCCGCGAACTCAACACCACCCTCGGCCTTGACATCAAGGACCTGAGGCTCGTAGCCGTTTACGACCTCTTCGGCTTCTCCCCGGAGCTGCTGGGAAGCACCCGCTACGCCGTATTCGGCGAAAAGGCCACCGACACCGTCAGCGACAGCATCGACACCGAAGGGGTGACATTCCTGGCCGTGGAGCCTCTGCCCGGCCAGTTCGACCAGCGTGCCGACGCCGCTGCCGCTTGCGTCAGACTAATACAGCCCGGCGCCGACATCGACGTCACTTCCGCACGCATGTATATCTTCGACCGCCTGCTCTCCCCTGAGGAGCGCGACAAGGTGGCCCGTTATCTCATAAACGCCGTAGAGAACAGGGAGAAAGACCTCTCGCGCCTTGAGCTGCCGGCCCGCGGCACCGAGACTCCCGTGGAGGTGCTCGACGGCTTCCGCACCCTCGACCGCGATGCCGCCGACGCTTTGCGCAAGAAAATGGGCCTCGCCATGAGCACCGACGACCTTCTCGAAGCCGTAAGATATTTCACCTCCGAGGAGCGCGACCCCTCCGAAACGGAAATCCGCATCCTCGACACTTACTGGAGCGACCACTGCCGCCACACCACCTTCACCACCCGTCTCGACGACATTACCGTGGAGGATGGTCCCGGCGCCGACGATATCCGCGAGGCGCTGAAGCTGTGGAAGGATATGCGCCATGAGCTGGGCCGCGACAACAAGCCTCTGCATCTCATGGACCTCGCCACCATCGGCGCCCGCTGGCTCAAGGCCAAAGGAATACTCGATGACCTCGAGCAAAGCGAGGAAAACAACGCCTGCTCCATATATGTGGATATCGACGTTGACGGCGAGAGCCAGCGGTGGCTCCTGCAGTTCAAGAACGAGACCCACAACCATCCCACGGAGATAGAGCCTTTCGGCGGCGCCTCCACCTGTCTCGGCGGCGCCATACGCGACCCGCTGTCGGGACGTGCATATGTATACCAGGCCATGCGCGTCACCGGTGCCGGCGACATTTATGCACCCGTCGCCGACACGCTCCCCGGCAAGCTCCCCCAGCGCGTCATCACTCGCGGAGCCGCTCACGGCTATTCCAGCTATGGCAACCAGATAGGACTTGCCACGGGGCATGTCCGCGAGATTTATTATCCGGGGTATACCGCCAAACGCCTGGAGGTAGGCGCCGTGGTAGGTGCCGTACCCGCCGACGCCGTGCGGCGCGAATCGCCAAAGCCCGGCGACGTAGTGCTCATGTTCGGCGGCCGCACAGGACGCGACGGCATAGGCGGCGCTACCGGCTCTTCAAAAGAACATACCACAGAGTCCCTGACCGTTTGCGGCTCAGAGGTCCAGAAAGGAAACGCTCCCGAGGAGCGTAAGCTCTCACGCCTTTTCCGCCGTCCCGAAGTGACGCGCCTGATCAAGAAGTCTAACGACTTCGGTGCCGGAGGCGTAAGCGTCGCCATAGGCGAACTTGCCGACGGCCTTGACATATTCCTCGACAATGTCACTGTGAAATACGATGGTCTCAACCCCACCGAGCTCGCCATCAGCGAGAGCCAGGAAAGGATGTCGGCGGTGGTCGAGGCCAAAGACCGCGAGGAGTTCGAGAGATATTGCCATGAGGAGAACATCGAGGTACGGCATATCGCCAACGTCACCGACACGGGACGCATGCGTCTTTTCCGCCGTGGCAAGGCCGTGGCCGACATAGCCCGCAGCTTCATCGACTCGGCAGGTGCTCCAAGGTATACCGTGGCGCGAATCGCGGCCATAACGCCGCGCAAGCCTTTCGCCCGCGATGTGGAGGGTAGCGACCTCAGGGAAAAGATTCTCAACAACCTCGACGATGTCAACGTCACCGACCAGCGCGGTCTGGAAGAGATGTTCGACTCCACCATAGGGGCCACCACGGTGCTCATGCCCTACGGTGGCAGACATGCCGCCACGCCCACGCAGGTGTCGCTGCAGAAGCTCCCCGTGGGTGGCCGGCACACCGACACGGCCTCAATCATGAGCTACGGCTTTGACCCCTACCTTACAGAATGGAGCCCCTACCATGGTGCTGCATGGGCCGTGGTGGATGCCGCAGCAAAGGCTGTGGCCGCCGGCGCCGATTTTCATCGCCTAAGATATTCCTACCAGGAATATTTCGAGCGCATGCATACCCCCGAATCGTGGGGCAAGCCGCTGAGCGCACTGCTCGGCGCCCTTAGAATGCAGCATGAGCTCGGCCTCCCCAGCATAGGCGGCAAAGATTCCATGTCGGGAACATTCGGCGACCTCAACGTACCCCCGACGCTGATCGCTTTCGCAGTGACCACCCTGAAGGCATCCAAAGCTATCAGTCCCGAATTCAAGGAGCCACTCGACTCTCTGCATCTCATAAGCCCGCGCATACGTCCCAACGGCATGCCCGACAGCAAGAGCGTCGCCGAGGTATTCGAGAAGGTACACAAGGCCATTCTCGACGGTAAGATACGCGCCGCATGGGCCATAGGCCGCGGAGGCGTGGCGGAAGCTGTCGCCAAGATGGCTTTCGGAAACAATATCGGTGCCAACGTATCGCTCCCCGACGATAATATGCTCTTCGACACCCTGTACGGCTCTATCCTCGTGGAGACTTCCGACAGCACCCTCCTCGACATAGAGGAAGCCACATTCATAGGTACCACCACCGTTGAGGAAGAGATAAGCCTCAACGGCGAGAAGTTCGGCATCGCCGAGCTCAGGGAGCGTAACCGTCGCCGTTTCGCCACGGTCTTCCCCGACCGTACCGATGTCAGGGGTGAGGCTCCGGCAGCCGGCAGCGCAGGAAAGAATGCCCCGGAATATCCCGGCGAAGCTGTGGAACATCCGCTGGTATTCCTCCCCGTGTTCCCCGGCACCAACTGCGACTACGACATGGCCGCCGCCTTCGAGCGTGAAGGCGCCGAGACAGTCACCTCCGTATTCCGCAACCTCACTGCCGAGGATGTGGAGTCGAGCTGTCGCGAGATGGCCGAAAACATTGACCGCTGCAACATCCTGGCCCTGAGCGGAGGCTTCTCCGCCGCCGACGAGCCCGACGGCTCCGGCAAATTCATCGCCGCCGTGCTCCTCAACCCGTTGGTAAAAGAGGCAATACAGCGGCTCATCGACCGCAAAGGACTCATAATAGGCATCTGCAACGGCTTCCAGGCTCTGGTGAAATCAGGCCTGCTGCCCGACGGCAAGATAGGATGCCTTTCGGAGGAGTCGCCGACACTCGCCCGCAACGACATCAACAGACACATCTCGCAGATTGCCGCCACACGTGTGGGCACTACCGCCAGCCCTTGGCTCAAAGGTTTCAATACCGGCGACATCCACAAGATTGCCATGAGCCATGGCGAAGGTCGATTCACTATTAGCAAAGACCTCGCCGCCCGTCTCTTCGACAATGGCCAGGTAGCCTTCCAGTACGCCGACATCGAGGGGAATCCTACCATGAACTCCCCCGAGAACCCCAACGGCTCCGTATGCGCCATAGAAGGAATCATCAGCCCCGACGGACTGATTCTCGGCAAGATGGGCCACTCCGAACGTTACGCCGACGGCCTCATGATCAACGTCCCCGGCGATAAGTCACAGAACCTCTTCCGCAATGCCGTAAACTACTTCCGCAAGAAATAATCCCCGGCATTCAGCTCCTCATCAGAATAAAAAAAACTAAAAAAACAAGCATAAGAAAATGGAAAAGAAAGAGATGCTCTACGAAGGCAAAGCCAAGCAGGTATATGCCACCGACAACGATGACCTGGTAATCATCCACTACAAGGACGATGCCACGGCCTTCAACAATCTGAAGCACGCCACCATCGGTTCGAAGGGTGTACTCAACAACGAGATCACGACCATTATCTTCAACAAGCTGAAGGAGGCCGGCATACCCACGCACTATGTGGAGACTCTCAACGACCGCGACCAGCTGTGCCGCAAGGTAAGCATCGTGCCGCTGGAAGTGATAGTACGCAACGTGATAGCAGGCTCTATGGCCAAGCGTCTGGGCATAGAGGAAGGCACCCCCGCCCCCAACACCATCTTCGAGATATGCTACAAGGATGATGCCCTCGGCGACCCGCTGATCAACGACCACCACGCCGTGGCTCTCGGCGCCGCCACCTACGATGAGCTCAATACCATCTACGACCTCACCGGACGCATCAACGAGCTCCTCAAGGACATCTTTGCAAAAATCAACATCCGCCTCGTCGACTTCAAGATAGAGTTCGGCAAGACCTCCGACGGCGAGATTGTGCTTGCCGACGAGATAAGCCCCGACACCTGCCGTCTCTGGGACAGGGACACCAACGAGAAGCTCGACAAGGACCGTTTCCGTCGCGACCTCGGCAACGTGATTGGCGCCTACCGCGAGATTGACGCCCGCCTTAACAGCATCAAATAAAGCTTAAGTAACAGTTATACTTATCATGGCAGAACATTATGAAGCCTCGGGCGTAAACTTGGAGGCGGGCTATGAGGTGGTGAGCCGCATCAAGAAGCATGTGGCGTCAACCACCCGCAAGGGATGCATGGGAGGCATAGGAGCCTTCGGCGGCATGTTCGACCTCGGAGCTCTCGGCATGAAGCATCCGGTGCTCGTAAGCGGCACCGACGGCGTGGGCACCAAGCTCAAGCTGGCCTTCGAGATGGGTATCCACGACACGGTGGGCATCGACGCTGTGGCCATGTGCGTCAACGACGTCCTCGCCCAGGGTGCCGAACCTCTGATATTCCTCGACTATGTGGCCGTAGGCAAGAATGAGCCTGCCGTCGTGGAGGCCATAGTCGCCGGCGTCGCCGACGGATGCCGCCAGGCCGGATGCGCACTCGTCGGCGGAGAAACTGCCGAAATGCCCGGCATGTACGACCCCGACGAATACGACATTGCCGGTTTCACTGTCGGCGCCGTTGAAAAAGACAACCTCATCGACGGCTCTCTTGTAGCCGAGAACGATGTCCTCATAGGCATCCCTTCCACCGGCGTCCACTCCAACGGATTCTCGCTCGTGCGCAAGATTGTCAGAGATGCTGCCCTCGACCTGCACAGCATATATCCCGAACTGGGTCACAAGCCGCTCGGCGAAGTGCTCCTCACTCCCACAAGGATATATGTCAAACCGGTCCTCGAACTTCTGGGCAAAGTGTCGGTGCACGGCGTGGCCCATATCACCGGCGGCGGTTTCGACGAGAATATACCCCGCATACTCCCCGACGGCCTGGCCGCAAGCATCAAGGAAGGCTCCTGGCAGATCCTGCCCGTGTTCCAGTTCCTTGAAAAACATGGCAACATACCCCACCGCGAGATGTTCAACATCTTCAACATGGGTATCGGTATGGTCATAGCCGTATCCGATGCGGATGCCCCCGCGGCTCTCGCCTCGCTTCAGGAGTCGGGCCTCAAGCCTTCCATTATCGGAAAGGTCGTGCCCGGTAAAGGTGTTTCCATTTCTTAAAATATACAAAACTAAAACAGAAAAGATGCGCGCATTATTCAGCGTAAGCGATAAAAGAGGATTAGTAGACTTTGCCCGCGGGCTGTCGGCCTGCGGCTGGGAAATCATAGCCACAGGCGGCACACAGAAGCTTCTCGAAGAGAGCGGCGTGAAGACCACCGGCATATCGGAAGTCACCGGTTTCCCGGAGATATGCGGAGGTCGTGTCAAGACCCTTCATCCCCGTGTTCACGGAGGTCTCTTGGGACGCCGCGACAACGAAGGCGACATGCAGCAGCTCAAGGAGAACGGCATCGAGACCATCGAGATGGTATGCGTCAACCTCTACCCTTTCGAGGCTACGGTTGCCAAACCCGACTGCACCCTTGAGGATGCCGTGGAACATATCGACATAGGCGGCCCGTCGATGCTTCGCAGCGCCGCCAAGAACTTCAACGCCGTCACCGTGGTCTGCGACCCTGACGACTACTCAAAGGTGCTCGACGAGATACGCGCCGACGGCAACACGTCCCTGGAAACACGCCTCACCCTCTCCGCAAAGGCTTACACCCACACCGCCATATACGACAGCCATATCGCCGAATATATGCGTCGTCAGGCCAACCTTCCCGAGAAGCTGTTCCTCAACTTCGACCTCGTTCAGCCGCTGCGCTACGGCGAGAACCCCCACCAGCAGGCCAAGTTCTACAAGGAGGCCGAGCCGGGCACCTATTCCGTGGCCGGCGCCCGTCAGATACAGGGCAAGGAGCTGAGCTACAACAACATCCAGGACGCCAACGCCGCCCTGGAGATTGTGAGCGAGTTCACAGAGCCCTTCTGCGTAGGTCTCAAGCACATGAATCCCTGCGGGGCAGCCGTCGGCAAGGATGCCGCCGAGGCGTGGCAAAGAGCTTATGAGGCCGACAAGGTAAGCATTTACGGCGGTATCGTGGCCTTCAACCGCGAGGTTACCCTCGACATCGCCAAGGCTCTAAAACCCATATTCCTCGAAATCGTGATGGCACCCTCCTTCAGCGCAGAGGCCCTCGAGCTGCTGGCTACCAAGAAGAACCTCCGCGTGCTCGTGATCGACATGTCGGCGCCGCGTTGCAAACGCCCCAAATATACGGGGGTCACCGGCGGCCTTCTCGTACAGGATGCCGATACGGAATGTGTGGAGGTCACCACCGACATGTGCGTGACCGACCGCAAACCCTCGGCTCAGGAACTCGCCGACATAAACTTCGGCTGGAAGATTGTGAAGCATGTCAAGAGCAACGCCATAGTAGTGGTGAAGGATGGAGCCACTCTGGGAGTGGGCGCCGGACAGATGAACCGTGTGGGATCGGCCGGCATAGCCCTCGAGGAGGCCAAGGCTGCCGGCGCCGTCTCCGGCCTCGTGCTCGCCTCCGACGGATTCCTCCCCTTCGACGATACCGTTGACCAGGCTGCGCAGTATGGCGTCAGCGCCATTGTTCAGCCCGGCGGTTCCATTCGCGACAACGACTCCATCGTCAAGGCCAATGAGAAGGGTATCGCCATGATGTTCACAGGCATGCGCCATTTCAAACACTGATTTTCGTAACCTATGTATAATGTACTGGTAATAGGAAGCGGAGGCCGGGAGCACGCCATAGTGGAGGCGCTTCGGCACTCGCCGTCGGTGGAGCGGGTATACTGCGCCCCCGGCAACGCCGGCATCAACACCCAGGCCACTCCCGTGGAGATTCCCGTCGACGACATCGACGCTTTGGCGCGTTTCGCCACCGACACATCCATCAACCTCACGGTGGTGGGTCCCGAGGTACCGCTGTCGATGGGCATCGTCGACGAGTTCCTTCGCCGCGGCCTGCGCATCTTCGGCCCCACGAAAAGCGCCGCACGCATAGAGTCGAGCAAAGCTTTCGCCAAGGAACTCATGGCACGCCACGGCATACCCACGGCAGCCTCCCGCACCTTCGACGACTTCGTCCAGGCTCTCGCCTATGTCAAGGCTGGTCCGGAGCGGTCGGTGATCAAATACGACGGTCTTGCCGCCGGCAAGGGTGTGGTGGTGGCCGCAAACCATGCCGAAGCCGAGGAGGCCCTCAGAAGCATGCTCCTCGACGATGAGTTCGGAAAGGGGAAGGTGGTCGTGGAGGAATTCCTCGACGGTCCCGAGTTCTCCTTCATGTGTCTTGTGAACGGCACCAAGGTATATCCGCTGGCAGTGGCCCGCGACCATAAACGCGCCTACGACAACGACGAAGGCCCCAACACGGGCGGCATGGGAGCCTATTCACCCGTGCCTTTCGTCACCGAAGAGATACGGCAGACCGCCCTCGACACCATCATGCGCCCCGTGGCAAAGGCTATGGCCGACGAAGGAATTCCCTTCACCGGTGTCCTTTACGGAGGCCTTATCCTCAACAATGGCGTGCCGAAGGTCATTGAGTTCAACGCCCGCTTCGGCGACCCCGAGACGGAGGTGGTGCTCCCGCGCATGAAGTCAGACTTCTGCAAGGTTCTCGACGCCGTCATCGACGGCAAGGACACCGATATAGAATGGAATCCCGACACATTCCTCGGCATAGTGCTGGCCGCCGAAGGTTATCCCGGCTCCTACGCCAAAGGGATAGTCCTCAACGGCATAGACTCAATCGAAGGGAATGTGCACCATATGGGCACAGCTGTCGTGGATGGCTCTCTTGTAAGCAAGGGAGGCCGCGTCATGATGGTGGGCGCACATGCTCCCTCTCTCTCCGAAGCCCGTGACAAGGCCCTCAGAGATGCCCGCAATATTCTCAAACAGAGTCCCGGTCTTTTCTGCCGCTCCGACATAGGCGCCAAAGAAACTACCGTTAACAACTGAACATCGACGGAAAGCATATGAACATCGACGGAAAAGCATTGGCGAAGGCCACCAAGGAGAATGTGGCCGCAAAAGTCAGGGAATGCGTTGAGAAATATGGACGCGCCCCCCATCTGGCAGTGATACTCGTCGGGGAAGACCCCGCCTCCCAGACGTACGTGCGTTCCAAAGGGAAGGATGCCGAGCAGGTGGGCTTCAGGTCCACCACCATCCGTATGCCCGAGAGCACGAGCGAGGAGGAACTTCTGGCCGAGATATCTCGACTCAACGCCGACACGGAGGTTGACGGAGTGCTCGTGCAGCTCCCCGTACCCCGCCATATCGACGAAAACCGCGTGATCGAGGCCATAAGCGCCGAGAAGGATGTCGACGGCTTCCACCCCTCCAACGTTGCCGGCCTGTGGCAGAAACGGCCCCATGTGGCTCCTTGCACGCCAAAAGGCATCATGAAGATGCTCGACGACAACAACGTGGAACTCGAGGGGAAGAAGGCCGTGGTGATAGGACGCAGCAATATCGTGGGTCTGCCCATGGCCAAGATGCTTCTCGACCGCAACGCCACCGTAACCATCGCCCACAGCCGCACCAAAAACCTCCCCGAGGTGGCCGCGCAGGCTGATATTCTCGTGGTGGCCGTGGGTCGCCCCAGGTTCGCCGGCAAGGACTTCGTGAAACCTGGTGCCGTAGTGATTGACGTGGGCATCAACCGCGACCCCGAAACGGGCAAGCTCGTGGGGGATGTCGACTACGACGAGGTGGCTCCCATAGCCTCACTCATCACCCCGGTACCCGGCGGTGTCGGCCCCATGACCCGCGCATGCCTCATGGAGAACACTCTCGAGTGTTTCCTCGCAAAATTCTAACCATTTCCCCAATCCAGATTACAGCCATACAATGATAGAAAGATATTCACGGCCCGGGATGCGCGCCGTATGGACGGAGCAGAACAAGTTCGAGGCCTATCTCAAAGTGGAGCTTCTGAGCGCGGAGGCCTGGCGCGAGCTGGGTGTTGTCCCCGCCGAAGATATAGAGAAACTCTATGCCAAGGCCTCTTTCTCCATACCACGCATCAAGGAGATAGAGGAGCAGACACGCCATGACATAGTGGCCTTCACGCGCACCGTCAGCGAGAGTCTCGGCGATGAACGCAAATGGATCCACTATGGTCTGACGAGCACCGATGTCGTTGACACAGCCAACGGTTATCTGCTCAAGCAGGCCAACGACATACTTCGCGAAGACCTTGCCCGCTTCGCCGAGATGCTGCGGGGGCAGGCCATGAAGTACAAGGAGACACCCTGCATAGGACGCACGCACGGCATTCATGCCGACATCACCAGCTTCGGCCTCAAATGGGCCTTGTGGTACGAGGAGATGCAGCGCAACATCCGCCGCTTCGAGGAGGCGGCCCGCGGCGTGGAGGTCGGCAAGATCAGCGGCGCCGTAGGTAACTACGCCAACATTCCTCCTTTCGTGCAGGAATATGTCTGCGAGCACCTCGGCATCGACTCCGCAGCCGTATCCACACAGGTGATACAGCGCGACCGCCACGCATGGTATCTGGCGGCTATCGCCGTGATAGGCGCCAGCATCGAACAGATGGCCATGGAGGTCCGCAACCTCCAGCGCACCGAGGTGCATGAGGTGGAGGAGGCTTTCGGCAAAGGTCAGAAAGGCTCTTCGGCCATGCCCCACAAACGCAACCCCATAGGCTCCGAGAACATGTGCGGCTGCGCCCGCGTGCTTCGCGGTTATATGGAGACCGCTTACCAGAATGTGGCCCTATGGCATGAACGCGACATCTCCCACTCCGCCACCGAACGCATCATCCTCCCCGACGCGACACAGCTCCTCGACTACATGCTCAACAGGATGATGAACATACTCGGCAACCTCACAGTCTTTGCCGACAAGATGAAGAGCAACATATACATCACCAACGGAGTGATTTTCGCCCAGCGCGTCATGAACGCCCTCATCAACAAAGGCTTCACACGCGAGAAGGCTTACGACACGGTCCAGCCCATAGCCATGAAGGCCATGGAACTCGGTATGCCTTATGCCGATCTCCTCGCCAAGGATCCCACAGTGTCGGAAAACCTCTCCAAAGAGGAACTCGACAACTGCTTCACTCTCGATTACTATTTCAAGAACGTCGATTATATCTACAGCAAAGTCTTCGGAACAAATAACCAATAAAGACATGTCACAGACATTAGTAGTGGTCGGCTCCCAGTGGGGCGACGAAGGTAAAGGGAAGATCACGGATTATTTCGCGCGTCACGCCGACATGGTGGTACGCTACCAGGGGGGCAACAACGCGGGGCATTCAGTAGCTTTCGACGGAAAGAAGTATTCCCTGCAGTCGATACCGTCAGGCATCTTCAATCCCGCCACCGTCAACGTGATGGGCAACGGGATGGTCATCGACCCGCTGTCGGTGCTCCGCGAACTGAAGGCTCTGGAGGAGAAGGGCATCAAGGATTACCAGCTGTTCATCTCCACACGCGCGGCAATGGTGATGCCGTGGCATCCCGTTCTCGACGGAGCCTATGAGGGTAACCGCGGCGAGGCAAAGATCGGTACCACCAAGAAGGGTATCGGTCCATGCTACAGCGACAAGTACTCGCGCATAGGCATGCGCATAGGCGACCTTCTCGAGCCTGATTACTTCCGCGAGCGGCTCGAGGCGGCTCTCGCCGTCAAGAACCCCGAGCTCCGTATGCTCGGCCTCCCCGAGTTCAACGCCGACGAGGTCTTCGACCTATACATGGAGGCTGCCGCGAAGCTACGGCCCATGATCACCGACACCTCGGCGCTGGTGAACCGCCATCTCGAAGGCGACAACAACATCCTTTTCGAAGGGGCGCAGGGAATGATGCTCTGCATCGACCACGGCACCTATCCCTATGTGACCTCGTCGTCGCCGTCGGCGGCCTCAGCACCCGTAGGCGCCGGAATTGCCCCGCAGTGGATAAAGACGGTGGCCGGCGTGCTGAAGGCTTATTGCACGCGCGTGGGCGAAGGCCCGTTCCCGACAGAGCTTCACGATGAAATTGGCGACGGCATACGCGAACGCGGCCATGAATACGGCACCGTCACCGGCCGCCCTCGCCGCGTAGGCTGGCTCGATGCCCAGGTGGCCAGATACACCGCGCGACTCTCCGGTATCACTCACTGGACAGTGACCCTCCTCGATGTGCTCAGCGGTATCGACACCCTCCGCATCTGCAAGGGTTATGAGCTCGACGGAGAAATCATCGAGAACCCGCCATCCACTATAGCCGCCCTCCAGCGCGTAAAGCCTATTTTCGTGGAACTCCCCGGCTGGAAGGAGGACATCACCGGTGTGACATCCTACGACCAGCTCCCGCAGAACGCCAAGAATTATCTCGCCAAAATCGGCGAGCTTACCGGCGTACCCGTAGGCCTCGTGTCGGTAGGCCCCGACAGAGACCAGACTTTCATCGTCGCCGACGAACTCAAGAAATTTATCAAATAAGAATCTTATTAAATCACGATACATGTCTTTCGAATCAGAAAAGATAATGCAGGAAGGTTTCACCTTCGACGATGTGCTGCTGGTGCCTTCCTATTCTGAGGTTACGCCCAACGCAGTGGAGCTGAAGTCGCGCTTCTCGCGCAACATAGAGCTGAACATACCGATGGTCTCGGCGGCCATGGATACTGTCACGGAGGCTCAGATGGCCATAGCGATAGCCCGCGAGGGAGGAATAGGCGTGATCCACAAGAACATGAGCATCGCCGCCCAGGCCGCCCAGGTACGCAAGGTGAAACGCGCCGACTCCGGCATGATCTACGACCCCATCACCATCACCCGCAATGAAACCGTGGCCGACGCCCTCAAGCTCATGCGCGACAACCGCATCGGCGGCATACCCGTGGTCGACGACGAGAAACACCTCATCGGCATCATCACCAACCGCGACCTCCGTTTCCAGGCCGACCTCTCTCTGCCCGTAGGCAACATCATGACCTCCGACAACCTCATCACCACCAAGGCCGGCACCGACATGGCCGAGGCCGCCAAGATTCTCCTTCACAACAAAATAGAGAAGCTCCCGGTGGTTGACGACGACAACCGTCTCATAGGGCTTATCACCTACCGCGACATCACGAAGATCGCCGAGTTTCCGCGTGCCTGCAAGGACAGCAAGGGACGTCTGCGCGTGGCTGCCGGCGTAGGTGTCACCGCCGACACTCTCGACAGGGTAAAGGCTCTCGTGGAGAATGGTGTTGACGCCGTGGTGATCGACACGGCCCATGGCCATTCGGCAAATGTGGTGCGCACCCTCAAGGCTGTCAAGGAGGCTTATCCGGAGCTTGACGTGGTGGTGGGCAACATAGCCACCGCCGAGGCTGCCGAGTTCCTCATCGACGCCGGCGCCGACGGTATAAAGGTGGGCATAGGACCCGGCTCCATATGCACCACGCGTATAGTGGCCGGTGTGGGTGTACCGCAGCTCACGGCCATCTTCGACGCCGCCCAGGCTGCCCATAAACGAGGAATACCCGTGATTGCCGACGGAGGTCTCCGCTATTCCGGCGACATCGTAAAGGCCCTCGCCGCCGGCGGAGACTGCGTGATGATGGGCTCAATGTTCGCCGGCGTTGAGGAAAGTCCCGGCGAAACCATCATATACAACGGCCGCAAATTCAAGGGATACCGCGGCATGGGCTCCATAGAGGCCATGCAGGCCGGCTCCAAGGACCGCTACTTCCAGGGTGACCAGTGCGACGCCTCCAAGCTCGTGCCCGAGGGCATCGTGGCCCGCGTCCCCTATAAAGGCTCCCTCGGCGAAACCGTATACCAGCTCATCGGCGGCCTCCGCTCCGGCATGGGGTATGTCGGCGCCAAGGACATCAACGCGCTCCACAACGCCAGATTCGTCAAAATCACCTCTGCCGCAGTGGTCGAGAACCATCCCCATGATGTGACCATCACCAAGGAGGCACCAAACTATTCAAGAGCCGAAGGATAATGGAGAAGATTCTGATACTCGATTTCGGATCGCAGTACACGCAGCTCATAGCGCGGCGCGTGCGCGAGCTGAACGTATATTGCGAGATACACCCCTTCAACAAAATACCGGCTATCGACGCCGACGTGAAGGGTGTGATACTGTCGGGAAGTCCGTCGTCGGTACGCGATGCGGAGGCTCCCGTGCCCGACCTGTCGGAGATAAAGGGAAAGCTGCCGCTGCTGGGCGTATGCTATGGAGCTCAATATCTTGCCTACGCCTACGGCGGCGAGGTTGAAGGCGCTCCCAGCCGCGAGTATGGCCGCGCCATGCTCTCCGTGACTGCCCCCGGGGATCCACTGATGAATGGCCTTCCCTCGCCCACACAGGTCTGGATGTCGCACGGTGACACCATCACCGCCGCGCCGGCAAATTATGAAATAATCGGCTCCACCGATACGGTAAAATATGCCGCCTATCATATCGGCGGCGAGATGACGTGGGGCATTCAGTTCCATCCGGAGGTGTTCCACTCCACCGACGGTCCGCGGCTGTTGCGCAATTTCGTTATGGAGATATGCGGCTGCGCGGGCACATGGAGCCCGGCGTCGTTCATCGACTCGACCGTGGCCGAACTCAAGGAACGCCTCGGCGACGACAAGGTGATCCTGGGTCTCTCAGGCGGCGTCGATTCGTCGGTGGCCGCCGTGCTCCTGCACAGGGCTATCGGCAAGAACCTCCACTGCATATTCGTCAACAATGGTCTGCTTCGCGCCAATGAGTTCGACTATGTGCTGGCTTCATACAAGGGCATGGGGCTCAACGTGACCGGCGTGGATGCCTCCGCCCGGTTCTATGCCGACCTCAAGGGCGTCACCGACCCCGAGCAGAAACGCAAGATCATAGGCCGCGACTTCGTGGAGGTGTTCAACGAGGAAGCCAAGAAGGTGGAAGGTGCCCGCTGGCTGGGCCAGGGCACCATCTATCCCGATGTCATCGAGAGCTGCTCGGTGAAAGGTCCTTCGGCCACCATCAAGAGCCACCATAATGTGGGCGGTCTTCCCAAGGAGATGAACCTGCAGGTTGTGGAGCCGCTGCGCCTCCTCTTCAAGGATGAGGTGCGCCGCGTTGGCAAGGCTTTGGGTATCGACCCCGCTCTTTTAGGGCGTCACCCCTTCCCGGGTCCCGGCCTCGGCATACGGATCCTCGGCGATGTCACTGCTGAAAAGGTGCGCATCCTTCAGCAGGCCGACAAGATATTCATCGACAATCTGCGCGAGTCGGGCTGGTACGACAAGGTATGGCAGGCCGGCGTGATGCTTCTGCCCGTGCAGAGTGTGGGCGTGATGGGCGACGAGCGCACATATGAGAACTGCGTGGCTCTCCGCGCAGTAATATCCACCGACGGTATGACCGCCGACTGGGTACACCTCCCCTATGAGCTCCTCGCCAAAGTCAGCAACGAGATCATCAACAAGGTGCGCGGCGTCAACCGCGTAGTCTACGACATCTCCTCCAAACCGCCAGCCACCATCGAGTGGGAGTAAACATTAATTTTGAATGTGGAATTTTGGAATTTGGAATTACATCTCAGATAATTTCAAATTCCAAAATTATTTTTAGCTATTTTTAACATTCGGGGGGTAATTTTGGATTCTTTTTGCTTACTTTGCAGAATGATTGTACACGTATGCAATCATGATACCATATCATTAGTACAAATCTAATCATAGTATAAATCAAATTTCGAGCTGATCATGAAGAAAATCTACATGAAGGTACTTGTCATCCTGGCGATACTGGGACTGGCATTGCCGGCCATGGGCGAAGACTGCATGATGCATATCCGCACGGTCAAGGGCGAGACTCTGGATGTCAAAGTCACAGAACGCACCGCCGCCGCCACCTATGGCAATCTGCCGGCATATCCGGCCTCCGTATTTTTTGCCTATACCGGCCAAATCACCACTGCCGAGGATGGACGTCCCATTCCCGAGGAAATAGATGGCGTGGCCCAAGGCGCCATTCTCTGCGAGATGCTCCTGTCGGAGATTGACGAAATCAACTTCTCCGGCCTCAGCGCCATCAATGAGGTTGCCGGCGACAAAATGGGCGTTACCGTCACCGACGGCGTGATGCGCATTAGCCGCGCCAGCGAACCTGTGCACGTAACCGTGGCCACCCTGGCCGGCATCCTGGCCTACGACAGAACCATCTCCTCCGACACCGAGATCGACCTCAACCGTTACGGCAAAGGCATATATACCGTAGCCGCCGGCTCGCTAACCTTTAAAATCCTTGTAGAATGAAAGCAGCAGTAAAAATCATGGCGACAGCATTGATGACATTGCTGTCAGGGATTGGCGCCACCGCCGCCGTAGAGAATCCAAGCCTCGGCACGCGTGTCGATTACATCAACCCCTGGGGACATCGAGTATGGTCCACAAATATCCAAGATTACGGTATTATGGGCCAAGCCCTTTTCCAGATCACCAATGGAGAGAGCGGATGGTACGTGACAAACTCGCAGACCACCAACGGATGGTCGTTTGTCAAGAGCGTCAAGTTCATACCCTGGGGAACAGAAGCCAACAACCTCAACATCGAGACTGAGATCCCGACGGAGTATTATGTAAAGTCGTCGAAAAAGAAACCCCGCCGCATCAACGCCGAGACAGAAATGGACTTCAACGCCCTCTGCGGCGATACCGTGGTGCTCGTGATGGAACTCCCCGACAAGGCTTATCCCAATGTAGATTTACTTTACAGATATACAGCAGTAACACCCGACGGCGAGGAGAGGTGGCTTGACCAAAGCGCTGTGCCTTTCGCCTCTATGGCTTCCTTTTTTATGGTACAAAACCCCCGTGTTCTTACAGATCCGAGGAATGCCAATTGGCTCGATCAATTCATGGGATCTGAATGGTTCGATCGTCTTCCCGCCAATGACAAAAGCAAGAACCGCTGGGCCTTTGAATTCATAATGCCCAACGAACCGATAAGCCTCAAGATAGATTATGACTATGCCGATGGCATGATACTGGGACAGGTAATCGGCAACATTCTTTACAGCTCTCTTTACACCCAGTTTGGCGATTTGGACTTCAACGGCAATACGGGCGAAAACTGGGTAATGCGCTACTTCGGAGATGGATTGTCGCAGGAACAGATCAGCAATTTGACTGTCAAAGAGATTTCGTTATTAAATCTGTCTATTCTGAACAAAGCCAATACGCTGATCAACGCAATCCCGTGGGCCGACTATTACTGCGGCATCATACTGTCGAATTACGTTCTCGACCGTCTCGACATGTTCGACAGTGCCACAGAAGCAGAGCGTGAGAATGCCAGGGCACAGCTCCTCTCCCTGCGTGCACACTGCTACACTCGCATACTCCAGATTTACGGCAACCGCTGGCAGGATTCCAACAATGGTGCCGCGCTCTGCGCTCCCCTCCTGACCGACTCCAAGGATATCAATAAGCCTCTCTCCTCGATGAAAGAGATCAAGGATCAGATATACAGCGACCTTGATGCCGCCATAGCCATATTCAAGGCCAACAACTTCAAGCGCGACGACCTGCTGCAGCCCGACCTCAATGTGGCCCGCGGCCTCAAGATGCGTGCCGCCATCCTCGCCGAAGACTGGAATGCCGCCAAGCAAATGGCCGAAGAGATTCTGACCATCGCCCCCCTTTCTACCAACGAGGACATGCTCTCCGGCTTCTATACCCGCCGCGACAGCTGGCTCTGGGGCGCCCAGGCTATACATAAAATATCAGACGACCATGACCGGCAGATATATTACTGGGCACCGCAAAATTATAGCGCCTGCAACGGCACTTATACGGCAGCTTGGGGTATAGGTCCCAATGCCATCGACCGTGACCTCTGGCTGAAGATTCCCGCCAACGACATGCGCCGGAACCTTTTCGCAATGCCCGAGATGCTTACAAACATAAAAATGAAAAATGTCGCCAACTGGTACAATAGCGCCAACGTAACTGCCAATGAACTCTTCTTCTGCTACAACGGCAGCCAGACCACAGCTTCGAAATACGTGGCCAATCAGTATAAGGAGCAACGCCCGGAGGCCAATGCCTTCGTTATCGGCGAGCAATATGTACCCATACCATTCGGTGCACAGCTGAAATTCTGGGGCACAGACAGCGCTTACGGTTATGATTACCTGAATCCCGACTCAAAGAGCGCCACAGTGTTCATGCGCAGCGACGAGGTATTGCTTGCACAGGCAGAGGCATGCTTCATGCTCGGCGATGAAGCCACAGCTCTTCAGCTCGTCAACAAGCTCAACATGATGCGCGGCTCCGACGCCTCGGCATCCAAAGGTCAGGCCCTCCTCGACGAAATCCGCTTCACCCGCCGCATAGAACTCTGGGGCGAAGGCTTCGGCTTCTTCGACCAGAAACGCTGGAACCTCCCCATGAAACGCAACATATGGAAATCCGGCGACACCACCTCAGGCAACTGGCCTGCACCCCTGACGGGAGCCGCCAATGTGGCCGTATCGGCTGCCAACGGCTGGCGTGCCCCGATTCCCGCCTACTACCTGCAGCATAACCCCAACATCGATATAACCAAGATGGGATATACCGGTGTCACAGGTTACGAAACACAGCAGAAGGCTCCCGCCGCCAAAGCTCCGGCAACCGGCAAGGAAGCAAAAGGAATGAGCAAGGAAGTGCAGAAAGCCATACAGACTTCCGCCGAACTCTGATATAGCCGTATTACCACACCGGGGTTTCTTCCCCGCGACATATAAAGGAAACCGGGACCGCGACACCTGTCGCAACCCCGGTTTCCCTGATTTTTTGCCCGCTATCACATATTGAGCATCCGTATTTTAATTTTTTTTGCGGAAATATTTGCACATTACAGAAAAAGGTTGTAACTTTGCACTCGCTTTCGGAGGGGTAACAACCGATACCCGGAAGGAGGCAACAGCATTCGGGGTGTAGCTCAGCCCGGTTTAGAGTACGCGTCTGGGGGGCGTGTGGTCGCAAGTTCGAATCTTGTCACCCCGACTGAATGCTTGGGTTTATCCCTCATTTCAATTTAAAGCGCTGGAGTAGTAATCACTCCGGCGCTTTCCTTTTACGCTTTTCATTTGTTATATCTTTGAACCGCGGCTCTGCAAGAGCCTCAATATTCAATGATTATGAAACGGATAATTACAATGATGCTGATGGCGGCCATAGCCATATGCGCCGGAGCCGCTACGCTGAAATACAAGTTCGATTACCATTGGGGCTTCATCAACAAGACGGCGGCCCATGGCACCGTAACCCTCGACGACGACGGCGATACCTTCACAGCCACTCTCAACGGCCATACAATACCCTGGGGCGGGAGGGAGTACACCGTGAGCGACACGCTGCGCATGACTGCCACACGTGGCGCCGACGGCCGCGACGTCTTCCGCGAGACGTACCGCGCCGGCTGGTACTCCAAGCCTCTCATCGCCGCAATTCAGGATGGCAGCTACAAGCCGCTCAGCCCCTCAAACTACAAGACAATATCGGGCCACGGAACCCTCAGCGCTTCCCCCCAGACCATGGAGGCCATAAGCATCAGCGTCGACATGCTCGCAATGTACCGCATATTCCACAGCATCGATTTCAGCTCACTGACCTCCGGTCAGACCGTGACGATACCCATAACGATGCCCGACGGCTCCACAAGCTACAGCTATGTAACATACAAAGGCGCCGCCTCTTACGAGGGGACGCCATCTTACGAAGTGGAAGTCCTGACCACCTACAGAGGGAGCAAGAGCAATTATCCGGTGACATGCCAGATATCGCGCGACAGCTGCGTGATTCTGCTCATGCAGGCGTCTATCGCAATAGGCGACATTCGCATGATCATCGAAGACTAAGAGCGCGTCAGAACACTATGAGCTTTGCCAGCAGATAACCGGCCACAAGAAGCCACACATAGAGAATCGCCGCCAGCACAAACGGCTTTGCTCCGGCTTTCCTGAAGGCTGCGAAACTCGTCTCGGCGCCTAACGCCGACATCGCCATTGTAAGCAGGAACGTGTCGAAGGCATTGATCCATTCCACCACCGCTCCGGGAAGCAGACCGAAGCTGTTGAAACCTATCACAGCAAGAAAACCGACAGCAAACCAAGGTATGGCCACCTTGGTCTTGCCCTTTTCGGCACCTTTACGGCGTGTTCGTGCGGCAACCCACCAACCCAGAATCAGCAGCACAGGCACGAGCAGCATCACCCTGATCATCTTGACTATTATGGCGATATTCGAGATATCCTCGCCCATGGCATTGCCTGCGCCTACGGCATGAGCCACTTCATGGAGCGTGGCCCCCGAGAACACCCCCATCTGGACAGGCGTGAGATCTATTATCCCCATTCTGTAACCGACAGGATACAGAAACATGGAGAGAGTACCGAATATCACGACCGTGGCAACAGCGACGGCCGTCTTATACGGTTTGGTATTCATTGTGGCCTCGGCGCCCAACACTGCCGCAGCCCCGCATATACCGCTGCCGATAGAGGTCAGCAACGCGATATCGCGGTCCATCTTCAGCCATCGTCCCACAAGAACACCGCCAAGGATTGTTGTGGCCACAATAATGGCATCCACAGTTATGCCGGCGACCCCTACAGCCATCACATCCTGAAACGTCAGACGGAAGCCATACAGAATAATGCCCAGACGCAGCACGCTCTTGGAACAGAATTTTATCCCCGGACCCCACGTCTCGGGCAGATGGTTCCGCAACGAATTGGCATAGACCATACCCAATATTATACCTATAATCAGAGGCGACAGCGACAATGCCTTCATCATCCCCCACTCGCCGATATAGCAGGCGGCACAGGCAAACAATGCCATGAACAGTATGCCATGATACTTCCCCGCCGATTTCTCCTTCATCATATCCTACGTATTTTGTATTCAGGTTTATTATAGCCCCACAATAATAATAACGCAAAAGCGACGAGAGGTTATTTGTGGGAACGGTCGAAAATCAGTAATTTTGCGGAAGAAATCATAAACCGACAATAGATGATAGAGATAGGAACCCCCGGAAGCGTCAGCGGCCGCAAGGCGATGCTTCTGGGCAGCGGAGAGCTTGGCAAGGAAGTGGTCATAGAGCTTCAGCGTTACGGCCTGACGGTAGTGGCATGCGACAAGTATGCGGGAGCGCCGGCGATGCATGTCGCCGACAAAGCCATAGTGCTGTCGATGCTCGACGGCGAGGCGCTGCGCAAGGTTGTGGAGGAGGAGAAACCCGACTACATCATACCGGAAATCGAGGCCATAGCCACGCCGACACTCATGGCCCTGGAGAAAGAGGGATGGAACGTGGTGCCCACAGCCCGCGCCACATTCATCACCATGAACCGCCGCGAGATACGCAAGCTGGCCGCCGAAGAGCTCAAGCTCCCTACTTCTCCCTATGAGTTTGCAGAGACGGAAGAGGAGTTCAAGGCTGCCGTAGGCCGCATAGGTCTTCCATGTGTGGTAAAGCCGGTGATGTCGAGCAGCGGCCATGGCCAGAGCCTCGTGAAGACTGAGGAGGATATCGACAAGGCATGGCACATGTCGCAGGAAGAGGGACGCTCCGGCGCCGGCGCCGTCATCGTGGAAGGCTTCGTAGACTTCGATTATGAGATCACCCTTCTTACCGTGCGCCATATCGGGGGCACCTCCTTCTGCGAACCTATCGGCCACTATCAGAAAGATGGCGACTACCGACGCAGCTGGCAGCCCCAGCCCATGAGCGCGACAGCCCTGGCAAAAGCCCGCGAGATTGCCGCCAAGATCACCGAAGCTCTCGGCGGCCACGGCATCTTCGGCGTGGAGCTGTTCATCAAGGGCGACGACGTGATCTTCTCCGAAGTCTCGCCGCGCCCGCACGACACGGGCATGGTCACCATGATCTCGCAGCACCTGTCGGAGTTTGCCCTCCATGTCCGCGCGTTGCTGGGCCTCCCTATTCCCGAAATACGCTTCTACGGCCCCTCGGCATCCTATGCCCTGCTGGCTTATGGCGACTCCAGGGAGATTGTTTTCAGCGGCATGGAGAAAGCCCTGGCCTACACAGGCACCGACATGCGCATCTTCGGCAAGCCGGAGGTGAAGGGACACCGCCGCATGGGCGTGATGCTCGCCACCGCCGACAATGTGGATAACGCCGTGTCACTTGTGGAGAAAGCCGCCGCCGAAATCAAGATAGAATGCCGCTGAGATAAAGGCAGCTTGCGCTGAGAAAAAGACAGCTGGCGCTGAAATAAAAGCCAATACATCAGAGCTCGCCTTGCGGCTCGCCACAGTAGCTGCCGTGGCGAGCCGGAAGGCGAGTTTTTCCTGCGCCGGGAGCAAGCTTCTCCGCTACCGTGGCGAGCCGCAAGGCGAGCTTCATCGCCGCCGGAAGCCAGCTTCTCCGCTACCGTGGCGAGCCGCAAGGCGAGCTTCATCGCCGCCGCGACTGCTGGAAGGCAAGCTTTTACTCCTCTCGAGCCTGATTTGGGGCTAAATTTTTCAGCCCCTTGTTTCAGCTGATTATCAGCGCTTTATGCAGATTCCAAAACCCTGGCCTTAAAAATTTTGAGATTTTTTTTGCTGAAATATTTGGCAGATTCGGAAATTGGTTGTAACTTTGCACTCGCAAACGGGAAACAAACCCCGCGAGCCTCGAAAGAAAGAGTTCCGACGAGAAGCAATCAATTCAAGGTGCGTTAGTTCAGCTTGGTTAGAATACATGCCTGTCACGCATGGGGTCACGGGTTCAAGTCCCGTACGCACCGCCGAGGAGAGAGGAAGAGCAGCAGCGTTAGTCTTGTACTACCTGTTGCTCTTTTTTCTTTATCTCACACTTGTTTTCAAAATGCAAAATTCCTCCATGCTAAATTCAAAATCCCCTCTTCCATGCTAAATTCAAAATTCAAAATTCAAAATTCAAAATTCAAAATTCAAACTTAATTCCCATGCCTATCGCCATTATCAACGGCCCCAACCTAAATCTACTCGGCCGACGTGAACCTCATATCTACGGCTCCGAGACCCTCGACGATACTCTTGCCGAGCTCGGTTTGCAATTCCCCGGCAATGCTTTCTCATTCTTCCAGTCAAACTCTGAAGGTGAAATCATCGACATCCTCCAGAAGGAAGGATATATGGAGGAGTGCACGGGTATCGTACTCAATCCCGGGGCTTATGCCCATTACTCGATAGCCATAGCCGACGCAATCCGGGCGATACCCGTGCCGGTGGTCGAGGTGCATATCTCCAACATACATTCGCGCGAGGAGTTCCGTCACACCACCGTGACCGGCGCGGCCGCCGATGCCGTAATCACAGGCTGCGGCCGCCTCGGATACCGGCTGGCCGTGGAATACCTCCTGTCACTGCAGAAACAGCGATGAATCCCGAACTGGAAAGATATATCGAGCACCATAGCGGCAAAGAGCCGCAATGGCTCTACGAGCTCAACAGGCGCACGAATCTTCGTCTTCTCAACGGGCGCATGTGCTCGGGACAGCTGCAGGGGCGGCTGCTGAAGATGCTCACGGCCATGATTCGGCCACAACGTATCCTCGAGTTAGGCACATTCTCGGGATATTCGTCGCTGTCGATGGCCGAGGCCCTTGTCGGCGACGCCACCATCGACACCGTCGAAGCCGACGACGAACTCGAAGACTTCATCCTCGAGGCTTTCGCAATGGCCCCGCCGGAGATAAGCCGCCGAATCACCCTCCACATCGGCCCTGCCCTCAGCGTAATCGACAACTTCAAGCCCGAAACCTTCGACATGGCATTCATCGACGCCTCTAAACGTGAATATCCCGACTATTACCGCAAGACATTGCCGCTGATCCGCCATGGAGGCTTCATCATCGCCGACAACACCCTATGGGACGGCCATGTCACCGACCCGGCATACGACCGCGACCCCCAGACCCGCGGCGTCCGCGAGTTCAACAGCATCGTGGCCGATGACCCGGCCGTCGAAAAGGTGATAATACCCCTGCGCGACGGTTTGTCGCTGATACGCAAACTATAAACGGAGCCCTTGCGTTTTATCATAGGATGGCATGGCCCCATCCGTTAATTTCACTCCGAAGTCCGCCACTCGCGACTCCGGCAAAATAAATTATCATGGAAGGCAAACGACAAGCAAAGATATCCCGTATGCTCCAGAAAGAGCTGGGAGAGATTTTCCGCAAAGAGACAGCCCGCATGGGCAATGTGTTGGTATCGGTAAGTCAGGTAAGGGTAAGCCCCGACCTGAGCATCGCCAAGGTATACCTTAGCATCTTCCCCCCGGAGAAAAGCAAGGAGATTCTGGAGAACATCAAGCGTCAGACCAAGACCGTACGCTACGACCTGGCCCGGCAGGTCAGGGAGACACTGCGCAAATGTCCCGACCTGCAGTTCTACCTGGACGACAGCCTTGATTACGCCGAGAACATAGACCGGCTTCTCGGCCATACACCCGGCGAGGCGCCGGCGTCACCCGTCGTAGAAGAATAATGGGCCGACTGCTACCGGCGATAATAGCCGGCAGATACCTGCGGAGCAAGAAATCGCATACGGCTGTCGGAGCTATCGCCACAGTGTCGGTGATCGGCATGGCGGTTGCCACGGCGGCCATTGTGTGCGTGCTGTCGGTATTCAACGGTTTCCGCAGCGTGATCGGAGAACGCCTCGACACGTTGGCTCCCGATGTGCTTGCGGAGCCGGCCAAAGGGAAGGTGTTTGACAACGCCGAGCAGCTTGCCGCCGAAGTCGCGGCACTCCCCGGCGTGGAAGCGGCCACTCCGGTGCTTGCCGACAATGCCCTCCTCCTGTACAACGGCCGGGAGATGCCCGTGTTCCTCTCGGGCGTAACCCCCGCCGACTACAGCCGCGTCACCGACATCTCTGCGCTGATACCCAAAGATATGGGGCGTCTCCTCGAACCGGGTATAAGCAACGGCATACCTCAGACCACACTCAGCGTGGGCGTGGCACAGCAGATGGGCCTATATCCCGGCGACAGGCTCCTCCTTTTCGCACCACGGCGCAAAGGACGCGTGAACATCGCCAACCCGGCCACCTCCTTCATATCCGACTCGCTGTACGTGGCCGGCGTATACCAGGCCATGAGCAACGATTACGACGCCGACAGAATCATCACCGACATGGCCACGGCCCGGCGGCTCTTCCAGTACGATACCCAGGCGTCGTCGCTGCATATCAAGGCGGCACGCGACGCCGACCCTGCCGATGTGGCACGCACCGTGGCGAAAAAACTTGGCGACGCTTTCACGGTAAAAGACCGTATGCGACAGCAGGAGATGAACTTCAGAATGGTGGAGATAGAAAAATGGGTGTCATACCTTCTTTTGGGCTTTATCCTGATGATAGCCGGCTTCAACATCATCTCCACGCTGTCGATGCTGGTACTGGAAAAGGAGCATTCACTGTCGACCTTATGGGCCATGGGTATGACACGCCGACGGATAGGCTCCATCTTTGCGTGGGAGAGCTTCATGGTGGCACTTTTGGGCGGACTGTCAGGGATAGCCGTCGGCGTGGCGCTGACACTCCTGCAGCAACATTTCGGCATCATCAAGATCGACGACGGCGCCTCGACAATACTCCCGGCATATCCCGTGAAGCTCGTGGCCGCCGACATTCCCGCCGCCATGCTGCCGATATTGGCGATAGCCGCGGTGACCGCCCTGACGACTGCCCGATTCGCAAGGTCAAGAATCTGACCCTCACGTAAATAGCTTCCCGGAATCCATAAAAACAATGACTTTTCCCCTCAAAAATTAAGACACTTTCATTTTGTCAAAAAATATTTGGGAAATATTTGTGGTTTAAAAATTTTATTGTAATTTTGCAAAAACAACAAACCAGAACAACATACTGACAAAACAGTGAAAAAGCCAAGCAAAAACCCCAGAACAATCGCAAAATTAAAACGATTAGAGCAACGTCCAATGGATAGATTAGACAACTTAGACAAGAAGATCCTGAACATCGTGATGGGCAACGCCCGCATGGCGTCGAAGGACATCGCCGAGCAGTGCGGAGTATCCCGCGCAGCCATCCACCAGCGTCTGCAGCGCCTCATCGACATGCGGGTCATCACAGGCTCCGGCTATGTTGTGGATCCCCACCGTCTGGGTTACAACACGTGCACCTACATCGGTGTCTCTCTGGAGAAGGGTTCCCTCTACCGTGAGGCCGCCCAGCAGCTGGAGCAGATCCCCGAGGTTGTAGAGTGCCATTTCACCACTGGCCCCTACTCGATGCTCATCAAGGTTTATGCCTTCGACAACCAGCATCTCATGCAGCTCCTCAACGACAAGATCCAGCATATCCCCGGCGTTAACACCACCGAGACTCTCATCAGCCTCGAGCAGAGCCTTAACCGCCAGATATACATCCCCGTTGACCCCAACGCCCGCAAATAAGCCGACTACAGGATTATGGTAGTCCGCGTCCCT
>Ga0073906_1001025_pt1 | contig 46429 bp, 41 predicted proteins | sample Inofromicrocosms_FD_65485 | JGI IMG/M metagenome (GOLD analysis project Ga0073906, IMG submission 65485) | Mouse cecum microbial communities from Vienna, Austria - Inoculum for glucosamine and mucus D2O microcosms | ecosystem: Host-associated > Mammals > Digestive system > Large intestine >...
CCTTATCACCGAGATTGGGCAGATTATTTGCTGCCAAGTCCGCGGCATAGAGGAAAAGCCCGTAGAGCTGGATGAGAACGGAATCGCTCCTATGTATCTCACTAAGCAGGAATACGAAACCCTCGCCGCCACAACTGAACTGGAAACCGTCTAACCCAATGCTTTGCTATGGATTTAAGAGTAATCAAAAAATTCAATGGCAAGGCAGAGGGTAAGACCCTTTGCCCCGGTGATGTTATCCAGAGCAACGATGTTGACCGTATCAACGCTCTTGTAGGGCGTGGATTTTGTGTTATCGTTGCACTGGATAGCACCCCACCGGCTGCCATTACGACAAACCCCACTCCAACAGATGAGGAGGCGAGTGTAACCGTGGACTTTCGCGGGTATCGTTACCCCTTAGAAACAGTCAAGGCCGCATTAGGCGTGATTGGTATTAAGGTTGCACACAACGCCAAAGAAAAGGCCGTGAGCAACGCCTTATCCACTCTCACCGATGAACAGGCGCAGACACTCGCCGAAGCTCTCAACGACTGGGGCAAAACCGAAACGGATAACGAGTAAGCTATGGATATTACAATTCTTGAGGCACTGATGGCCGAAATCGAACCTTACACAGCCGCGCAAGTGGTATGTAAGAAAGCTCTTATGGACGCTGGTTGTGAAAGCGTTGATACGACCTACTCAACGGACTGCAAAAAGACCGTGGCGAAAGCCGCTATCAACATTCTCAAAAAGATGTTGGTGTTGAGCAGCGACAGTCAAGGCAAATCCTCACAATCATTCAACATTGAGGGCTTGAAAAAGCGTATCAAGGCTTTGTGCGCTGAAAACGGCTTTGATGCTGATGAGATATTGGAAATATCCTCAATTACGGATGGCTCAATGTATTGGTAGTTATGAAATTCAATGGCTCTTTCAATTATCGCCCGGCGGGCAATGCGACAGTTGACCCCACAACCGGCTTTCTTGATGATGGTGCGGATAGTGCCTTTGTCAAGGGTTGCAAGTGCCAGATTGATGTTACCATTCCTGCCAAAACCATTATAGGCACGGACGGACAAACCTACACCTACACTTACGATGTGTTTATTCCTAAATACTTTCGTGGAGAATTGGCAAAGGGTGATACCGTGCAACTTGTGGGGGCTGACGGACGCGAGATAGAAACAATCACGGTTAAGGGTGTTGACACTCTCAACCGCAAGTACATTGAGATATGGGGATAACTCCAACATTCGGTGATGGGCTTATTGCCGCCCAAGTACAGGCATTTGAGAAAAGGCTGGAGCAAGCAGCCATATTCTTAATGCAATATCTGGGTGAGGAATTGGTGAAATACGCCAAAGCCATGCACAACTACACCGATAGGACGGGCAACCTCACTAACTCAATAGGCTATGCGGTGGCGAAAGGCAAGGATATAGTGTTTTATGGCGGGCCGCAACAATCCGGGGCCGGCAATGACGCAGCTTTGCAAGTCGCAATGAAAATGATTGAATCATTACCCAACCGATTATCTCTTGTTATCGTGGCTGGTATGAACTACGCCGCCTATGTGGAGGCAAAGGGCTATAACGTGATACTACCCGCGGAACTGAAAGCAAAGACCGATTTTCCGCAAGCCATGCAAAAGCTAATGGATAAGGCGAAAGCCAAAGCAAATGAAATGTTTGGAACGACAATATGATAACGACCGAGGAAATAGCAGTTAGGGTTTACCAAATGCTCCAAGAGAGCGAGGTAAAGACCATGATTAGCGGTGTGATTGATTACGAAAGAAACGATTACGCCAAAGAGGACGTAATCATTGTGCCTCACACAATCGCTGGTGAGGATGATGTGCGTTTCGGGCAAATCAATGTGAATATCCATGTGCCGGACTTGCCTAAAAGAGTTAATGGTAAAACCGTTTTCCGTACTCATTTCAAAAGGCTCATAGAGATAAGGAGCAAGGCGATAGAGGTACTGCAAAACCACTATGAACACGGTGCCGGGTATAACTGGACCGTGGGGCTTATCAATCCGCCTATCAAGGAACCGGAACACGATGAGCATTTTGTTTCCTTTGCTCTGGAGCTTACAGTAGTAGAAAAAAGAACTAAACAATAAATTTCAACAACCATGCCTATTTTATGCACAATGGGGTTAAAGAAAGTCTATGTAACCCCTGCCGGAACTACCCCCGGCCAAATGCCCGCAAACGGCCCCGCATGGCTTGATTTGGGCGATGTTTACAAAGACACCTGCCAGCTTCTTGATGATGACGTTGAGGTGACAACTCACGAATCGGAAACGTCAAGCAAGAAAATCAACCTCTGCGGCGAGTTTGTAACCGCTGTGAGTGCTACGCTCATGGACCCGGATATGGAGTTGCTGCAACGCTACTTTGGTGGTACAATCACCGGGACCAAAGGCAAGCGCAAGTGGCTACGTCCCCGCAAACCTGCCTACAAGGAATGGGCTATCTGGCTCATGCCGGAAGAGGGCTTGTTTATCGGCTGCCCCAATGTTTCGATTATCCCCAAGTTTGAAATCACCTATTCAGCAAAGGGTATCGCACTGGTGCCGCTCAAAATCCAATTCCAAGACCAGCTTTGCGCTGACGAGGGTATGACCGACCCCACCAAGACCGCCTAACCACGGGCTGAAACCACAACCAGCCAAGCCCCCTATCCCTATTCGGTTAGGGGGCTTGCTTAATCTTAACGATATGGCCGAACAAGAAAAGGAACAGGAACTAACGCGGGAACAACGCTTAGAAATTGAGGATAAGGCGATAAACGCCCTATTGTCAATGGGTGCTAAATTCTCCGTGCCTTTGAAAATTAACCCGGTTAAGCCCTCAAAGTGGTTTAATCTCAAAAAGCGCATATTCCGCAAGCGAAACAAAGTGTGGCGTGATAAGCGCATACCCAAAGACTGGGACGTAAAGATTACCGAGGTGCCGGACGTGGATTTAGGCAGAACGAAAGAGGTTTATATGCGCCACTTTTATATCAAGCCGCTCTATCTGGGTACGATTGATTGTTTGCGCAAGCTCTACATTGCCATAGAATACGATGAGGAGGCTATCCAAAATCAACCGCTCCAAGAGAGCAAACGCCTTTTCAAGTATATAGACCAGATGGCCGTGATAGCCGCCGTTGCAGTCCTCAATAATCCATGCGTCACCGACCCCAACGACAAATCCGTTAAGGAGCTTGCGGAATTTTTCATTGAACACCTCACAGTGGCACGATTGCAAAAGCTGGCCGAGGTTATTAACCAGATGATGAACACCGCGGGTTTTACATCCTCTATTCGATTGATACGGGAAATGGGAACGACCCGACCGAAACCCCAAGAGCAGCGGATAGAGTAATAGGGTTGAATAGCCCGTGGGGTAATCGTGGCGAACTCTTACGCTCGTTTGGGTGGAGTTATGATTACTTGCTATGGGGCATATCGTGGCTCAACGTGTCGCTTATGATTGCTGACGCACCGAGAACAAAGGAATTGCCGAAAGATGAGGACGGAAACGAAATTGACTACGAAAACGACCCACCGGCAAATCTCTCAACGAAAGATGAAATTAAAAACTATCTCAAAGGTTTAATCTAATGGAAAATATAGGCGGTGGCTTAGGTTTTAGGGCTACGCTCGACATAGATGATTTCAATGTTTCCGCACAGGCTATGGAGCGGCGCATAAAAGATTTCTCCAACACGGCCATTGATGAGGTTGGCAGTGTTGAGGATTCTTTTAGGCTGATGGCAGAACGTGCCGGACAATACATTTCCTACTACCTTGTGGGGCAGGGAATGAAAAGTTTGCTATCGTCTATCGTGATGACCCGCGGGCAATTCCAGCAGTTGGAAATTGCCTTTGAAACCATGTTAGGCAGTGGCTCTAAGGCGCAGGAGCTGATGGGGCAGATGATAGACACCGCCGCCAAAACTCCATTTGACCTTATGGGTGTTGCCGAGGGCGCAAAGCAGCTCATGGCATACGGTGTTAGTGCCGACAAAGTAAATGACACCCTTGTAAGGCTGGGAAACATAGCCTCCGGCCTTTCAATCCCGCTCAATGATATTGTGTACCTCTATGGTACTACAATGGTACAGGGGCGTTTGTATGCGCAGGACGTAAGGCAATTTACGGGCCGTGGTATTCCTTTGGTTAAGGAACTCGCGGAAAAGTATGGGGTGACAGCCGACAAGATAAACGAAATGGTATCTGCCGGCAAAATCGGATTTCCGGAGGTTGAGGAGGTCTTAAACAAGATGACCAATGCCGGCGGTCAATTCTACAACCTTATGGAGAAACAATCTGCCTCTCTCACGGGACAGATTGCCAACTTAGAGGACGCATGGGACACCGTGCTTAACGATTTTGGTAAGGCTGGCGAGGATATTTTTTCCGCTGGTATTTCCGGGGCTACCTACTTTGTGGAACACATGGACGATGTGTTACGCATACTCAAATCCATTACCATTGCCTACGGCTCTTATAAGGCCGCTATGATACTTACCAGCGTGGCGATGAAAGGACACACCGGCGTTGCAGTCCTTGACAACACCGCCCGTAGTGCCAAGTTGGTATTGATGAAAGCCGAGGCCGCTCTCAATGGCACTGCCACCGCTCAGATTAAGGCTATGACCGCCGCTGAAAATGAGCATTACGCAGCTCTTGAGGCTATGCTCACAGCCGAGGAAAAGGCCGCCATTGTCAAACAAATGCGAATAGCGGCCATTCAAAGCCTACTCACCGCCCAACAACAAGAGTATCTATCCAATATCGGGCTTACCGCCTCAAGCAACGGCTATGAAGCCGCCGCCCTAAGCGTTATGACCGTGGAGCAGCGTTTGGCTCTCTCTAAGGTTGATTTGACAACAAAGAGTGCTGCCTATCGTGCTGCCATAGCCCAAGAAACAGCAGCCAAACAAGCGGGGCAATTAGCATCCCTTGAGGCTATGCGCACAAGCGTTAAGGAAGCCGCCGTAGCGGTTGAGAGTGCCAAATCAAAAGCCATAGCCGCCACACAAGCGGTTGAGGCCGCACGATATGAGGTTTATTGGGCGCAACAATCCGGCAATGCCACAGCCATAGCCGCCGCTCAAAAACGAATGGAGGCGGCCGTTGACGCACAATTATTGGCACGAAAAGCAGCATTGGCCGCATCCTCTGACTTTTACGCCAAGAAAAAGAAATTGGAAGCCACGGCCACGGCTCAGGCTCGCACCGCATCTATTGCCGACACTGGGGCAAAGACTGCACAAACAGCAGCCACCAACATTCTTTCAGCAGCCACGGGCAAGTTATCCACGATGTTCAAAGCGTTGTGGGCTACCTTACGCGCTAATCCATTCGGTTGGTTACTCACTATCATTGGGGCAGTATGGAGCTTGATTACCATGTTCTCCAACGACACCGAAAAGACCACGGACGTTATGGAAGAGTTTAGCGAGGGTACTAAGAAAGTTACCGACAAGCTGGACCTATATTTTGCCATATTGTCAAAGGCAGAAAAGAATGGTAAGACCTATCGGGATATGATAGCCAAAATCAATGAGATATGCCAAGAGTATAACGCTACACTCCTTGATGAGAACGCCACACTCAAAGAGCAGGAGGCACGATACCTTGAAGTGAAAGCAGCCGTGCAAGCTACGACCGCCGAAAAGATTAAGGCTAAACGTATTGAGGAAGAATTAAATAAGCTAAACGAAAAAGGAGATACGAACTATGATAGCTTTGAAACTCGCCTAAACAATCTCCAATATAGGACTGGCAAAACCAAAACGATTAATGATAAAAAACATGGAGAGTCCTATGAGGTAGAAATCCAAGAGGCCGCAGAAAATATCCAAAACGCAGCCCCGGAGGTAAGGGAGGCTATTCGTAGCCTTGTTGAGAGTGGGGCGCAGGAACTCGCCAAACTTTCGGGTAGCGAATACACCCAAAAGTACAATGAGATTATCGCTCAGATTGTAGCCGGAACAAAAGCCGGTACGGGTGCAACCGAGCGTGAAATGCAATCGTTTGAGGCTCAACTTAGGCTTTATCTGGATAACCAGATACGCGATGTGCAAGTATATGACAAAGCTATTGCTCTTGTAGATGAGCGACTGAATAATTTCCTTGCTCCCAAAGACACAAGCGCAACTGAGGGTATCACCGACTATGCGCAAATGTCGTTTGAGGATTTGGACAATTTGGTTACTCAAACTCAAAAGGATATTGACGCAATCAATAATAGCACAGTAGGGCCGGGAGCTGATACAACCGGCTTAGATACTCTTTTGTCTAAATTGGCTGAAATCAAAGGGGCTATCCAAACCAAAACGGACAATCTCAACACCGAGCAGGGCATTTCCGACCGTATCAAGCAGCTCAAACAAGAAAGAGCCGAAACGGAAATCAACTCTACCCGATATAAAGAACTCAATAAGGAAATCTCCAAACTTGAGGGCAAAATGCCAAAGCACACCACCGGTGGAGGTGGAGGTGCTAACAACGCGGCCCGCAACGCTGAAACCTTACGCCAAAAGCAAGTTGACGCAGAAAGGCGTGTTGAAGAGGCGCGTATTGCAGTCATGGAAGAGGGTTATGACAAGCGCAAAGCCCTTTTGGACTTACAACACAAACAAAACCTTGCACAAATTGAGCGTGAGGAAAAAGAACTTATAGAGGCACGAAAGAAAGCAGGCAAAGGTGGATTGAGCGACACCGAGAAACAGGGCTTTGAGCAGCGGCGCACCTATGAGAACCAAAGCTATACCCAATCCCAAAACAAACTCTTTGAGGGCGAACTTGACTACAAGCGCAAGCAGTATGAATTATATTGGCGTTGGGTTGAGAATATGGGTAAGGATGTTGCCGATAAACAATTTGCCTCCTTGCTACAATCTGGTGGCTCTTATAAAGAGTATATCGAAAAGCAGATAGCCGAATTACAGGGCAAGAAACAAGCTGGCGTACTCACCGAGGGCGAGGGCAATTTCCTTATATCCTTGAATGTGCAATATGATGAACTTACTGGCGCAAGAACCGCACTTGAGGCGTTTAAGCAAGCTGTAAGTGAAACCATAGGGCGTAGCCAGACCCTTGCCGAAAAATTGGAGGCCGTTGCTGACGCAAAGCGTAAATTGGAGAATGGCGAAAGTGGCATTGTCAACGATGATGACAGAGCAGCCATGAGCCTTGAACTATCCAAGCAGGAGGCCGACCTACAAAAGCAGGTACATGAAACCGTGCTTAATGATTATCGCACCTTTGAGGAACAGCGTAAATCAATCACTGAGGAATATGCGTTGCTCCGTGCTGAGGCTGAACGTATGGGCGATGAGGAGCGTATCAAGCTAATCAACAAAGCCGAAACGGAGGCTCTTTCCGCTCTTAATACTGGATTTCTCCTGCAAACCGATAGTTGGAAAAAGTTGTTTAGCGACCTTGACACCCTTTCCGTGGGGCAAATTCAAAAGCTGGTGAGCGATATTGACAAGCAATTAGCCGCCGGCACGTTGAAATTATCCCCCGTGGACTATAAGGCCGTTATTGAAAGCCTTAACCAAGCCAAGCAGCGCATACAGGAGCTTAACCCCTTTGCTGCCTTAGATACATTCTTTAACGACTACCTCAAAGCTAAACAGAAATTGGCGAAAGCGAAAGCCGCATTAGCCAAAGGTGAGGGGTCAAAAGAGGATGTTGAAAGCGCGGAACGAGAGGTTAAATCCGCTGCCAATGGTATCACTCAATCCGTGGAGAAAGTGACGGATATAACCACTGATTGCGCCTCGTCCTTGCAAAGTATGTTTGACGCACTGGGCATGGATGGTGTATCTGATGGCATAGGGACTGCAATAGAACTTATGGGCGAGTTGGGTAATGCCGCCGCGTCCGTGGGTCAGTTTATGGCTGGCGATGTCGTAGGTGGTATAACCGGCATGATTTCCTCTATAACATCGGTAATTGGCATATTCGCAAAAATGCACGATGCGAAATATGAGAAAAAGATACAAAATCTCCAAAAGCAGATTGACGCTCTGGAACGCTCATACTCACGCCTTGAACGTGCCTTTAATAATACCTATTGGGTGTTCAACGATGAGGAACGTGCCGGATTTGAGCGTAATATCCAACTCATAGAGGACCAGATAGCCGCCCTTGAACAGCAACGCCAAACAGCCCGCCGCGCATGGGATTTTGCACAATACGCACAACTCACAGCCCAAATTAAGGACTTGAACCAGCAGCTATCAAAAGCCAAAGAGGGTGATGATATGCTGGGCTTGTATGAGCAGCAAAAGGCAAGCCTCCGTGAGCAGCAGGAGCTGATGAAACAGCAAATCCAAGCTGAAAGAGATAAGAAAAAGACCGACAACGACAAAATCCAACAATGGAATGATGCGATAGAGCAGATAGAGCAACAGATTGAGGACTTAGACCGGCAAATGATGGAAACCTTTGCCGGAACGACCACAAAGGAAGCTCTGGACCAATACGCAGATGCCATTGTTGACGCATATTGTGCCGGAGAGGACGCAGCAAAGGCTTTGGGTGATACCACACGCGAGGTATTGAAAAAGGCCGTTGTTGACGCTCTCAAACGAAATTTTCTTGCAAAGGCAATGGATGATGCTATTCAGTATCTGGGCGAGGCTATGTCTGACGGGGAATTGACAGCCCGTGAAAAAAGCAAGTTTGAGGCTCTTGTTAATGCCGCCGGCGCAACATTCACCAACGCTCTTGAGGCGGTGGGTGATTGGATAAAAGATATTGATGATGAAGCCACAAGCTCCGACCCCTTGACGGGTGCCGTTACCTCAATGAGTGAGGAAACCGGGGGCGTGATTGCGGGCCGCCTTAACGCTTTCATCATTAACCAGACCGACCAGACAAGCGTAATGCGCCAACAGCTCTTGCAACAATCGGCTATTGTTCAAAACACTGCAACCGCCAATGTAATTCTTGCCGAGGTGCGAGATACCCTCAAGCGCATAGAAACGAAAGATAATTCTTTACTCTCACAAGGCATATCGTAACATGGAACTGATTCAGCAACTCAAAATAGATGGCATAGCCAAAGGGTTGTGCCGCCCGTGGCAAGGAAAACTCCACATAGGGTTATCCACCGAGGAACTTGTAAAACTCTACATTCAGGGAATAGATTTTTGCATTTCCGAGGATTACCCCACGTTAGACTTTCTCCGTGAGCATTTCCGGGGCAAGTGTGAGCCTTTCGGAGTGTATGTTGATGATGAGATACCCCCGACCAAGAATAAGCCCGATATGGTGCTTAACGGGGCTTGTAAAGCTCTGGTGGAGTATGACGGTTATTCAGTATCGCGCCTATATGTGCGCCACGATAGCGAGGTAGCCGTGAATGTTTCCGACCATGCCAATGTGAGCATTGACCTGTTCGACCACGCCAAACTACATATAGCCGTTGTCGGCAATGACGCGAAAGTGCTAATCAATGTGTATGGCAAGGAAACCGAGGTGGACTATATAGGGCTATCCTCAATGGGAAAAGTAACAACAATATTTAACGATAAAACCACATACTGATATGGTAGATAAAAACTTACTCCTGTATCTGCCTTTTGATGACCCGGATGGCTCAAAGGCATACGACTATTCCGCCGGCCGCCATGACGCTACGCTGTCGGACGGTGCCGAATTAACCAAAATTGCCAAGACCGGCAAGGCTCTTGCTCTCAATGGGGGCGAGTGTATCACCGCGCAGGCTATCCCGTTCAGCTCTGATTTTACGGTGTGCGCCTATGTGAAAATCGCAACCACCCGTTTAGGCTGGCTCTTGAATTTACCCGGTGTAGAAAACTACTGTGAGCAATGGTTGGACGTAGCCCCGGAAATGTGGTACTTTATCGCTTTCGTGCGTAGCGGCTCCACGTTCAAAGTTTTCTTAAACAGTGAATGTGTCTATGTTGGCACTTTCAGCGGAACACCCACCGGCCTTTCTCTATCAACCGATGAACTACTCACAACGACTGCAAGCGTGGATGAGCTTCAAGTGTTCAACGTAGCCAAGACCGAGAAACAAATCCTTAAAATGCAAGCTGACACCGATGTTGAATATTACATTGACGGTGTGAATTTCAAGGACTATGGGGTGTATGTGTCGGCCTCCGATGGACTTGTCGGACGTCTGGCGCGGAAAGAAGCTCTCACCGTGGACTATGACAACTACCACGGTGTTGTGCGCGACCGCAAGCGCAAGCGTTTTAAGGAGCGTGAGATAACCCTACAATGTTTCATCGAAGCCTCCAGCCGTAGCGCGTTTGTGGAGTGGCAGAGCCGATTTTTTGCTCTCTTTGACGGTGACGGTACACACCGCCTTACCGTTGAGTATGATGGTAAAGCAAAGCCTCTTGTATATGAGGTTGACTTACTGGACGAGGCCGCCGTAGATAAAAAGTGGGGTACTTACAACAATGAGCTTATGGTGGGTAAATTCACCCTCAAGCTCACCGAGGACGAACCCGTGAAAAAGGTGTTACGCCACATATCGGGTAGCAACAACTCCAAAGCGACAATCAAAGTATCAACCTACAAGTTACTCAACATCTATTGGGGTGATGGTACTCACACTTACAACGTGGGAGGCAACGATACCACCGTTGAACACACCTACGCCCTCCCCGGTCAGTACGACATAGTTGTTACCGGGGTGATTGAGGATATTGAGAAATTTGAAACCAATGCTATTCTTATATGGGAATTGCTCAAATAATCAAGCGTAACGGCAAGGTTATCGAACTCAACACAAAGGAGCCGTTTTGCGTAGTCAAGAGTGCTACGCAAAACAGCTCTCTTATGGGCGATGACTACATTACGCTCCAAATCGTATCTACCGAATGGCTCTCTTTTGAAAAGGGGGATAAAATCATTGTGGACGGATTCGATTATACCATTAGGACTACAACGAAACGTGAGGTACAGGCTGAGGATTACTATATCTTTGAGCCGGTATTTTACGGGCCGATGTACGACCTTATGAAAACGACCTATCGCAACACCGACCGCAACGGGAAATCCGACCGCAGCACGTTTGATTTGACCTACACAATCAAGGAGTTTGTGCAGGTTTTAATCTACAATCTCAATCGTGATTATCCGGGCTTGTGGACGTTTGATGAGAATAATTGCCCCGAAACCGAGGCAAAGACAATCCAATTTTCGGGGGTGAATTGTTTGCAAGCCCTACAATCCCTTTGCTCAAAAGATAATTTCAATCTGGAATTTCTCATATCGCAAGCGGATGGCATTAGGACTATCCACATTGGTAAATTCGGGCAGCGTGTCAATCCCCCCGGAGGAGCTGACTACTTTGAGTGGGGCAAGGGCAATGGGCTTTATAAGCTCACCGAGCAAAAGATTGATGATAAAGCCATAATCACCCGTCTTTGGGTGGAGGGTGGCACGTCTAACATACGCACCGACTATCGCAATTATTCAGAGCGGTTGCAACTGCCATACCCACGCCGTTACAATCGCAAGAAACATATCCTCTTTGATGGCACCGTTGTTGAGCCTAACACCGAACTTATAGGCATATCCGATGACAACAAACGCTACTTAGAGGATGCGGCACTACGCGATAAGATAGGCAGCGAGGAAGATGTTAAGACCTACGATGAGATTTACCCCACACGCACGGGCCACGTTACTGCACTGTTGAGCGATGATATAAACGCTTTCATTGATGACACTATGGATTTTGACCTTTGCGAGAAAGACGCGAACGGTACAAAATATATGGTGGAAAGTGTAAACCCAAAAATCACGTTCACGTCTGGCAGACTTGCTGGGCAGCAATTTGAACTTGAGGCTAAGGGTGGGTACGACCACGCCACAAAGAAATTCAAGCTCATTCCCTTTACTGACAAACGCGGCCTTACAACCCCTACCGTTTCAGTAGAGCAAGGGGGCGCATATCCTATTGAGGTTGGCGCAACCTACAAGATTACGGATATATTCTTGCCCGAAAGTTACGAACAGAACGCAGAGGAAGAATTGTGGTATGCTGGATATAATGATTTCAAGCCGGCTACACAAGCCAAAGCGCAATATGCCCTTACACTCGACCGCTTATATTTTCTTGAGGCGTTGAGCCGTGATAGTGAGGTGTGTTTGTTCAAGGTGGGGGATTATGTGCCTGTGAAAGACACCCGATATGGCATAGAGAAACAAATCCGCATACAAAAGATTACGCGCAATCTTTTGTTGGAGCAGGACTACCAGCTTACCCTCTCCGACACAACTGCAATATCTATCCAGACGCAAACCGTGCTATCCGTGATAGAGCATGACCAGATTATAACTAACAACCGCCTACGGGACCTTAACAAAGCGCGTAGGGGCTGGCGCACTACTGAGGATTTGCGCAATATGGTGTATGATACTGACGGCTTTTTTGACGTGGATAACATACGCCCCAACTCCATTGACACTAATATGTTAACCGTAGGCTCAAAGAGCCAACAGTTTGTGTTAACCGGGGTAATACTCCAAGCTAATGTAGGCGGCAATCCTAATGCGTTTATCGCCACAGAGGGCATATTGTCGCACCTTACCATTGACCCCTCAAAGATAAGGGCATGGCAAATGAGCGGACAATCATTTACGGTGCCAAGTACCGCCGGATATTATCTTTTCGCCAAGTGTTCAAAGTCTGGGGAAAAAGGCACATGGCTACTTACCCAAACTCAATATAAGTTTGAGCCGACCGATGACCCCAACAATTATTACTTTCTTGTTGGGGTATTATCCACACTTTATCCAGATGATAATTTCCGCGATTTCCAAACCACTTATGGCTTTACCCGTATCAATGGCAATACCATAACCACGGGCCGCATTGTCACAAGTGATGGTGAGTGCTATCTGGATTTGGATGGCAACAAATTCCGAATTGGTGATGCGTCAAGCTCAATAGACTGGAATGTTAGCCGCGACAATGCTATAACTCTCAAAAATGTAAGTGTTATTAGCGAGAGTGGCGATGTTTCACCGTTGGGTGTATATCGTGGCACATGGAACGCAAGCTATGTCTATTATCCGGGTGATGAGGTAAGTTATACTGAGAATGGAGCAACTTGCACCTATCGTTATATTCACCCAACACCCACCAAAGGACACAAGCCAACTGATTCTACTTATTGGGCTGTCGTGGCAAAGGGTGCAAATGGCGTTAATGCAGATAGCAACAAGCTCGTTTACTGCTATTCCTTTGACAAGCCCGCCAAGCCAACCGGTACCGCCCTAATACCTACGGGATGGAGTGACACCCCCGACCGCGAGAATGTGAAAGTTACACATGGCAGCGTGTGGACTTTGAAAGATGGCTATTTCATATCGCCAACAATAGACCACAGCCAAATAACAACCAACCGCATTACTATCGTTACAACCAAGCCCAACCAAATGCTTGCGTTGGAGATATGGGCGCAGAGTGAAACCAACTTTGACTTTGTGCTTGTTGGCAAGCTCGACACCGAGGGGCTTTCGCGTGTTTCAAACTATCTGGATAGAGTGAGCGGCCCGGACGCAAAGAAAGTGGTTTATATACCAATACCCACCGCCGGAACACACTTTGTAGATGTAGCGTATGCTAAAGACCAAAGCAATTCTCTGAATGGGGATTGTGGCCGCTATCGTGTCGTTACAGTACCTAATTGCTGGCTATCTGTCGGCATAGTGAGCGGAGAAACTGCAAAGGTTGTTTCATGGAGCGACCCCGTGCCATTCTCTATTGACACGGCAGATGTGGAACGGATTTATTGCTTGATGTCGGAAGAAAGGACTCCGGCAATTCCACATAGCGATGAATACATTGATGACTATGTGCCGCCACTATCCACCGAAAATCATGTTGTAGGCAAAGAATACAAACAAGGTGAGATGGTGATTGGAGCGGATGGCAATTATTATGAATGTACGACTACGACCACCACAACCACACCTGTATATAAAAGTGGCAATTTCTGGGTAAGGAGCTTACAATGGGATTTGCGCCAAGGCTGGACCGACAACCCACAAGATGTATCAAGTGCCTATCGCTATCAATATGAGAGTGTGCGCAAGAAAAAGGATGGCAAATGGGGTACTTTCTCTACGCCCGTCCTTTGGATGGTGCTGCCTAAAAATGGCGACAAAGGAGATAAGGGCGATGATGGCATAAATGGTGATTATACTGAATACCGCTATGCTGTCAATGGCTCTAAGTCAAGTGCGCCCGGTTTAGTTGATACAGACCGTTCACCCGCGGGCTGGACCACTGCAATGCCGGCCGTTGGCACGTTGAAATATCTATGGCTCACCACGGCTGTAATCAATGGACAGAGCAACGCTTTGAAAGCAAAATGGACTACCCCAATTCGCGTTACGCCCTATGATGGTGTTGACGGTAAACCGGGTAAAGATGGCAAAAACGGAGATAGCCCTGTATTGGTATTTCGTGGCAATTATGATAGCTCAAAAACCTACTATGGCAATGCGCAGCGAATAGATGCGGTTAAATACAACAACCACTACTACATAGCGCGTATTGACGCTGGCTCATTCTCCAATATACTACCGACCAGCACCGCCAAATGGAATGATTTCGGAGCGGAGTTTGAAACAATCGCAACCAATTTGCTTTTGGCTGAGGGGGCTAATATCGGAGATTGGTTTATCAAGAGCGGACAGATTGTTTCTACTCTTGATGAAACATTAAAAAATCGTATCATGCTACAAGTGGGTGTGTATTATGGCAATACGCTATCATATCAGCCTAAGATTGTGCTTGAAAGCGAAAACTCCGGCGGTAGCCAAACCATGACTGAGGATAGGACGCTTGGCTCAATAATCACGCTTGACGCAACACAAGGCACTGTGGAAACCCGTAACAAGGATTATTCCGCGGTTAGTTATATGTCCCCGGCTGGCATATTCGCCAACAGAGCAGGGCAAGAGGCGATGTCGGCAACCTCCGGGTGTACCTATCGCGCCTCCGTTGTTGGATTAGGTTTTGCCAATGTCAACAAACAAGATTGGCAGGTCAACATCAATCAAACAATGATTGCCGGAATTTTCGGCCGCGCCTCCAACAATGGCACCGCACCCGCTTATGGTGGATTTTTCCAACGTCTTTACGCCGGGGGGCTTGTGCTGGGCCGCAAAGCTATTGTTGACACCACCTCCAACACAAACTATCTCGCTACTGGCGATACTATGGTTATCGGGTATTGCTCCGATGAGGAAATTGTATATCTCCCCACCGACCCCTACGAGGGGCAAGTGGTATTCGTAAAACAATGGTGGAGCGGTTATATGCGTTTCAAGCCGCGTACCGGCCACCATATTTATGATGACCACACGGAGAATGATTATTACGATTTCGCCGAAGGTCAAGGCGGTATGTTCGTGTTTTCTATCGGATATATCGGTAGTGGAAGCAGCGCAAAAAAAACGGAGGCGTGGATTGTTTCACGTTGGAAATTCTAAATAGCTATGAAAGAATACGGATATATTGAGGATGGCTATCTAAGGTCAAGGATTTTAGAGCCATACATTGAAAGACTCCAGACTGAAACGGGCGAGATTGAAACTCGCACCGTTTCCGTTGAGGAGCAAATCAAGCAACTATCCTCGGAATACAAACCCGTGGATGCAGTTGATGAAAGCCTTATGGTATGCGATGATGATAACTACACCATACGCTTAGTGCCATACGACAATGGAGATAAAATTTCCTATCGTTACGAAAAGGTAGTGAATAACTATAAGCTCAATGCCGATATTGAGGCATTAAAAGCTGAATTGGCAGAAACGGATTATCAAGTAATCAAATGCTACGAGGCTTCGCTTGTCGGTGAGGAACTGCCTTACGATATGAAAATGCTCCACACCTCACGCAATGCCATAAGAGCGCGTATCAACGAAATACAAGCCACCCAAATAAACTTAACATCATTATGAGCTGGATAACTGAAAGCAACCGCCTCAAGCACTTTTTCTACGCTATCCCCTGTGCCATGCTCCTTACCATTCTTTTTGTCGGTGGACTGGCCGCCGGCATGGAGTTTAAGGATAGGGCGTATGGTGGAAAATGGGATTGGCTGGACCTATTGGCTACCATTTTGGGCGGGATAGTGGGGCAAATACTCCAAGTCCTTATATTTTACGCCTTAAAATGTGTTCAATAAACACATTTTTGATTAACTTTGCAGTAGAGTTAACCAAGTAAATATGGATGATGTAAGAATACTCGCAAAAGGCCGTATCACCGACCTCTCAAAAGGGTTCAAGATAGGTGTGCCATTCTCTGTGTATCTCCGTAGCAAATCGGGGGTGGTGGAGAATGACACCCTCATTAGGTGCCGCCTTATATGCGACCAAAAAATTGGGGATTTCCCCGTGCCTATTGGTGACTGGACACCCGGTAAGATAGTGGAGTTGCCTCCCAACGCTATTGACACCGACAAGTATGAGATTTTCTGGGGGGCGAGTGAAGCACCACATTTAGAATACTACAAATGATATGGGACTTATTTTAGGCAGCGGCTCAACCAAGCCGCAATATCCGTATGATATGTGGTATGGGGTGCAAGGCGATTTTACCAGCAAGGACTACAAGCTCACTCGCATAGGTAATATGGACTTACACCGCACACTACCTATCCAAAAGAAATTGAGGCGTTTCGTGGAAAACACGGATGGCTCAGTGAAATACTATCTCCACCAGAACGATTCCCGTAAAAAGGATTCTGGAGCGGCGGCAAAGCTCGACACCACGGATGGAAACGTGATGTTGGAAAAGCCCGAATACTACGCCCGCTTTGAGGTAGAGGGTACAAAATGGGCTATGTGTATTTCCGAATATGCCCTCCCCGGCTTTGTTCGCATGACACGAAAGACTTGCTCACCGTGGTATGGCACTATTGACATTGCCAACAATATAGCCGTTTCCGGCTGCTGGTTGCAATGGGTAGGTAATGAGATTAAGCGCGATGCCAACGGCTTTGTTTCATTGCTTGCAAGCGCAACAAATTTCCGAGGTGGCAGTGGAGCGAGTGATGCGGCAAAAGATGGCACATACAACTCAATGCTCGGTATGCCCCGCACCTCAATCTCAAAAGCTGGTGTTCGCCCCCTTTGCAAGAATGGTACTCACGCGGGGGCGGGCCGTGTCTATACTGAAATAGCATGGCTCCAGCGCATTGAATACGCCTCAATGCACTGTCAAGACACCTACAATGAAACACTCACCGCCGATGGCTTTCATCAAGGCGGCCTCGGCAATGGCACGTCCGTTGATGGTACTCAATGGAACACATGGGGAGGCTATCGGCCTTTCATCCCCTGCGGTGTTACTGCAATCCTCGGCAACAACACTGGCCGAGTAGCCTATACAATCAAGGGCTGGACCGGTGGCGATAAGGTGGTGCAAGTTGCATCATATCGTGGGCTTGAAACACCCTTTGAATATCTTTGGCTGCTTGCCGATGACATTCTTATCCATTGCTCACCCGAAACAGCCGATGACCCCGGACATTGCACAGCCTATGGTTGCACCGACCCCACAAAGTTTGCCTCTCCTGCCGACACGTCAACCGCCATTCCTGCCGGGTATGAGCGTATCACAGAGTTACCCACCGCTGAGGGCTATCAATGGAATTTCGGCTTTTCCTACGATGGCTTTACATTCCCTACAAGCGTAGGTGGTGGAGCAAATCAAGGACTTTGTGATTATTTCTGGCGCGTGGCAAAGGCAACAGCTAATGGCTGGTACGGTGCCCTCCTGTCTGCTCGTGCGGCTGCTGGAGCGGTTGCGGGCTTCGGTTCTCTGGATGCGCATCCTCGTTCCTCGTACTCGGCTGCGCGCAGTGGCTTCCGCTTGTGCCGTTTTTAACGGGACTGCAAAACACGGCTCACGGAGCAACGAGAATTTACCAAAACCAAAACGTAAGACAATGAAAATAAACGAATAACAAAATACGGGTGTCGGCGGTCAGGGGTGCCCTCCTGTCTGCTAATGCGAATAATGGAGCGAATGCGGGCTTCGGTTATCTGAATGCGAATAATCGTTCCTCGAACTCGAATGCGAACAGTGGCTTCCGCTTTTACCGTGGTTTCAACTTTACAAAGATATTTCAGACTGTTGACCGCCGACACCTTACCTCTTGGTAGAAAAATAGTGATTAACGTAGTGTTAGTAGGAAATCGAAAGCTCTACATTAGACTAACGGCACTATGGGCTTGAACACAAAAACATATCTCGCGGATTACTCCGACTTTGAGGATTGCGGGCTTTACATAGGCGATACGGGCAAGATGTTCCACTCGCCGGGTAAAAAGCTCAAAAACATCTATTGGCTGCTATACACCAATGAGAATTTGACGCTATCCCAATATACCGCACAAAAGGGCAAATCCGACCATTCCGACATTAAGCGTTTCAATGAGAATATCCTTGAAAATCTTGATGCGCTTTGGGAGATGTTGAGGTATGAAACGTATGAGCCGGGCGAATATCGCATTAAGAAAATCTACGACCCGAAAGAGCGTGATATAATGATTGCGCCATTCTTTCCCGATAGGATTATTCACCATTGCTTAGTGAATGTTCTGGGACCGCACTGGAACCATATATTTATTGCCAACACCTACTCTTGTATCAAAGGGCGTGGCACTCATAAATGTAGGCGCGATGTGGGCGAGGCGTTGAAACGCGATAAGCACGGCACCCGCTATTGTCTGAAAATAGACATACGCAAATTCTACGGCAACATAGACCACGCAGCCCTCAAACGCATATTCCGCTACACAATCGCGGATGAGCAACTTTTAAGACTGTTAGATAAGATTGTTGATAGTAACGGTAAAGAAAAAGGTTTGCCAATAGGCAACTACACAAGTCAATACTTTGCCAATCTCTACTTAGCCTATTTCGACCACTGGATGAAAGAGGCTATGGGAGTTAAGTATTATTTCCGCTACATGGATGACATAGTAGTGCTTGACGGGGATAAAGACCGACTGCACTACTTGCTTGACATGATGGGGTTATATCTGGCAACGGAGTTGAAAGTGGAGATAAAACCGAATTGGCAGATATTCCCGGTTGACGATAGAGGTATTGATTTTGTAGGATATAAGCAAGACCATTTCGGGGTGCTGCTCCGAAAGAGCATATTGAATAAGTTCTACAAAAAGGCCGACCGCATAGCCTGTGACACTCCTATCAGAGATGCAACCGACATAAAGCACTTGTTCCCGTCTGAATACGGGTGGGTTATCGGGTGTAGTGAGCAACATAAGGAAAACGTCTTTAACATCATTATTTCAAAAAATGGCAACAACAAGAATCTTATCAACCGGGCTGTTGGCTAATGAACGCCCCAATGTGATTGACCCGTACAACAACGGGCAGGGTACCGTCCTCTATAACCATAACATCACTGAGGTAGATGTGGTGGTTGATGAAATGGGCGGCGTATCAATCACCGATGACCCCAAGACTGCAACCGGCAAGATGTACCGCTACGACAGCCTCCGGGTGGAATACCCCACAACCGCCGACAACATTTTCAGCACCCTCCTTTCGGCAAAGTACCCTGCCAACACTGAGAGCAAGCTGGTGAACGAGTACCAGAGCGCAATGCTGGGGCTTATGCCCGAAACCGCAAAAAAGCCCTATGAGGACTTTTTGCGCGACCGTCTGGCTATCCGCGAAATGGTGGATAGCGATTGTAAAACCCTCAATATCCCTATGGACTTATGAACGACTATATCGAAGATTTTGTAGAGGATGAATCCGCCGCATCCTCCGACCTTTTCGATTGCGACTACACCCCGATAGATGCGGTGGTTAACCAAGTCACTGTGTTTACCGGGTGTACCACACGCGCAACTGAAAACGGAGACCGTATGGTTGTCGCTTATGGCGAGGGAGCTGCCAAATCAGCATTTTTCACAGACAGCAAGAAATTGAAAAATGTGTTTGGTAATCCCAATCGTAAATATCCTTTCCGCGCTGTAATCAAAGTGGTAAGCTATGGCAATATGTATGGCTTCAATGTGTTTTCACCGAACACTGAGATAACGGCCGATGATGAGGCTAATTTCAGCTTTTACAAACGCTCCAAAAAACGTATGCCGCGATGAACACAGTACAGGACACAATGACCGTGGCGCAAGGCATTACGGATTTAGGAATGATGGCTATCGTGGCCGCGTTCTTTCTGGTGCTTTCCGCGCTCCTATGGGTTGCGTGTTTCCGCTGGTTCAAAGGTATCATTGACGGAATGATTAAGGGCAATACCAAAATGGTTGATGACCTCATAGTTGAAACCCGCAAGCAAAACGATATGCTCAACGACATATCTGAGGGCTTGAAACCCGAAACCCAACTAAGGGTTAAGAATTTCACCGGGGTTTACTTTGACTTAGCCATTGAAAAGGTTTGCCGGATAATCAAGAAAGTCAGAGAGGAAAACCACATAGCGGATAAGGAGGCAACCCGTACCAAAATCCGTACCTTACTGCACAATCTCCATGAGGATAGGAACAGCCGGTTTGATAGTTTCCGCTATCGTGGCAAAATCCTCACAACCTATGTTAACCATGACTGGGTGGATTGGGTAGCTGAGGTTGTGGAGCATGAGGTGTATTCCGACACGGTTAACAACGGACGCGCTTACACCAACGTGCAAGCCGTTTATGAGAGAATAAAAATCGACTTTTACCATAAAATGAATCACGAATGAAAATCCTTATTGACAACGGCCACGGGGCCGACACTAAGGGCAAACGCAGCCCTGACGGGCGATTGCTTGAATACAAGTACACCCGTGAGATTGCCGGGCGTGTAGAGAAAGAGCTACGCGCCAAAGGCTACGATGTTCAACTTATCGTGCCGGAAACGCACGATGTATCACTCACTGAACGCGCCCGCCGCGTGAACGAGATATGCGGTAAGATTGGCACCGCCAATGTTATTCTTATCTCTATCCATGTGAACGCCGCCGGCAACGGGCCGTGGATGACTGCAAGAGGCTGGAGCGCATTTACAAGCAAGGGGCAGACTAAGGCCGACATACTGGCTAATCACCTCTATGCCGCTGCTGAAAAAGTGCTGGCCGGCCACAAAATCCGTAAGGACATGAGCGATGGTGACCCGGATTGGGAGGAGGGCTTTTACATTCTCCGTAAGACCAAATGCCCCGCCGTACTCACTGAGAACCTATTCCAAGACAACAAGGATGATGTGGATTTCCTGCTTTCCGACAAAGGCAAGGAGGCTATTGTCAAACTCCACGTTGACGGTATCGTAAGTTACCTCAAATCCATTGGCGCATGAAAAAGCCTATCATTCTTATTGTAGCGGTGCTGGTGATTACTGTATGCTCCTTATGGAGCAAATGCAAGTCGCTTTCAGAGGACAATGAGAGATTGACCGCCAACAACACCGCTCTTATGGATAAGGCAACCTACTTTGAAACGGAGGCCGGCAATTCGGCCGCCTCCGTTCAAAGGCTGGAGTTATCCTATTCCGAGTTGGAGCGCAACTATCAACACGTTTGCCAAACGGCCGATGAGTTGGGTGTGAAAGTCAAACGCCTCCAAGCCGCCGCCACGACTGCAACCCAGACCGAGGTTAAGGTGATTACCCAGATACGCGATAGCATTGTGTATCGGGATGGAGTGCTTGACAGCCTCAAGATGTTCAAGTGGAGCGATGCGTGGGTTGACGTTGCCGGAGAAATCCGTGGGCGTGATGTTTCGCTTGATGTAGTTTCAAATGATACCATTAGGCAGATTATCCACCGCGTCCCTAAAAAATTCTGGTTTATCAAGTGGGGTACGAAAGCCATACGCCAAGAGGTTGTAAGCAGCAATCCCCACACGAAAATCACATACACCGAATACATAGAGCTGAAATAGGCTCTAAGATTTTTCTTGTAGTAACTGTTAGATTAGAGTAGTGGGCGGCCGTGAGGTTGCCCGCTATTTTTATTGTTCCACTATAAAATAAATAATGTGTTTGCACGTTCCAAATAAAAGTGCTAACTTTGCACAACCGATTACTTGTAGTCGGTGTTGCAGAACAATCCCCGTTAGCCCCGAAAGAGGCGCGGGGATTTGGAATTTTAGCGGAAATTCCACAATAGTTCTACAAAATCCGCGTTCAGCTCTGTATCTGGTTGATAATCAAAGTTGAGTTAGGAGTTTCCTAAACCTTTGATAGCAGTTCGATTCTGCTCCGGGGTACAAAAAGACGACCGCCATCGTGAACTTCCCGTCACTCTCCCGCTGGATGCGGCGTTTCCTGCCGCTGCCGACCATCATTGCCCTTGCCGTGGTGGCTTTTATCACGTTTTATGGCGACAACTCCGTGGTACGTCGTATCGAATACGACCGCCAGATCGACAGCCTGCGCCATGAACTCAAGGCCAACCGCGACACAATGCTCTACTACCGCGAGCTGAACGCACGCCTCTCCTCCGATCCCGACATGGTCGAATCCGTCGTCCGGCAGGAGTACAACATGGCACGCCCCGACGAGGACGTGTACATCTTCAAGTGATATGCGAAAAAAAGCAACAAGTAAAAAGTAGAGCTGCGCCTGCGGCGCAAGTTAAAACAATGGTTTCAGAAAGTAGGGGACGTGCCGTGGCACGTCTTGTACATCAGAAAAACATTTACTTTAACTTTATAAACTCAATCCCGAAAACTCCTCTCATCTAAAACCTAAATTCCGACAATGACCACCAATCCGCCCCGCCGTGCATGGCTGACCGATATCGTCGCTCCTCTGGCTCTGCTGCTTATACTTGCGGCGACAGCCGTTCCTTTCGTACTGCGCAAGTGCGAACCCGCTATGGAATCATACCGCTACATATACGCCGCCGGAGCCGCCGTACTGCTGCTCGCCCGGCTGTTCTCTCCGTCTTCCGGCATCGCCGACCTGCGCCTGCGGCGGCTGATGCGCATCGAAAGCTGGAGCGCCGTATTTTTCTGCGCGGCATCGTTCTTCAGCTTCTATCAGCCCCGTGAACTCCGCGACTGGGTGGCATTCACTTTGGCCGGTGCGGCACTGCAGGTCTACACATCCATCGCAATACCGCGGCGCGCACGCGCCATAGCCGGCAAAAACAAATAAAGACAGATCCCGGCCCATGGCAAAAAAATTTGTCGAGACACCGCTGATGAAGCAGTACGCCGAGATGAAAGCAAAACATCCCGACGCGATACTCCTTTTCCGTGTAGGCGACTTCTACGAAACATTCTCCGACGACGCCATAGCGGCATCCGAAATACTGGGTATCACTCTCACCCGCCGTGCCAACGGTTCGGCCCAGTACGTCGAACTCGCCGGATTCCCCCACCATGCCCTCGACTCATATCTGCCGCGTCTGGTACGCGCCGGAAAACGGGTAGCCATCTGCGAACAGCTCGAGGATCCGAAGATGACAAAAAAACTTGTCAAGAGAGGAATAATCGAACTGGTGACGCCGGGCGTGGCGCTCAACGACAACGTCCTCGACCGCGCCGAAAACAACTTTCTGGCTGCCATACACTTCGACCGAAATATATGCGGCGTGGCATTCCTCGACATAAGCACAGGCGAATTTCTCGCCACTGAAGGCTCGCCCGACTATATCGACAAAATCATAGGCAACATGTCGCCGAAAGAAGTGCTCGTCCAGCGCGGACTGAAACCGAGAGCTGAAGAAACACTCTCCCGGCGCTACATAACGTTCGAGCTGGAAGACTGGCTGTTCACCCTCGATGCCGCCGACGAACGCCTGCGCAAACAGTTCGGAACGGCATCCCTCAAAGGTTTCGGAATCGACCGTATGCCCCGCGCCATAATTGCCGCCGGAGCCATCCTCCACTACCTCGACCTGACACAGCACACCCGCACAGCCCACATAACCGCAATAGCACGCATCGAGGAAGAGCGCTACGTGCGCCTCGATCGCTTCACCGTACGCAACCTCGAACTGACCGAACCGCTCGACCCCGAAGGAAAAAGCCTGCTGGGCGTACTCGACCGCACGGTAAGCCCGATGGGCAGCCGCATGTTGCGCCGCTGGCTCCTGTTTCCGCTAAAGGATGTCAAGGCGATAAACGACCGCCTCGACGTGGTGGAATACTTCTTCCGCAATCCCGACGCCCGCGAGCGCAGCGTAGAACTGCTCAAGACAATCGGCGACCTCGAACGCCTGACATCAAAAGTGGCCGTCGAACGCATCACCCCGCGCGAGATGCTTCAGGTGCGCAACGCCCTGGCTGCCATAGAACCGCTGAAAAAACTCTGCCTCGGTTCAGGACTGCCGCAACTGGTAGCCATAGGCGAACAGCTGAACCCCTGTTCCGTCATCGCCGACCGGATATCGCGCCAGATCCGCGACGACGCCCCGGGGGTCGCCGGAATGGCAGGACGTGGCGACGTTATCGCCGACGGTGTAGATCCCGAACTCGACGAACTGCGTCGCATTGCTTTTCAGGGCAAGGACTACCTGCTGGCCATACAGGCACGCGAAGCCGAAGCCACAGGCATCAACTCCCTGAAAATAGGATTCAACAACGTATTCGGCTACTACATCGAAGTCACCAACACCCACCGCTCGAAAGTGCCGGAAGCATGGATACGCAAGCAGACCCTTGTAAACGCCGAGCGCTACATAACCCCCGAACTGAAAGAATACGAGGAAAAAATCCTCGGCGCCCAGGAAAAGATAGAACAGATACAGGCGCGGCTATATGCCGACATTGTAGCCGATCTGTCACGCTACATACCGGCTCTTAAACTCGACGCCTCGCTGCTGGGACGCCTCGACGTGCTCAATGCTTTCACCCGCGTGGCAGGAGAATACCGCTACAACCGTCCTGTGGTCGACGACTCCCTCTGCTTGTCGCTGACCGAAGCACGCCACCCCGTCATCGAGCGGCAGCTGCCTCCGGGGGAACCGTACATCACCAACTCGGTAGAACTCGACAACGATGTCACTCAGATAATGATGATAACCGGCCCGAACATGTCGGGTAAGTCTGCGCTGCTGAGGCAGACGGCACTCAATGTCATCATGGCGCAGATAGGGTGCTTCGTGGCCGCCGACAGCGCCCGCATAGGCGTGGTCGACAAGATTTTCACACGCGTAGGCGCCAGCGACAACATCTCGCTTGGCGAGTCCACATTCATGGTGGAGATGAACGAGGCCGCATCCATACTCAACAACATGAGCGCCCGTTCGCTGATCCTTTTCGATGAACTCGGACGAGGCACATCGACCTACGACGGAATATCGATAGCCCGCGCGATAGTGGAATACATACACGGAGCAGACACCATGCGTCCGAAGACTCTCTTCGCCACCCACTACCACGAACTCAACGAACTGGAAGCCTCCCACAGCCGTATAGTCAACTACAACGTGTCGGTAAGCGAAATCGACGGAAAAGTCGTATTCCTGCGCAAACTCCGCCGCGGAGGCAGTGAACACAGCTTCGGAATACACGTGGCCCGTCTGGCCGGTATGCCGGCGACCATAGTGACCCGTGCCGGACGTATACTCGCCGCCCTGGAGTCCGGACGTGCCGCCGCCCCGCAGACAGCAATTCCTGCTGCCGACGAAGCCCCCGCCGGAATGCAACTCTCTTTCTTCCAGCTCGACGACCCCGTACTGTCGCAGGTGCGCGACGAAATCATCGGTCTTGACATCAACAACCTGACACCGATGCAGGCCCTTGCCAAACTCCACGACATACGTAAAATAATAACAGGAAAAGAGTAATGGAAATCCGCTTGTCGACACCGGCGGCCGATACGAATCTGGCCGCACTCGAAAGTCTGTACCTCGACGCGTTCCCGCCCGAAGAGCGACGCCCCTGGGATGCAATAGTGAATCCGGCTGAAAAAGGATGTCCGCAGCTGCGGGCCATCTATGCCGGCGAATGCCTTGCCGGCCTGGTCACAACATGGACACTCGGTCCTGTACTCTATGTCGAACACCTTGCCGTCGACCCTGCCATGCGCGGTTCGGGAATAGGCGCTGCCGTGATGGCGGCATTAATTGCCGACGCATCTCCGCTGGCACTCCTCCTTGAAGTCGAGCCTGAATCCGACGACAACCCCATGGCAGCGCGCCGTATAGGGTTCTACCGCCGTTGCGGACTTGACATACTCCCCTACCCCTACATACAGCCTCCCTACGCCCCGGGACTTTCCTCCGTCCCGCTGCTGCTTATGTCCTCCGGATCCGACGTCGATCCCGCCGAGGCCACAAGACTCCTGCATACCAAAGTATATGGAGTGTAAAGCCCTTTACCGGAGCATGGAGCTATAAAGCATCCGTTTCCCTGTAGCGACGTTCAGCAGGGGTAATATCAAAAGATTCTTTGTTGTAGCGCAGGCCGAAAGACAGGTCGAAACCGGCATCGAGAAGCTGACGGGCAAGCGCCGGTCCCCCGCGAAAACCGTGGACAATCCATGGCGGAAGGACAATACCGCGGCGGCGCGCATCGGCAACAGCGATAGCCCGCAAGCGGATAAGTATGTGCCATGCACGCACACAATGTATTATCAACGCCTTGCCGGCATCAGCGGCAATAGCAGCCTGCTCCATAAAAGCCTCCTGCTGTACTCTCGGATCAGGTCCGCGCAGAAGATCGATTCCCGCCTCACCTATAGCCACCACACGACTGTCGGCGGCAGCAGCGACAAGCGCGCGACGCTCGCCGTCGCTTAGTCCTGTTTCGGCAAGATGCCACGGATGCACCCCGACACTGTAGAAACGGTCGGGGCGACGGATTTCATCAGGTCCGACAGAAATAACGGCATCGGCACCGGAATCGATGCGATGGGTATGTATATCAGCGAATCCGTGAAGCATCAGTTTACAGATGACAGATGAGAGAAATTGGAGAGAGGAGAGATTAGAGAAGGTTTATCTTCTTTGCCGCCGCTCGTCTACTACAGGAGCATTGCTGCCGCACGCTGCAGAGCATCGATGAAAGCATCGACCTCGGCACGGGTATTGTAGACGGCAAACGACGCGCGAACCGTGCCTTCTATGCCCAAAGCCTCCATCAGAGGCTGTGCGCAATGGTGTCCCGTCCGCACCTCGACACCCTGGCGGTCGAGCAGCACACCGGTGTCGTAATGATGTGCGTTGCCGATAAGGAACGATATGACAGCACTCTTGCCGGGAGCCGTACCGAATATCCGCATATCGGGAATTTCGGTCGTCATACGCGCGGTAGCATATTCGAGAAGCTCATGTTCGTGGGCGGCTATATTTTCTATCCCTGTGCTGTCTATGAATTCCACTGCCTTGACGAAGGCCGCGGCATCGACAAAATCGGGCGTACCGGCCTCAAACTTGTATGGTAATGCCGCCCATGTGGTGCCCTCGGTGAAACTTACATGACCTATCATCTCGCCGCCGCCCTGATAAGGAGGCATAGCCTCGAGAAGACTGCGGCGCCCGTAGAGAATGCCTACACCCGTCGGACCGTACATCTTGTGCGATGAAAAAGCATAGAAATCGGCGCCGAGAGAACGCACGTCGACGGCACAGTGCGCCACCGCCTGTGCACCGTCGACACAGAGCACCGCACCGGCCTCGTGGGTAAAGGCGGCGATTTCGGCGACAGGATTGACCGTGCCGAGAACGTTCGATACATGGGCCACACTGACAATACGCACCCGTCCGCTGCCGAGCAGCCGGCGAAAGGCATCCATGTCGAGAGAGCCGTCTGAAAGAATAGGAACGACCTTTATGACTACACCCCGGCGCGCAGCCATCAGCTGCCAGGGAACAATATTGGAATGATGCTCCATTACCGTCAGCACCACCTCGTCGCCGGGATTGAGAAGCTCGCCGTAGGAAGCGGCCACCAGATTAAGTCCTTCGGTAGTACCGCGGGTAAAAATGATCTCGTCGGCTGACTCCGCTCCGATAAAACGCCGTGCCGCCTCGCGCGCCGCCTCCATGGAAGCCGTGGCCTCCTGCGACAGGCAGTGTACACCGCGGTGCACATTGGCTTTCTCAGTGTAATACATGCGGCTGACCTCGTCGACCACCTCGCGAGGGGTCTGCGTCGTGGCCGTGTTGTCAAGATATATCATAGGCTTTCCCCAGACCTTGCGGTCGAGAATAGGAAAGTGTTCGCGGATTTTCCCGGGTTCAATCATCTCTTAAACTTTAAAGCATAAACCTTAAACCGGACGTGCCATGTGGCATGTCCTTACGATTTCGATGAGGCGCAGGCGACTGCGCAGTCGCCGCAGACCGGCGAAGTGCATCCAAGGCGCTTTTCCACAAGCAGGCGGATTCGGTCGCGCAGTGCGTCGGGTCCTATGGCATCGACTACATCGGCCATGAAGGCCTGGATAAGCATCATGCGCGCCTGATCGCGCGGAATCCCGCGCTGCTGCATGTAGAAGAGCGCCTGCTCGTCGAGCTGGCCTGTGGCAGCGCCGTGGCCGCAGCGCACATCGTCGCAGTAGATCTCGAGCTGCGGTTCGGTGTGCATACGGGCGTCGGTGCATGCCAGCAGATTGCGGTTGGTCTGAACGGCCGATGTGCCGACGGCGCCGTGGTCAACGCGTATGATACCATTGAAATCGCCTCGGGCGCTGTCGAAAAGAACATACTTGAACAACTGTTGCGAGCTGCAGTGCGGAGCGGTATGGCGCAGGCGCACCGAAGTATCGGCGGTCTGTGTCCCCGACCCTATGGCCAGACCGGACAAAGAAGCCTCGGCACCCTCGCCTTCGAGAGTCACCGTATAGGCATTGCGGGTGCTTCCGCCCGTAAGAGTCGAAGCATTGAGGCTCAGGCGCGCGCCGCGCTCCAGACGGGCATGAAGTTCGGCCGTACGTGCCGTCGAGCGGCTGTTTTTCTCAAGGTCGTAAAGCTCCACATGCGAGCCGGCGCCGGCATATATTTCCGTAATCTGACAGCTGAGGCGCGATATGCCGTCGGCTGGCGAATGGTCGCACAGCAACAAGCGCACAGAACTGCCCTCGCCGGCAACAAGCAGCACACGGCGCACGGCCATCACAGCCGCCGACGAACGGAATGTGTTCACTATCTGCACCGGACGGTCGAGGCTGACACCGTCGGCCACACGGACGAAAACGCCGTCCTGCAGCAGCAGAGTGTTCAGCGCCGACACCGCCGTGGCATTCGCCGCAAGACCGTTGAGATGCGAAGCCACAAGTTCGGGATATAGTTCGGCCGCACGGGCAAGAGGCATCACCTCCACACCCTGCGGCAGTGTGCGTTCAAGAGCCGGCGACGGAAGAAAAGAATCGTTGACCGTCACTCCCATCAGAGTGCTCAGTGCCGGAATGTCGCAGCGGAACGAGGCATCGGCGCCAAGAGGCAGACGATTGAGGTTCAGACCGAAATCGGCGGCATAGAGAGCATTGACATCAGTGGTGGCATAAGACTCGTCGCCGCGGCGCGGAAAGCGTCCGAAAGCCTGAAGAGCCTGAAGAGCCGCAGGACGCAGGTCATTGAGCGCAGCGGGCGATGCTGACTCGATCAGCGGACGGGCGCTGTCGTATAGGTCAAGATATTGCGTCAGGGAGTTGTTCATAAGCGTTGAGTTCATGCCTGTTCGTCGTTGTCGATGCGCTCCTTGATCCAGTCGTAGCCTTTCTCTTCCAGTTCCAGAGCCAATTCGGGACCACCGGAGTGAACGATGCGCCCCTTGTACAGGATGTGCACGAAATCAGGGCGTATGTAATCGAGCAGGCGCTGGTAGTGGGTTATGACTATAGTGGCGTTGGACTCGCTGCGGAGCTTGTTAACACCTCCGGCTACGATGCGCAGGGCATCTATGTCAAGTCCGCTGTCGGTTTCGTCAAGTATGCTCAGACGAGGCTCGAGCACGGCCATCTGGAAAATCTCGTTGCGTTTCTTCTCGCCTCCGGAAAATCCTTCATTGACCGAACGCGAGGCCAGTTTGTTGTCAAGCTCCACTATCGCGCGTTTCTGACGCATCATTTTCAGGAAGTCGCCGGCCGAAAGAGGCTCCTGTCCGAGATATTTGCGCTTGGCGTTGACGGCCGCACGCATGAAATTGACCATAGTGACCCCGGGAATCTCCACCGGGTACTGGAACGACAGGAACAAACCTTCGTGCGAACGGTCCTCGGGCGACAGAGCCAGCAGGTCGGTGCCGCCGAGAGTGGCCGTACCGCCCGTGACGGTAAAACGGGGATCGCCGGCCAGCACACCGGAAAGGGTGCTCTTGCCTGAGCCGTTGGGACCCATGATGGCATGTACTTCACCGGGGCGTACGGTGAGATTTATTCCGCGCAGTATTTCCTTGCCTTCGATTCCGGCGCGCAGGTCTTTGACGTTTAGAAGATCGGACATTATGTTGTTTAGTGTTTACAGTTTAAAGTTTAGCGGAATTGCAGGGACGTGCGGTGGCACGTCATGATTTGCGGTGGCGTATAAGACATGACGCGACCGCCCTATCACCCCACCGAGCCTTCCAGAGTGATAGCCAGCAACTTCTGAGCCTCGACTGCGAATTCCATAGGCAGCTTGTTCATTACTTCACGGGCATAGCCGTTGACAATCAGCGCCACAGCCTCTTCTGTCGGAATCCCGCGCTGGTTGCAGTAGAAAATCTGGTCATCGGAAATCTTCGAGGTCGTTGCCTCGTGTTCCACCACCGCCGTATCGTTGGCCACGTCGATGTAAGGGAAAGTATGTGCGCCGCATTCGCTGCCAAGCAACAGCGAGTCGCACTGTGTGTAGTTGCGCACGCCGGATGCCGCCGGAGCCACTTTGACAAGACCGCGGTAACTGTTCTCGCTGCGTCCTGCCGATATGCCTTTCGACACTATAGTCGAACGTGTGTTACTGCCGATATGTATCATCTTTGTACCCGTGTCGGCCTGCTGCCGGCGGTTGGTGACAGCTACGGAGTAAAACTCCCCGACAGCTCCCTCGCCGGCCAGAATACACGATGGATACTTCCAGGTGATGGCCGAACCGGTTTCCACCTGCGTCCACGACAGCTTCGAATAGTCGCCGCGGCACAGCCCGCGTTTGGTCACGAAGTTGAACACGCCGCCGCGGCCTTCGTCATCGCCGGCATACCAGTTCTGGACCGTGGAGTATTTGACCTCGGCCCGGTCCTCGACTATTATTTCGACTATGGCGGCATGAAGTTGGTTCTCGTCGCGCATAGGCGCCGTGCAACCCTCGAGGTAGCTGACATACGAATCGTCGTCGGCCACTATTAGAGTACGCTCGAACTGGCCTGTTCCTGCGGCATTTATCCGGAAATAGGTCGACAGTTCCATCGGGCAGCGTACGCCTTTGGGGATGTAGACGAACGAGCCGTCGGAGAACACCGCCGAATTCAGCGCCGCGAAGAAATTGTCGCGGTAACCGACCACCTTTCCTAAATAGCGGCGTACCAGATCGGGATAGTCGCGCACGGCCTCCGAAAGCGAGCAGAAAATAATGCCGAGTTCGGCAAGTTTCTCGCGGTGTGTGGTCTTCACCGACACCGAATCCATCACCGCATCGACGGCCATGCCCGCCAGAGCTTTCTGCTCCTGCAAGGGAATGCCAAGACGGTTGAAAGTGTCGAGCAGCTGCGGATCCACCTCGTCGAGGCTGCCGGGAGCAGCTTTGGTGCGCGGTGCTGCATAGTAGCTTATATCCTGGAAATCAATCTCGGGGATACGCAGATGCGCCCAGCGCGGCATTGTCAGGGTGCGCCAATGGCGGTAAGCCTCAAGACGGAATTCCAGCAACCACTGCGGCTCACCTTTCTTTGCCGATATCAGGCGCACGACCTCCTCGCTCAGTCCGCGGGGAATGATGTCGGTGTCGATGTCGGTCGAGAAGCCATACTTGTACTCCGACGAAGCGGCATCATCTATTATCTTGCGGTTTTCGTTTTCCTGTTCCATTATATATATGTATTCAGTCGCGGGCTTTTTCTGCCGAAGGTATAACATCGGCAAAGCCCTCAAAGTTGTGCCACGACGCCACGCGGTCGAGAACCGCCGGCGCCAGAGCCGCCACAGCGCCGCGCCATGGTCTGTCGGGCTGCAAAAGCCCGGACGCACGCGACGGAGCCGCGGACATATAGATGTTCATCACTATGCTCACACCCAGCATCCACAAAAAGAGGCTGAACAAGGCGCCGGCAAGACGGTCGACAGGACCCAGTTTCAAAGCCGAAAGAGCGGAGCGGAAAAGACCGCCCAACAGCCTTACCGCCAGATAGACGAGCACGAAAACCACGGCGAAAGCAAGGCTGCGCATCAGAGCCGACTGTTCGGGTGCGAGTTTTATGGCTGTGTCAGCTATGGCATCGCCGAAGAACCAGCACACAGCTATGGCCGCCACAAGACCCGCTATCGATGCCACACGGCGAACAAGCCCCGACACGGCTCCAGTGATAAGTGCAGTCCCGGCAATGGCAAGCAATATGTAGTCGAAAACTTCCATATTCTGATGTTTTTGCAAAAGTACAAAAAAAAGCGTTAAGGTACGGGTTATACACACCCAATACATCGATGCACGAAAAAAAGGCATCCGGATCTACCCGACCAGAATGCCCCGAAGCGTATTTATGTCTATCTATTTCCCTTAATTGAAATGGTATATATTAGACACATCAGCCTTTGTAAAATTACATACAGAACCAACAAAAAATAATGTCCGAACAAGTACATTTGCGTTACAAAACAGATACATTTTCGATTTTATCACGCCATTGTAACAATTATGTAACAGCAAGATACTTTCCCTACCTCCTTATTTACAGGATATTACACGCATTGCAATTCAAATATCATGATATTTACACATTTTAACACTAAAAATCTTGACAGACGTGAATTTCTACCTAAACTTGCATCGTCAAAAGACTAAATCACATCACAGATACTATTCAAAATAACCATAAAAACAATACGATCATGGCAAGCGCTAAATTCCAATCCGAACTGATGAACCTTCAGAGCAATCTTCTGAACTTCGCCTACATGCTCACCTCAAACCGCGATGACGCCTACGATCTGCTACAGGACACCACTCTGAAGGCCCTTGACAACGAAGAGAAGTACGCCGAGAACACAAACTTCAAAGGTTGGGTGTTCACTATAATGCGGAATATCTTCATAAACAACTACCGACGTGCAGGACGCGCGGCAACAGTAGTCGACACTACCGACAACCTATACCACCTGAACCTGTCGCAGGATTCAGGACTCGAAAGTCCCGAAGGTTCATTCAGCGCCGGTGAAATAACTGACGCGATAAACGAATTCGCCGACGAATACAGAATCCCGTTCTCGATGCACGTGGCCGGATACAAGTACAACGAGATCGCAGAACACATGAACCTGCCGCTCGGTACTGTGAAGAGCAGAATTTTCTTCGCCAGAAAAAAACTGCAGGAACGTTTCAGCGACTACCGTTGATTAAACGCACTTTACTATAGTTTAACGCGCCTACGGCGCGGATGAAGTAACGGCTTTGCTCGGCAAAGCCGTTACTTCGTTTTAGAGTATATAATAAAAAAATTATCAAGTTGCATTGAAATTAATCTTTTTTAATTACATTTGCATCATATCGCAAAGCGATAGCAGCCAAAGCGACAGTATCAGCATCCGATCAGAGCAACAAAACTATAAACCAATTCCAAATTTCATGAAAAAGCAATTACTCACAATCCTGACTCTGGCAGCAGCCGGCTCATTGTGGGCGGCAGATCCCGTCATGTTGACAATAAGCGACGAGGCGTCCTACAACACATGGGTGAACATCGACGGTACAGGCGATGCCGACGGCACCTACAATCATTTCACTTACGACCCTGAAAACGCCGCCGCCATGATGGATGGCTCCTCAAGCGGCAAAGGGCCCGACAACGACTGGATGATTTCACCCTCAGTGACCCTCTCGGGAGGTGTGACATACAAAATCCGCGCAATGGTGAAGCACGATTCCAACTACACTTCGGACTACGAAAGATTCACATTGTCGGCCGGAACACAGCAGTCACCTGAGGGAATGATAGAATTCTACAATTGCGAAAACTTCAAAGAGAAGGAATTCACCTTGCTCGGCGGAGCATTCACACCCGAAAGCGACGGCACCTATTACATCGGTTTAAAAGCCACATCGTCTAAATGGATGGGCAAATTCTGGGTCAAAGGCATACAGGTCGAAGAGCTTCTTGCACATCCCGGCGCTGTATGGGGCTTCGACGTCAACGCTGCCGCCGAAGGCGCCCTCGAAGCCGTGCTTAGCTGGAACTGGCCGGAAAAAAGCGACCTCGACTCGGAGCTGACCTCCATCACCGGCGCACGCATCTACCGCAATACTTCCCGCTCTTTTGCCTCCGGCGAGCTTGAAAGCCTGCTTGTGGCAACAGTCGAAGGCGGAACTCCCGGCGCCGAAGCATCCTACACCGACACGTCAGTGCCCGCCGGCGGCGAGTACTGGTACATGGTTGTACCTTTCAACGAAAACGGCACATCCTCAGCCACGGCACCCGTCAAGAGTTCGTGGGTAGGTCCCGACACATTCGCAAAACCCGTAACCGAGGCCACGGCTACAGCAACCGGCGACCGGTCCGTAACAATAACATTCATCCCGCCGACCGAAGGCGTAAACGGAGGATGGATCGACACTTCAAAGCTCTCATACGAGATACGACGCGAATACGGCAACACCACCGAAGTGATTGAATACTCCTGGAGCGGAGATCTGCCATACATCGACAATACAATACCCGGCCTGGGTTCATACACCTACGCCATATACACAAAGCTTGACGGACAAAGCAACAACAACCCGACACGAACCAACTACGTAATGGCCGGCGGTTCAATGCCTCTGCCCTATGTCCAGGACTTCGGCACATCCGATTCATTCGACCTTATTACGGTTTTCCACACAAGCGGCAGCCGCGACTGGCGTCTGGCAAGCGGATATGCCTCTGTATGGGGCAGCGGTTCCGACGTATGGATGGTTCTGCCTCCGTTCGACCTGACGGCAGGACAGCTCTACGAACTCCGCTTCGAGAACTGGAACGAAAGTGGCTGCGCACCCCGTACGATCGAGGCCCGCATAGGCGGCACGGCAACAGCCGAAGGCCTTGACCGTGTACTCTATACCGAAGAGGTTTCGAATAACATGCGCGACCAGAAATCCACATTCTTCACCGTCGAAACCGACGGCCGCTACCATATCGCATTCCGCGCTTTCGGCATGAGCGACAGCAAGGACGTCTATATCGACGAAATCCTTGTCCGCGAATCCAATATAGTACCTGAAAAAATCACCGACCTGAGCGCTACACCCGGTGCAGCCGGCGCTATGAGCGTAGAACTGACATTCACACTGCCTGTCATGGACGTGACCGGCGCCGCCCTCCCGACAATAGAGAAAATGCAGGTACTCCGCAACGGCGACTTTATCGTGGCAGAACAGACCGAACTCCAGCCCGGCGACCAAATCAATATTATCGACACAGAGCTGCCGGCAGCAGGCGAGTACAGCTACAGCGTCGTGACATATCTTAACGGCAAGCCCTCAGACCCCGCCACAACGACAAGCGGCTGGGTAGGACCGGATGCTCCCACCACTCCCAAAAACGCCGTAGCTACCCTGTCAGAGGACGGCAAGAGCGTTACCATCACATTCGAACCCGTAGAAACCGGAGTGAACGGCGGATACATCGATCAGGAAGCTATACGCTACCGTATCACCCGTATGCCCGAAGAAACAGTACTTACCGAAGACCTCAACGGCACAAGCTATACCGACGACGTCAGCGAACTGACTATCGGGGCATATTACTACAAGGTGACAGCCATACATGCCGGAACCGAGAGCATCATCGGAGCCAACACATCCGAACTGGTGTTCGGCGCTCCATTTGAAGTACCTTATGAAGCCGACTTCACCAACTACGACCACATGAACCTCTGGACAACTCCCACCGTGGGCTACGACGACTACTGGTCTGGCACATATTCCAACAAGTGGTATTACAACTCGGCAGACGAGTGTCTGCGCACCGACCGCAGCTTCGACGAATGCGAGGAAATGCCATGGGCATTTACACCTCCCGTCCATGCAGTCGCCGGCGAATACAGAATCACCATGCATGCCTACGCCTACATGGCAGGCGACCAGGAAGGATATCAGCTGATTATGTCGCCCGCAGCTTCCGAAACCCACGAAGGAGCCGTGACAATAGTCGAGAACCAAGCCGTTGTCGGCAATGTCACCGAGGAAACCGTGCACGAATTCACTATCGTAAACGAAGGCACCCTGTATTTCGGATTTGTACCCACCAATCCCACAGGCTTCCGTCTGCATGTCGACCGCTTCCTCGTCGAACTCGTACGTCCGTTCGAAACCGGAGTCGACGCTGTCGAAGTAGCCGACGCCGCCGATGCCGAGTACTACAACCTGCAGGGTCTGCGTGTCGACACCGACAATCTCATTCCCGGAATCTATATCCGCCGCAGCGGAAGCGTAAGCACCAAGGTTCTGGTAAAATAAAGGTTTAAGGTTTAGAGTTTAATGTTTAGGGGTTAAAGACCATTCTTGCCCCGCCCTATATGCCGGGGACATGCACAAGCTGCCATGTCCCCGGCTTTTTATCGATCCGGAATTTAAACCTTAAAGAACAAAGCAGACGTGCCACGGCACGTTGCCTACGTTCGCCCCTCTCCAATCTCTTCATCTAAACTCTCAACTCTCGAAGCAGACGTGCCACGGCACGTCACTACGTTAAGTGCGGTTCTCTAATCTCTCCATCTCTAAACTCTCAACTCTAAACCTTAAACCCGATTTGTCATGGCACATCCTTAGCGGGATGTGCGGATTTTGGTGTCGCGGGCGGCGATAAAAGCCTCGTATGTGCGGAAAATATCGGCAAGCGCCAGTGTTGCGTTCTCCACCTGGCTGTTGTAGAGTTCGGCTCCCGTGCCCGCAGAAGCCACACGCCCCAAGAGCGAGTCGCCGACACCAGATATGCGATCGAAGAGTTTCATCTGCAGCGACAGCAGACTGTAGGCACCGGCGTCGGCAGACTGTGTGACGAGCTGCCGGGGCAGTTCCACTCCCTTGCCGGAAACAGGGATGACGGCGTCGGGACGATTCCAGTAGCGTGCTATATCGTTTATGCTGTAGTTATCTGCAAGCTGGTCGAGAGGGAAAAGCAGAGCACCTTTTGCCGACGAGGCCATTATATGGTCTATCATCACCACCAGGCGGTTGATGTACTTCTGCTGGTCTATGACATCTTCGACAAATGGATGGATCTCTCCGTCGGTGAGCGGATACAGACGAAGCACAAATGGATGGCCGCCGTGAGGATATGGCGATGCAAAACTGTCGAGTATGGTTCCGTCCGGTGCCAGAAAATGACATTTCCAGAAGAACTCGGGCGCTGTTGTACGGTCGTGCCTACAATCGAAAGTCCACACCTCCACCACCCGGCAGCGATCGGGAGCCGCGGCGGTGAAAAAATCGGTGCTGTCGGCAGTGCCGCCGACACCCACTGCAGCTTCGGCATCGAGCACGGATCCCGCGCCGGAAGGTGCGAATATGTGCCGAAGACGATCGGCGCGATGCGACGAGCCGGCGGCGAAGCGGCTTATCACCTCGGGCATAGACATATCGTGGAGCATACCAATCAGTTCGATGTCGAGTCCGCGAGGGTCGGAGAAGCGGCGGAAGAACAGCCGTCGCGGATCAACATTGTCGACCCACACACCACAGCCGCAGAAACGGCGCTCGTCGACGACGCGCTGCACGGCACAACCGCTGATAAGGAATTCCTCAAGCATGCGTGCGTCCAATTCGTCGAGGTCGTTGCGTGCGGCGATTTCCGCCATAGGTCCGGAATCGGTATGTCCCTGCGCCGCGTCGGCACGCCTGGCGCGGTAGCGCCCGACAACGGTTTTCACCATCTGGCGGATAAGATTATTGGTCACGGGACGGCGGCCGGAATCGAGCAACACATCGTCCTCGCGGCGCAGGCGTCGGTCGGCGTCGAGAGTCAGGTCGCCCCACTGGTCGCCGTAAGTGAAGTTCTTGAAACGCGAGCGGCGCTCGCGGAAAGCGGCTGCGGCCTGCCATGCCGAACATGCGGCAGCCAGTAGTCTTGGATTGGTAGAGTGCATCTTTAAAGTTTAAGGTTGAGAGTTGAAAGTTTAAAGTTTAGAGTTTAAATTATCACGTAGGGACGTGCCACGGCACGTCAGAGGCTGGGCGGATCTCTTATGACGACCTTTGAGTCGGAGCACCCGGAGGGTGCGGGCTTGTGGTTAACCCCACGTTTACGTGTGGATGCCGGTGCCGCCCACAGGCGTAAGGCTCGTAGAGCCGTCGTTGTGCCCCTGTCGCTATCTCGCCCGCGCCGCCCCACGACCGCTCACGACATCGGCTCTCCGAGCCTCGGATTTGTTTTGGGCGATGCCCACCCCATGAAATCATGGGGTTAAGCACAACCGCGCACCCTCCGGGCGCTTGTGGACGTGCCGTGGCACGTCAGCTTTGCGGTTGGGCTTAGGGTTTAGAGAAGAGATTAGAGAGGGACGAAGCCCCTCCACTTCTTATAGCCCCATCTTTACGTGGTTAGATGGGGATGGGATGGGGACGGATAATGGGTGATTATCTGTGATAAGGCGGGCAGGCGGGAGAGCAGGATTTCGTCGAGAACAAATGTGTCGGATCCCGGATCGATAACAGCCATTGCCGAGGCTATGGATGTAACCGTGGGCCAGAGATAGATTTCCGTGCGGCTGCCGGCGACTGCCACGGCCTCCGGCTCCGCAGCCGTAGCGGCGGTATAAGGATTATCCTGCATCCGCAACACCTCGTCGAGTGCGTCGGCAGGCTGCGGTACGGCCGGCGCTCCCGTCGATTCGGGTTGCACGAAAATTATGCGGCGCGTCGAGGCGGGAAAAACCAGACGACAGGCACCCTCGGGCACAGCATAAGCCGTAGGTCGCAGCGTAGAACCTACGTCGGACACCGGCAGCAGCCGGGGATCGGCAGTATCGAGCTGCTCCGCATACCATCGCCGCAACGCATCGGCAATAAGGCCGTCGACCGCGATACCGTCGGTAACTTCGATGGAACAGTCCGAACCGGTGACTGCCAGTCCGGACTGTTGGCGATAGTATGCGACAAATTCTGAGATGGAAAATGTGCGCAGCATGGTCACTGTCGTCTACCGATTACACGCATGTGGGCAGTGGGATGGCGCAGGACAAGGCACGAAGCCTCGGTGAGCACGACGGCATCGGTGTTGCGCTGTCCGGAACGGCGAAGGTCGAGGCTCTCGGCGCGGAAAGGCAGATGCGAATATTTGGTCAGATAATCCGGATCGATGATGAAGCCGTCGTCGCTGTGGCCGCACTGGTCGAAAATCTCCGAGTGAACGATAAAGAGGCGTCCGAAATTTGTACGTATCTCGTTGAATTCTATGCCCCATTTTACGGTCGTGCTCTCGGCGCGCACACAGCGGTTCAGTGTGATTTTGCTGAGTTCCTCCATCATTCCGGTGCCGCAGATGAAAATCTTGCGGCGGTTGCCGCTGTTGCCCGTGAATGCGTCGGAACAGAGTTCTATTAGGTCGCTTTCGGTAAGAGTGGACAGATTCAGGCTATGCTCCTTGCGGGCCTGGAACCAGATGCCTCCTGTGGTGTAGACCTGTTCGTTCTTCGCCGGATTGAACATTCGCGACTTGGCGCCGAATAGAAAGTTTTTCTCCATGCCAAGACGCATGTCGATGACCGCGGCCTCCTCCTGGTCGGAGAAACTCCATCCTGTTTCCTTGTTGGCAATTTTGGCAAGAGTACTCTGCTCGATCTGCATCTTGAAAATCTGGCAGTAGTTGTCGGATTTGCGCGGCACTACAGAGAACTGGCCGGTCTGCACGTCGAGTTCGGTGGCTGCGCGCCCCATGCGTATTATCCTGGATCCGGCAGGTATCTCAGGCATGAATATCCCGCCTGAGGCGTCGCGGGCAGAGTTGACGGGCGCCACCTCGATACCGCCGTCGTTGTCCATGCAGGCATAGACATATAGTACCAGCGGGCTTTCCGATGCATCGCCATCCGTTTTCGAGGGGACTCCGGGCACAAGCAGCGTTTCGCTGACCTCGAAGATACTGTTGTCGGCGGTCTGCAGACGATGGGTATAGATATCGTCGCTGCGGCGTGTTCCTGTCTTACCGCCACAATTCTGGGTGGAGGTCGTTTCTGTCGCTTTGGTATCGACGGTATAGTAATCGACAGTCATGGCCGATGCCTGACGTGCCGCACCGCAGCGCGACAGTTGGTCGATGGGTGTCGACATAGGGCGTATTTTCACGATACGCTGGTCGACGGAGTTACGGAGCAGGCCGGGGGCCTGCGACTGCAGAAGTGAAGTTGTAGTAATCATTGTTTTTATTTATATGAGAGATTTGATAGTAGTGACGTGCCGTGGCATGTCAGGTTTAGGGGTTAAGGTTGAAAGTTGAGAGTTTAGAGTTGAGAATTTAATGTTTAGAAAAAAGAGGAAAGATTAGAGAAGCGCACTTAACGTAGGGACGTGCCGTGGCACGTCTGCTTCGAGAGTTGAGAGTTTAGAGAGGGGCGAAGCTCCTCTACTTCTTATAGCCCCATCTTTACGAAGTTAGATGGGTGTGTGGGCGGGTGGCTATTCGTCCCAGATGCTTGCCGGAATATTGGCAAGGAAAGAAGGGCAACTGTCTTCCACATCGCTGTCGGGTGCCCGGCCTGTGCGTTGCCGGAGTTCCGACTGATACATTCCTACACTGATGTCGCTGCCGCCGCCGACATCTGTCGCTGCGGAATCCGTTGTGTCCTGCGCAGGCTGTGGCTGCTCCTGCGGCTGTGTTTCATTTTCTGTTCTGTCTGTCATAGAAATTAAAATTTTAAAGGTTATTTTCTGCGGGGATCCTTTGTTTCTGTCCTGACGCAATGCAAAGTTATGACGCATACAGGCCCTTTCGACACCGTTTCCACACTCGGTGCGCTTTAACATCCGTTCACAGCCCGAACCATTGTTACAAAAGCATTGTTATAACAGTAGTCCACAGCAATTTATCATCTTATGCCCGCCGATTCACCGCTTAAAGGAAAAATACTCCCTCCGCTACGAATGCTCGTTCTTGGAGCGTCGCTGGCCCTGATAGCCCTTATATCGCTCGATGTATTCTCTTCGGCTTCGGGACGCGTGGCCTTCGGCGAACAGGGAAGCCTGTACGCGCGTTTTCAGGTGTGGATATGCGTCGTCTACCTCGTCGACTTCTTCGGCGAGATGATTTTCTCGCGCAGACCCCGGCACTATTTTGCAACGCACCTCCTGTTCCTTCTTGTGTCCGTTCCGTACCTCAGCATAATCCATGCCGCGGGGGCGGAAGCGCTTTTCACCAACACACCCGGACTGTCCTCCGTCCTGCACTACGTACCGACTGTACGGGCGTGCATGGCTATGGCCATAGTGATGGGCTATGTGTCGAAGAACCGTATCATCGGTCTGTTTTCAAGCTATATGAGCATCGTGGTACTGTTGGTCTATTTCTCGTCGATGCTTTTCTACGAGCGCGAAAGCGGCATCAATCCGGGAATATCGGGCTACGGCGATTCGCTGTGGTGGTGCGTGATGCAGACCACCACACTCGGAGCCTCGGTCTACGCCATTACTCCTGTAGGCAAGGCGCTGGCAATGGTACTTTCAGTGTCGGGGATGCTTATGTTTCCGGTTTTCACGGTTTACCTTACCAGCATCGTCAAAAAATATATGGCGCCGAAACAAGCCGGAAAAGCGGAAAATAACTAATTTTGCCCTATGAAGACTCTCAGACTGCTCGCCGCGGCAGCATACGCGGCTTTTCTTGCGCCGACCGCTTTAGCCGGACCGGCAATCACATGGCTTTCAAGCGTCCACGATTTCGGTGCGTTCGACGAGGATGACGGGATCGTCAGCTGCGAGATTCCTTATGTCAACAGCGGCGACGCCCCGCTGCTGCTGACCGGCGCCCGTGCCTCGTGCGGATGCACCACTCCGCAAATAAGCCGCGAACCGCTCGCGCCCGGCGACACGGCCGCCATCGTAGTCAGCTTCGACCCCACGGGGCGCCCCGGGCGATTCTCAAAAAAATTACGGATAAGTTCCAATACCGAAGCGGCAAACTCGACTCTTGAAATAAAAGGCGTCGTCGTAGGTTCGGCCTCGACTGTCGGACAGCGCTTTCCTGTCGATTTCGGCACACTTAAACTGCGCACCGGCGCCGTAATGGCCGCAGAAGTGACAAAGGGAAAAACCCAGACGGTATTTGTCGACGGCTACAACCGCTCGGCCCATGAAGTGCGTCCGCGCGTGGGCAATCTGCCTCCATACATAGGAGCCAACACCGCACCCGAAACCGTAGGCCCGGGCGAACAGTTCTCGCTGGTATTCTACTTCCACAGCGACCGATGCCCGCTCTACGGGCTTGTCAGCTCCACTGTGACGCTCGACGCCGGCGACGGCAGCGACCCCCGCGAACTGCCTGTGGTAGCCATGGTGAAAGAGGATTTTTCGAAACTTTCCGATGCCGCACGCGCAAAAGCGCCGGTGATACGCCCCGAAACCGACAGGGTGGATTTCGGCCGCCTCGACCGGCATCAGTCCGCGACGGCCTCCCGCAGCATTACCCTGCGCAACGACGGACGCTCGCCGCTGCTGATACGCCGCGTCTACTCGGGCGACAAAGGCATAGAAGCCTCCGTATCCTCGGAAAAAATAAAAGCCGGAAAAACAGCCGTACTCACCTTGAATGTCGATCCTTCGCAGCTTCCCGGCGATATTCTCAACGCACGGGTGCAGGTAATCAGCAACGACCCCTCGGCGCCTGTCATCACCATCCGCGCCGTCGGGGAGTTAAAATAGGGACGTGCCGTCAGGTTTAGGGTTGAAGATTTAAAGTTTAGAGAAGCGCACTTAACGTAGTGACGTGCCGTGGCACGTCTGCTTCGAGAGTTGAGAGTTTTAGACGGGTGTGTGATGGGAGAATACAGAAACAGCGACGGCTTCATTTTGGAAACCGTCGCTGTTTAATATTATTCAGAAGATTCTTCAATTCCAGACTGTATCGCCGTCGAATCCGGGAATATCGCAGCTGAACCAATAGTCGGTGCTTCCCGTCTTTTTGTTGCCGCTGATTTCAAGCGCCGGAGATGTTGCCTTCGTTCCTACGATAAGCATGCCCCATGGCTCGCCACCGGCAAATGCTTTCATTTCACCGACATCGACAGTGTTGCCGGTCATGGCAAGCGAATTTCCTGCAAAAGCTTTCACACGGATACCGTTCTCTTTGGCTCTTACAGAGTTGCCGCTGATGCGGAGAGATCCTTCGCCGTTCTCGGCCTTGATGCCGTCGCAGTTGGCGCCGATGATGGTGTTGCCGCTGATTTCAACATCACTGCCCCAGCTGCAATAGATTCCGTGATAAGGAGCGCCTGCGACAGTATTGCCTGTTATGCTTACCTTTCCGCCGTAGTTCGAGGGCAGATAGAAACCGTTCGATGAAGAGTTAGCTCCCGGTGCAAAGCTGACATTGTTGTCGCGCACGGCGATGTCGATAGTCTTGTCATGGTTTTCGCCGAAATTGCCCCAGATTGCGGGTTCTGTCATCTCTGTGAAATTACAGCCCTCTACAACAAATTTGTCGACTGTATTTATGCCGTAGAGGATGTTGATGCCTTTTCCGGAGAAGTGGATGTTCTTCAGAGCCACGTTCTTCACATAGTTCGGTGTCTGGAATCCGGCAAGTGCGGCAGCTGATTCGGGCGAACCTTCGATTGTGAGGTTGACCAGACGGTCGTCACCGTAAAGGCCGACCAGCTGAGGCCATTCGACTCCGTCGGGAACACGGATGGTGATGTGTCCGCGCTCGTCGTTAGTGGTGCCCAGACGGATTTTTCCGACTTTGGCTTCGAGTGTAAGCACAAGGTCAGCGGCAGGATCGACCTGCGACAGGTCGATTTCTTCGGTGGGAACAGTCAACGCCATCTCGCCGCCGGCAGCAAAAGCATCCGCAAGATTACCTACGACAGGATGCACACCTTTGGTGGCGAGAGTGACAGCTGTAGCACTGTTGTCGCCGTAGGCCATCAGTGGCTCAGGCTGCGAGGCGGAACCGTCCCAGCCTATGATTTCGCCACGCATGGCTTTGATGGAATTGTAGCTCTTATAGCCGTTGGTGAAGTTCTGTGTCACTGTCGTATTCGATACCGTGCAGCCGGTGACCGTCGCACGGTTGCCGTTGGCAGCGCCCACGATACCGCCCACATGACGATAACCCTCGATTTCACAGCCGATGACACGGCAATCGGTGATTACGTCGCCGATGACACTGTAGCCTACGATACCGCCTACTTTGTCGCCGTTATCGTATTCCGTACCTGTCCATGCGGGAGCGGAAGTGACTGTAGAGTTGCGAAGTTCGCAATTCTCAACGAGGAAACCGACGTTCGAAGACGAGAAACCGACGAATGCGCCTGCATAGTGGTCGCTGACGATTGTAGCGTTTTCTATCGTCAAATTCTTTACTTCACCCGTCGACGAACCGAACAGGCCGGCCGAAGCGTAGTGGCCGCGCGAAGTGGCGTTGAGGTTCTTTATTACGTGGCCGCCGCCGTCGAATGTGCCGTCGAATGTTATGGAAGGATAATTATCTACGTTGCCGGCGGGAGTCCAAGGCTTGTTACATAGGTCTATATCGGAAGTTAGTGTGACTGTATATCCATTATAGGTCTTTCCTTTGTTGATATTGGCGGCAAAACCGGCCAGCTCCGCAGGAGAACTGATCGTCACTGTCTTTGTAGCGTCGTCGGTCGGAGGTTCTTTCTCGCTTCCGTCCCAGACAAGGATATTGTTTTCAGGCTCGAAGAATTCGGGCATTACGTCTATCGTCAGGTCGAGGGGCGAAGTCAGCAGTGCGCCGTAGATATTGGTGCGATAGTTGCGCTGTACGGGCATAGAGGGTACTTCCACCGCTGTGGTGGCGCCATCGGCAGAGTCGAAAGTAATCACGGCCGAAGCGTCCATCAGCTCGCGCTTGGCGGCCTGTACGTCGCTGCCTTCGAGTTCGATGCCTGTCAGAAGATAGTTCATAGCAAGGAAGTCGTAGGTCTTGCCGTCGATTGTGTAGCTCTGGCCGGGAAGTTCTTCGGCGGTGAAGGTCACGTCTTCGGCTCCGTCGGCGATACCGCTGTAGAGGTTCAGGCTGTTGCGTACGCCTTTGACTGTCACGTCGACTTTGGCGACGCTTGTGCCGGCGGCCTCGAGGGCGGCAAGGTCGGAGGTCAGGATGTTGAACTGGGCGAAGGGTCGGCGAAGCTCGACGGGCTGCTGCATCGGACCGCTGATCTCAAGACCTTTGACTGCTTGAAAGAAAGCGTCGCGGTTCTCGTTGTTGCCGCTCAGGTCTTCGTAGCTTACGGTAACGCCTTTGGTAGTCGAGCTTAAAGTGTATGGGCTGCCTTCGGTGGCGTCGGCCCAGAAGATGAAGTCGTAGCTCTTGCCTTTGACGAGCTGAAGGGTCAGAGTGAACTGCGTGTTGCTGACAACGGTGGCAGAGGGAGATCCTGCGACGTCAGAGGCGAAAACGACGTCGTCGGAGCCGGCTTCGTAGACGGCGTAGTGCAGGGTTTTGGCTACTTCGCCGTCGCCGTAGGCGCGGCTGCTGATGTTCGCCGGAAGTGTGGCGCTAAAGGTCACTGTACCGTCGCCGCCGGGTGCGGGAAACTCTTCATTGGAGCAGGATGTCCACAGGGCAAGGGCGCCCATGGCTGCCATTGCAAGTTTGATTTTTTTCATTTCGGTTTAGTTTGTCGGTGAATATTTTATAGAAAATCGGCTGTTGGTGCAGATAATTTGTGATTTTACGATCCTGTGAGAGTGTATTTCACAGTATTTCAGCTACTAAAATAAAGATAATTATTACGACATCAACCACTCTCCCAGCAAAATAATGTTAAAAACAAACGAGAATAATGGCATGTCCCTCTCTAATCTACTCATCTCTCCATCTCTCATCTAAACTCTAAGCCCTACTATCACACGAATCAGTACCAGTCGATACCGTTGGAACGCGATGAACGCTTGTCGTACTTCAGGTCGCTCAGCAGCGAGGATTTCACCGATATATGGAAATTATAGCTCTTGTAAGGACCTACGGGCACAAAGCTGGCTCGCATGGTGAAGCAGTGAAGGTCGCGCGAGATATTGCAGTTCATATATGCGAGCTTGTGGGTGTCGAAATTATACGACGCCGAAAACGAGAAATTCCAGTTAGGCGTAGGACGTATGTTCCCCGAAAGGCTGAGGTTCTGCGTTATCCGGCCGTCGTACTC
>Ga0073906_1001030_pt1 | contig 46264 bp, 43 predicted proteins | sample Inofromicrocosms_FD_65485 | JGI IMG/M metagenome (GOLD analysis project Ga0073906, IMG submission 65485) | Mouse cecum microbial communities from Vienna, Austria - Inoculum for glucosamine and mucus D2O microcosms | ecosystem: Host-associated > Mammals > Digestive system > Large intestine >...
TGCGACAAACTCTTCCTCCGGCTCCTCCTCGATAGGGGACTCTTCCGCAGGTTCCTCGGAAATTTCCTCAACGGGTTCTTCCTCGGCGGTTTCTTCTTCGACCGCCTCCTCTGCGGGCTCGATCGCCGCTTCTTCCGCAGGTTCTTCTGCGACAAACTCTTCCTCCGGCTCCTCCTCGATAGGGGATTCTTCCGCAGGTTCTTCGGAAATCTCCTCAACGGGCTCTTCGGCGGGTTCCTCTTCTTCGTCCGGTTCGTCCTCGACCATTCCGAAGCCTTCGTCGGCTTCTTCCTGTACGGGTTCGTCGAACGCCTCGTCGGAAGAATCTTCCTGCATCGGCTCCGTTTCGCTTTCTTCCTGTTTTTGCCCTTCGTCGGGCACCGGGACGTTCTGTTTGTCTTCTGCGGTTACCGCGTTTTTGCGTTTTTTGGCTTTCACCTTCAACGCAATCATCACGATAACGAGCACGATGATCAGCACGAGAATCGCCGCGAGAACGATGGCGAGTACGAGATTTTCTTTGAGGTAATTTACAATGTTATCAAAAACGGATGCGTTTAAAGAACGGTTCATAATCGTTAAAACTCCTTCGTCGTCCCAACTATTTTATCACAAAAATTTGCGCCTGTCAATTCATTGACAAACATTTTATAATAAGGTATGATAATAATTATGAAAAAAGTTAGCATTATCGGGGGCGGAGCGGCGGGACTTGCCTGTGCTTTGCATCTCGCAAGGCGGAAAACCGAGGTAACGGTGTTCGAGCGCGGCGAGCGGCTCGGGCGCAAACTTTCGGCAACGGGCAACGGTCAGGGGAACGTTACCAACGTGCATATGGATGAAACGCATTACTTTTCCGATGATTCCGAACGGGTGCAACGCACGCTGTCCCGTTTCGGCTGGCAGGATACGGTTGCGTTTCTGGAAAGCATGGGCGGCGTCTTTTTGCCCGACGGGCGCGGGCGGGTTTATCCCGCGGGCAGACAGGCTTCGGCGATCACCGATCTGTTTCGTCGGGAGCTGGAACGGTTGCGCGTACGCATATGTCTGAACGCGCAAGTGAAAGCGCTTGCATACGACGGGAAATTTACGCTGAAATGGGGCGGGGGACAGATGAATGCCGATGCAGTCGTGCTTGCGGCGGGCGGCGCGGCGGCACCCAATTTCGGCACGGACGGCAGCGCGTACGCTTTGGCGCAAGCCTTCGGGCACAGTGTAAAAAACGCGGCGCCTTCGCTCGTGCAGCTGCGCTGCGATCCCGCCTCGGTACGCGGATTAAAGGGCATCCGCGTGGATTCGGGGCTTTTGCTCCGTCGGGGCGGTAAGACGGTGTACCGCACGCGCGGAGACGTGCTGTTTACCGATTGCGGTGTTTCGGGCGATGCGGTGTTCCGCGCTTCCGCCCATGCGAAGGAGGGCGACGAGCTCGTGCTTGACCTTCTGCCCGACGCCGACGAGGAGCGCGTGTTGCAGGCGGTGCGCCGCGGCGGGCTGTACTGTGTTGTGAACAACGGACTGGGTCGGGTGATCGCAAAGCGCGCCGAGGGCGCGGAGCGGATCGCCTCTTTGGTAAAATCCTTTCCGCTGACGGTTACGGGAACGCTCGGCTTTGCTTACGCGCAGGCGACGAAGGGAGGGATTCCGCTGAAAGAAACGGACGAAAACTTTATGAGTCTTTATCGGAACGACCTGTATTTTGCGGGGGAGATTTTAAACGCAGACGGCGAATGCGGCGGCTACAATTTGCAGTGGGCGTTTGCAACGGCGTTTTGCGTTGCGGAGGGCGTATGTTGCTGACCTTACACAACGTAACGCTTCATGCGGGCGAGCGGGAGCAGGAGCTTGTCAGGAAGTGCGAAAAAAAGCTGCGCGCGCCCTGCCGCTACTTTAAAATTTTAAAGAAGTCTCTCGACGCGCGCGACAAGGAACATATTCGTTGGGTGTATTCGGTGGAGTGTTCGGACGCGCCCGTGAAAAAGCCGGAAACGGTCTATCAAAAAATCGGCAAGCCCATGCCCAGAACGTATATCGTGGGGGCGGGCCCCTGCGGCTTGTTTGCGGCGCTCAGGCTGGTAAAGCACGGAATTGCGCCGATTATCGTCGAACGCGGCAAGTGCGTGGAGGAGCGTCGGGCGGACGTGCGGAGGTTCAGGGAAACGGGCGTGCTCGACGTAGACAGCAACGTTCAGTTCGGCGAGGGGGGCGCGGGCACCTTTTCGGACGGAAAGCTGAATACGCAGACGAATAGTCCGCTCAACCGCGAAGTGCTCGACGCATTCGTGCAGTTCGGTGCGCCCGAAGAGGTGGGGTATCTCGGAAAGCCGCACGTCGGTAGCGACAATCTTGTCGGTGTGGTTGCGAATATCCGAACATATCTGATAGCTCACGGCGCGCAGTTCCGCTTTTCCTCCACCCTGACGGGATTGAAAATGAGGGACGGGCGGCTTGCGTCCGTCGAGATCGACGGGGTGAGCGAGGATGCCGACGAGCTGGTGCTTGCCGTAGGGCACAGCGCGCGCGACACCTTTGAAATGCTGCTTGCGCAGGGCTTTCTCATCGAACAGAAGGAGTTTGCGGCAGGGGTGCGCATCGAGCACCTGCAAACGGAAATCGGACGGGCGCAGTACGGCAGAAGTTACGCTGCGTTTCCCCCAGCCGAATACCGTCTGGTGTCGCACGCCAGCGAGCGGGCGGTGTTCACGTTTTGTATGTGTCCCGGCGGCGAAGTCGTGCCGTCCTCGTCCGAGGAAGGCGGCGTGGTTACGAACGGTATGAGCAATTTTCTGCGCGACGGAAAAAACGCCAATTCCGCACTGGTTGCGCAGGTGAAGCGGGAGGATTTCGGCAGCGAACACCCGCTTGCGGGCGTTGCCTTCCAGCGCAAGATCGAGCGGGCGGCTTACCTTGCGGCGGGCGGCTATCGCGCGCCCGTGCAGCTGGTGGGCGACTTTTTGGCGGACAGGGAAAGTTACTATTTCGGAAGCGTCAAACCGACCTACGCTCTCGGTACCGAATTCGTACCTATGCGCGCGCTGTTTCCGCAGGAGATCGTAGGCGCGTTGCAGGCGGCGATTCCGGATATGAACGCCCGTCTGTCGGGGTTTTCGACTTACGACGCGGTGCTGACGGGGGTGGAGACGCGTACGAGTTCTCCCGTGCGTATCGTGCGCGGCGAGGATTTACAGGCGGCGGGAAAGGAAGGGGTTTATCCCTGCGGCGAGGGTTGCGGCTATGCGGGGGGCATTACGTCGGCGGCGGCGGACGGGATCAAGGTTGCGTTTGAAATCGCCAAAAAGTACTTTTAAGCCCGTTTTTTCTTATTATGTTTTTCTGATTATCACAATTTTTACACTTTTCGGCGTTATAATAAAGGCACAAAGATTAAATCTTACGTTTTTTCCCGATAACGGGAAAGGGCGTAAGCCGAAACCGATTACTCTCCAAAGTTATTTTTTCATATTCTCTCAACGAAACGGCTTCCGCATTGCGGGAGTCGTTTCGTTTGGTTTCGAAGGAGGGCTTGAGAAGTGAGGCAGGATTCTTCGCTGCGCTCGGAATGACGGAAGCGGCGGGAGGAAAGACGGCGGGAATGCGTAAGAACGGGAGGAATGCACTGCTGGAAAAAGTTTCCGAAAATTTTAATAATTCTATTGCAACTTAAAACGTTTTATGTTAAAATGAAATATATCAATGATAGTGTTAGGGGGAAATATCATGAAAAAGACGCAAAAGATTCTTGCGCTTTCGCTCGGCTCGTTGCTTGCCGTTTCGGTTTTTGCGGCCTGTAACGGAACGAAACCGGAGGGCGGAACGGCGCCCGAGGCAGGCTATTACGGCAGAATCTGCTACGACAACCTGAACGCCGACTATGTTTCGGCGGCGGATACGCAGATTGCCGTTTCGGGAAAGGTGAGCGATCTTGTCGGAATCGATGCGGACGGAAAAGAAGTTTCCGCTTCGAGCATTGCTTCTTTCGACGCCGCGGCGGGGAAATTTACCGCCGTATCCGAGGGCTTCGTCGAGTTTAAGCTGGACGGAAAGGAATCGAGAATCGAGGTCGTTCCCGCCTACGTAACCGACCCCGGAAACCAATACACCGGCAGACGGGAGGACGATACTGCGGAAGGCACCAGCCAGCAGTTGGGCAGAAAGCACGATCCCTCGTTCATCGAAGTGGAAGAGGACGGCAAAACCGTTTATTATCTGTTTTCCACGGGCTGGAACGACGTAACGAATTACGAAAACATGAGAACGTACGGCAACGCCATTCACCGTTCGGAGGACGGCATGATGACCTGGCAGTACGTGGGAAGAACGTTCGACTACGAAACGCGCAACGAAGATTTCGTGGAGACGGAGGCGGGCAAATGGCTGTACGACGGCATTTGCGAGGGTTATTCCGAAGCGGAAGCGAGTTGGTGGGCGCCCGACATCGTGCCCTGTCCCTCGGGCGGGTATTGGCTGTACACCTGCGTTGTGGACGGCGCGGGCGACAACGAGGGAATGCGGTTGCCGGGGGGCAACTATGCGCGTGCGTGCATCATGCTCTATCACGCCGACTATATCTATCAGGGCGAATTCAAGTACGTGGGCGTTCTGATGCAGTCGAGCATCCGCCGCGGCGAAAGCCAGCGGGACGTCAACGGGATCGATCCGCAGATCGTCTACACGCCCGACGGAAAGATGTATATGGCGTACGGATCGTTCGGTTCGGGCAACTATATCATCGAACTCGATCCCAAAACGGGTTTGCGCATGGACGGCAAGGGCTGGCAGACGCACGAAACCATCCGCGGCTATATCGAAAACGATATTCAGGATATGTACGCGAACACGGTGAACGAGGACGCGGACGGAAAATCGATCGGCTGGGTGCACGATTATTACGGAACGAACGTCAGTAAGCAGAACATGGAAGCGCCCGTCATCGCCCGCCACGACGGCGTAAAGATTGCAGACGAAACGGCAACGTACGACGAGAACGGCGAGCCCGTAGACGTGGAGGGCAAGACCTATTACTATTCCATGCACTCCTATAACGGGCTCGGGGACGACTATCAGATGTGGGGCGGCAGAAGCGAAAGCGTGCTCGGCGTGTACAAATCGGCAATGGGCAAGGGCATCGTGTTCAACCAAGGCTCGGACAAAGCAAGCAATTTGGCGATGAACGAAGGCAACAAGTACATGGGCGCCTTCAAGTGGAACAACAAGTCGGCGGACAGCAAGGAGATCGATATTATTCTCCCCGGTCATAACGATTTGTTCACCAACAAATACGGCACCGATCTTGCCGTTTATATCACGCGCACGCCCACGTACAGTGCAACGGATATTCCGTGGGTATCGCAGGTGCACCAGTACTACCTCAACAGCATGGGAGATCTCGTAATCAATCCCAACCGTTACGCAAAGGAAATCGACCGTGCCGTAACCAAGGACGAATTGCTGCATTTCACCGACGGCGGAAAGTTCGACATGGTATCTCTTGTCAATCAGCGCGATACCGAAGCCGGAAATTGGAGAGGCATTAAGAGCGTTTCGGTAGAGGTTACGCTGAAAGAGGACGGCACGGTTGCAGACGCTTCAAACGCGAAAATCGGCAGCTGGCTGATGTACGGCAAGGGATACGTCAAATTCACCTTCGACGCAAAACAGGCAAACGGAGAGCAGATCTACTACGGCGTCGTCCGTCCCGCATGGCTGTACAATATCGACAAATCGGGCTTTACGATCACCTGTATGGGGCATACGAACGATAACCGCAGTATGGGAATGTTCATGAACGCCCATTCGAACATGACGTTATAAAACGAAACGACGGAAAGACTCCCGCTCTGCGGGAGTCTTTTCGGTAACGGAGCATAGGAGCCCCGAGGATTGTGTGCTTCTCAACCGAATTGATGCTGACTATTTTGTAACGGAAATTGCCGACGACGCGTTTGCAGGCTTGTAATGCGCTTGCGCGGGTAGAACTTCCCGCCGCCGTAAAAAGGAGCGGGGAAGGGCGTTTGAAAAAAGCACTCGAACATTTTATTCGAGTGCTTTTAACTACACATGATTGAAATTTATTTTATTCTTTTTTACTTCGTTTTAAGAAAGGAAACTTATCGTAAAAGCATAGCAGATACAACGTTAAAAGCACGAACATAACAAATATTAAGCAGACACACACTATTCCCCAAGCCAACTGTGTTTTTGCGTTTACATCTTTACCGTAACTTACTGCCCAACAAATACCTTGATTGCCGTGTCTTATTTCGCCGATATAAATTTCGACTTTTTCACCTATGCGTTGTTCATCAAGCGCTGTTTGTGTGTAGTCATAGTAACTTCCGCTTCCGCAAGCGCATTCGTATAATATTCCGTTTTCGTCAATGTAGCGACATATCAAGTTGTAAGTTCCTCTCGATAAGCTACGGTTTTGAAGATAGACAATTTCCGCTTCCGCCGTAACGCCGTTGTCTATTGCCTTTTGTATTTTTAAGCAGTCTGAATAGCTTACGAACATAAGGGTGGCAACAAATATAAAAATTAAATTTACGATTGTAAACAATATGCTGCCTTTTATACCGAGCGGTGAAATTCTTTTGTTGGATTTATCTTTCATCATATCTTCGCCAATTACTGTTGATCGTGCAACCATTATATCACGAAAAACGAAGGAACGCAACCGATTGAATTTTGTGGGATATATACAACGTATCCATAGCCCACTTGGTTACAAGTAGCTTGTTCGTCCATGCAATATAAATATCAAAAAAAGCGTGGCTTACCGTAGTTCCCATAGGGAATTTTACCACAGGAACAGAATGTAAGTATAGCGCGATAGCCTATCGTTATGGACTAAACGAATAGGCTATCGCACTTTTTTTGCTATTATGCGTCTATATTGTCGTGTCTATATCGACTTTATAAACGATTTGTATATCTCGCGGTTCGTCTTTGTTTTTCGGTGCGGATCCGACGATTATTCGGTCAATAAGTTCCATACACATCTCGCGTGTCAATTCCGTTGGGTTTATGTAACGCTTGATTTTTCTTATGAACTCGTCCACGTCGGCATTAACTTGGTTACTTTCCGCAAGACTTTCTTGGAGCGTTTGAATTTCTTCCGTCAGAGTTTTCTGCTCGTCCGTATACCTGTTCATTAGCTTGATACAAATATCTTCGGGCATTTTACCTCTGACTTTGTCCTCATATACGCTTTCGATCAGTCCGTCCAATTCCGCAAGCCGTTTACTTTTATGTTTTAATTCCAACTGCGCCGTTTTGATTTTCTCTTGTGTGAACTTTGCGTTCTTTTCAAGAAACTTTCTGCGCACTGCCGCTTCGTCCGTTAATACCGCTTTCGCCTTGCTTTTAATATCCGTCAAGATAATTTCTTCTATAACGTTTCCTGCAATGTAATGACTGAAACAGTATGCTTTACCTATTCGGCAGTGGTCGCCGCAATCGAAAGAAAGATAACTTTTGTCTTTGAACACGGCTCTACGCATTTGCATTTTACCGCCACAGTCTGCACAGAACATAAGCCCCGATAGTGGGTGTGTAATTCCGCTTCGCTTTTGCTGTCTACCACGACTTACCGATTGCTTTAACGCTTGTACTCTGTTCCAAACGTCGCGCTCAATTATAGCTTCGTGTGTATTCGGTATTACCAAGAACTCGCTTTCGTCCCTATAAATCCGTTTGTGGTTTTTGTACGAAACGGTAGTTACGCGCTGTTGCACCAAATCGCCTTTGTAGATAGGGTTTTCCAAAATGGCTTTAATCGATATAGCCGACCACAACCTTAAACTACGAAAGTCGCCGTTCTTACCGAACTTTTCTTCCATATACCGTTGCGGACACGGAATGTTCTCGTCATTGAAAATATCCCTTATAGCGTTTACCGAATATCCTTTCAGACGCATATCGAACATTCTTCTGACGATACTTGCCGCAGGCTCATCTACAACGGGCAACCGCTTGTACTTGTCTACAATAATATAACCGAACGGGGCTTTGGGAGAATGGTATTTTCCGTCTTTGGCTTGCGCCCTTATAACGGATTTTACTTTCTTGCTTGTGTTCGCCGCGTGCCATTCGTTAAAGACGTTCATTATCGGCATCATTTCCATTCCGCCGCTTTCACGGTTTGCCGTGTCCACATTGTCCTGTAAGGCTATAAAGCGGATACCGAATGCCGGAAAAACGTAATCGAGATATTGACCGACTTGGATATAATTCCTACCGAAACGGGATAAGTCTTTCACGATAATAGTGTTGATTATTCCGTTTTTTGCGTCGTCCAATAATCTCTGTACGCCCGGTCTTTCAAACGTAGTTCCCGATATGCCGTCGTCAACGTAAACGTCGTGCAATTGCCAACCTTGCTCGTCAACGTATTTTTGAAGAATAAGCCGTTGGTTTTCGATACTGACCGATTCGCTTTCCTGTCCGTCGTCGCGGGACAGTCTTGCATAAATTCCTACTATATAATTTTTGTTTTGCTTTGGTTTCAATTTTTACCTCCCGAACCAAAGCGACCTTTATTCACTTGGTTGTATTCTATCATATTTTTCCTCTCTTTTCAAGTGTTTCGGCGTAGGCTTTTTCAGTTGCCATACGCATTAAAACTTCGTTTATATCTTTTCCGCCGATATAAAAACTTTGTACTCTGTATTTTCTATCCCTTATCTTTCTTACCGTCGTAGTAGAAGGGGCGGTAATGTATGTTGCAGTGTTGTTCGTGTTTATAATAGTGCTGTGCCTCCGATTAAAAATGATTAGTAATATTCAATTTTCATATTCGATTTCCTCCGCGATTCTATGCGCGTTATCTAAAACGCAACTTTATTTCTGTTTGCGTTGTCCGCTCTATGGCGGCAGTTCAGTATAAAAAAGCCGTGAATACTCTTTCAGTCCTTTTAACTTCTCATATTCCTGTGGACGCCTGTTTCACGGTCTTTGTTTGTCTATTAAATTGTTACTTCGACCACCAATTCTTTGTGGATTTGACGGGTGGTTTCGGTGCGTTCTTGCGCTCGGTTGCCGTGCGCTTGGCTTCGTCCAATTTGTCGGGCGCGTACTCGTTTACGAAAGCGACAAACTCTTTGTATTTCTCTAATTCGGGTATGCGCCGCTCGGCTTTCTGCAATTCGTTGAAAAGGTTTTCACGGTCTTTGTCCGTTATTTTCTTTTCTTCTTCGAGCCGCTTAGAGCGATAAACAGTAATTTAGCGGAGGATTGTTCGTAATGAAAAAAACATTTATAGCGGTTATATGTTCGGTTTGTATAATGCTCTTGTCTTTCGGACTTACGGCGTGCAACAATGAAAAGCGATATAATCTTACCGTATATGGCGAAGAGTTGCTATACGAGAATTTGATGGAAACATACGCCGCAGGCGAAGAAGTTACGGTCAAAACAAAAATCAGACCTTACGAAGGTGTAAAAGTTGCACTCGATACCGACTATTTGGTAAAAACGAAAAGTACGCAAAACGAATATTGGCAGTTTACTTTTACAATGCCCGCTCATAACGCATTGCTTGATATTACGTCGTACAAAGGCTTTGATGAACCGATCTTATACGGTTTTTATCTTACTTTCAACGATAAAAACGGCGAGCCGATAGAGGCGTTCAATAAGCCTGTCGACAGTAAAGATGCGATTGCCGATTACGCTATTATTTATTGGGAGGAAGAACCTTTCAGGCACGAAGTCATATTGAGCAATGAGGGCGCAAACGTATTTGCCGATGGCAAAAGCAAAGTCAGCAATGTCGGGTATGAACTTGAAGATACTCTATACTTTACATATGAGCTTCTTGATTGCGTTGCGTGCGTCGATTGGGTGTACGTGGACAAATACACACAGCAAATTTATACTTACGGCGATGTCGGTTATCACCTTGACGCTATCGGTACTTTGTCGAGTTTTAACACGCAAAATCTGTCAGATAACCGCTATAACGCACAAATGGAAGAATATGAGGAAAAGTTCGACTCTTTCGTAAAAATCAAATTCGCCTATCTCGATTATTTGACAAATGTAAAAGTATTGGAATACGCCGCCGATAATCAACTGCTTAAATCTACCGCGATAGACAAAGCCGAAGCGGAAAACGATTACGTCGCAGATGAGAATTGCGCGTATGTCGTTATCGAAGAAGAATACACGGTAAAGAGCGGCGATAAATCGAGTGAAACGTATTATGAGCGCACCCTTATAAACAAGAGCGAATTAGGCGGCGGAAAGCTTTTGAAATATCCGCGCGGCGACGGTTTAATTTCGCCTGTTTATCTATCTATCAAATGGTAATTGAAAAGAAAGTAAGGTAAATTTCAATTTAGCCTACTTATTACAAGCAGAAAGAACTCTTGAACAAACTGTTCAAGAGTTCTTTCTCGTTATTCATTTTTCATTCCCTATGGGAAGTGCGGATTCACGCCACGCTTTTTTTATTACGTCCGTTACCAGACGAACAGATTTTTTATCGTAACAGTGCCCGTCAAGCCTGGCTTGTTAGACAAAACGCCGATTCCGCCCGATCGGTAAAGCGGGAATCTGCCGCCGCCCGTCAGGCTTACCGAGCAGCCGTATGCCTGTTCCCCCTTGGCGAGATACGTCTCTTCGGTATAGATATAGACCATATCGCCCTTGACGACCGCTCGGAACAGGGTGTTTTCCACCTCGTCGGGGAATACCCAGCCGCCGAGGTATTCGAACACCTTCGCATTGCCCGTGCCGTAGCCCTCCTCGAAGTACCATACCTGTATGTAGTTCGGTTCGGTAACGATATTGATAAAGTAGCCGTTCACACCGAGCGAGCCCGTCTGCGTTGCGCGGAAGAGCACGCCCGCCGTACCGATTTCGCCCGTGTTTTCCGTCAGAGAGAAGGTGAAACCGAGGTCGGTATACCGTACGGCGTTGTTAATGCGGTGCCCCGCGTCGGTAAGCTTATAACCGCCGTCCGCGCTCGTATTCAGAAGATCGCGGAACTTATCCGTTTCCCACGCGGAGCAGTACTTCGTCGTCATCATCTCGTCAAAGACGTAGTCGCCGTTGTGTTTGATCGCCTTCAACTGCGTCAGATAGCTGCTTAAATCGAGTGCTAGCACCTCGTCCTTGCTCGTGCACGCCTCGATAGCGGCAAGCGCGGCGGAATAGATCGGCTCGGCTTCTTCCCATTCTTCGTCGCGGAAGCCGTCGATACAGTAGTCTGCGATTTCACATTTTTTAATCGACTTTGCCCGTTCGAGAATCTTTGCCTGTAACGCGTCGTTCTTGTCGGGTTGGTCTTCGCCGTTGAGCGCTTTGACGATTGCGGGAACGACCTTTTCGCGGTAGCCCGCCGCCGTGGGGTGTAAGCCGTCCTTAAACCAGCTTGCAAGGGGGCGCTCGTTTTCGTCGCTGAATGCGTTCAGCATTTCGGCGTAGGAAATCCAGTCGTATTCCGCACAGAGGTCTTTGACGAGTGCGTTAAGCGCTACGATTTCGCTGCGGATATTCTCGCGCGCGTTGCAGTAGTTGGTGGAAAGCAGCACGGCGCTGAATTCGGGGATGTTTTCTTTGACGTAAAGCAGGGTGTCGCGAATTGTTTCGCAGACGAGGTAGGGGCTCATGCCGTTCGTCAGATCGTTGATACCGATCCAGTAAATCCCCTTGGCGGGCCGATACGCCACGAGGCTTTCTTTAAAGCCCAGCCAATGCTCGGCGATCGAACCGCCGATCCCGCAGTTTTCCGCTTTGCCCAAGCCGTTGATCGTTGCGGTATCCGTTCTCCAATCGTCCCACATTTCGGTGTAGGAGTGCCCGAAAATCAGCGTGTCGCAGGTGCTAACGGTAGTATCGGCGGAAATGTCGAACGCAAAGAACTGCGCGCCGCTCGTTTCGGCGTATACGCCGATTTCGTTGCCCGAGAGAGTAACGCTCTCGACGAAGTAGAGGGTGTTGAAGAAATAGCAGTAAGCTTTGCCCTCTTTGAGCACTACGCGGATGGGGAAGGAACTTCCTTCGTGATAGCCTGCCGAAAGATAGTTGTGAGCCAGCACGGTTTTTTGTCCGCCCGCAATCTGCGCGAGCTCCATGCGCTGCGCCCTGCGGTTGATATAGAAAAGGTAATAGCCGCTTTCGCAGTAGCCGAACACTACGCCGGTATTGCCGTTCGTCTTAGCGCTCGCGTACATCGAGAGCGTGCCGCTCGCAAGCGTTTTGTCGAAGAGCGCAAGCGTTTCGTTCTCTTTCGTCTGCACTGCGGTCGGGGTGCCGTGTACGCTGCCCGTAACCGTCCGCATAACGCCGTCCGTCGGCGCGGTGATTTCGCCGTGTGAGTCGGCGGAAAGGGCGGAATAAGTTACGCCGACCGCACCTGCGCGCAAGCCGTAGCCCGTGCCCGCAAAGGGGAAGGCTTCGAAGTGCTCGAAGACGAGCGCGCCGTCTACGTAGCATTTTACCGACTGTTCGCTTCGCTCCGCCTTCAACTCGTACGTTTTCGTGTTGTCGTAGGAGGACAGATAGACCTCTCTGCAAAGCGTCCAGGCGCCGTCGTTCACCGACCCGAGATAGGCGGAGCCGCGCGAAGAGAGGAAGAAGAAATAGTACTGTACGTCGTTTTCCCAGAACGACGAAACGCGATCGGGGTTGGTAACGCCGAATATGATGCCGTTGTCGCCGCCCGCGCCGTTCATGTTGATTTTTGCCTTCAGGGTGCCGTATACGAAGGAATCGTCCTTAACGACGGCAATCGAGTTTCCGAGAGAGCTCTGCGCGCTCGACGCCGTCTTCTGTTCAAACGAGCCGCTCGTTTCCGTAAAGTATATTTTCTGCACTGCCGTCGGGTTGACTTCGCCGTACGGCTGTTTGCAGGCTTCGCATTTTGCTCGTTCCGTTTTCGTAGCTTCGCCTCCGTAATGCGCTTCGCGCCCGTCCGTCGTATCACAATATGCGCATTTGCGCCAGTGTTCCGTCGTGTCGTACTTATATGCCGTGTGAAAGTCGTGCGCCTTTTTGTCCACGCACTCCGTGGTAATAAAGCCGCAGTCGAGGCAGGTAAAGGTCTTTACGCCCTCCTGCGTGCACGAAGGGTCGGGGTCTACAACGCCCTCGTCGTTGCGGTGCGCCGTCTTTTGCGTCGCCTCGTTGCAAGAGGTGCATACCTTCCAGTGCCCGCCCTCATCTTTTTGCCATTCGTCGGAATACGCGTGCTCGTGCGGCGGTTCCTCCGGCTTCGGCGTCGTGCAGGCGGCAAGCCCTGCGGCGGCGCAGGCGATTGCGGCAACTGCAAGTCCCGTAATCAGTTTCTTCATAATTTTCCTCCTCGGCGCGCTTTCAACGTTGATTTGCGCCCGAAATTTTGCAAAAATGCGGTTGACAAATCCGCAGTTCTGTGAGAAAATTATAGCATGGGAGGAATCCGAAAACAAGATACTTTTTCTTGTAAAAAGGATACGATATTGCGGTATGCGTTATAAGGTAAAGTTTAAAGCAGGGTTCTCGGAGGAATCCTTTTGTTATTTCTGTTATGCGGAAGACAACAGCGGCGTTGCACTGTACGAGGCGCCGATGACGGGGCACGAAAAAATTACCGACAGATACTTTATGGAGCGCGAGGGGTATTACAACTATCTTCTCAACTTTACGTTGGACGGGCGGGGAACCATGACGTACGGCGGCAGGGAATACGTGCTTGAAAAGGGGGACTTGCTGTTTATCAATTGCGCCGAAAAGCACGCGTTTTTCTCTGCGGAGGGAAATTGGGAATTCGTGTATATCCACGTGAACGGGCTTGGAATCAGAAGCCTGTACGACAGGTTCTGTTCGGCGTTCGGTAACGTGTTGCACGGCTATAACGGTAAGGCGTTTTGCTCTTCTTTGGCGCGGTTACAGGCGTTGCTTGCAACCTATCCCCAACAGCGACAGGCGGACAGCGTGCATATATATTTAAATGAAACGCGCGCGTGCGACGTTTCCGAAATCGTATACGGTATTTTAATGGACGTTGCGCGCACGGTTGTCGAAAAGCGTTCGGAAAAACCCTATGCGCTTACCCTCGCCATCGACTATATCCAAAAAAATTTTCAGCGTAATCTTTCTCTTGAAGAGATTGCGCGGCAGGTGTATTTGAGCAAATACCATTTTGAGCGCGTATTTGTACAAAATATGGGGATGACCGTTTACCGTTATATCGGCGATCTGCGCTTAAACCGCGCCATGTGGCTGTTGAAAACGACGGAAGCTACAATTGCGGATATCGCCGCGGAAGTGGGGTATTCGGATGCGCAAGCGTTGACGAAGCTATTTAAAAAGAATCTCGGAACCACTCCCGCCAAGTACCGTAAAAACGGCGACCCTTATTGACGCAGCGATAAAAATGTTAAAACTTACAAAATAATGTAAATTATTTTCTTTATATATTGACAAATTTATGACCGTATGGTAGAATATGGATAGAATAAAAAATTGAAAAGGAGGGGCGGAATGAAAAAATTAAAAACAATGATCAGGGCGGTTTTGTCGTTGGTACTTCTGTCGTGTCTGATATTCGGCGCAGCGGGGTGTCAAACGGAACAAAAATTGCCCGAAGGGGATAAGGTCGCAATCGGTTTTTTGATAAAGGAATATAAAGATATTGTTTATGGTCCCGAACCAGAATATGCCAGCAGATTGAGGGGTGCAATTGTTTTAAATCGTCGAATTAAGAAAGACGCACAGTATTTTACAGTGGAGTGTTATTACGGGCATAATGGAATTAAGGACGACATTAATTTAAAAGCGTTAAAAATTTATTTGACAATTGAGCAGGGAGATACGATCAACGCAGTTTTGGGAGAGGAAGAACCAAAGATAGAACCAATCAATTTAAAAATGTTGAGCGGAGAAAAATTCTATAAGGAAACGAGTGCATATTCGGTAGACTTTGAAAAAGAAACGGACGAGGCAAAGTTTTATAGGTATGGATTTCATCAGAGTTTCTTTGTAAATGTTCCAATCGAATATGTGGATGAAAAGAGAACGGGCTTTGTTTATACAATCAGTGCAGAATTTCAAAGCGATAAAATAATTATTGAGTCGGGCAGAGTTTACGTTTTATATGACAATCAAGATGACTTTATCGTAATATCGAATAAAAATGGAGAGGTGATAGAATGAAAAAATTTTGGATTGCTACAGGACTAAGCGTTATATTATTATGTGGCATAATAATTGTTCCTTTTAATGCAACTAAAGTCTCAGCGTCTGTTAATGAATTATCACAAATACAACAGGATGTAAACTGCGGAGAAGAAAAATCTTTGTATGCTATTGATATGGCTAATAAAGTTTTTTCATCTATGGATGTAATAAATTTGCGGTTTAAAACAGAAGGATTTCAAGCCACGAATGTAAATTATTTTCTTTATATATTGACAAATTTATGACCGTATGGTTGAATACGGATAGAATAAAAAATTGAAAGGAGGGGCGAGATGAAAAAAATTAAAATGGCAATCAGGGCGGTATTATTGGCAGGACTTCTGTCGTGCTTGGTGCTTGGCGTAACCGCATGCAAGGCGGACGGAGAACAGGAGAATCGCACGGGCGAATGGGTGATAACTTTGGAGGAGGCGTACAAAAAGAAATTGCTTTCCAAAAGCGATTTGCGTGAGATATCGGAGAAGTTTCCAGGGCACAAAAGCGAAGATAACCCTGAGGAGACGCTGATTCTCGAGTACGGCGCGGAGCGTATAGAAGCAGTAAAAAAAGCCGAAGCGGAAAATATCAATAACGGCATCAACCCGTTTTACTCGCGCGCCGAATCGTCGGATGGAAATTCCGGTAAGTTAAGCTATGAGGCATTGAGAATTATCGGATATTACGGAACGTATAATCGGTGTGTCATATTGGAAATGAACTTACCGGGGGCTCTTCATCAAATGGTCTATGAAGTCTATATAGGAGGCGTTAAATTTTCGTATACGGAAACATTTGTAAAAGTTTGGGTGAAGGATTAAGAAAAACGGCTTTATTATACGAGAAATAGTAAAAAAGGAGATTGAGGATGAAATTTATTAAAAGAACTATTCGTTACGTTTGGAGTTTAGTCTTGTTTGCGTTTTCTATGAATGAAAGCGACGCAATAATGTTAAAAACAACAAAGTAATGTAAATTATTTTCTTTATATATTGACAAATTTATTTATGACCGTATGGTAGAATATGGATAGAATAAAAAATTGAAAGGAGGGGCGAGATGAAAAAAATAAAAACGGTGATTCGGGCGGTATTGTCTGCGGTAATTCTGTCGTGTCTTGTTTTCGGCGCGGCAGGGTGTGTAACAAACTCGGGAAAGAAGAGAGCGGTAAAAGAAATCGAAGCGTATGCGGCATTGCTTTTAGAACGAAACGAGTTCGACGAAGGAAATGAAAGAAAGATTGAAAGTATCAAAGCGGAGGGGAGGGAAGCTGTAAAGCCGTGCAAGGACAAGGCAGAGTTGGAGGCGGCAGTCAACGATGCAAAGTATCGCATGGACGCGGTGGATCCGATAGAAAACATTGACGCAGACATTAGTGGAACGTTTTATACATTGGAAGAAGCATATAAGCAGGGATTTCTCACCAAAGGGGATTTAAAGCGCATTGCATTCTACTACAATTATAGCGAAAACGCGACACAATATCCCCGTTCGATCAATGCACAGATCGAATGGGCAATAAAAGAAGCTGCGGCAGAGGCTTATAACAATAAATATACTCATTCTTCGGGTGAAAAAGAAACGGCTGAAGATTTTGAGATATACAAGTTTTACGGACGTTATAGCAATTGCTTTGGGGTTTTATTACACAATCGAAAGATATCACACGGTGCGGTTGATGTAAATGTTTTGAAAAAAATCGGGGGCGTGCAGTTTCATGTGGTCGATCCATGTGAAATTGCGGTTTGGAAAATAAATTAATATGGAGAAGAAAATGAAAAGTATTAGAGTAAAATTCATTGGTTTATTATTGTTTATTTTGATAGTATGTGCATTGCTTGGGGTGGTATCAATTAAACGTGTAAGTTATTATAGTGCGGAATTAAGTATTCCTAATAAAGGCATAAAAGCTAACATGTATCAAGGCGCAATGTCTGTGACAGATACGTATTTCATGGACGGACGACAATGGGGGTTGAATGGTTCTGCGGGTATTAACGCGCCCTCGGCTTGGAATTTTACAACAGGAAGCAAAAGCGTGCGGGTCGGTGTTATTGATTCTGGGATAGCAACTCATTCAGATTTGAACGGCAATGTAACGGCAGGATATGATTTTTATAATAATAATTCCGTTACGAATGATGTTTTGGGTGGGCACGGAACGCATGTTGCGGGAATTATAGGCGCAACGGCTAATGATGGCGGAATTACGGGAGTAGCGCCGAATATTACAATTGTACCGCTACAAACAGCATACGACACGCGTGGGGCAGGGTCGAATGATGAAACAGCGATAGTAAATGCAATAAAACATGCCACCAGCTTATGGAATACCCCCAATCGAATATCAGTAATAAATTACAGTATTGCGGGATATGGAATTAATGAGGTGGTTTTATCTGAAGTTAAAAAATTTCCGGGATTGTTTGTTTGGGCGGCTGGAAATGATGGCGCAAATGTGGATAATTACAGCGCATCCAGTAAATTTAATTTGAATAATATAATAGGTGTTGGAGCTTTGAATGAAAATGGAGAGCGGCGATCTTCTTCAAATTTTGGAAACATGGTTAATGTTTATGCCCCTGGAACAGATATTTTGAGTACATTTCCGACAGAACTTTGCAACGCGGGTAAATGCAATGGAGGCTATGACGGAATCCATTATACAAACGGATATCACTATATGTCCGGAACTTCCATGGCTGCTCCGCACGTAGCGGGGGTTGCGGCGTTAATGTTATCGGTAGATTCCTCTATGACGGGTGCGGAATTAAAAAATGCAATATTGAATTCTACCGACAATATTGAGATTGAAACGCCGAGTGGAATTCAATCGGTAAAAAAATTAAATGCATATAGAGCAGTGCAAAAGGCTATCGAGCATAATAGCAGTAAGGTGGACGAGCTGTTTGCTAAGGGGAAGGGGACGAGCAGCGATCCGTATTTAATTTATTCCGAACAGGATTTCCGCAATATCGGTTATGCGGTGAAGCTGGTTTATTCCTCGTATACGGGCTATGAATGGCAGATTGCGGATTGTTATCAGTTGATGACGGATATCGTCATTCAGGGCAATTGGATTCCGTTCGCTTATAACTTCCGAGGCGTGTTTGACGGAAACGGGCACAAGATTACATATAATACGAATATCTCTTCGGGAACGTTAGATAAAAATTATTACGGGTTGTTCTCGTCTGCGCGCGGCACCATAAAAAATTTAACGTTGGAAAATTGCAACATTACGCTTGGAGCACAAAAGACAAAGTTGACGAGTAACGGCTACGTTTACGCGGGAATTTTGGCGGGCTCCGTATATGAAGGAACGGTGGAAAACGTAAGCGTTGTCAATTCGAAAATTTTCTGTAATACTTCAAGCGAAGCAGTCGTCGGAGGGCTTGCGGGGACGACGAATTATGCCACCTGCTCAAACTGCGTTGTTACCGGAGGAAATTTTGCCAATTGCCTCGGATTTGTCGGCGGAATGGCAGGCGCGGGCGAGCTGAGCAATTTTAAAGGAGGAAGTTGCCAAGCGACCGTTACGAAATATGCGTACAAAAGCGGTGATGATATCGGCAAGATTTGCGGCAATACCGGTGAAGAAACGGGGAGCGTAAATGCGAACGTAACCTTGAAAAAGAACAAAAACTGTATTGCCGAAGGGACTTTGATCACGTTGGCGGACGGGCGGCAAGTGCCAGTGGAAAGCTTGACGGGGAACGAAAGCCTGCTCGTGTGGAATCTGTATACGGGTACGTTCGATACCGCGCCTATTCTGTTTATCGACAAGGATGCTACGGCAACGTATCGGGTTATTAACCTTGCGTTCTCCGACGGTACGGAATTGAAGGTCATCAGCGAGCACGGGCTATGGGATTACAATCTCAACCGCTACGTATACCTCGACGAGGATGCGGCGCAGTATATCGGGCATTGGTTCAACAAGCAGACGACGGACGGAAATATTACGACCTCGACGCGGGTGCAGCTGACGGGCGTTACGATAAGCATGGAGGAGACGGCGGCGTACAGCCCCGTAACGTACGGACATTTGTGTTACTACGTCAACGGAATGCTTTCCATGCCGGGGGGAATCGACGGATTGTTTAACATCTTCGAAGTAGACGCGGAAACGATGCGATACGACGCGGCGGCAATGGAGCGGGACATTGCGCAGTACGGGCTGTTTACGTACGAGGAGTTTACGCAAATCGTCAACGTGCCGCAGGAGGTGTACGACGCATTCAACGCGCAGTACTTTAAGGTAGCAATCGGCAAGGGAATCGTAACGGAGGAGCGTTTGAAGGAGCTTGCGGACAGATATGCTCGGCAGCTTGGAATGGACTGAACGCAAAATAAACGGTAATCGAAACGGCGGTCGAAAGACCGCCGTTTCTTACTTCTTCTTTTCTTTTTTCTTTTTGGTTTCCGTTCGCGTTACGAACAGCGTTTCGTATTCGTTCGTTGTCGAGCCCGTTAGTACGTTGTATAAGTCTACGCCGCGTACGTCCTTTTCGAAGCAGGTAAGCGCGCTTTTTTTCAGTGCGATCGCATCGCTCTTGCGGGTGATCACGGGGAAGGAACTCTTTGCGAGCTCGGCTAAAATATCCTCAGCGTCCGATTTTTCGATGGCAAGCGTCTTTAAATAGAGGGACGCGCTTAAAAATTCTTTGACCTCCTTCAATTTCAGACCGAGAAGATTTTGCGCTAGAATCCGCTTTAACCGTGAAAGGGTATAGCGCTTCGTCGTCGCTTTTTTCAGCATTTCGGCGTACTCGGGGTTGCTGCGCGTGAGCGCCTTCAAGCGGTTTTCCAATCCCTCCGAGCAGTCAGCGGTTTCCGCGATCTCCTCGTTTTTTGCGGTAACGAGCGCGCTCAGCGCGACTTTGCCGTAGGGGAAAGGGGTGAAATTCAATACGTCGTTCAAAACGCTTTCCGGAAGATTGCGCTTTAACGCGCGTACGGGCATCTTTTCTTCGTGCATGGCGGCGCGAAGCGCGGTAGCCGACGAGAAATCGGGTTTTAATTCGCCGTCCGCGTACCCGCCGCCCACGCGGGGAATGGGGAAGGGGGCGATTTTGCCGCCCGCGTTTAAAAGCGCGCGGCAGTACTCCACGCCCAAAATATTATTGGGGGAGGTGAGCAGCGCTTCGTCGATATCGGCGTTGAATTTTAACACCGCCTGCGTGCGCGCCCTCACGTACGAGGTGCCGTCCTTCATGTTTTCCTTAATGGCGGCTTTCAGCTGTTTGTCCTCCGAGCGCGTCGCGTTCGCCGCGGCAAGAAAGCTCTGCGCGGTACCGCTTTCGCAGCCGAAGGCAAGCGCGGATACGGCGGGGACGGAGGAAATCAGGCGCACCGCACCCTCTGCGAAAATTTCCGCAGGCGCTACCGCAAACGCCGCGGGCAGCTCGATGACGGCATCCGCTCCGTTTTCCACGGCGTGGCGGGCGCGCGTATATTTGTCGAATACGGCGGCTTCGCCGCGTTGGGTAAAGTTTCCGCTCATGACGCAGAGAATTTTGTCGCAGCCGCTCTTCTCCCTGATTTCGTCGAGCTGATATTTGTGTCCGTTGTGAAAGGGGTTATATTCGCAAATTACAGCACAAAATTTCATTTTTTCACCGCCTGTTCTTTACATTTTATTTTAAAAGGTGTATAATACGGAATGACGGAACGGATTCCGTACCGTTATTATACACGAAACGTTGCAATAAATCAAGGAGAAATTTACATGGCAGGATTTTTTGACAGAGTGAAGGGCGCGGTGAAAAAGGTGGTGCGCGAGGATTTCGTAACCGAATTGAAAAGAAACGCGGCGTCCAAGAATTGTAAAATCGTTCTCTGCGAGGGCGAGGACAGGCGCGTGGTCGAGGCTGCGGCGGAGTGCGTGGAGGAAGAAATCGCACGCATCGTATTGCTCGGCGACGCGGCGCAGATCCGCATCAATAACCCCGAGGTCGATTTGTCGGGCGTAGAGATCGTCAACCCCGCGACCTCGCCTAAATTGCAGGAATACGCGAACCTCTTGTACGAGCTGAGAAAGGCAAAGGGCATGACGCAGGAGCAGGCGTTGGAGCAGGCGAAGGAATCTACGTTCTTCGGCGCGCTCATGTTAAAGGCGGGCGATGCGGACGGACTCGTTTCGGGTGCGTGCCATTCTACGGCGAATACGCTGCGTCCCGGCTTGCAGGTCATCAAGACCGCCGCAGGCGCTTCGCAGGTTTCCAGCTTTACGTTGCTCGTTCCGCCGCTTGCGGGGAATAAATATATCAACGACGAAGTTATTTTCTTTGCCGATTGCGGGCTGAACCCTACCTATACGGCGGAAGGGCTTGCCGATATGGCGATCGATACCGCCAAGAGCGCGAAGGCGATTGCGGGGATCGAGCCGAAGGTGGCGATGCTTTCCTTCTCCACCATGGGCAGCGCAAAACACGATAACGTAACTCTCGTGCAGGAAGCGGTGAAAATTGCCAAGGGGAAGGCGCCGGAGCTCGAAATCGACGGCGAATTGCAATTCGACGCGGCGCTCGTGCCCGAGGTCGCAAGAATCAAAGCGCCCGATTCGCGCGTTGCGGGGCACGCCAACGTGTTCATTTTTCCCGACTTGCAGGCGGGCAACATCGGCTACAAGATCGCCGAACGTTTGGGCGGATTTCAGGCGATCGGTCCCATTTGTCAGGGCTTCGCAAAGCCCCTCAACGATTTGTCGCGCGGCTGCAAGTCGGCGGACATCGTCTGCGCGGTGGCGATCACCGCAGTGCAAGCTTCGTTGAAATAAGGAGGAGTTATGAAAATTCTCGTGATCAATGCGGGGAGTTCCTCGCTGAAATACCAACTCATCGACATGGCTGCGGAAGAGGCGATTGCAAAGGGCACCTGCGAGCGCATTGGCATTTCGGGCGGCAAGCTCACGCACAAGGCGAACGGCAAGACCTTCGTTATCGACAAGGAGCTGCCTAACCATACGGAGGCAATCTCCCTCGTGTTAAAGGAACTGACCGACGCGGAAGCGGGCGTCGTGAAATCTATGGACGAAATCGACGCCGTGGGACACCGCGTCGTCGCTTCGGGAGAGGCGTTCACCGAAACGACGCTCGTAACCGACGAGGTCATGAAAACCATGGATGAAATCAAAGAGCTTGCGCCCCTGCACAATCCTGCGGCGATCCTCGGCGTAAACGCCTGCCGCGCGGTGATGCCGGACAAAAAAATGGCGCTCGTGTTCGATACCTCCTTCCATCAGACGATGCCGGACTATGCGAAGCTGTACGCGATCGACTACAACGACTATAAAAAGTATCAGGTGCGCCGCTACGGCGCGCACGGCACCTCGCACAAATTCGTCGCGGGAGAGGCCGCGAAGTATCTGCGCAAGAATCCCGTCGAACTGAAAATCGTAACCTGCCACCTCGGCAACGGTTCGTCCATTTCGGCGGTAAAGGGCGGGCAGTGCGTCGATACGAGCATGGGTTTCACGCCGCTTGCGGGCGTGCCCATGGGTACGCGCAGCGGCGATATCGACTACGCCGCCGTGGAATTTTTGTGCCGAAAGAAGGGCTTGAGTTTCGCGGAGGGGCTGACCTATCTGAACAAGCAGTGCGGAATGCTCGGCGTTTCGGGCGTTTCGAGCGACTTCCGCGATCTGACGCAGGCGAAGGACGGAGGCAACGAGCGCGCGCGTCTGGCGCTCGACATGTTCTCGTATTCCTGCAAAAAGTACGTGGGCGCGTATATGGCGGCAATGGGCGGCTTGGACTGCATCGTGTTTACGGCGGGCGTGGGCGAAAATACGCCGCACGTGCGCAAGGCTATCGTCGGCGGGATGGAGGCGTTCGGCGTGGAGCTGGACGATACCCGCAACGAGCAGTCGAACGACGGCAGTATCCGCGAGATTTCGACGGACGCGTCCCGCGTGAAAGTTCTGGTGATCCCCACCAACGAAGAGCTCGTGATAGCGCGCGAAACGGCGGCGCTTCTCTGATTTTTTAAAATCTTGCGATTTTGCAATCAAAAAAGATTGACAAAGCGTAAGAAATCCTTTATACTTTTGAAGTCAATGATTTCAGAAATCGACGTACGCCGTGCACTGGCGCTGAAACAGTACCAAGGTTCTCTCTCGTTTGAGTGCGAGGCGGACGGTACGCTGCTGGATATTCCGCTCGTATCGTTCTCATCTCCCGTGCGGGTGGAGCTCGGATACGAGATTTTAAACGAAGACGGAAAGACGGAGGTTTGCGGAAGCGTAACCTTTTCGTTGAAAGGGCAGTGCTCGCGCTGTCTGGAGGAAGCGGAGCGCACTTACGTCGGCGAGCTGTACGCCGTGTTCGAAGAGGGCGTCGGCGACGGCGAGACCTACGGATACCGCAACGTCATTAAGCTGGACGAAGCGGTGCGGGATGCGGTTGTGTTCGCGTTGCCGAGTACGTTTTTGTGTTCGGACGCGTGTCAGATTCCCGATTACGATTAACGGGAAAAATACGGAAAAGAGAGGTGGATTCAAATGGCAGTACCTAAGAGCAAACAATCGAAGAGAAGAACGGCAAATCGTTTTGCAAACTATAAGGCGACGGCGTCGCAGTTGGTGGAGTGCAAGCATTGCCATGCGCTTACGGTTGCGCACAGGGTTTGCAAGAATTGCGGATTCTACGACGGCAAAGAGGTCGTTGCGCAGAAAGAAGAGAAAAACTAAACCGTTTTAAACGAATCTGCGCGCTTTCCGTTGCGGAAGGCGTGCTTTTTCTGTGTTTTTTAAAGCGTTTTCGTTTGATTCTGTCCTGCGTTTATGGTATAATCCTTTTATATAGCTTATAGAGAGGTCGGTATGTTACAGGTTACGGGCGTCAGTTTACAGTACGGCAGCAAAAAACTGTTCGAGGACGTCAATTTAAAATTCACCAAGGGCAATTGCTACGGGATCATCGGCGCGAATGGCGCGGGCAAGTCTACGTTTTTAAAGGTGCTTTCGGGGGAAATCGAGCCGAACAAGGGCGGCGTTTCTCTGGACAAGAACGAGCGTATGTCCGTTCTGGCGCAGAACCAGAACAAGTACGACAACGAAACGGTGCTGCGCACCGTCATGCTCGGGCACAAACGGCTCGTCGAAATCATGGATGAAAAGGATGCGCTGTACGCGCATACCGATTTTACCGAGGAGGACGGCGTGCGCGCTTCCGAACTCGAAAGCGAATTTGCCGAGCTCGGCGGTTGGGAGGCGGAGAGCGAGGCGCAGACGCTGTTGAACGAGCTCGACATCGGCAACGAGTACCACTATATGCTGATGGGCGATCTCGACGCCAAGCAGAAGGTGCGCGTGCTTCTGGCGCAGGCGCTGTTCGGCAATCCCGACGTGCTTTTATTGGACGAGCCGACGAACAATCTCGATTTAAAGACGGTGCGCTGGCTGGAAAACTATCTATTGGACTTCGAGAATACCATCATTATCGTATCGCACAACCGCCACTTCTTAAATAAGGTATGCACGCATATCTGCGACGTGGATTTCGGAAAAATCAACCTTTTCCTCGGCAACTACGATTTCTGGTATCAGACCTCGCAATTGCTTGCCCGTCAGCAGAAGGACGCGAACAAGAAAGCGGAGCAGCGCGCACAGGAATTGAAAGACTTTATCGCCCGCTTTGCGGCAAATGCAAGCAAGTCCCGTCAGGCGACTTCGCGCAAGAAGGAGCTGGAAAAGCTTACCATTTCCGACTTCAAGCCCTCCCTGCGGAAGTATCCGTTTATCGACTTCAAGTACGAACGGGAAATCGGCAACGATATTCTCATCGTCGAGGGGCTTTCGAAAGAGGGGTATTTTAAAAATGTTTCCTTTACCGTACAGAAGGGGGATAAAATCGGCGTACTGTCCGACAATTCCACGGCGGTTACCATGCTGTACGATATTCTCATGGGCAAAGCCGAACCGGACGCGGGCTCGGTGAAGTGGGGCAAGACGATTTTGTCCTCCTATTTCCCGCAGAACAATTCCGAGTATTTCGACGGTTGCTCGCTGTCGCTCGTGCAGTGGCTTTCGCAGTTTTCCAAAGACCATTACGAAGAGTATCTCCGCGGGTGGCTTGGCAGAATGTTGTTTTCGGGAGAGGAGGCGTTAAAGGAAGCCAAGGTGCTTTCCGGGGGCGAAAAAGTGCGTTGTATGCTCTCCAAAATGATGCTCGAAGGGGGGAATTTCCTCATCTTCGACGAACCGACGGCGCACCTCGATCTGGAATCCATCACCTCGCTCAACAACGGGCTGACCTCGTTTAAGGGCTGTATGCTCTTGACCTCGCACGATCAGGAGCTGATGAACACCGTTTGCAACCGCATCATCGTGATAAACGGCGCCAAGACGTTCGATAAAAACGTTACCTTCGACGAATACGTGGATATGCAGTAAAGAAATTCAGTCCGGAGAAGTACATGGGATACATTTTGGATTTGCGCAAAAAGGTGGGCAAAGCTCCCATTATCATGTCGAGCGCGTGCGTGCTGATCGTAAACGGGAGCGGACAGCTCCTTTTGCAGAGGCGCACGGACAACGGCACGTGGGGATACCCCGGCGGTTCCATGGAGCTTGGCGAAAGCTTCGAGGACTGCGCCCGTCGTGAGGCTTACGAGGAAACCGGCTTAAACTGTTTGAAGCTGGAATATTTCACCCATTCCTCGGGGAAAGAGATGCACTACTTTTATCCCAACGGCGACGAAGTGTACGTGGCGGAAATCGTGTTCCTGTGCACCGAATACGAAGGGGAGTTAAGGGCGGAGGAATCCGAGGTTTACGAACAGCGTTTCTTCGATTTGGACGATTTGCCCGACAATGTCACCCCGCTGAACGTGGAAGTCATTCAAATGTTAAAAAGACGGGCACAGACGCCCATGCCTTTATGACCGTAATATGAATCGTCCGCCGGTTGTTTATGTCAAAACGGCAGACGGTTTTTTATTTGGAAAAAATTTTAAAAAATTTTTCGAAAAATGTCCTCAAAACGCTTTACAACTTTATCGTGATAAAGTATAATATCATCATACTTTAACGAATTAAAGCATTAAAGCAAATAATTTTTAACGAGGTTATAAAAATGAAAAAAGGTACGAAGGCAATTTTGGCGGGAGCGATGGCTTTGACGATGGGCGCATCTCTTGCGGCGGCGGTCGGCTGCGGATACGAGCCGATCACGGTGGGCGAGGCGCGGAAAATCGTGGTGGGAATCACGGAATACAAACCCATGGATTACAAGGACGAAAACGGCAATTGGGTGGGCTTCGATTACGAACTTTCGAAAAGCGTTCTGGAATCCCTCGGCTTTACGGTGGAGTATCGGGTCATTGACTGGGACACGAAAACCGTTACGCTGAACGCGCAGGAAATCGACGTCATCTGGAACGGCATGACGATCACCGAGGACTTGCAGAAAAACTTGCTGCTTTCCGACCCGTATCTTATCAACCGTCAGTACGGTGTGGTAAAGGCGGCGGACAGGGAGAAGTACACGGACGCCGAATCGTTGAAAGACGCCGCCGTTGCGGTGGAAACGGGTTCGGCGGCGCAGGGGCTGATGATGAATGAGGACGAGAGCACCAATTGCAAGACGCTGAACCGCGCTTCCAATCAGAACAGTGCGGTGATGGAGGTCGCGGCGGGCACGAGCGACGTTGCCATCGTAGACTATCTGCTTGCGATCAGCTTGACGACGGGCGAAAATTCCGCGTATAAGGACACGCTGGTCGCCGTAGACCTCGGGTTTGCGGCGGAGGAATTCGCCGTCGGGTTCCGCAAAAAGGACGTCGGTTTCTGCACGGCGGTCAACGATAAAATCAAGGCGCTTTACGCCGACGGCACGGTTGCCGCGCTTGCGGCGAAGTACGGGATCGCGGGTCAGCTCGTTCAGGCGTAAGTCATGTTCTGGTCCGTTACTTTAAACCTGTTAAAGGGGTTCGGCAATACGGCTCTCATTTTTTTGGTAACGCTCGTATTGGCGCTGCCGCTCGGGCTTGTTATTGCGTTCGGCTCGACGTCGAAATATAAGGTGTTGTCCTATCCGATCAAGGTTATCGTGTGGATCGTGCGCGGAACCCCCCTCATGTTGCAGGTCATCGTTATCTTTTACGCGCCGGGATTGCTGTTCGGGGTAAAGGGTCTTTCCCGATTTATTGCGGTCGTCGTGGCGTTCGTTATCAACTATGCCTGTTATTTTTCGGAAATTTACCGCAGCGGGATCCAATCCGTTCCGCGCGGTCAGTACGAGGCGGGACAGGTGCTCGGCATGAAAAAGCGGAGCATCTTTTTCCGCGTTATTCTGTTGCAGGTGATCAAACAGATTACCCCGCCAATGGGCAACGAGATCATCACGCTGGTGAAAGATACGTCGCTTGCCCGCATTATCATGGTACAGGAAATTCTCTTCGTCGCGTTTTCCGACTACGTCGCCAAGGGCATTATCTGGCCGCTCTTTTACACGGGTGCGTTTTATCTGATTTTCGTGGGACTGTTGACCGTGTTGTTCCATTTCCTCGAAAAGAAAATGAGCTTTTATAAGGTTTAAGTTTACGGTAAAAAATTACGGGGTATTTATAAGGTGTAAGTATGGCGTTTCTCGAGGTTCGCGATTTATATAAAAAGTTCGGCAAAACGGAAGTGTTAAAGGGAATTTCTTTCGACCTCGAAGAGGGGGAGGCGATGTCGGTCATCGGCTCGTCCGGCAACGGAAAGACGACGCTTTTGCGCTGTCTGAATTACTTGGAGCGGGCGGACGGAGGCACCGTTGCGCTGCGCGGCGAGCAGATTTTCAACGGCGCGGAAAAGCGTAAGCTGAAAGAAAAGGAGTTGCGCGAGCGCCGTTTGCATTTCGGGCTCGTATTTCAGGGGTTCAACCTGTTTCCGCAGTATACGGCGTTTCAGAACGTGAAGCTGCCCCTCTCCCTCATGGAAAAGGAGCGCGTAAAACAGGGAAAAGGGAGCTTACTTGAAAAGTCGGTGGACGAGACGGCGGCGGAGCTGCTCGAAAAATTCGGTTTGAAGGACAAGGCGAAAAATTACCCGTGCGAGCTTTCGGGCGGGCAATGCCAGCGTGTGGCGATTGCGCGCGCCATGGCGTTGAAGCCGGATATTCTGTGCTTCGACGAGCCGACATCCGCGCTCGATCCCGAACTTACGGGCGAGGTGTTGAAGGTCATCCGCGATTTGAAGCGGGACAGCGGGATCACCATGATTATCGTAACGCACGAAATGGAGTTTGCCAGGGGGATCAGCGACAAGGTGCTGTTTATGGCGGAGGGAAGGGCGCTCGAATACGGCACGCCGGAAAAAATCTTCGCTCACCCCGAAACGGATACGGCAAGGCAGTTTTTACAGAACTATTTTGACGGGAAAAATGTTCAGGAAAAGGAGGAGAACGATGAGTGAAAGCGATCATAAGGCGTTTTACGCCGCGGTGTTAAGCCTAAAGAGCGAGGAGGAGTGCAGACTCTTCTTCGAGGATCTGTGCACCTACAAGGAGCTCGACCAGATGTCGCAGCGCATCGAGGCGGCGAAGCGTCTGATTGCGGGAGAAACGTACGAAGAGGTGATCAAAAAAACGGGAATCAGTTCGGCGACGCTATCGCGCGTGTCGCGGTGCGTCAAGTACGGCAACGGCTATAAGAGCGTTTTGAAATAAAATTCACAAAAAAACCCGCCCTTAGAAGGGGGCGGGTTTTCGTCTTGTCGTTAAAGCTTGCCGTTAAACCGTATCTTTTACCGTTTTACGAAAAGAAAGCGGGGCGCGTTTGGCGGCTTCTTCGCCGCGGCGGTCTTTGCCCATAAAGAAGATGGCAAGCGTTCCCGGTCCTGCGTGCGCACCCGTGCAGATGTCGTAGTATTCGACGATCACGTCGTGTACGCCTTGACTTTTCAGCGTTTCGGCAAGGGCAAGCGCTTCTTCTTCGCAGTCGGCGTGCGCAACGGCAACCGTCTGCGTTTCCGGTTGTTCCACGTTGTCGTGAAACGCCTTTATGAGGGCGGAAATCGCCTTTTTTCTGCCGTGCTCTCTGCCTGCAAAGGTAAGCTTGGGCGTGGCGCTGCCGTCCGCCTTGATAATAGGTTTAATGCTGAGCAGGGTGCCCGCTACGGCAAGCGCGGCGGAAATTCTGCCTCCGCGCCGCAGATATTTCAGGTCGCCTACCGTAAGGTAGCTGTTCATTTTATATGCGTTGTTAAGAAGCCAATCGGCGGTGCTCTCCGCACTTTCGCCCATATCCCTCAAATCGGCTAACTTGATGGCGAGCAATCCTTCGCCGAGCGAAGCGTTCGCGCTGTCTAACGCGGCGATCGTGCGGTTCGGAAAGCGTTCGGAAAGCGTTTTCTGCGCCGCCTGCGCCTGACGGAAGGTGCCGCTGATCCCCGAGGCGATCGTTAAAATCAGTACGTCCCGTCCTGCTTCCAGCGAGGGGGTAACGGCTTCGATAAAGCGTTCTTCGCCGATGAGCGAGGTCTTGGCTTCTGTGCCCGCGCGCATCGCTCTGTAAAATTTCTTCGCGCTCTCCGTAAAGGCAACGCCTTCTTCGAGGCAGGGGTATTCCTTGCCGTCGATAATGTAGTTGTAGGCAATCACGCGGATATCGCGCGAAATGCGGATTTCGTCCGGCAAGTTTGCCGCAGAATCAACGTAAATGTCAAAAGTTCCCATGTTTTTTCCTCCGACGGTGTTTTACCGTTTGCGTCCGATCGTCGGACTACGCTATTAGTTTACCGCTTTTTCCCGATTTTTACAACCGAAAAATCCGATTTTGCCGTCTATACATTCTTCTGCGGACTCCATTCTCCGAAATTATAATTCTATCGTTTAAAATCTTAACTCTACCGTGGGTAGAATAAGTAATTTTTGACAAAAGCCCCCGAAAATGCTTTACGGATCCGCAGAAAAGTACTAAAATATTATTAAAATATTTTAAGCAAATAAAACACGGGAGTAAAATCAATGGGCAGAAAAAATTTATTGACGCAGATGATTTACCGAATCGTATTATGCTGTGTATCGGCGGTTGCGGTGCTTTTAAGCTTTCGCATTTTCTACGTCGGCAAGGGCGCGGAGAGTTTGAGTTGGGAGTTTTTAAAGTACTATACCAATCTGAGCAATTATTTTGTGTTTGCGGTGTCTGTTATCGTGCTTGCGGACAACGTAAAGCGCGTATATGCAGGCGAAAGAGAGGGGTATAACCGTAAAATCAGAAACTTCAAGTTTATTACGACGGTGATGATACTCGTAACCTTTCTGGTATACAGCATTCTTTTGGGCGAGCCGTTCACGGCGGATTTCTGGCGGAACTTCGGAAATTTAAGCTATCACGTGTTCGCGCCCGTCCTTTTCGTGCTCGATTACTTTCTGTTCGAAGAAAAGAAGTCCGTTTCCGTATTTGCGCCTCTTCTCAGTCTGATACTTCCGCTCGTGTACGTCTGTTACGTGTTTATCCTGGGCGCGGCGATCCCGAACTTCGAGTATCCCTATTTCTTCCTCGACGTGAACGAATTGGGGTACGACGGCGTAATGGTGTGGGTGGCGATTCTCGTTGCCGCGTTTTCCGCGCTCGGATACCTGCTGTGGCTTTATAACCGCATCGTGAAGGAGGACGGGAAAATCAGGTTTGATTTTAAAAACCTGTTATGGTTGCGCGCGCCCGCGCAAACGGCGAAAGAGAAAACCGACGCGGAAAAATTGCAATAAAACGCTTGCGTTTTTCGTAGCTTTCGGTTATAATATAGGCAATTGAATACGGCGATGCCGTTTGAAGAGAACGGCGGACGGAGGACGCGTCCTTTGCGTGGCGGATTTACAGAGAACCCTCGTACGGTGAGAGAGGGGGATTACGGCGCAACAGGGTATCACCTTTCAGCCTGCGGGGGGAAATCAGAGTAACTCCGCACGGGTCGGCAGCCCGTTATCCTTGCGGCAAATGATTGTTTGTTTTGGTGGTTAGTATGCCTTCGCGTATTCCGAAACGCGGAGGCTTATTTTTATAGTAGAAGCTTTTCTAAACAGGAGGGTTTGATATGTATAAGAAGGTAGACACGTCTCTGAATTTTGTGGAGCGCGAAAAGGAGATTATCGCGTTCTGGAAGGAGAACGGGATTTTCGAGGAGAGCGTAAAGGAGAACGAAGGAAAAGAGGAGTTTTCTTTTTACGACGGACCGCCTACGGCAAATGGCAAGCCGCACATCGGGCATATTTTAACGCGCGTCATGAAGGATATCATTCCCCGTTATCAGACGATGAAGGGCAAGCACGTGCTGCGCAAGGCAGGCTGGGATACGCACGGGCTGCCCGTGGAGCTCGAGGTGGAAAAGACGCTCGGTATGGACGGTAAGCAGGATATCGAAAAATACGGGATCGAGCCTTTTATCAAACAGTGTAAGCAGTCGGTTTGGAAGTACCAGAGCGAATGGGAGAAAATGTCGGATCGCGTGGGCTATTGGGTGGATATGGACGACCCGTACGTTACCTATCACGACGACTATATCGAGTCGGAATGGTGGGCGCTCAAAGAAATCCACAAAAAGGGTTTGCTCTACAAAGGGCATAAAATCGTACCTTACTGCCCGCGGTGCGGCACGGCGCTGAGTTCGCATGAAGTCGCGCAGGGCTATAAGAGTGTAAAGGAGACCTCCGCCGTCGCGCGCTTCAAGGTTGCGGGCAGAGAGAATACGTATATTCTCGCCTGGACGACTACCCCGTGGACGCTGCCTTCCAACGTGGCGCTGTGTATGAATCCCGACGAAGCATACGTAGAAATCGAGGCGGACGGCGCGCGCTATATCATGGCGGAAGCGCTCGTGGAAAAGTTCTTCGGGGAATACAGGGTTGTTGCGAAAAAGAAGGGCAAGGAGTACGAGGGGGTAAAGTACGAACCGCTGTTCGGCTATGCCGCGGACGAGCTCGAAAAGTGCAAGACGGAGTGGAAGCGCGTGTACGAGGTGGTATGCGATACCTACGTTACGCTGACGGACGGCACGGGCGTGGTGCATATTGCGCCCGCATTCGGGCAGGACGACTATAACGTTGGCAAGCATTACGGTCTGCCCGTCATCTCCATGGTAAACGAGCGCGGGTGCTTCGACGGGCGTTGTCCCGAGCTCGACGGCTTGTTTATCAAAAAGGCGGACAAAGTCGTATTGGATATATTAAAGGCGCAGGGCAAGCTGTTCAAAGCGCTGCCCTTCGAGCACGATTATCCGCACTGCTGGCGTTGCGATACGCCGCTGATGTACTATGCGCGTTCGAGCTGGTTTATCAAGACGACGGCGATTAAGGATAAACTCATTGCCTCCAACCGTTCGGTGAATTGGATCCCCGAGACGATCAAGGAAGGGCGTATGGGCAACTTCCTCGAAAACGTCATCGACTGGGGGCTTTCGCGCGACCGCTATTGGGGAACGCCGCTCCCCGTGTGGGTCTGCCCCGACTGCGGCGAAATCGAAGTCATCGGTTCGAAAAAGGAACTCAAAGAGAAGTGCGGCGCGCCCGAAAATATCGAATTGCACCGCCCGTATCTCGATAACTTGACTTGCAATTGCCCCAAGTGCGGCGGCAAAATGAAACGCACGCCCGAGGTCATCGACTGTTGGTTCGATTCGGGCTCCATGCCCTTCGCGCAATATCATTACCCGTTCGAAAACAAGGATTTGTTTGAAGAAACCTTCCCTGCGGATTTTATTTCGGAGGCGGTGGATCAGACGCGCGGTTGGTTCTATACGCTGCTTACCGTGTCCACGCTGCTCTTCGATCGCGCACCCTTTAAAAACTGTATCGTTCTGGGGCACGTCAACGACAGGAACGGCGTGAAGATGAGCAAGCACAAGGGCAACGTCGTCGATCCGTGGAGCGTGCTCGACAAGCAGGGCGCCGACGCGGTGCGCTGGTACTTCTATACGAACAGCTATCCTTGGATCCCGTCCCGTTTCGACGGCGAAGCGGTTTCCGAATCGCAACGCAAATTTCAGGGCACGCTGTGGAATACTTACGCTTTCTTTACGCTGTACGCAGATATCGACGGCTTCGATCCTTCGAAATACGATCTGGAAAAGTGCACGCTGTCGATGATGGACAGGTGGGTGATTTCCGCTCTCAACTCCCTCGTGAAGAAGGTGGACGGGCAGATCGCGAAGTACGACATCACCAACGCTGCGAGGGCGATTCAGGAGTTTACCGACGAGCTTTCCAATTGGTACGTTCGCCGCGGTCGCGACCGCTATTGGGGCGGGGGGATGACGGAGGATAAGGCGGCGGCGTACGCCGCGCTGTACTACGTGTTGGTAACGCTTGCCAAGCTCGTTGCGCCTTTCATGCCGTTCACGGCGGAAATGATGTACCGAAATCTCGTGCCTGCCTTTTTCCCCGACGCGCCGAAATCCGTACATCTGTGCAGTTATCCCGTGGCGGACGAAAGCAAAATCGACTCCGACCTCGAAGAGGGCATGGGCGATGTGCTGGCGGTAGTGTTCCTCGGGCGCGCGGCGCGCGGCGCAGGCAACGTAAAAAACAGACAGCCGCTGGCGCAGTTGGTGGTTGCATCCGACCGAAAGCTTGCTATTCACGATGAGTTGAAGAGCGTCGTGCTCGACGAGCTGAACGCCAAGGAGTACCGCGAGATTTCGAATGCGGAGGAGCTCGTGCGCTATTCGTTGAAGCCGCAGCTGAGAACGCTCGGACCCAAATACGGAAAGCAGCTGAAAGCGATTTCGGCGTTCCTTGCAACTTGCAATGCGGGCGAGGTTGTAAAAGCTGTGCGCGAGACGGGCGTCTATACGGTGGACTTGGGCGGCGAAGTGGTGCTGACGGAAGAGGATTTGCAGATTTTCACCGAGGCGGCGGAAGGATACGTTTCGGCGGCGGACAGGGGAATTACCGTTGCGCTGGATACCCGTCTGACGGAGGAATTGCTTGCCGAGGGAACGGAGCGTGAGCTTGTTTCCAAGATACAGTCCCTGCGGAAAGAGGCGGGCTTCGAGGTTACCGACCGCATCGTCGTTGCGTACGAAGCGGCGGAGGGCAGGGCAAAGACCGCCCTTGCAAAGGGTGCGTTTGCTTCCGACGTTCTTGCCGTAAAGATTTTCGAAGGCGCGCAGGACGGCTATACCAAAGAGGTGGACGTCAACGGGGAAAAGGTCAAGCTGACGGTTAAAAAGAATTGAGTTATATCGTAATAAGGGCGGGGAGCGTTCTCCGCTCTTTTTATTTTTCGATTTTTTGATACGAGGCGTACAAAGCGAAATTAGTCCATGGGGATGAGGCGGGCAAAATGGGAGATAAGAATGAATTCGAGCAGGCTAAAAATAAGGCTGAAAAAGAAGAGGCGATCAAAAAATTCATCCAAAAATATTAAACAAACGTTTGCCATTTATGCTTAAACGTGTTATACTCATGGTATGGAATTACCGATGACGCTGACGGACGAGCAAAAAGAGGCGGAAGAGCTGATCGAGGAGTGGTATCACAACCTCGGCACGCAGATTTTCGTGCTTTGCGGCTACGCGGGAACGGGGAAAACTTTCCTGATAGATCACACCGTGCGAAAGCTCGGGCTGGTGCCGGGCAAGAGCGCGGTTTTCGTTGCGCCTACGGGGAAGGCAGCTTCGGTGCTGCTGCGCGGCGGCACGCCCGCGAGCACGGTGCATTCCTTAATATACGTGCGCGAGGAGGACGTCGAAGTCGACGAGAACGGCGAAGTGATTTCCGAACGATTTCTTCGCTTTTCCAAAAAGGAAAAAATCGACGACGAAATCAAGCTGATCGTCGTGGACGAAACTTCGATGGTTTCGGACGAGGTGCTGCGCGACTTGCTGTCGTTCGGGGTAAAGTGTCTTTTTTCGGGCGATCCGGCGCAGCTGCCGCCCGTGGGCGGAACGAACACGCTGCTGAGTATGCCCTGCGCAACGTTGACGCAGATCGTGCGGCAGGAGGCGGGCAACCCCATCGTGCGCCTGGCGCAAAAGGCGCGTGCGGGCGAGGCGATCGGGTACGGCGATTACGGCGACGGCGTTTCCGTTCTGCCGCGCTGCTCGTTGGGCGCCGCCGTGCGCAGGAAGCTCTTTCTCGAAGCCGACCAGATCATTGCGGGCACCAACCGCACGCGGGCGATTCTGAATCGGGAAATCCGTTCCTATCTCGGTATTCCCGCGGAGGCGCGGCTTCCCTTGGACGGTGAAAAGCTCATTTGCACCCTCAACGATTGGAGCAAGACGTTGGACGAGAAGGGCGAGTTTCATCTCGTCAACGGCATAATCGGAACGTGTTACCGCGTGCGCGAGGGCGAGGACGGGCTGGGACAACTCGATTTCAAGGCGGATTTTACCGATAAAATAACCGAGGACTTGCCCTTCGACGCGGGCATTTTTCTCGACGGGCAGTATCGCCACGGTTACGGCAACAAGGCGTGTCAGTTGCAGGACGGCACACTTGTGCGTGAGAACAACTTTGCGGCGCTTCGCAGGCAGAAGGTCAGGCGCGAGGACACCGTCTGCCGCTTCGAGTTCGCCTACGCCGTTACCTGCCACAAGGCGCAGGGCTCGGAATACGATTTCGTCATCGTGATAGACGAAAGCCGATATTTCGAGGATTCCGCCCGCTGGCTGTACACTGCGATCACGCGGGCGAAAAAGCGATTGCTGATCTTGCGGTAACGATATTTTTCGCTCTATTTCGGGGCGGAAAACAGGTAATAAAATCATTTTCGACAAATTTTGATAAAAAAATATAAAATAATTAAAAATAAAATAGAATTATGTAAATAAAATCGCTTGATTTTATTTTATCCGTGTTTTATAATGCTCATACAAAAGTTGACCGTGCCCCAAGCGGCGGGTTTTCGGTGCGGGTAAATCTTATTTGTTAGGAGCATTGAAATGAAAAAGTTGTTGATTCTCGATACAAATGCAGAATTTTCGGCAGAGCTGGCACAATTGTTGCGCACGGATTTCGACATCTGCGGCGTTACGGACGACGGGGAAGAGGGGCTGAAAATCGCAGAGCGCGAAACGCCCGCGGCAATGGCGGTAAGCTTGCTGCTTAAAAATATCGATGGGCTTACCCTGATGGAAGAGATGAAAAAGCGGAAGATCAAAACGGAAACGGTAGCGTTCGGCAACGTTTCGGACGACGAGATGATCAACCGCATCATGTCTGCGGGCGCAAAGTACTATTTCGTGAAACCCGTGGGTGCGAACGTCGTCGCGGAGCGGCTGAAAGAGCTCGTTGCTCAGGGCGGCGGCGAGGGAAAATTGGTCGAGCGCAGGCGCATGAATTCGGTGGAGGAGAGAATCAGCAATATCTTTATCTCGATCGGGATCCCGCCGCATATCAAGGGATACCGCTATCTGAGGGAAGGCATAAAAATGGCGGTGGATGATCCGCACGTTATCAACAACGTAACGAAGGTGCTGTATCCGAAAATCGGGGAGCGCTACGAAACGAGCGCCAGCAAGGTGGAGCGCGCGATACGGCACGCCATCGAGGTGGCTTGGAACCGCGGGCGCATCGACGCGATCAATTCTATTTTCGGCGCGCGGGTGTACCTCGGTACGGAAAAACCGACGAACAGCGAGTTTATCGCCCTCGTTGCGGACAAGCTGTTGCTTGACGATATGACGTAAAGTTCACGCATCTCTTTTGGGGATAAATGCGTGAGGAGCTACGGCTGAGCCGCCCCTGTTTGGGGCGGCTCAGCCGTATGCGTTGGCGGACAAGATTTCTTACTGCGTTCGGAATGACAAAAGGATATGGGCGGAATGACGGCGCTCACTGTCATTCGGAGCGCGGTAACTTTACAGAATATTTTCGATGGCGGGGCTGTAGGTGTTGGGAAGACACTCTGTGAGGTGCAGTAAGATTTCCAGTTTGGCAAGCGCCAGATCGTACTCCTTTCTGCCGACAAGCCTTACCGTTTCCGCCATATATTCGTCGATGCGCGAAATGTCGTTGTGCGGGATCCAGACGTGTAGCTTTTCCTTGCGCGTCTCCCACGACGTCTGCACGGATTTCGCGTCGGCGGCGGACGCCGTTTCGTTTTCCGTTTTTTCGTACAGTGTTTCCAGCTCCTCTTCGAAGCTTTCGAACTGTTTGTCTACGAATCTCCATTCGAAGATCGCCGCGCCGATCAAAAGCGCGATGGATATGAGAATTGCGGTCAGCGATTTTACCACGTTTTCCCTCCCGGATACTCCGTGCGGAACGTAACGTATTTTTGTTTTTTCGATTGCAGATAAATCTTTCCCGTTCCGTCCGCCGTTAAAACGAGCACGTCCTTCACCCGTTTAACGCCCTGTTCCTTTAAGATGCCGTCGAAAAAGGATTGTTCGAGACCTGTGATTTCCAGATTCTTCTTGTCGTATTTTCCGTTGTCGATGACGACGAGGGGCAGAGAAGTCTGCAACTCCTCGTAATCCTGCCGCGGCAGGGCGGAAAAGGTGCCGTTTGCCTCGTACAGGGCGTAGTCTACTGCGTCCAGCGAAAAGTAGCCCGCCGTGCGGAGCGACTCGATCAAATCGGAAACGTCGAGGTTGTTGCGCTTTAACTGATAGTCGTCGATGCCGTTTTTGTTGACTACGACGCTCGGCTTGCCGCTGATAAACGATTTCAGGGGCTTGATTTTCAAATCGAGCAGGGTCATGATTTCGTGCAGCACGAAAATCGTGAGCACGGAAATAATGCCGTACAAAAGGGGAATGGAGACGTCCGCCATGGGGATACACGCAAGCTCTGCGATGAGCAGGGTGATAACGAGCTCGAACGGCTGCATTTCGCCGATTTGCCGTTTGCCCATGAGGCGCATGATTACAAGCAGCACGATAAATATGACCGCCGTGCGGATAGTTACGAGTACCATAACGAAAGTATCGTTAATTTCACAAATTTCTATGTAAAAGCGGCTTGATTTTCTTGCTTTTTTTTCGCCGTTCGCGTATAATGAGTTACGAAGAGTAGCCAAGGCGCGTTAAGTGTTGCGAAACGGGACGTTGTTCGCAAACGAAAGGAGCATTCCTGCGGTGCCGCGGCGCGTCCGCTCGCGCGTAAATTTTTCATACGCACTAATTTGGCGGACCTCTTGTTCGACGCCCGAAAGTCGAAATCAGGAGGTTTTTTATTATGCAAAAAACAACGAAAAACGAGCTTGCCGTTTCCCCTGCGGAGAACGAGGCTTCGGCGGCGAAGTCGTGCGGAAAAGAACCGCGGCTTTGGAAACGGATTTTATTTTCGCCCGTGCTGGCAAACGCATCCGCCGCAAAACAGATCGCTTATATCGGCGTTTTAACGGCGTTCTGTATCGTAAGCAATATGTTCGAAATCAAGTTTGCCACGGTGCAGTTCTCCTTTACCGTGCTGACCTCCGTGTTGGCGGGAATGCTTATCGGTCCCGTGTTCGGCTTCTGCGCCGTGTTTTTGGGCGACGGGCTGGGGTATCTCGTCAACAGTATGGGCTATCCCTATTATTGGTGGGTCGCGCTTTCATGCGCGGCGATGGCGTTGTTGGCGGGGCTCGTAATGCATCTGCCGCTGCGGTTTCGGGGGAGCGCGTACGTGAAGCTCACGCTCATTTGCCTGATCACCCTGTTCGGCTGTTCGCTTGCGATCAATACGACGGGGATGTACTATATCGGGCTGAAGCTGTATATGCCGAAAAACGTAATGCAGGCGTTTAACGAACGCTTCGGCGGGCGGCAGACCTTTTGGATCTATACGGCGATCCGCTACTTTGTTTTCGGACAGATATGGAACAGCTTGCTGAACTACGCGCTGTTGTTTGCGATCGTGCCCGCCCTGAACGCCATTAAGCCGCTAAAGCTGAAAATCGCGTAAATCCTGCTTGCGGGAAAGTTTTGCTTTCAGGTTCTCCGTTTCGCTTCGTCCCGCTCCGAATGACGGGTAGGGCTTGATTTCGCTTTGAATAACAGTGGGCGTATGCGCTTTTTAATGACGGGAACTCGGAACGACGGGGCGTTTGTCGCTTACCGTACGGCGAAAAATGCCAAAAAAGAGCAAATTGTGATAAACAATAAAAAACTTACGGATGTCAACCGCTTGCGGTTGACTTTTCGTTCTGTGCAGTGGTATAATAAAAAAAATATATTATAATATGAAAAGGGGACGTTATGGGCAATCTGTTGCTTGCAAACGGGAATCCGATGTTCGGGGTCAGTCCCGACGGGCGCGGTATCTATATCTTCACGCTTGAAATATACTATTACGCGCTTTGCATCGTACTCGGAATGCTGGTGGCGGCTATGCTTTCCGCACTTCTCATGAAGCGCAGAAATATGTCGTCCGATTTTGTGTTTTTGCTTTTCGTCGTCTGTATTCCCACGGCGATCGTGGGGGCGCGGCTCTTCTCTTGCTTGACCGATCCCGAGCTCGGGATCAAGAGCTTCTTTAAATTCCGCGACGGCGGGCTTTCGATCACGGGCAGCATTATCGGCGGGATCGGTTCGGGTTATATCGTATGCAAAATCAAGAAGGTCAACTTTTTACGCGCCGCCGACTGCGTCGTTATCAATATGCTTATTGCACAGGCGCTCGGCAGGTGGGGCAATTTCTTCAACGCCGAAGTATACGGCGGAGCAGTTACCGATCCGAACTTGCAGTTCTTCCCGTTGGCGGTGCCGATCGTGGGCGGAATGTCGGGCGTGCAGGCGTTCTCCCATCTCGACCGGGCGACGTGGCACTACGCGTTCTTTTTCTACGAAGCCTGCCTGAATATGCTCGGCTGGGCGATTTTGTTTACGACGGCGTGGTTTCGCAAAAAGAAACCGAACGGACTTCTCGTGTGCCTGTATCTCGTGTGGTACGGCGCGGTCCGCACGGTGATGGAGCCGTTGCGCTCTCCGGAGTTTATCCTGAATAATCACGGTATTCCGTGGTCGCACCTGTTCTCCATTCTCATGGTGGGACTGGGCGTTTGCGGTTGTCTGCTCCTGATGATTTTCAACTTTAAAAAGGAGGGCGCGTTCGTCGGAAGCGTGTCGGGCGATTCCTGCGGCTTGACGCAGTATTTGACGCCCTATAAGAACGACCCGCCCTATTTCAGCAGGATCAACATGCTCGGCGGAAATTATCCTCCCCGTCCGCCCAAAGAGGAGCGCAAGAAGAGGAAGGCGCAAGACGATACCGCCGAAGAGGGCAAAAAAACGGAAGCCTCCGAAGAGGAAGATAAAAAGGATTAAAAGGGGCGCTTGTGAAACGGTATAAGGAATCGGACGTAAAAACGCTCGTCAGAAGACTCAGAGAGGAATACGACGGCGTGGTGAGGTCGCAGCGGGAGGCGGCGGAGGAGGTTATGGCGGAAAACCGTACCCTCCGCGCAAAGATTGTTCAGCTCGAGGGCGAACGCGAAAACGTAACTTCCGCGCTTTTGAATGCGGAAAAGGCGGGGGAAGCCATCAAGCGGGAGAGCGCGAAAGAGGCGGAAAACGGCAACAAAGAACTTTTGCTGCTCGCCGAACAGTGCCGGCTGCTGCTTGCGCGTATTTCGCAGAAATATTCCGACGAGGCGGAGGTCAAAGACTTTTCCGCATTTTGCACGGCGCTGTTCGACAAGGTGGGGATGTGCGAGGAAGAGGAGGCGAGCGGCTTTAACATCGACGACGTGCTTGCCCCCAAGAAGCCGCTTGATTTAGGAAAGCTCTGTAAGGACCTGGGATTGATGGACGGGGAATAAAGCTTACGTTGCAGGGTCCCGCTCGGCGGGAACGGCGGGGCGGAATGACCGCAGGGAATGCAGAGAAGGCGTAAAATAAATCGGAGGACGAAAAGTGAAACGGAAAAGAGAAAGCATTACGATGCGAGAATTGATATTTGCGGTCGGAGGCGGGGTCCTGATGCTCCTCTTTCTGTTCATCGACCAATTCACCAAAATGATCACCGATTATCTGGGGGTGCACCAATCTAAATTTTTCCTCGGGATTATCCGTATCGACATTACGAGAAATCCGGGAATGGCGTTTAGTTGGTTTGCCGATAAGCCGTCGATCATGGTGATGATCACTGTGTTAACGGTGTTTCTGATTATCGGGATCGGCTTTGCGTACTTCTTTTTGTTCCGCAAGAACAAGCCTGCGCAGATTTGTCTTGCGATTATCGAGGCGGGCGCAATCGGCAACCTGATCGACAGGCTCGTTCTGGGCTGCGTGCGCGACTTTATCGACGTATCGCCCCTGCATTTCGGTGTGTGCAATCCCGCCGATTTTTTCATTACGTTCGGTGCGGTTGCTCTCGTATTCATTATTCTCTTTATCGGTCCGTCCGCGGTGTTCCCCCTGACGAAAAAATGGCGGGAGGAGGCAAAGCGGCTGGAAGAGGAAAAGAAACACCAAAAGAAACGGAATGCGGCGGAGGACAAGCACGGCGCGTCCGCCGCAGAAACGTACGCGGCGGAGCAGGGTAATCAAACGGAAGCCGAAGGGCGCGGCGAGCGGGATCGGGACGGAAAATGACGACCGAACGCATCTTCCTTTCGGAAACGGACGGCGTTCGCGCCGACGTTTTTTTAAGCGAAAAGACGGGATTGACCCGTTCGGCGGTTAAAAAGCTTGCGGACGGGGGGAACGTGCTTGTCAACGGAAAACGGGCGAAGGCGGGGCAGACGCTGAAAGCGGGCGACAGCGTAACGGCGATCGTACCCGACCCCGAACCCATTGAGGCGAAGCCCGAGGATATTCCTCTCGACATCGTGTACGAGGACGATAGCCTTGCCGTCGTCAACAAGGCGCAGGGGATGACGGTACACGCGGGCGCGGGCAATTACGGGGGCACGCTCGTCAACGCGCTGTTGCACCGCTTGGATTCGCTGAGCGGCATCAACGGAAAAATCCGCCCCGGCATCGTGCATCGGCTGGACAAGGATACTTCGGGACTGCTTGTGGTTGCCAAAAACGATGCGGCGCACCTGTCCCTGTCCCGTCAGATTGCCGAAAAGAGTTGCAAGCGCGAATATCTCGCGCTTGTCGAGGGAGTACTGAAAGAGAACAGCGGGCGATTGGTTACGGACTTCGGGCGCGACCCAAAGGACAGGCTGAAAATGGCGGTTTTGCCTGCGGGAACGGGGCGCCGCGCGGAAACGGAGTTTGCCGCCGTCGAGCGGTTTCAAAGCAATACGCTCGTGCGGTTTTCGTTAAAGACGGGGCGCACGCACCAGATCCGCGTGCACGCACGGTATTTGGGGCATCCGGTGGTGGGCGACAAGACGTACGGCTACCGTAATCAGCGGTTTGTGCTCGCAGGGCAGCTGCTCCACGCCGAACGGCTGGAATTTACCCACCCGTCCACGGGCGAGCGCATGAGCTTTTCCGCGCCGCTGCCCGATTATTTTCTGCGGATATTGGAAATCGTGAGAAAGGATAGGTAACGTATGACGATCTTAAACGAGGAAGAGATACGGCGCACGATCGTGCGTCTTTCTATGGAAGCGGTGGAGCGAAACAAGGGTACGGAAGACCTCGTGCTCGTCGGGATTCGTACGCGGGGCGTGATACTCGCAAGGCGAATGCGGCGGGAAATCGAGCGCATCGAAGGCGCGGCGCTTCCGCTCGGCATTCTGGATATTTCGCTGTACCGCGACGATTTGCTTTCGGGCAGCTGCGACGCGGTGTTCAAGGGCAGCGAAATGGACTTTTCCGTAGACGGAAAAAACGTGGCGCTTTGCGACGACGTGCTTTATACGGGCAGAACGGTGCGCGCCGCGCTTGCCGCGCTCACTTCGATGGGCAGGGCGAAGAGCGTGCGGCTGTACACGCTCGTCGACAGGGGGCACAGGGAGCTTCCCTTCCGCGCGGACGGCGTGGGTAAGAACGTTCCGACCTCGAAAGAGGAAAAGATTTTGGTGCATTTTCGCGAAACGGACGGCGAGGACGGCGTATTTTTGGTAAAAAAGTGAGAAACGGTATAAAAATAAGCGTTTAAAATATTGATTTTCTTTATCGGAAATGATATAATTTTTAAAAATTAATATCGAGGTGAAATTATGGCAAAGAAACAAAAAAGAGAGCGTACGGAAAGTCAGGCAAGAAGAAGCTTTGTAAGAGCGTGCTCGTTTATCGGCATTTTCCTTTCCGCGATCATTTTCGTCGTCAGCGCGATCCTGAACTGGGTCGACGGGAGTCTTGGAAGGATCTCTTCCATTCTCAACCTTGTGGCCTCTCTTGCGCTGCTTGCTGCGGTCGCATTTCCCGCGTACGAGTTCGTGAGAAGTCTCAGAAACCGCAAGGCGTGGACGATCGTGTATTGGGTTTGCCTTGTTGTCTACGTGTTCGGCGTGGTGTTCGGAATGATTCGTTTCTTCTGATATTTTCCGACAATTACGAAAAAACCAAAAAAACGGCGAAATTGCCGTTTTTTTCTTTACAAAAACGTCAAAATTTTTTATAATAGTCGATATGAAGAATCCTTTGATCGCCATTGTGGGGCGTCCGAACGTGGGAAAAAGTACCTTTTTCAACCGCGTTGCGGGGCGTAAAATCGCAATTACCGAAAACCGGCCGGGCGTTACGCGCGATCGGATTTACGCCGTTTCCGAGTGGCGGGGCAAGCCCTTTACCCTTGTCGATACGGGCGGGATCGACTTGAACGGCTGCGACGATATGCGCCGCCTTATCACCGCGCAGGCAAAGCTTGCCATCGACACCGCGGACGAAATTTTCTTTTTTACCGACGGCAGGGAGGGGGTAACCGCAGCCGATTACGACGTGGCGGATTTGCTGCGCCGCTGCAAAAAGCCCGTGTTCCTCGTGGTCAATAAAATCGACGAATATTCTCCCGACAAGATATTCGAGTTTTACGCCTTGGGCTTAGGGGAGCCGTTTGCCGTTTCCAGCGAGCATTCGCGCGGGATCGGCGATTTGCTCGACAAAGCCGTGGAGGATTTCGACCGGGGCGAAACGGATGGGATCGGCGGACTGAAAATTGCCGTCGTGGGTAAGCCGAACGCGGGGAAATCTTCGATCGTCAACCGTCTGTTGGGGGAGGAGCGCACGATCGTTACTCCCGTGGCGGGCACCACGCGCGACGCGGTGGATACGACGTTCGAACGTGGCGGAAAGCAATATACGATCATCGACACGGCGGGGATCCGCAGAAAGCGTTCGGTCGAGGACGACGTGGAATACTATTCGGTGCTTCGCGCTTTCGATGCGGTGCGCCGCGCGGACGTTGCGGTGCTCGTGGTAGACAGTACCGAGGGACTGACCGAGCAAGACGTACGCATTATCGGATTCGTGCACGAGGAGGGTAAGCCTTCCGTCGTCGTCATGAATAAATGGGATCTCGTGGAAAAGGACACTCACACCGTTCAGGAATTCGAAAAGAAGCTGAAAGAGGACCTGAAATTTATGGATTACTATAAATCGGTGTACGTTTCGGCAAAGACGGGGCAGCGAACGGACAAAATTCTGGCGTTTGCGGAGGCTGCTTACGAAAACGCGGGCTTCCGCGTTCCGACGGGGGCGCTGAACGAGCTTTTGATCGACGCCATGCGTCTGAGCGAGCCGCCAAGTTATCTGGGCAGAAGATTAAAGCTGTATTATGCAACGGAGGCGTCGGTGCATCCGCCGCTCTTCGTCTTGCAGGTGAACGACGAAAAGCTGATGCACTTTTCGTACGAACGGTATCTGGAAAACGTTATTCGCGAGGCGTACGATTTTTCGGGCACGCCTTTGAAAATCGTAACGCGAACGAAGAAAAAGGAGTAGACGCAAGCAGGTGAAAGAGCTGTCGCTTTCTCAAAGTTGGTATTGGTTTTTATTGATCGCCGTCGTCTGTTATTTTATCGGCTGCTTTAATTTTGCGGTAATTCTGGCAAAGGCACGCCATAAGGATATCCGCAAGATCGGCAGCGGTAATCCCGGTACCATGAATACGAGCCGTGAATTCGGGTTAAAGGTCGGATTTTTCAATTTCGTTTTCGACTGTCTCAAAGGTGGCGTGCCCGCGCTTGTCTGTCATTATATTTTTCGCGGTTACTGTTTCGGGGGAACGGTGATTCTCGTTTCCGATTTCACCCGTTATCTTGCGGGCGTTTGCGTCGTTATCGGGCACATCTATCCCGTTACGATGAGGTTTCGCGGAGGCAAGGGGATCGCCGCGACCTTTGGGCTTTTCTGGTTCGGAATCGGCTGTGAAAATCCTTGGTACGCGTTGATCATGGCGGGAGCGCTCATCGGCGTCGTCGTGTTCATCGGCGTTACCGAAATGGGTTCGATGGGCTCGCTCTTGGGTGTGGCTGCGTTTTCCGTGTGGCAGGGCATGATTTTTTACTTGCGCTACGAAACGGCGCTTTTCAACGTCTGGGTCGTGTTGCTGTTTATGCTGATGCTGGCAATCAACTTCCTGACTTGGTTTTCGCATCGGAAAAATCTCGTCCGACTGTTTGCGGGAGAAGAGCACCGCACCAGCGTAAAAAAATTGCACCGCGGCAACCGCGGCATGAAAAATATGTGATTGACGCAATTGTTCGCGCCGTCCCGAAGGACGGCGTTTTTTTAACGGTCAACATTCACAAAAAAATAAAATATTTTACAAAAAACTTTATAAAATGTTGTTATAAGATAGGTTTGCAATTCAAAAGCAAGCCTATTTTTTATTACCCATAAAAATTCAATTTAATATGGCTTGGGTTTGCCTTTGAGTGGCAAGCCCATTTTTTTATTCTCAAAAGGAGGTGGCAAGATGAAGGACAAGCGTGAATCGAGCAAAAAGGGAAAGGTTTGCTTGGGCGTGTACATCACCGAAGAGCTTCACTCGGAGTTGATGACGGTAGCCAAGGACAAAGAAATTCCCGCAAGCCAAATCGTAAGAGAAGCGCTCAAAGAGTACATCTCGAAAAATAAGTAGGAGGAGCAACTATGCTTTCGGAAAAGGAACGGCTCGAAATGGAGCAACTTCAAAAAGACCCTCTCGTTCAACTCGCAAGGGAATCGTTGAGCAAGAAGGTAGACCCGGAGAAGAAGAAATTGTATCAACTTCGATGGTTGCAAAAGCAAGGCAAGAAAATAGTCGATGAGACAAAGGAGGTGTAAAGGTGCAATTAAGGGCAATGCGAATCCGCAAGGGTCGGCAACAAAAGGAACTCGCCAAGGCTATCGGTACGGACGAGCCTA
>Ga0073906_1001032_pt1 | contig 46259 bp, 36 predicted proteins | sample Inofromicrocosms_FD_65485 | JGI IMG/M metagenome (GOLD analysis project Ga0073906, IMG submission 65485) | Mouse cecum microbial communities from Vienna, Austria - Inoculum for glucosamine and mucus D2O microcosms | ecosystem: Host-associated > Mammals > Digestive system > Large intestine >...
GTCGAGCTTGCCGAACGTTACGACACCCGTCTGCATCTGGCGCATGTGTCGACAGCCGACGAGGTAAGGGAGCTTCTGAGTGAAGGCCCCCTTGATGGCAAGCGGATAACGGCGGAAGCGACGCCCTTGCATCTGACTTTCGCCGGCCCGGAGGATTATGAATCTCTCGGAGCGCGGATAAAGGTGAACCCGGCGGTGAAAAGCGCTTATGACCGCTCTGTGCTCAGGGATGCCTTGTATTCAGGAGCTATTGATACTATAGGAACGGATCATGCGCCCCATCTGCCGGCCGAGAAGGAAGGCGGTGCGCTGACGGCGGCGTCGGGTGCGCCTATGGTGCAGTTTGCTTTGCCGCTGCTGCTTAGCTATTTCCCGGCCGAGCTGGTTGTTGAAAAAATGTCGGCGAATCCTGCGCGCCTTTTCGGCGTGGCCGACCGTGGGGCGCTGCGCCGTGGCAATTACGCCGATATTGTCCTTGTGGAACAGACGGAGCCGTATTCGGTCGATGACTCTATGGTTATAAGCAAATGCGGCTGGACACCCCTTGCCGTTTCGGGCTACAGATTGAAGTATCGCGTGCTCAAGACATGGGTCAATGGCGTCCTTGCATATTCCGACGGACGACCCACGGAAGCCCGTGCCGGACGGCTTGTGGATTTCAGGCGTTGAAGCGAATCCGCGTTACCCAGATTCCTGATAAATAATTATTCCATACCCATATCCCGCAGAAGATCGGGACGAAGGCGGCGTGTGCGCTCGAGCGACTGTTCGTGGCGCCAGGCATCGATGCGTGCCTGATGCCCTGACAACAGGATTTCCGGAACAGTCCAGCCGTTGTAGTCGGCGGGGCGGGTGTAGATGGGCGGTTCGAGAAGATTGTCCTGAAACGAATCGGACAGCGCGCTTTGCTCGTCGCCTATCGCGCCCGGAAGCAGGCGTACGATTGCGTCGGTGATGATGGCGGCAGGCATTTCGCCTCCTGTAAGCACATAGTCGCCTATCGAAATCTCTCGTGTTATCAGGTGCTCGCGGATACGGTAGTCCACGCCTTTATAGTGTCCGCAAAGTATGATTATGTTGTCGAGCAGCGAGAGGCTGTTGGCCATGCGCTGGTTGAATACTTCGCCGTCGGGGGCTGTGAAGATCACCTCGTCGTAGCGGCGTCGGCTTTTCAGCTCGCTTATGCAGCGGTCGACGGGTTCGACCTGTATGACCATGCCGGCATCGCCGCCGAATGGATAATCGTCGACCTTGCGGTGGCGGTTGGTCGTGTAATCTCGCAGGTTATGTACCTCGATTTCGCACAGCCCCTTGTCCTGTGCCCGTTTAAGAATAGAGCAGCCGAGGATGGAAGTGAACATTTCGGGCAGTACGGTGATGAGGTCGATATGCATGGTCGGAATATTTTTATGTTTTGATTTTATGGAGTGCAAAGATACGAATAAGCCGAGCGCAAAGCCAAATTTATTTGGTCTTTGCCGAGCGGGAGGCGATAAAGTACTGAAACTGTCGCCGGGCTTAGCAATATTTAACTGCTTGTGGATGACAACGGACGCTTTTTTTGCACATCTTTGTGTTATCTAAGTGTGAACGCTAACATAACGCATATAAAGATGAAAAACAAAGCAGTCATCAGCGCGGCTCTTCTTGCCGTGGCAATCGTGGTTCTGGGCTTCACCCTGAAAGCCGGTATCGATAATTTTACAAACCGCGACCGTGTGGTCACTGTCCGCGGTCTTTGTGAGAAAGAAGTGAATGCCAATAAGGTCACATGGCCTGTTGTGACCAAGGAAGTCGGCAACGACCTGCCGACAATCTACGCCAAAATCGAGCGTTCGAACAGTGCCATTCTTTCCTATCTGAAAGGTAACGGCATAAGCGAAAGCGAGATTTCGGTCAATGCGCCGTCTGTCTATGACTATGCCGCCGAGCGTTATGGCAATCAGGATGTGCGCTACCGATACCAGGTTACAAATGTTGTCGTTGTCACTTCCGACAAAATCGATCTTGTGCGTTCGCTCATCGAAAAGCAGAGCGAGTTGCTCAAACAGGGAATAGCTGTCGTTGCCGGCGACTATCAGTATCAGACGACCTACGAGTATACCGATCTGAACAGCATCAAGCCCGAAATGATAGCCGAGGCCACGGCCAACGCCCGCGAAGCCGCCGACAAGTTCGCCGCCGATTCCCACAGCCGCCTTGGCAAGATCCAGACCGCCTCGCAAGGTCAGTTTTCCATCAACGACCGCGACCAGTACACACCCCAGATCAAGACCGTCCGTGTCGTGACTTCCATTACCTATTATCTGGAGGACTGACAGAAACAATAATATATGAATAACAGCGGGAGCCACATCCGATGATGTGGCTCCCGCTGTTATTTTGCGTACTCAGGCGGATGCCGGATTATTCTTCAACCGAGCGAAGCTTCTGTACGTAAACCGCTTTCATCATTTTCTTACGGTTGGTCACAGAGGGCTTCTGGAAAGCCTGACGGCTGCGGAGTTCTTTTACAATACCGGTTTTTTCGAATTTTCTTTTGAATTTCTTCAGGGCTCTTTCGATGTTTTCGCCTTCTTTTACTTGTACGATGATCATTTTATATATTTAATTATTTTGTTTTTATATGCTGAGTATATGTTTAGCGCGGCAAAATTAATAATACTTTTTTATATGGCAAAACTTCCGTCTGATTTTTCGGATCTTTTTATGCTTTTTTCGTCGTTTTTTGACGTAACTTCGAATAGTTTACGGTGGTTTACAGCCAGATCGGCGGCGATTACGGCCAAAGTGAGGAATTCGGCGAGAGGTATTGCGAGCCAGATTCCGTCGGGTCCGAGCAGCAGAGGCAGCAGTACGAATGCGGGTACGGGAAATATTATGCCGCGAAGAAGTGTATATGTCGTGGCGCGCCATGCCTGTTCTATGCTTTGGAAAAAGCCTATGAAAGCAAGATTAAGACCGAATGCGGGTGCACAGAGTCCGAATGCGGGAACGCCGGCTGCCGCAAGGCTGTAGGCACTTGCCGATCCGCTGCTGTCGAGGAACATAGCCACAATTGGACGAGCCGCGCATTTCAGTCCGGCCGTCGCCAGCAATCCCGCGGCGAGGCCTACTCCTGCGCTGATGGCCAGAGCACGGCGAACGCGCTCCGGATTGCGCCGTCCGTAGTTGAAACTTATGATAGGTTGCGCCGACTGGGCCACTGCATTGTTTATCATGAATACCATAGGCAGCAGATAGCAGCAGACACTGAATGCCGCTACTCCGTCCTCGCCGAGGTAGGAAATGAATACGTAGTTGCCGGTGAGCATCATCACGGCTATGGCGATTTCACCGAGGAACGCGGATACCCCCAGAGTCATCTGCGAGGCGGCATTGCGCAGGATTCGGCTCGCTTTGCCGGCATGGCTGAAGCGAAGCGAGCCTGAAAAGCGGATGAAGTAGACTATGACCATCAGGCCTCCCATCGATGTACCTATCGATGTGGCGGCAGCTGCACCGGCGATTCCCCAGCCGAAGGGAAACACAAAAAGCCAGTCAAGAATTATGTTGGCCGTGGCCGGAATGATGTTGCACATCATAGCGTAGCGTGGCGATCCGTCAAGGCGTATAAGCATCATGCCTACGCACTGCACCATCAGTAGCAGGCAGCCGGGAAGCAGATAGAAAAGATAGTCTGAGGCATAGGGCCGCAGGCGTTCGCTGCATCCGAAGATATCAAGCACCGTGTCGGGAAAAATCGCACAAAGAGCTATGACGCTTGATGCTATGATTGCCGATACCATAAATGCCTGAGTCATTTCGGAGCAAGCCTTTGAGCGTTCGCCGCGGGCGAGGAGTATGGAGCAGCGCACAGATGCTCCTATGCCGAACATAAGCCCTATGCCTGTGGAAATAAGAAATATAGGGGCGACGATATTTATGGCTGCCAGTCCGTCGCTGCCTACTCCGTGGCCTACGAACATACCGTCGGCAAGGTTGAGCATGGCATTGAATATAAAACCGGTGATTGTCGGGAAGAACAGCAGCCTGAAAAGGCGTCCGACGGGCATTGTTCCGTAGTCGATTTGCTGAGCTGTTGTCATAGGATATATTTTAAATGAAACAAGGGCGCAATATGCTTGCGCCCGTTACATTATGGGTTAGTGTATGCCGTTTCAGCGCCGGCGACGCACCGAGCGTGTGGCGTTCGACGACGATGACGACTGTTTGGGTTTGCCTTCTTTTGCCTGCGAGCGTTTTGTCGAACGCTTTGTGGAGCGGGCCGCTTTGGCCGGTTTTTCTTTTTTAGCCGGTTTTACGGCTTTCGATTCGGATGTGCTGTCGTTTGCCTCTTTTGCGGCTTCAAGAGCCTCACGTGCTTCGCGTGCGGCAATCACTTCTTCGCGCGAGGGCACCCAGAGCTTTTTCTCAAAGTTGTCGAGTCGGGCCTGTATGCTGTCCTGAGCGCGTTTGAGGTCGTCGGGATTGGCATACATCTGCATCATCGAACGGTTCTTGAGATTACGGGTCTTGTAGATTTCGCCGTCGTACATGTTCAAGGTGAAGAAATCGTCGTAGGTGCATGTGGGGAGATTGTTGTCGTCGTCGACAAAAATCGCCTGTGCGGCCAGATACGGGCGCAAGTCGGCGAAGCGCACCCAGAACATCGGATATTTGAGAGCTTCCCCGCCGAAGTCGCCGCTGCGGTGAAGCACGGGGCAGATGGCCTCGACCGACGGACGGAGGCGGTTGTGGCGTGTGTCGAATTCCCAGCGTTCCACTATGTAGTATGAGAGTACTTCGTTTGTGGGCACGTCATTCTCGTCGATTGCAAATCGCGGGTTGCGCTCGGTCGAGCCTTTGGCTTCGGTGTAAGGGATATGGAAGCGGTCGAGAACGTCGCGTGTCTTGATGCGGTACTGGTCGGTGAATATTTCCCGGCCGTCGAGGTATTCGTATGCCGGAAGGGTGTTGTCGGCCATCAGACGCAGTATTATCCGGAAGAGGTTCTCCTGGCCTTCGACCGGTTCTTCGGGGAAATAGAGTGCGGCGTTGCTGTCTTTTTCCAGGTCGATGGAGCGGTATATGACGCGCATCCACTGGCGGTCGGCATCGGTGATCGTACTTCCGTTATCGCCGAAGAAATTCTGCATTCTGTCGGTCACGACCGCTCCGGCGGACTGGCGTTTGTCGCGTCCGGCGCGCTCACCCGTGTCGCGGCGGCGGACGACGCTTCCTCCGTCCTGGGCTAATGCGCTTGCGGCAACAGCCGTAAGAGTGATGACAAGTATCGCGAGTCGTTTGATAGCTTTCATATTGTATCTGCTATGGGAATGTTTGCAATTAGTTGATGATGACTTCCATTGGCGAGAGGTCGCGTGTGATTCCGTCGGGTCCTACGGCGCGGATGCGCGAGATATAGAATCGCTTGCCGCGGCTCAGACGCTGGAACTGCTGCTTCTGGCGGGCCGAGAAGTTGGCGCCGTCGCTGACTTCGGGCATTGCGTTGCCTGATGAATCGAAGAATACGGTTTCGAATCCGAGCACGTTGAAGGGGGTGTCGAGCAGCCCGTCGTCGATTGCGGCCTGGAGTCCCTGAGCCTGCATCAGCAGGGCTTTGGCGAATGGGCGGCCTCCGCGATAGTGGTCGGTGGCGCCGTTAGCGTCCTTGAAGGCTATGAACGGAGTCGGATCCGGAAGTTTGCGGACGCGGAATGTAGTAGTGGCAACGTTGACCGGGCGGCCGTCCATGGTGGCGGTGACGGTGATGACAGCATCCTGTCCGACAGTAGCCGGTTTGGCTACCCAGTGGTCGCCCTGACGGTTGAGGCTGCCGTTTGTCATCGTTGCGGATATGTCGGTCATCGCTACTCCCGGCACGGAGATGCCTACGGGGTTTTCGATGCCGGCATAGAGCACGTTCATCATTGTTGCCGATACGGTGGCCATAGGCTCGATGACTGTGTAGGATGAAGAGAAGTCGTGGCGGGTGGATGTTCCGTCGCCGTGGGGCACTTCGAGCCAGCCTTTATAAGTAAATGTGCCGGTGGAACCGGTGTTTATTTCGTAGAGTCCGCGGTCGTTGGCAAGTTGCTTGCCTTCGACGAACACGAGCGGGCGGGCTGTAGTGTCGACTGCTGCCAGAAGGATATTGGCCGAATATTTGCCTCCACGCATGACCATGCGCGACTGCGGAAGAACCAGGGCGTTGAGTTCGTTGACACGGACGTCGCCTGCATCGACATGCGACAGCAGTGATGACAGCGCCTCGCCTTCGGCATACAGGATGTCGTTCTGCAGCTTGGTGAGCAGAGTCACTGCCGCTACTACCGGCTGCTGGTCGAAACGTGATTCTTCCCAGCTTTGCGGTGCCAGAGTGCCGCGGCGTGTCACCGCTTTTGTATCGAGGGCTTCGCCTACAGTGCGCCGGGTGGTGGAATCGGGCAGGAGGGAGAGTACATAATCGCTGTAGGCGTCGATTCGCTGGCGGAGTATTGTGCCGCGCGGATTTCCGGGAGAGAGCATGACTACGGCTGCGGCTTCGAGGTCGTCACGGTTTACGATATTGTCGGGATCGGCGTCCTTGCCGTCGACCCGGCGCACGATTTCGTATTTAAGTGAGTCGACATAGGCTACCAGAGTGGCGGTCGCACGCCGCACATCCGATGCTTTGTCGAGCCATGCCTGGCCTTTGTCGGGGTTCTGTTCGGCGAAAGCGCCGAGCTGGCCGTAGATGGCGCTGTTGCGCAGTCCGACATTGCTGTTTGTGCGGTTCAGACCGTCGTGCACCTGTGTGAAACCGTCGAGAACGTCGCTCGACACGTTCAGTGCGAGCATCGCCGTCAGGACGATGTACATCAGGTTGATCATTTTCTGACGCGGAGTGAGCCTTGATGAATTCGATGCCATTCTGTTCGGAGTGCGTGGTTGCGGTTAGTCTTTGTTTATATGGGCGCCTGCATTCTTCAGGCCTGCGGCCTCGCGGGCTTCGGGAGATACGGGAATCCCCGAAAGATCCGGAGCGGGCATCCCCGGACGGTACATGTTGATGGTCATGGCTGTGATCATCTTTTCGTATACCGAGTTGAGCTGTTGCATGTAGCGTGCCATTTTCTCGGTTTCCTCGCAGTAGCGTGCACTTTGTGCTGCGCTTTTCTCGTACATGTCGCGTATGTCCTTGATTCCGCGGTTGACGCGATCGATTGAGTCGATCTGCGACGAAACGCCTTTGAGCTGTATTTCGTAGATGGTGTTCAGTCCGCCTATGTTGTGGTGGAGGTTCTGCATCTGCTCGACATAACCCTGCGATGCGCGGGTGATATTCTCGGAGTTTTCAGTTATGGCGCGATAGCTTTGCAGAAGTACGTCGGAAACTTCGTTGAGCGCCGAGGTGGTGTCGCGCAAGTGTTGCATCTCGGAAGCTATCGAGGCCATCTGGTCGAGGTATTGCTGTGTCGCGGAGGTCAGCTCGGCCATGCGTGAGAGCTGGTCGGCTGCGGCGCTCATCTTGGCTATGCTTTCGGAGAGCGAACGGGTGTCGTCGGGACTAAGGTCGATGTTGTCGGGAACGCCGGCCGCACGTCGTGCTTGTTCGCCGCTGACGCGAGGCATGCTGCCTCCGCCGTTTATGACAACGCCGCCTCCGCCACCGAATTCGGGACGTTCCTCGGGGTTATGGTTGTCGAGTACGGGAAACACTTCTTCCCATCGGTATTCTTTCGGCGGACGGTCGAAAGCCGTCAGCACGAACATCAGGACTTCCGTGCCCATGCCTATCGACAGCAGCATATTGCCGCCGGGCAGGTGCAGAATTTTGAACAGCGCGCCCCAGATGACGATGGCAGCGCCGATGGAGTAGGCGAAATTGAAGAAGCGCTGCCCCTTCTCGCTGGATATGAATGCGGCTATGCCGCTTTTGTATTGCTGAACTTTTCCCATGACATTTACTTCTTAATCTGTTTCTGGCCTTTGGCGAAGCCTATCTGTGTGCGTACGCAGCGGAAACCGATGTACGAACGTTGTTCATTCTGGTATTCCCACATGCGGAGGTCGGAGCGGATGTTGTGGGCCACGTCTTTCCAGGAACCACCGCGCACGATCTTGCGTTTCATCTTGTACGGATCTTCCACGGCGGCATCGTAGCGGTATTCGGGATTGAGGTCGTTTGTAAGTCGGCCCACGCTTTCGGTAAAGGCTGTCGATGTCCATTCGCTGACGTTGCCGGCCATGTCGTATAGTCCGAAATCGTTAGGAGCATACGTGCCTACGCGCGATGTTATGACGTGGCCGTCCCTTACGTAATTACCTTCGTCGGGTTTGAAGTTGGCATAGAAACAGCCTTTGTCCTCGCTCATTGTCAGATCTCCTTCCCAAGGATACATGTTCTCGTCGACGCCGGCGCGGGCTGCATACTCCCATTCGGCTTCTGTCGGCAGACGATAAGGCTCGACATATACGCCTTCGCGTCCGAGCGCCCGACGCAGGAAGTCAGTCCGCCAGTTGGCGAACGCATTTGCCTGCTCCCAGCTTACGCCGACCACGGGATAGTCCGAGTAACCTCCGTGGGCGAAGTACATGCGCACGTATGGTTCGTTGTAAGAGTTTTCGAAGTCGTTGATCCACGCCGTTGTGTCGGGGTAGATGTTGACTATGTATGTGTTGAGGAAGTCATAATCGCCGGAGAGGGCACGGGAGATCGTCTGACGGATTATTTCCCCGTCCTCGTTCACGTAGGCCGTGTCCTTTGAAATCATAGGCTGGGTCGAGGGCACGGGTCGGTCGGTGTTGTATTCGCGCCGGCGTGCGTCCAGACGGTTTCGCCTGCGTGCGGCTTCGGTGTGGTTGTAGGTTTCGTAGCGGTAGTTCATCTGGGTTGCATCGAGTTCGCGTACGCCTGTGATGGGGTTTGTGCGGTATACGCTCTCGATGGCGCGCAGCTCGTCCTCGTTGGGATTGCGCCAGGGTATGGCTTTGTTCCAGTTGAGGTGCGGGGTCACCGGGTTTCCTTCTTTGTCTTCTTCGATCTTGAAATCCTCGTTTCCGCCGTATGCCGGGTCGGCAAGGCGTTCGCGGATAATGGAGTCGCGGACCCAGAATACGAACTGCTTGTACTTGCTGTTCGTAATCTCGGTTTCGTCCATCCAGAAGCCGTCGACGGAGATACCGCGGGCGTTGGCGCGCAGGTTCCAGAGAGAGTCGTCTTTCTGCACTCCGACTTTCATCGAACCGCGGTCGACCAGCACCATGCCGTAGGGTGTCGGTTCGGCCCATGCCGTTCCGCCTACACCGGTGACTTCGCCGCCAGCCGATGAGCGTGAGCTTCCGGCGGCGCAGGATGCCAGCGCTATGGCGGCCGTGGCGCAGATGATTATGTTTTTGACCTTGTTCATATCAGACTGTTGGGGTGTTGATTGGTGTTTGCTGCAGAAATCGTAGCGGTATGGCCGCTTACATTATGCGGATGCTTTTATGTCGGTTTTTGTTCTTGTCGGAGAAATCGAGCTTAAGGCTGTAGCCGGCGAATACTTCGTGGCTGCCGGACGATGCGCGGTTGATGGCCGAAGTGGCGTAGTCGTAGCTGTAGCCTATGAAGAAGTTTTTTATTTCGGCGGCGACGGTGGCTATCACGGCGTCGTTCCAGCGGTAGCCGACTCCGAACGACAGGAATTTTTTGTAACGTGCGCGTGCTGTTATCTCGCCCGTGGTGAAGATAAAATCGGATTTGACAAGCAACGACGGTACTATTTCAAATAACGTGTTTTTTATCGGAATATTGCAACCGGCCATAAAATAAAGAGTGCGTCGAGCCTGGAATTCGAAACGCCGGTCCGACGATGTTTCCGAGCCGCCCGATGCGCTTTCGACGTTCATTGCAATTGTTGGCGATGTCAGATGGGTGCATGAGATGCCGGCATGGAAGTATTTATGGACGTACCATATCCCGGCGCCTACGTCGAATGCGGTCCCGTGTATGTCCTGTGTCGGTATGCCTTCATCGGTTCCTTCGTGGTAGTCGTCGCCATCGGGCAGATATACTTCCGATCCTTTGAAAGCCTGATCGTACATGCCGAGCTGCAGGCCTATCGTAAATTCGCCGCCGAGCTTCCGCAGTTTGTAGGCAAGCTGCGCGCCCAGATTGAGCGATTTGTACAGGCCGGCGCTTTCCTGGTCGACGATCACACCCAGGCCGATACGCTGTTTCCCCAGACGCAAGGGCATGTCGGCTGTGGCTATGAAAGTGCGGGGGGCGTTGTCTATGCCTACCCATTGCATCCGTGCGCCGCCGCGTATGCGCAACAAGTCGGTCTGTCCTACGGCTCCCGGGTTGTAGAATGTTGGAACTTCGTAGTACTGTGAGAATTGAGCGTCGGTCTGAGCCTTAGCCGGCATTACGATGAATGACATGGCTATGGCGGCAATGACGCCGATACGGCAGGTCAGGCGGCGGAGTGTTGTCATCATCGGTTTATTCAAAATAGAAAGTCAGTACAATCATTTTCGATGTGGCTTTGGCTATTGACTGCGTGAATTTGAACTTGTTGGGGTCGTCGGCGAGATCGGGCCGTTCGTGGGTCAGCACATCGGTCAGCCCGAAGCAGAATTTCACCTCGGGTATAAGTTTGAAATAAGGCAGATAGAAATCGCATCCGAAACCTACTGACACGTAGAAGTCCGTGGTGTTCATGCGCAGGAAGTCGCTGCGTTTTTTCGATACGTCGAAAGCCGGCATTACGCCTGTCAGGATGTATGGCCGCGAGTTGCGGTAGCGTTGTGCGGCAAACTTTAGGTCGAGCGGAAGTACTACGAATGTCGATTTTATATTCTGTCGTTCGACGGCGCCGCTTCCGAGTTCGCGCATTGTTATGTCGCGGCTTCCGAAGTACATGCCTGGCGACAGACGCAAGGAGAAGTAGGTGTTAAGCCTTAGGTCTATAAGCCCGTTCACGCAGAATCCGGGTTGGTATGTCGGTTGTTCGATGCGCCATTGTTCGCCTGCATCGGTGATCAATCCGTTGTGGGTGAAACGCAGGTCCTCTGTGTGCATTCCGATAGAGAACCCCAGATGCCAGCGGCGCAGATCGGCGTATGGACGGTTCTGTATCTTGTCGTTCAGATGGCTGTTGCGTGCTGCCTCGGCTCCGGCCGGAAATGCCAGAGCTGCGAGTACCATTGTGATGTATGTTGTTAAATATCTCGCGCGCTTCATCATAATGATTAACGGCTCTTGCGCCCCGATATTGCATACACGCTTATTAAAAAGCCCGCAGACCGGCCGACGATGCGGATGTCGGCCGGTCTGAGAACTTATGACAGGTGTTTCTATCGGATTATGACTTTAGATGTTTTGCTTCCTTGCCGGCGGATGTAGATTCCCGGCGCAGGGGAGCAGATACGGCGTCCCGAAAGATCGAAGTATTCTTCCGGAGTATTGTATTCTGCCGGCAACAGGCTTGTTCCTGAAGTCATAGGCAAGGCTATGGTAATGAATTCGGACCAGGCCGAAGGTAATGCTTCGGAGGCATCGACCGGGACGGTGCGTACGCGCCAGTCGTAGATGCCGCCGGGGGTGAGGCCTTCGACACGGTGCATGGTGTCGGTCAGTCCTGTGAAAGTAAGCTTTTCTGTGGCCGGATTGCCGTCGGCGGCTTTTGCGGGTGCGGGAGCTTCCTGACTGTCGAGAAGTTCCGTGGCGTCGCCTGAATATACTTTCACCCATTTTAGGTTCATGCGTTTCTTTTTGGCTAATGTTTCTATCCGCACCTTGTAGCTGCCGTCTTTTACACCTTTGAATACGATTGCGAAGTCTTGGTAGCCGGAGTTGATGTCGACGCTCTGCGATGACAGCTGGATGCCGGCTGTGCTGAGCAGGCATACGCGGATTGATACTCCATAGTCATTTCCATAGGCTTTTCCGCGGAAAAGTACTGATAGTTCATCAGCCGATGAGAAATCGAACGCGGGTGAAATCAGTGCGCCGATGTTATTGCCTGACCCCATGTGCAGGGAGTTGTCCTCGGGGCTGACATAGCCGTCGGATTCCCAGCTATAGGAGTCCTGTGTGCAGTCTTCGGCTATGATAAGTTCGGTGCGTTTGTCGGAGTGGGGACGTACTTCAAGAGTGTATGTCACTTCTTTGTCGGTCGGTGCAGCCGGCCATACGGCGGTGAAGCCTTCCGGATAGGGCTGCATGTCGCTGTTGTCCGGTCGGTTTTCGTCAGTAAATGACGGCGGGTCGAGTTCCGGCAGAGCGTCGGGCATGAAACGGCATGTGACTATGCCAGTGGCCGGATTGCGGACAATTTCGGTGACCGGTTTTCGCAACAGCCCGCCATTGTTTAGCTTTGAGGATGGCGATGATGTATCGGTGAATGAATTGTTTGTACGGTAAGGGAACAGGTCGCCGCTCTCGGTGTTGTCTGTTCGGCGGTCGTCGGCGGCAACGATGGCCATTCGTTCCGGATTATAGTTGTTGACTGAGTTTTCATACCATGCCGTTTCATCGTAATCGACATGATAGATCATCAGGCCTTCTGTAGGAATATATGCGTCCCAGCCTTGTTGTGCACGGTTCTCGAGAATGAAATATTCATCTTTGTTTGAATCGTTGATAAGTCGGTAGGCCACATCTGTAGCGTCTTTTTTCTGATTGAATACCGGAAAAGACAGTGTGGCTCCGGGCTTGGGTTCGGGTATGTCGTCGATCCATCCCATGAACCATTTTTCGTAGGCCGAATAGCCGATCGGAGTGTAGGTGTTGTCGTTGTATGAACCGTAATCCATCAGTGACCATGGTCCCATGCCGAAATTTGTGCCGTATTCTGAGGTGTCGTAAAAGTCGGGCAGGCCGAGGCAGTGGGAGAATTCGTGGCAGAAGGTACCTATGCCGTCTATATTGTGGGTGTTGATGCCGTTGAGTTCGTTGAATACGGCGAAGTCGTTGACTGTCACTCCGTCGAGGCGCAGAGATCGGCCAAAATCGGAATATGATAGTGCCCATTGTGCCGGCCATATCGCATCTTCGACGTCTGATGAAGCTTCGCCCTCGCCGGCATACAGGACAATCACCACGTCGCAGATGCCGTCGCCGTCGTTGTCGTAGCGGCTGAAGTCGATTTCATTGTCAAGTCCCTGACAGGCTTCGCCCACCATTTTACCCATGCCTATATCATCACCATAGCGGTCGTTTGCTCCGTATGTGGCACGTTTTCCGGAAAGGTGAAACGGACCATATACATCGAATTCGGGTGTGAAGCGGCCGTTGGAGTTATCGATGAAGTACTGTCGGGCGCTTTTGTTTCCGTTCTGGAAGAATTCGTCGAAAGTATTTTTAGCTCCCTCGCCGTCGCGGAATTGCTTGTCTTTATAGTCTACCAGCAGGATGGGCACACGGATCGTACCTATGTGTGGAACCTGCGACCGGTTGTGGTCGGATATCGATGCGCGCCGTCGTGAGGATGCTTTGCGGACACTTGCGGCCATATCGGCGTCGGAAATCCGGATGGCAGTGCCATTGTCGAGAATCCGGTAGGGTGTGCCGTCTGTCGATTTCCATAGTTTAAGGAACTCGTCGCCGGAGCGGATAAGCTCGATGGAGTTCCCGTCTATATCGGTTGCAGTGCGGGTAACGCCGTGACGGGCTGGAATTGCCGTGGCTGTCATGGCTGTGAAAGCGAGGGCAATGATGGCGAATGTTTTTTTCATGAATTCGGTTGGCTGTTAAGGTTGTTTTTGTCCGCGGATTGCGGAGCTATACTGATTCGTGATAAGTGCAAAATTAAAATAAAAATAATAAAAATCAATGCTGATATGAAAAATTAATCCTTGTACGTTCGGAATTTCAAAATATTATTATCTTTGGCTCCGCCTTAGATACTCTCGCTCGGCAAAGATCAAATAAATTTGGCTTTGCACTCGGCTTATTCGTATCTTTGGCCAAAAGATGCAGATTATTCGCTTTTATTTTGACTCGATTCTGAAATATTAAAAAACAACTCAATTTTGAGGTATCTGACTAAACCCTAACAACATTTTCAACGCAATGAAAAAACTGATTATTTGCGCTTTTGCCGCTGTTGTTCTTTTGCTTTCCGGCTCTATGCCTGTCGCAGCTGAAAACGCTTCTTCTGCCATGGGTAGAAAGCGGATCGGAGAGATCAGCCGTGTCCGTGCCATGACACCGGTCGGTTCACCACATGTCACGGCTCGTCAGGCCCGAGCCGATCTTCGGCGTGCGGCCTCGAAGTACTCTACCGTCAACGCTTCTCTTGTGTTCACAGGCAACAGCCGTCTGACCGACCGACGCATCTATTCTATAGATCCGTCGTCGGGACTTCTGACGGCGCATGATACCCCTGAAGTATTCGCGACCGGCGGAGGTGTTCTGATCGGTAACAGATATTATTGCATGACACGCCTCAAGATAATGCGTCTGGTCCGCACACGTTTTTATGTGTTCGATGCCGATAACTGGAATACTGTCGAATTTCAAGATAATCTTGATGAAACCCTCAATGCCACGGATGTGACCTACGATGCTACGACGGGGCGTGTCTATGGTTGTTTTTATGACGGTCCGGACAGTTGGTCGTTCGGAACCATCGATTATTCGACTCTTACGCGTACCACTCTTGCCGCTTGCCCGCAACTTAACGCTGTAGCAGCGGATGAAGCCGGCAATATTTATGCAATAGATATGAATGGAACGCTTTATAGTGCCGACAAACGTTCCGGACAGCTGACGCGCATTGGCGACACAGGCATAAAGGCAGCATATCGCAGTTCTTACTGGCAGGGTTCGGCTGTTTTTGATCCTGCATCCGGCCGGATTATCTATGCCGCCCATTCCAGTGTTGCCGCCGACCCCTCCGACGATGATTTTATCGGTGCGCTCTGGTCGGTGGATCCGATTACGGCCGCCACAACGCAATTACACCATTTCAGCGGAGAAGAACTCTTTGAAGGACTCTATATACCTCGGGAGGAATTGATTGATGAAGTACCGATGGCTCCTACCGAGCTGACGGCTTCTTTTCCTGCGGGCGCGCTTTCAGGCACGGTATCTTTCCGTATGCCCGAAAAACTTGTAGGCGGCATGAATGCCGGAACGGGTATGGAATATAAAGTCAAGGCAAACGGTTCGCTTGTGGCTTCGGGCAATGCTTCGGCCGGAGAATCTGTCAGCTGTGATCTCACTCTTGAGCGCGGAAGCTATTGTTTTGCCGTGACAGCCTCCAACAGCGAGGGGCAGTCGCGCGAGGCGACTCTGACAATGTTTATAGGTGTCGACAGTCCTGCAAAACCTGTGGTTACCGCCGCTTACGATTATGTAAACTCTACGATGACTCTCGGTTGGACTCCGGTTAAGACCACCGATTTCGGCACTCCTTTGCCCGAAGGTTCGGTTACGTATCGTATAACCCGCTATCCGGAACAGGTGGTCGTGGCTCCTGCACATACGGAATGTTCGTACACCGAAGCCCTTTCTTCTGATGAACTTAAGGCTGTCAGCTATCATGTCGAGGCTGTTTCCGGCGGGCAATCCTCCGGTGTGACTGTCACTCCCGCCATATATATAGGAGCAGTCGTACCGTCCTATACCGAAGATTTCGGTGATAAAGATGCTTTGCGCTACTATACTGTTATCGACGCTGACGGTGACCGTCTTACATGGGAATGCAGCCCTATCGACCGTGCTGCCAGAATTGCATGGAATAATAATGCCGCCGCCGCCGAGCACAAAGACGACTGGCTTATTTCTCCTCCTTTGCGCCTGCAGGCCGGAAAGGTATATAAGTTTACTTACGGAGCGCGTAAGCTCTATGACGCAGAAACACTCACGGTCTGCCTTGGCCGCAATCCGCGTGTCGATGCCATGACCACAGTACTTGTGCCTACAATGCAGGTCACCGGCGATAAAAAGGAAGAAAAGACACTTGACCTTACGGTAGAGGCTGACGGTATATATTTCATAGGCTTCCATGCGACCTCTCCTCGTACGTCGGGATCCTTATACATCAGTCCGTTTACGGTAGCTGAAGGTGTCATCTCCGGTGCTCCTGCCGCTGTGACAGCTATGGAAGTAGTTCCGGCGGCAGACCGCAGCCATGCGGCAACGATCACCTTTACAGCTCCCGAGCTGTCTATGGACGGCGCTATGCTAACTTCTCTTGCGGGAATAGATTTATACCGCGACGGGGAGTTCGTTGCCACCGTGCCTGCCACTCCTGGAAATGCCGGTTCGTACACTGATACTGGCGCACATCACGGATTGAATATCTATACTTTGCGTGCGCGTAACGATGCAGGTAGCGGTTCGCCAGCGGAACGTACGGTTTTTGTAGGATGGGATGAACCCAACCGTGCAGAGCGTGTCCGTGCCCGCGAACTTGAAACCGACGGCATTGTTGAAGTGACATGGAATGCTCCTGAACTCGACAACAATAATTCGGTGCTTACGGCCGAAGCTCTGCGATATGACGTGTTCATGAGTGCCAAACTTCCATCAGGCAAGACTGAAACCACACAAGTCGGAAGCGATGTAAAAGGAACAAGCCATACTGTAACTGTCTGTTCGCCTGACGAGCGCCGTTTCGTGGAATTTTACGTTGTGGCAAAGACCGAAGGCGGAGAGGCTCGCGATGTCTGGACTCCGGAAGCAATACCTGTAGGAATGTCATACGACACTCCGTTCTCGGAATCTTTCGCCAACGCCCGTTTCGAGAACTTCTGGGGAATATATAGTGACTATGTCATGGGTATGACAGGATTGTCGTGGGATTTCTCCGATGACTATACTTTCGACATAACATCTCAGGACGGTGATAACGGTTTCCTGGTGCTCGAAGGCAGTGACGCCGGTGATGAATCGGAGTTCTATTCGTCGAAAATCAATCTTGAGGGACTTGAAAATCCTGCGCTTACTTTCTATTCCTATAATATAAAAGGAAGCGCCAGCGACGACATCAACCACAATATAATAACGGTCAGCGCATACGACGGCACTGATAAGACTGTCGTTGCTACGGTGGACATGGCTCAGTATAATGATGACGGTTGGCAGCGCATTTCGGTTCCTCTTACGGGGCTTGAAGGGAAAACGGTACAGATACTTATAAAAGGCACGATCGTCAATTTCTTAACCATAGCTCTTGACAATATCCGAATCGATGCCACTTATAGCCGCAATCTTGCAGCAGAGTCGGTAACAGCACCTCAGAAAGTAATGCTTGACAAGCTTTACTATGTCTATGCTACTGTACGCAATACGGGTCTTGAACCAATGGAGGCATATACTCTTGATTTCTATTGCGACGAGGTCAAACTCGAAAGCCGCAACGGTCGTGCGCTTGTACCTGGTGAAACAGAGAATCATGAATTTGAGTGTCGTCGCGACATAACGTCTGACGAGCAGGTTGAATATTGGTGTGCCATTACTGTTTCAGGCGATGAGAATGCCGAAGACAATAGCTCGAAGCGTACCCGGGTTCGTGTGTGCGTGCCGAATTATCCGGTAGTGACGACTCTTGTCGGATCAAATGTGAATGAGAAACCGCAACTCAACTGGAGTGCTCCTGATCTCAGTTCAAGCGAACCGTTTGAGATAATCGAAGATTTCGAAAGCTATCCGGCTTTTGCCAATTCCGATCTTTGGGACTGGACGCTTTTTGATGCCGACCGCGCTTATATAGGCGGTATTGAGGACGCTAATGACGGAGCGATCGAGCTGCCAGGTATTCCCACCGGTTCGCAGCAGTCGTGGTTTGTGATGGACGGCGAATATGAAAAACTTAATTTCACTTATCGTGCGCATTCAGGCCGCCATCATTTGGCGACAATGTATTGCTACGGCATGAATAACAGTATCGGCTATGAAACTGCAAATGACGATTGGCTCATATCGCCTGTACTTGCCGCCGGTTCGACTGAAATGTCGCTTTTTGCACGCGGTTATTCAAGCATGGCGCCGGATGCTATGGAAATTCTGGTTACATCCGAGAGCGGTTCCGATCCTATGGCACTGCGCTATCGTTCGCTTGGCAAAGTTGATCCCATGCCGACCTCCTGGGAGGAATATGTGGTCGATCTGCCGGCAGGCACCAAGCGTTTTGCCATACGTTCTGTTGGTAATTTCGGGTTCATGCTTTTTGTCGACGATATCACGTTCACTCCTGCTGCCGGAGCATCTATGTTGAAAGTAGAGGGTTATAATGTATATCGCGACGGAATAAAAATTAATGAAGAACCACTGACAGAGCCTGAGTATCTTGACCTGACGGCTTCCAACGGTGACCATCAGTATGGAGTGACGGCCGTGTACAACCGGGGCGAATCACGTTTGTCGAATCTTGTGTCGCTGACATCGGCTGTAGATGCTGTCGCATCGGATATGGTGGAAGTGAAAGCTGAAAACGGATATATGCTTGTCACCGGAGCTGAAAGACTGCCTGTCGGTATATACAGTGCCGACGGCCGTACGGTCTATGCTACGTCTGATGCTGCCGCTGCCGTGCGTGTAAGTGTTTCTGCCGGTATCTACCTTGTCCGTGTCGCCGGCCGGACTTTCAAGGTCGCCGTACGCTGAGCGATAATTCAAATAAACAGACAGGGCGTCGAGGGAATTCCCTCGACGCCCTGTTCCGTATTATCGTTGTGATTTCAGTCGGCCGGGCCGAGAAGACGTATGGCGCCTGTAGCCGGATCGAATATTAGTTTTGACGGAGCTTTCTTGTCGGTGAATATGGCCGGATCGAGGCCGAATGTCACACCGAGTTGAGCCAGTTCTATATCGGCTGCGGCAATTTCGCGTCCTCCGTAACTTACGGCCAAATGCGCTTTGCCGGGTATGTTGTAGGCCACACCACCTTTGGGGAAACGTTTTGTTTCGCCTTTTTCGTTGACAGGCAGGGTGCCTTCGTCAAGTATGGTGAGATCGAGTGTGATCGGTGCGCCGGCGAGATTCCCCGGGGCGACTATGCCCTCGACAGCCGACAGGCGGGCTATGACTTTGGCATTGACTTCGGCGCTGTCGGGGATGAATGCTATGCGCTCGACGACGGTCGAACTTGAGCGCGTGCCGGCGAACATCGCGGTCAGGGCGGCTTCCTGGGCGGCTATGTTATCGAGGACAAGTTGCATGGCCTTTCCGTCGGGTGGGGTATTGTCCGCCTGGCCGGAGAGTATGTCGGATCGCATTTCGCGAAGCTCGAAGATGCGTTGGGCTGCGAGTTCGGCACGTTTCGATGTGGAGGAACTGCGTGCCATTTCCTGTGTCACAGCCTGCCGTGCGGCTTCGGTCTGCAGCGGTGTCGGACCGGCTTCTTTGGCTTGGGGAAGAGTAGTAACATTGTCATCGGGAATATTCTCGGTGTTGATGGCCAATGGAATACCTGTTCCGTCGAGAATCATGAACGGGGTGCTTCCTGCCTTGAACTGTGCTGTCCAGCGATTGTCGGCATCGGCTATCCCGCGAGGAATGAATGTGACGCTGCGCAGGTTGGCACGCCGGCTTTCTTTGGTGATTGCATCGGATATTCCGAGATGGCGTTTGGCATAGTTGAAGAATTCTCCGGGTTCTTCTCTGGTGAGTTCCGCTTCTATGCAGATATCTACGCCGGTCAGTGGCAGGCTGTAGATAAGCCCGTATTCATTGGCTTTGCCTGCTGTCAGTTTCTGTGAAGTCTGCGCAGAGCAGGGTATGGCTGCAAATGTTGTGCCGATGATAATGGCGGCTAATGTACGGTGGAAAATCATGTTGTAAACTCTAAACTATTAACTCTAAACATCATTTGTTCGGACGCATGACTGCTTCCATGGCAGCTCCCACGCATTCCGCTATGTCTTCGGCTGTTGTGCCGCAGATTCCGTGGCGTTCGGCTGCCATGCGTCCGGCTATGCCGTGCACATATACGCCGGCCACGGCTGCGAGTTCCGGATGCATGCCGCGTGCGATAAGGCCTGTGATAAGGCCTGTAAGGACGTCGCCGCTTCCGGCTGTGGCCAGAGCCTCGGTTCCTGATGCGTTGAAAAGGACTGAGCCGTCGGGCCATACAGTGGCGGTATAGTGGCCTTTGAGGACTATTATTATTGAATTTGTCCGAGCTGCTTCGATAGCTTTCAGCAGACGGGCGGATGAGCTTGGCTGCTGACCGAAGATACGGTCGAATTCGCCGGCGTGCGGTGTCAGGACCGAGCGTGGAGGGATAAGGGCGAGCATTGTAGGACGCAATGCTATGCAGTTGAGGGCATCGGCATCCAGTACAAGCGGACGCGAGGTGGCGTTGGCGCTTTTGAGGAATGATTCGAGGGCGTCGATGGTGGCGTCGGATGTGCCTATGCCCGGGCCTATGCCTACGGCGCGATAGTTGCGGGATAGCTCGATACGGTGGATGTCGGCGTCGGAACCGTCTGTTTCAAACAGTGCTGACGGGACGGCCGACTGCATGACGAAAAATGCGCAACGGGGTGACACGCATGTCACCTTGCCGCAGCCTGAGCGCAATGCCCCGCGGGTGGAGAGTACGGCTGCTCCGAGCATGCCGTATGAACCGGCAAAAAGTATGGCGTCGCCAAGGTCGGCCTTGGATGCAAACGGATCCCGGGGTGGCAGGACTTTGCGCACGTTATGCGCTTCGATAAGACGTGTCGTACAACGTGTCGATTTTATTGCGTCGCGGTCGAACGGTAGGTCGAGAGTGCGCCAGCGGCCTATTAATTCCACGTTCTCCCTCATATAGAATGCCGCTGTCGGACCAACAAGGACCAATGTCAGCGAGGCATGGATGATATTGCGGTTTATCATGCCGACTGAAAGATCGGCCGACATACCCGACGGAAGATCGATTGATATGACACGCGCTTCCGATTCGTTGATGAATCGTGCCAGATGCTGGTAGCCTCCCATCAGCGGGCCGCTGTGCTCGTGGCCGAAAAGGCCGTCGACAATCAGAACGGACTTGTCGATTTCCGGAAGATTCATCTGCAGTCCGGTTGTTTCGAAGAGATAATCTTCGCCGGCTGTGGCAAGAAAGCGGTCGCGTGCTGCACGACAGTCGGCACTCAGTCTGTTGCCGCCGACATTTATAAGATATACTTCAGCTTTTTCTCCTTGGCGGTGAAGGAATGTGGCTGCCTCGAGGGCGTATGCTCCGCATATTCCGCTGCCGGCAAAAACTACGGTGCGTGCCGAACGTTTTTTTTCAGATATGACCGCTTCGGCTGTTGCGCTGCCGACACTTTGTATGAATTCCTCGCGGCGCACAGCAGTCGGAGTTCCGGCCTCGGCGGTGCCGTCGCCTATGGTGGCGAGCAGGATGCGGTTGATGTCGTCAGGAGTATATATGTTCATGGAGCTTGTATATCGCGTGATTGTGGATGTATGGATGCGCGTACACGTCGCGCGCTTTTGCAAAAGTACGCAAAAACATCGAACCTGCGTTTTGACAGACCTACAAAAAGAATTAAAACGTGCGCAATGGTGCTTCGGCGCATGTGGCTGCGAACGTGCAAATAAATATTTTGTACTCTTGCGAAAAAATTCGTAAATTTGCGCCGTTAAAGGGCGCGGCGGAGCACTGCCGGCCATTCATCAGGAATTAACTCAATCAAACACATCATACTCAAGGTATTTAAACCAACAACAAGATTATGAAAATCGAAAAAATCATCGGTCGCGAAGTCCTCGACTCGCGCGGTAACCCCACGGTAGAAGTAGACGTAATCCTCGAATCCGGCGCCAAAGGTCGTGCTTCCGTTCCTTCGGGCGCATCCACCGGCGTCAATGAAGCTCTTGAACTCCGCGACGGCGACAAGAGCCGCTACATGGGCAAGGGTGTGCAGAAAGCTGTTGCCAATGTCAACGGTCCCATTGCAGCCGCTCTCGTAGGCATGAGCGCCCTCGATCAGATTGCCATCGACGAAACCATGCTTGCCCTCGACGGCACCGACACCAAGTCGAATCTCGGCGCCAACGCCATCCTCGGCGTATCGCTGGCTGTTGCCAAGGCTGCCGCCGACTATCTCGACCTGCCCCTCTATAAATATATCGGCGGTTGCAACACCTACGCTCTGCCCGTGCCGATGATGAACATTATCAATGGCGGCGCACATTCCGACGCTCCCATCTGCTTCCAGGAATTCATGATCCGTCCTATCGGTGCCGCTTCATTCCATGAAGGCATCCGCATGGGCACAGAGGTATTCCATAACCTCAAATCAGTTCTGAAAGCACGTGGCCTGAGCACTGCCGTAGGCGACGAAGGCGGTTTCGCTCCCACTCTCGACGGAACTGAAGACGCACTCAACGTAATTATCCAGGCTATCGAAAAAGCCGGCTATGTTCCCGGTCGCGACATCACCATCGGACTCGACTGCGCTTCCTCCGAATTCTTCAAGGACGGTGTGTACGATTATACCTGGAAACAGGGTGCCGACGCTCCCAAGCTCACATCCGAACAGCAGGCACAGTTCCTGAAAGAACTCGTTGAAAAATATCCTATCGATTCCATCGAAGACGGTATGGCCGAAAACGACTGGGAAGGCTGGAAGATCCTTACCGATCTTATCGGCAAGAACTGCCAGCTCGTAGGCGACGACCTCTTCGTTACCAACGTCAAATATCTTGAAAAAGGTATCGAACTCGGTTGCGCAAACTCCATCCTCGTTAAGGTTAACCAGATCGGTTCTCTGACCGAAACTCTTCGCGCCGTAGAACTGGCACAGCGCAACGGCTACACCGCCGTTATTTCGCACCGTTCGGGTGAAACCGAAGATGCAACTATCGCTGACATCGCCGTTGCTACCAACGCCGGACAGATCAAGACTGGTTCTGCAAGCCGTTCCGACCGTATGGCCAAGTATAACCAGCTTCTCCGCATTGAAGAAGAACTCGGTTCTGCCGCCGCTTACGGTTATGGCAAAAAGACCAAACGTGCCGAATAAATCGACCGTCATAATCTACAAATAAAAATCGCCGCATCTGAAACTCAGATGCGGCGATTTTTTTTGGTATTCGTCGGTATCAGTTTACGCGGAAGCGGTCGGTTCCGTCGTTAAAGAAAGCTACAACTTGGGCGGCAGCAGCAAGCCCGGCATTGATGTTGGCCTCCGCTGTCTGTGCTCCTGTTTTCTTCGGGGTGAAGAAGACACGGTCCCCAAAACGTTCCGTAAGGGTGTCGGCGCAAGAAGGACGCACGTCGGCGAAGTATTTAAGGTCGGGACGAGCTTCGAGAGCTTCGGCAAGTCCGGCTTCGTCCATTACTTCCTTGCGGGCGGTGTTTATAAGTACGCCGCCTTTTGGCATAAGTTCGATCAATCCGCGTCCTATCGATCCGACGGTCTGCGGGGTTGCCGGAATGTGTATGGATACGAAACGGTTTTCGCTGTATAATCGGGAAATGTCGTGGACGGGACGTACGCCGGCTTCTTCCATTACGGAATCGGTGCAGAACGGGTCGTATGCGCTTACTTTCATTCCGAATCCGGCAGCTATGCGCGCGACGTTTCGGCCTACTTGTCCGAATGCCTGAAGACCGAGTGTCTTGTCGCGCAGTTCGAAGCCCGATGTTCCTCCGAAGTTGTTGCGGGCAGCCATGACGGCCATTCCGAATACAAGTTCGGCAACTGCGTTGGAGTTCTGTCCCGGGGTGTTCTCGACAATTGCACCGGCGGTGGTGGCAGCGGCAAGATCGATATTGTCGTAGCCGGCACCGGCGCGTACGACGATCTTTAAGCCCGGTGCTGCGGCGAACACATCGGCTCCGACAATGTCGGAGCGCACGATCAGAGCGTCGGCGTCCGCTGCTGCTGCGAGGAGCTGTGCGCGGTCGGTGTACTTTTCAAGAAGGGTGAACGTGTGTCCGGCACCTTCGATTTCGGCACGTATGCCTTCGACTGCTGTGGCGGCGAAAGGCTTTTCGGTTGCAACGAGTACTTTCATGATGTATGTCGTTTAAAATTCTGTTTTTTAACGGGTGGCTTCGAAATCGTGCATGGCTTCGACGAGTACCTTTACGCTTTCAATCGGCAGTGCGTTGTAGAGCGAAGCGCGGAATCCTCCGACGGAGCGATGTCCTTTTATGCCTACAATGCCGCGGTCGGCGCAGAAGCGAATGAAATCGGCTTCGAGTTCGGAGTATTCTTCTTTCATGACAAAACATACGTTCATGATTGAGCGGTCGGTCGGGTCTGTTACGGTGCCGCGGAACATGCGCGACGAATCGATGGCGTCGTAGAGCATGGCGGCTTTCTCGAGGTCGCGGCGTTCGAGTTCGGGCAGGCCGCCGAGCTGTTTGTAATAGCGGAGTGTCTGCAGGGCAGAGAATATAGGCAGCACGGGCGGTGTGTTGAACATCGATCCTTTCTTGATGTGGGTGCGGTAGTCGAGCATTGTGGGTATGGGGCGATCCACATGTCCGAGGGCATCTTCGCGGACGATGACAAGGGTTACACCTGCCGGAGCGAGATTCTTCTGTGCGCCGGCATAGATGGCGTCGTAGCGTGAAAAATCTATAGGACGGGAGAATATGTCGGAACTCATGTCGGCCACGAGCGGACAGTCGACTGTCGGGTCGATACGGATTTCGGTTCCGTAGATGGTGTTGTTGGTCGTGTAGTGAAAATAGTCGACACCGGCCGGTACTTCAAATCCTTTAGGGATGTAGGTGTAGTTGGCGTCCTTTGATGAAGCCACGACGTCGACATCGCCGAACAGGCGTGCTTCCTTGATTGCGTTCGAGGCCCATGTGCCTGTGTCGAGATAGGCCGCACGTTTGCGCAATAGATTGTATGGCAACATGCAGAACTGCATTGACGCGCCTCCTCCGAGCCAAAGCACTTGAAAGCCTTCGGGAATTTCAAGGATTTCTTTGACAAGAGCGGTAGCTTCGTCTATTACTGCCTGGAATTCTTTGCTGCGGTGTGACACTTCAAGCACCGACAATCCGGTATCGGCAAAATTGATGATTGCGTCGGCGGTGTTACGGATTGTGTACTCGCTCAGGATCGAGGGTCCTGCATAAAAATTATGCTTCTTCATATAACAGTTGAAGTTTTTGGGGTTGTATGATGCAAATATAATATAAGCCTTGTAAAAACCCAAAAAAAAGAGCAAATCCGTGTGAAAAACGGGTTTTCATACGGATTTGCCGTGTCTTTTTGCTGTAAATGGTTGAGCTTCTGTTCAGTTGAGTACGAAACCGGGGGCGTCGTGCAGCAATGGACAAGGAGTATAGGCGCGTGCGAACTGGCGAAGACGGGCCAGAGTTGACGGCCTCGGACCTGCGGTCGCGTTGCCTGCTGTAATTCTGTTATCGCTTGTTTTTGTCACTTGTTCGGGGCGTGTAGGGGTAGATGTTTTCTCCATAGGCAGGTGAAGCTTTTATGGTTGGGGAATGTCGTATTAAGGTGTTGTATTGTTTTAACGCCTTAACGGCCGGTTTTATTATGTGCGCGTGTAAATTTTTTTGCGTCAAGACTTTGCGCGTGCTGAAACAGAATCAGGCGAGAATTATTGTTCTGTGGTGGTTAAAAGATGATAAAATGCTGTTTTTTTAAGCCGTTTTTGTTCGGGAATGTTTGGCTGCAAAGATATAAATGGCTAACTTTGCATTAATAAACCGATGCGCGAAAAGCGCGAATTATGTAGTCAATATTATTAATCATCAACACTTTCCGCCTATAGACCGTACTCTACTCTAATTTTAAACGGAGAAGAAAATGCACACTTTATCCAGGCTGACCGACGAGCAGTTGGTAGCTCAATACGCCAAAGGCACCAACGAGGCATTCGATGCTTTGCTGCTGAGGCACAAGACAAATTTATTCGGATATATTATCCAACGCGTCAAGGATCGCGATCTTGCCGACGATATTTTCCAGGAAACTTTCGTTAAGGCCATTACGACCATACGTCAGGGACGTTATAACGAAGAAGGGAAATTCTCTGCATGGATTTGCCGTATAGCGCGTAATCTTATAGTGGATTATTTTCGTCAGGAGAAGACGGAGGCCTCTGTGTCGACCGACGATGGAACTGTCGATATACTGAATCGTAAGGAACTTGCAGATGAAACGGTTGAGGACGCAATCATTGATTTGCAGATCGAGGAGGATGTGCGTCGCCTTGTAGGCCAGCTCCCTCAGGAACAGCGCCGTGTGTTGGAGATGCGGTATTATGAGGGGCTGAGTTTTAAGGAAATCGCCGAGCAGACCGGGGTAAGCATCAATACGGCGCTTGGTCGTATGCGTTATGCTATTCTGAATATGCGTCGCATAGCCCGCGAGCGCAATGTTGTTCTCAGCCGATGAACAAGACTTTATGAATGTCGGTCGGGCAAGGCTTACGCTTTTGTCTTTCTGCTGAAGAGATACAGCCCCGGACAATTGTCCGGGGCTGTCGTTTGTCTATGCTCCGGCAACGGAGCATGTGTTGTTCGGTTTATCTTTTTTCCTTGTATTTTTCAAGCTGACGTTCGGCCGCTTCAATGGCCAGATCGACTGCTTCTTCGAAAGTGTCGGCTGTTTTGGTGGCGACAACGTCGTCGTGTTGCGGGCTGACGATTTTTATCAAGGCTTCTTTGTTCATGGCCGTTTCCGGCTTTACGACGCGTAGTGTTGCCTCGAAATCTGTGATGGCCGGGAATCGGCGTGCCAGACGTTCGGCTTTTTTATTGATGAAATCGCTGAGGCGGTCGGCGATGTCGAAGTGGATTGCCTGAATTCTTAAGTCCATAATTAGTCCTCCTTTTTTTTAGCACGCGGATGTGCGAGTTTGTAATTATTTTGAAGTTCTCTATATGAAAGATGTGTGTAGCGTTGTGTAGTTGCGAGCGACTGGTGTCCGAGCAGTTGCTGCACGGCTGAAAGATCGGCTCCGTTGTTGAGCATGTCGGTTGCGAAACTGTGGCGGAGTACGTGCGGCGAATGGCGGCGGGAATTGACCTGTGCGGTATCAAGGGCCGAACGCACTACTTTATAAACAAGCCCGTAGTAGAGCGGCCGTCCGTCGGGGCGCACGAAGAATGTTGTCGTGCCGGCGTTTTGTTCAGACTGCTTTCCGACAGTGGCGCTTCTGATGGTACGGTATCTTATAATCATTTCCTGCAATTCCTTGCCGAACGGGATTGTTCTTTCTTTATTACGTTTCCCGAGTACTTTTAGTTCGTTCCGTACTACGTCGACATCGGCATCCAGAAGGCCGATAAGTTCGGCGGCACGTATGCCCGTGCTATAGAACATGGTCAGAATCAGATGGTCGCGTATTGAGCTGAAATTTTCGTTGTCGTCGGGGCTTGTGTCGATTATTTTATTTGTTTCTTCGCTGCGTATATAGTCTGGCAGCGGCTTTTCGATTCTTGGCGGAGATAGAAGGGCGGTTGGGTTGCCGGCCAGGCCGCGCCGTTTCTCCATGAATCCGAAAAAAACTCGAAGTGACTGTATTTTTCTTATTATGGTGGTTGTTTTCATTCCTGCCGCGGAGAGTGAGGCGATCCATAGTCTGAGGTCTTCGAGCTTTACAGAGTAGGGGTCATCGTTGTGTTGCGGTGACTCGGATGTCAGATAGCGGCGGAATTGTGTGATGTCGCAGCGGTAGGCTGAAACTGTGTGTGGCGACGAGTTGATCTCGTTTAGGAGATATGTATAGAATGCGTTGTAAGGCATGTTGCCGCGTGTTGGCGCTTTTATGTGATAAACCGGCGCTAACGCTACGAAAGTAGTCACAAATTTTCACATCGCCAACACTTTTTCAAAAAAAATGCAAGTGAAAAATGCAGATGCTTGAGAAAAAGAGATTCAGGGATTGTATAGGTCGCGGTTGTAGAAGTCCATGACTTCGCGGGCTATGGCCAAAGTCTGTGCGGCGGGTGATGATGGGTCAAGGTCTACAGCGGCTTCGTAGTCGCTTATGGCTTGGGCGCGGTGCCCGAGTTTCCAGTTCAGGTCGCCGCGAAGGGCGAGCATAGTCGCGTTTGTGCTTTTTTCGAGTTCTGCGTTTAAGGTTTTCATGGCTGAATCGTAGTCGCCGGAGGCGATAAGGGCTTCTATGCCTGAAGTATCGTTGTATGTCATTTTATTAAAAGCGTTGTTTTGCAAATTTAAGGAAAAATGCGGACATCCTATGTGTGTCGGATGTCCGCATTCTGTGTGGTTTGTGTTTATGGATCCGGAAGGATCGGAGTATGTTCAGAAATAAAAATTCATTGTTTTAGGGAAGAACAGCATTCCGCCGCCCACTTGCTGTGCTACGGAGTCACCCATTGAGTTTGCCACTATGGCAAGTGCAAAGCGCAGTGATGCGCTTGGGCCGTTGCCGGTTATGAGGCGTTCAAGAGCCATAACGGGCACGTCGCGCGTTTTCGCACCGTGTGCCACGCAGTCTTTCTCGAAGCCGGGATAGCAGGTCGCTTCCTTGCCGTCGAGCAGTCCGAGCGGGGCAAGCACTACTGCCGGAGATGCGCATATTGCGGCTATTTTGCCTTTGTGGATCTTCAGAAGTTCCCCCAAGGCCTCAAAAGAGGCGAGGTTGGTGGCTCCGGGCATTCCTCCCGGCAGGATCAGCCATTCTGAATCGGAGAAGTCGGCCTGCTTGAATGTCAGGTCGGCGCTTATTGTTACTCCGTGGGCGCCGGCGACTTCGCGGCGGTCGGTTATGGAAACTGTCTTGACGTCCATTCCCGCGCGACGCATTACGTCGACGACGGTTATGGCTTCAATCTCTTCAAATCCTTCGGCGAGAAAAACATAAGACTTTGACATGATAGTGACGTGTTTGCTGTTATTATTGGTTTCTTGTAAAAAACAATCGTTATCTGAAAAAAGTTTGTTTCAGTGCGGAAATTTTATGATAATTTTGGAGATTTGTTTTATGAAGATGAATATTCGGTATTTCATTCTGCCGCTAATATCGGCAATATTTTTGACATCTGCAAGTTGTAGGAACGATTTTCTTAGCGAGGACGGTTTTTGCTGGGGTACATCGTATCATATAGTCTATGAATCGGCGTCGGATCTTTCGGATTCCATAAAGGCAGAGATAAGGTATATTGATGCTTCCTTGTCGACTTTCAATTCTTCGTCGCGGCTTTCGGCGGTCAACGAATCGCGGACCGATAGTGTGGATGTGATGTTTGCCGAGGTGTTCAGGCTGTCAAAGCGTGTAAGTGATCTGTCCGGAGGTGCATTCGATCCTACGGTCGCTCCGCTTGTCAAGTTGTGGGGCTTCGGTCCGGAATCTGAGGATAAACCGAATGTGCCGGATTCATCGCTTGTGACTAAGGTGTTGGGGCTTGTAGGTATAGGTGGCTGCCGTCTTGACGCCGAAGGTATGCGGGTGGTGAAAAAATCACCGGACACGTCATTCGATTTTTCTGCAATCGCTAAAGGTTATGGAGTTGACCGGGTTGCCTCAATGCTTCGTCGTAACGGCGTACATAATTATATGGTTGAAATCGGAGGTGAGATAGCACTTCAGGGGTATAGTCCGCGAGGAAAGCGTTGGCGTATACAAGTCGATGCGCCGGTAGTCGCAGAAAAGCCAGAGGCTCTTCACAGCCGTTTTTTTGTGCTTGAACTCGGACCGGAACCTGTGGCGGTAGCCGGATCGGGCAATTACCGGAACCGCCGTACGACTTCAGACGGGCGTGTGGTGTGGCATACCATAAGTCCTGTTACGGGCTATCCGGTGCAGACTTCGACTTTGGCTACGAGTGTCGTTGCGCCTACATGTGCTTTTGCCGACGCTCTTGCCACTGCAGCCATGGCGATGCCTGCTGACGATGCCATGGCTATGGCTGAGGATTTGAAAGCCGAGGGGGTGGGCTTGATGATAATAGAAGACGGAGGCGCTGCCGGAGTTTATGGGACGCGTGTAAGCTCGGGATATCCTTTGCAATAAATGTTCATCGCCTTTCCGCAATCATCCCTATAGCAGCGTGATACGCTTTGATGTTTGTAGCTTTTCTGATGGCTTTTGACGCACGGTGCCCTGTTTCGGGTTCAAGGTAGTCCCAGAACGATTTTATTTTCGACAATATCTGCGCATCGCCGCACAAGGAGGCTGAGTAGTGCATATATATAAGGTCGTGCAAAGCCAGTATGTGCTCTATGCGGTTTTGGCGATTCCATTCCCGGCCTTCGCGCCATTCGGCTATAAGTGAAGGACGTGCCAGAAGTCCACGTCCGGCCATCACTCCCGCGATTTTCGGAAATCGAGATATTGTGGAGTCTATGTCCGACGGAGTAAGGATGTCGCCGTTGAAAACTATCGGATGTGTCGATATTTCCAGCAGTTCGCCAAACTCTGCCAGGTACAGATTCCCGGAATAGGCTTGGCGTGCTGTCCGGGGGTGTACGCATATATGGCTGAGCGGTACTGTGTTAAGAATTTCAATAGTATGCCTCCATAGCTTCGGGCTGTCGGTGCCGAGCCGCATCTTTACCGAGAACGAAATGCGTTCGCCGATGTTGGTTATTGCGGATGCTATGTCATGCAGATTATCTATGTTGGCCGGAAAGGCAGCTCCTCGTCCTTTTTTCATCTGTGGTACGAACGGACAGCCCATATTCAGGTCGATTCGCTTGTATCCGGCCGAAGCTACGGCATCTGTGAGAATTGAGAACTCTGAGATGTCGCGGAATATTATCTGAGGAACTGTAAATGTCTTTTCCCGCCCCGGGCCATACGTGATGTCGCGCATGTCGCGACTTCGTGGGATGCCGCCTTCCAGACGTACGAAAGGAGTAAAGTAGCAGTCGGCCGCACCGGAGTCGGGTCCGTAGACCTCGGCATGGAAACGACGCCATGGCGCTTCAGTATAACCCTGCATAGGGGCGGCGAGTAATTTCATTCCGCGAAGATAGGAAAATTCTCTGACTGGCTGGGGGTGTCGTTTGCTATTGTTTTCAGAGCGGCAGAGATATTTATTCAGATTGTCATTATTATGAGTATATGTTTCTGTTACGTGTTGGTAAGTATTTTATTGATAGTGTTTTATATGCCTTGTTTGGCTGAAGAAAGCAAAAAGTGTCATTAAAATTTCCGTATGTGCCGAAAATTTCGTTACTTTGCACCGCAAAAAATTTTGAAAACTATTAATTAAAATCAAATTATTATGTCAGAAATTGCAGATCGCGTAAAAAACATCGTGGTTGACAAACTCGGTGTTGACGCTGACAAAGTAACTGAAACCGCATCGTTCACCACAGACCTCAACGCCGATTCACTCGACACCGTTGAACTGATCATGGACTTCGAAAAAGAATTCGGTATCACCATTCCCGACGAAGAAGCCCAGAACATCAAGACTGTTGGCGACGCCATCGCATTCGTTGAAAAGGCAGGCAAGTAATTTGCAGGCATTCCAACAGCAATACAGAGGCCGCCGCGAATAACCCGGCGGTTTTTGTATATATAAGCCCCTTTTAATCTGCAAGCAATTGCACTCAGACAAATAAACCTATCAATGGAACTTAAAAGAGTCGTAGTAACCGGCCTCGGAGTGATCAGCCCCATCGGCAACGATGTTGCCACCACGTGGGAGAACGCCAAGAACGGCGTCAGCGGAGCCGGTCCTATCACCCATTTTGACGCATCGAAGTTCAAGACACAGTTCGCCTGCGAGGTAAAGAACTTCGACGGTAACGAACACTTCGACCGCAAGAAGCTTCGTCAGCTCGACCTTTATGCCCAGTATGCCATTGTGGCAGCCCGTCAGGCCGTAGCCGACGCAGGTATCGACGCCGAGAACGCGGTCGACAAGAATCGCGTGGGTGTTATCGTAGCTGCCGGTATCGGCGGCCTCCATACATTTGAAGAAGAAGCCGGATATTATGCGTTGAATCATGAGAACGGCCCGAAATACAATCCCTTCTTTATTCCGAAGATGATTGCCGATATCGCATCGGGTCATATTTCGATGGAATACGGCTTCCATGGTCCCAACTTCGGAACTGTGTCGGCTTGCGCGTCGTCGAACAATGCTATCATCGACGCTTTCAACCTTATCCGTCTTGGTAAGGCCGACGCTATTCTTGCAGGTGGTGCCGAAGCTGCCATATACCCCGCAGGTGTCGGAGGTTTCAACTCAATGCACGCCCTTTCGACGCGCAACGACAGCCCCGAAACGGCATCGCGTCCTTTCAGCAAGTCGCGCGACGGCTTTGTGATGGGCGAAGGCTCGGCTGTGCTTGTGCTTGAAGAACTCGAACATGCCAAAGCCCGCGGTGCAAAAATCTATGCCGAAGTCGCAGGCGGAGGTCTGTCGGCCGATGCTTACCACCTGACAGCCACCCATCCCGAAGGTCTGGGTGCTATTCTCGCCATGCGCAACGCACTCGACGATGCCGGCATGAAGCCCGAGGATATCGACTATATCAACGTGCACGGCACGTCGACTCCCGTCGGTGACATATCCGAAGTTAAAGCCATCGTGGAAGTGTTCGGCGATCAGGCACACAAGCTTAATATCTCCTCGACTAAATCCATGACCGGTCATCTGCTCGGCGCCACAGGCGCACTTGAAGCTGTGTTCAGTGTCAAGGCTGTGGAGGAAGACATCGTTCCCCCTACAATCAATCACGATCCGGAAGATCAGGACGAAAATATCGATTATAGCCTTAACTTCACTTTCGACCGCGCACAGAAGCGTCCCGTGCGTGCCGCGCTGTCGAATTCGTTCGGTTTCGGCGGTCACAACGCTACCGTAATCGTCAAGAAGTACGAGGACAAATAAGCACGTTTTGCCACGTGCGATATGTGAAAGGCGCCGCATTTAGCGGCGCCTTTCTTTATGTGTATAAATATAGAACAGATATTGCGCTTTTCTGATGTAGTGATGGAAAAATTGGGAGATAGAAATCAAAAAAACTGATAGTGAAACATTTTTTCTTCGTTTTTGTTAAAGAAATATGAGGGAAAGTTAAATGAAAATGTTAATTTTGCCAACACCAAAAGCAAATTACTCTATTATTATTGTCTAATATAAAAATACGAAAAATCATGAACACAGAAGTAATCGGCACAAACGCCGGCTCCGTATGGGTTGCTCTTAACACAGCCGACGCTCTGGGAATCAAACAGATTAAAAAAATCACCAAACTGAAAGATAAGGAAGTATTCGCCGCTATCGGATGGCTCGCACGCGAAGGCAAGATCGCAATCGACGTGGATCCGGAGGATGAGAAAGAATTCGTTGTAAGCCTCGTACAAGGATAATAATCTGATATATCGAAGCCGGGAAAAGCTCGTACGGGGCTATCCCGGCTTTTTTTGTGTACATTTTTGGAAAAAGTGTTTTTCTTGCTGTCAGGCACGTATTTCTGAAAACCAAACAGGACTTCCGCGGGTTTTAATAGCGTGCGGGTGACCATCACCGCCTGCCTGTAATCCTAAAAGAAAAAACAATCGAAGTGAGAGTAAGCTCTGTCATACGTAAGTTCATCAAAATTATCGCTTGCCTTGTGCTGGCTGTCGTGGCTTTGCTCGGCGGAGTCGTGTCGATGTTATATTCGCCGTGGGTTCAACGCGAGTTACGTTCGGCTCTTACGGCCCATTTCGACTCTGTTGCCGAATCCTCATCTCCGCGCATCTCATTGGAGTCATGGCGTCTGCGCCCGCCTTTGCGTCTGGAACTGGACGGTCTGGCGGTAACGGAGAATGCCGATACTCTTGTGGCTGCCGCTTCAGCGAGAGTGAATGTCAGCCTTTTGCCGCTTATATGGGGAAAAGTACGGATAAACAGTGCCGACCTTATTGCCGCACGTTATCGGCTTGGAAGCCCTGACTCGCTGATGTACATGACCATATCCGCCGATTCGATAGGCATACGTCCGGCATCTTTGCTGCTTTCCGCTATGGACATAAATCTGGAACAGGCTACGATACGCGGCGGCTGTCTGGCAATGACAATACGTCCGGACACATCCACGGTCGACAAAGCTCCGGCACCACCTATGGACATGAGTATAGCTCTGGGGCGTCTTACTCTTGACGATTTCGATTATTCGATGCGTCTGATGCCTGCAATCGACACACTCAATGCGCATATAGGTCATGCGGTGCTTCGCGACGGCAAAATCGACATGCTGCATCAGCATATCGGACTATCTCTTCTTGAGGGCACTCGCCTTGATGCTCGTTACGTAGCTCCCGACTCGGCAGCAATTGTTGCGGCAGGGCCGTATCCTCCGGCAGATGTGCCGGCCGATACCGTCGTCGCCGAGCCGTGGACCGTTGAGATCGACAGTATATTCTTCGACCGTTCGCATGCACTTTATACAACTGCCGGTGTACGCCCGTTGCCCGGGCTTGATTTTGCCTATATCGAGGCTTCGGATCTTACTCTGGGGCTGAAGGATTTTTACAATCAAGCGTCGACAGTGCACTTGCCTCTGACATTCGCGGCCACCGAACGTTGCGGAGTCCGCCTGGAGGCCGGTGGTAGCCTTTTTATCGATGAATCGGCATTGACTTTTAAAAATTTCAATGTCGCTACACCCGAAGGTACATATATAGCTTTCGACGGATTGCTCGGCATGGGCGACATGGCCTCTGATTCGTCGTTACCGCTGGCGTTGCGTGCCGGTGCCGGCCTCAATCCTGCCGACATGCGGCGGATGTTTCCGCTGTTTGCCCCTTACTTCATGGCTTTGCCGACGGACGAAAATATTGATCTGGCTGTGGATGTAAGCGGCACGATGGGAGATATTTCGCTTGACACTCTCGGACTCAGGCTTACGCGCTGTGCCTCGCTGTCGGCGTCTGGCTGTATAAAAGATGTCATGCAGCCGAACCGCATGAACGGAAACATCGCTCTACGCGGGCGTATTATAAATGTCAACAAGATAAAAAACAGCCTCTTGCCGGCAGCGACAGCAAAAACGCTTGCCATACCTCCGATGGCATTAGCAGGCAATGTGACAATGGCCGGAGGCCGTATGCGTGGTGGCCTGACTGCGCGGACTGCATCCGGCGACATACGCCTGAAAGCCGACTGGCGCAGCCGCAGCGAGGATTATGTTGTGACTATCGATGCCGACCGTTTCCCTGTCGACGCGTTTATGCCTTTGCTTGGCGTTGGTGCGGTGACTGCCCGGATAGATGCGGACGGACATGGCTACAATCCTTTTTCAGAAACAATGAGGCTCGATGCTTCTCTTGCGGTTGACAATGCCGTCTATTCCGGACATACTTATACCGGCATCACTGGCGATGTGCATGTGGCCGACGGACGCGCTTCGGTAGGGCTGTCATCGGTTAATCCCGATCTCGACCTCGAACTTGCTGCCGAGGGCACTCTGACCGGAGGACGTTATGACTGGACCGCCGATATCGACGGCCGGAATGTGGATTTCCGCGCTTTGGGATTTTCCGACTCGGATATGGCTGTGGAAATGGCGGCGCACGCCGAGGCGGTGGTGAGTGAAGACGGTAAGAATATAAATGCACATGTGAACATCGCCGACCTTTTTCTTCGCCGTGAGTCCGGTACGGTGGCGTTGAATGACATTGACATGCGCTTTCTTGCCGCCGACTCGCTGACCGAGGCTTCGGTGGTAAACCGCGATCTGACAGCCCGCTTTACATCTGCTACTGTCCTTGACAGTCTTCTTGCTTCGTTCAGTGCTACTTCTGAAGTCCTTTCCGGACAGATAGCGCAGCGTCGGCTGAATGTCGACAGCCTGCAAAAAGCCATGCCGCCGTTTGAGCTGTCTGTGGTCGGAGGAAACTCGAACATGGTAAACGATTTTCTGTCGCCCTCGGGTATGTCTGTGCGCTCGTTGAATCTTTTCGCCGACAATGACAGTACACTGCGTCTGCGTTCACAGATTCTGCGTTTCAAGACAGGCTCTATGATTCTCGATACCATAAATGTAGGCGTTGGCCAGCATGCAGAACATCTTCACATGCTTGCGCATGTGGGAAACCGCCCCGGAACTCTCGATAATTTCGCTCAGGTCGATTTGAATGGTCGTGTCGACGGCAATCGTGCGGCGCTGCGATTGAGCCAGCGCAACATAAAAGGACAGACCGGTTTCGATTTCGGGCTGGACGCTTCTGTTGCCGATTCTACCGCCGTAGTGCACATAAATCCTTTAACGCCGGTTATAGGCTATCAGCCGTGGACGGTGAATCCCGGCAATTTCATAAAATATACCATACCGTCAGGGCATATTGACGCAAATGTGCGGATGGCCGGAGGTACGTCGTCGCTGGCAATATATACGGACGCTCCCGAGGATTCCGTGCATATCCACAGCCATGATCATCAGGAAGATCTTGTGGTTAAAATCGATGACATCCATATCGCCGACTGGATTTCCTTCAACCCGTTCGCCCCTCCTATGCGCGGCGACCTTGATGCCGATATGCGTCTGAACCGTAGCGACGGCCAGATTGTAGGGCGCGGTACGCTCGGCCTTGAAAACTTTTTCTATGGCCGTGAGAAAGTGGCCGATTTCGGGGTGGATTTCGATGTGGCCGCCACGACTTCGGGAAGCATACGCGCAAAAGCAAACCTGAGTGTTGACGGACGCCGTACGATAAGCCTTGCAGGCACTATGAACGACTCCACCGCTACCTCTCCGCTTGATCTTGACCTTTCTATGATTCATTTTCCGTTGTCGACTGCCAATCCTTTCCTTCCGGCGGGTACAGGCCGTCTGCGCGGTATGCTCAACGGTTCGATGCGGGTTACTGGCACGGAAAAACGACCCGTTATCAACGGCACTCTCGATTTCGATTCAACGGCTGTCAGGCTGGGTATGACGGGAACCGATTACCGCTTTAGTGAAGTGGATATTCCTGTCGAAGATAATGTAGTAAGCTTTAACAGTTTCGCCATTACCGCATGTAATGACAATCCGCTTGTTATCGACGGACGCGTGAATCTCGGCGATTTCTCCGATCCGCGTTTCGCTCTTACGATGAAGGCCGACAACATGCAGATTGTCGACAGCCGGCGCGCTTCCAAGGGTGCCGACGTCTATGGCAAGGCATTCATAAGCCTCAATGCTTCGGCACAAGGCTCGATGCAGATGATGAATGTCGATGCGCGTCTGGCCTTGAAGCCCGGCACAAATGTGACATACGTCATTCCCGACGCATCGTCGGTCATTGCATCGCAGTCGACAGGCGATATGGTGCGCTTTGTGAATTTTACTGACAGCCTTGCCATGCAGGAGGCCGACAGCGTTACGCAGAAGTCGATGTCGCTTTTCCTTGATGCCTTGCTTACGATAGAAGAGGGCACAGTGATCGGTATCGATCTTTCGGCGGACGGGAAAAACCGCGTAAGGCTTGAAAGCGACGGAACTCTGACATACGCCATGTCGCCGATGAGCGACGGACGTCTGTCGGGACGTCTGAACATCAATGGAGGATACGTACGATATACTCCTCCGCTTATGTCGGAAAAGCGTTTTGACTTTGAGGAGGGCAGCTATGTGGCTTTCAACGGCAATATGATGAATCCGACACTCAACGTCCATGCTTCCGATGTGATCAAGGCCAATGTGACGCAGGAAGGAGCCAATTCCCGCCTTGTGAATTTCGATGTGGGCCTTGGTGTGACAGGCACGCTGGAGAATATGAACGTGGTGTTTGACCTCTCAACCGACGACGATATAACGGTAGCCAACGAATTGCAGTCCATGTCGGCCGAACAGCGTGCCAATCAGGCTATGAATCTCTTGCTCTACAATGTGTACACCGGTCCGGGAACCAAAGGCAACGCATCGCTCAGCGGCAATCCGTTGTTCTCATTCCTTGAATCGCAGCTTAATTCGTGGATGGCAAATACTGTAAAAGGTGTCGATATTTCATTCGGCATAGACCAGTATGACCGTACGGTCAACGGAAGCACGTCGTCGACAATGAGCTATAGTTATCAGGTGTCGAAATCGCTTTTCAACGACCGATTCAAGATTGTTGTCGGGGGCAATTATTCGACCGACGCCAACGTTGACGAAAATTTCTCCCAGAATCTTATAAATGATATATCGTTTGAATATTTCCTGAACAATACGCGTACGATGTATGTGCGTCTTTTCCGCCATACGGGTTACGAAAGCATACTTGAGGGTGAGATTACCCAGACCGGTGTAGGTTTCGTCTACCGCCGCAAACTCAACCGTCTGGGCGACATGTTCCACTTCCGCCGTCACAAGGCTGAAAAAATACCGACAGTCAATGAAAGCGATTGAAATCACCGGAAAAATATTGCGGGTGTTCCTGATTGCCGGGATGGCGGCAGGATTTGTCGCCTCGCTGCAGTCGTGTTCGACCACGCGCCGTCTGCCCGAGGGAGAAATTCTCTATACGGGTGTAAAGAAAGTTGATATACAGGCAGATTCCGCATCCGGAGTCCCTTCGGCTATGGCTTCGGCCATACGCACGTCGGTGGATGTGGCGCCGAACAATTATTTCAAACTCTTGAAGTGGCGCTATCCTTTTCCGCTCGGGCTATGGGTCTACAACAACTGGCCGAATCCTGAAAAAGGTTTCAAACACTGGATATATGAAAAACTGGTTGAGGAGCCGGTGCTTGTGTCTGATGTCCGTCCGGAAGTGCGTACACACATGATTGAAGAAATCCTCGACAATAACGGTTACTTCCGAGGTACAGCTACCTATAGTCTTGTTCAGGGAAAGAATAAACGGAAGGCCAAGATACTATATGATGTCAAGACCGGTCCGGCATATCCTGTCGACAGTATAGAATTTTTGCCGGATACCTGCCGTCTTTATCATCTGATCGACTCGCTGGCTGCCCGCGACCGCTATCTTTCGGCTGTGCGTCCGCGTTTTTCAACCGACTCGCTGTCGGTTGCGCGCACGCGCATAACAAACGGCTTGCGCAACCGCGGATATTATTTTTTCAAACCGACGTATATAGAGTATCTCGCCGACAGCATAGCACGCCCGGGCAGTGTGCTGCTGCGCATGACGGTTGCTGCCAATACCCCGCGTGTGGCATTGCAGCCTTATGTGACAGGCGATGTCACCGTGCGTGTCAACCGCAACAATGGCGGAGGCACGCCCGACACGGTGCAGCTCCGTCGGGCCACGTTGATACAGATGATGCCTTCGCGCCTGCGCCGCAAGCTTTTCGACGAAAATATAGCATTCCGTACGGGGCGTACTTTCTCTGTGCGTAACATGGACAGGACGCAAAGCAACCTGTCGCGTCTTGGCATTTTCAACTCTATCAACATAGAGGCGTGGCCGGATACCTTGACAGCCGGAGCCGACGGGCGCCGCAGGCTCAATGTCGATATTGACTGTACCTTCGACGCACCTCTTGAGGCCTCAGTCGAAGTCAATGCTTCGTCGAAATCCAACAGCTACATAGGTCCGGGTATAACTCTGGGTATTACCAATAAGAATATATTCGGCGGTGGCGAGCAGCTTAGTGTGAAGGCTACCGGTAGCTATGAGTGGCAGACCGGGGCGGGACGCAAGTCTATATTCAATTCTTACGAGATCGGGCTGACAGCTTCACTGGCATTCCCCCGTATGCTTGCTCCGAAGTTCATACCGCGCAGCCGTTTCAATCTCAACTGGACGCGCTTCGACCTTAACGCCGATCTGCTCAACCGTCCCCACTACTTCAAAATGGCGCAGTTCAATGCGTCGGTCAATTACAACTGGCGTTTCCGCCGTCATGTGTCGAATACTCTGACTTTGTTTAAACTCACTTATACAAACCTTATGCACACCACGGCCGAATTCGATTCCATAATGGACGCCAATCCGGCAGTAGCGCAAAGTTTCCGTTCGCAGTTCATCCCGCAGATGATATACAACTATGTCTACGACCGTGCATTCGGACGTAACAATACGCTCAACTGGCAGTTCACGCTTCAGGAGGCGGGCAATATTTTCTGGGGTATATATCGCGCATGTGGCAAAAAGGGAGAAAAAGAACTCTTTGGCACTCCTTTCTCGCAGTTCGTAAAAGGCAGCACCCAGCTTGTCTGGGGACGTAGACTTGGCGGTGACCATTGGCTGGTGAGCCGTGTTGCGGCAGGAGCCGCACATGCCTATGGCAATTCGACGCAGGTTCCATATTCCGAACAGTTCTATGTCGGAGGAGCCAATTCAGTGAGGGCGTTCACAGTCCGAAGCATAGGGCCGGGCAGCTATAAAGCTCCTCCGGGTCAGCAGGAGGATTATTTTGATCGTACCGGTACATTCAAGTTCGAGGCCAATGTTGAATACCGTTTTCCGATTTTCGGCCCTGTGCATGGAGCTGTTTTCCTTGATGCCGGCAACGTGTGGTTGCTCAAATCCGACCCCATGCGTCCCGGTGGCACACTGCGTGCGTCCACTTTCTTGCGCGACCTCGCGCTTGGTACGGGCGTAGGTCTTCGTGTCGACATATCGATGCTTGTAATCCGAGGCGACCTCGGTATAGGCATACACGCTCCTTACGACACCGGTCATGGCGGTTATTACAATATGGCTTCTTTCGGAAAATCGCTGGCATTCCATCTCGCGATAGGCTATCCTTTCTGATTCCGCGGAAATTTTCTTAAATTTCCTTATGCACCGGGCGTAAAAAATCGCTTTTTTATGTATCTTTGCGTCCGGAAAGAATAAAGGACATGAAGCCCGGCTCAGGAAATAAGTCGTTGCAGTTCGGAAAGCTGTCATTCTGCCTACTGGCTCTTTTTATAAGCTTTGTGGCAGGACGTTCCCTCTTTGTCCACGTCCATCATACGCCGGCCGGTGCGACAATTGTGCATTCGCACCCCTTTGCCGGTGATCACGAACACTCTGCCAAGGCTTACGAAGCCATTGATTTCCTTATTGCCGCACAGCTGGCAATGCCGGAATGTGCTGTTTCTGTAGCAGCTTCCGTAACAACGTGGTCGGAACTGCAGCCGAAGCTTTTTAAGGACAGCCCTCTGGCGGGACTTGTTTCTGTTCTTCGCTTGCGTGCGCCGCCGTGTAAAATTGATTTGACAAGCCTCTCTCTTTTCTAAGAAGAACTGTAAAATCAATTTTATACATTTTTATTCGTGAAAAAGATATTTTTTGCGGCCATCGCCTGCATGATTGCGGTGATGGCGCATGCCGCGTCGTCCTTCGTGGTAAGGGGGCGTGTGCTCGATGCCTCAGCCGGTCGGGAACCTGTTCCCTTTGCCTCTGTGGCTGTGGTTAATACGTCGTTCAATGCTGTCACCGACGACAATGGCGATTTTGAAATAAATATCCCCGTTGCGGGAAAATATAAGTTGAGGGTGGCAATGGTAGGTTATGCCGAAGTGGAAGAATCTTTCGCAGTAGGTGCCGACGGCCGCGGTGCTGTTGCAGATTTGCAGATCAGCCTTCATCCAAGTATCGAGCACATGGATGAAATCGTCGTTTCCGCTACCCGCAATGCTGTCCGTCGCAGCGAGGCGCCGGTGGTAGTCAGCGTTCTCGGCCCAAAACTGTTTGATGCGATCCAGTCCACGGATCTTGCCGCTACACTCAGTTATCAGTCAGGATTAAGGGTGGAGAGCAACTGCCAGAACTGTGGTTTCCCACAGGTGCGTATCAATGGCCTTGAAGGACCTTATTCTCAGATTCTTATCAATAGCCGTCCGGTCGTGAGTTCCCTTTCCGGTGTATATGCCCTTGAGCAGATGCCTGTAAGCATGATCGACCGTATCGAAGTGGTGCGTGGAGGCGGATCGGCTCTTTTCGGCGCCAATGCGGTGGGAGGTACGATCAATGTGATCACCAAGGACGCGTTGAACAACGGATTCGATGCCTCTACTACTGTTTCGAATCTGGATGGCCGTGCATGGGAAGAAAATGTAAGTGCCAACGCTTCTGTCGTCGCTCCCTCCGGCAACTACGGTCTGGCTTTCTACGAAAGCTACCGCCACCGCAATCCTTACGACCGCGACGGCGACAGTTTTTCGGAGTTGGGCAAGCTTGTGTCGAACAGCTTGGGCTTTAACGGATTTTATAGATTTTCCGATACGCAGCGTCTGACTCTGGAATATCATAATACGAACGAGTTCAGGCGAGGCGGCAACAAGTTCGACCTTGAGCCTTTCATGACCGATATCACCGAACAGACACGTCACGATATAAACAGCGGCGGATTGAACTATGTGCAAAGCTGGCGTGACTACCGCTATCGTCTTAATGCCTACGCATCCGCGCAACATATCGACCGCAGCAGCTATTATGGAGCCGGAATGAATCCTGATGCCTATGGTCGCACTAATGACTTTACTTTTGTCGGCGGAACTACTTTTACGGGCGAATTCCCGCGGGTAGTTGTGTCGCCGGCTGTTTTCACAGCCGGGGTAGAGTACCAGTCCAACCGCTTGCATGATGTGATGACCGGTTATGGCCGCGACCTGAGTCAGAATGTCGATGTCTACAGTGCATTTGCGCAGAACGAATGGAAGATGACGCACTTCACGCTTCTTGCCGGGCTGAGGTTCGACAAACATAATCTTATAAAGAATCCTATCGTCAGTCCGCGTGTCAATTTGTTATATCGTCCGTTTTCCGCATTGCAGGCACGCATGACGTGGTCGACAGGATTCCGTGCGCCGCAGGCCTACGACGAGGATCTGCATGTCACGGCAGTCGGTGGCGAGGCTATGATCATACGGCTTGCCGAAGGGCTGAAGCCGGAGCGTTCCAACAGTTTCAGCGCATCTGTCGACTATGATTTCAGAATCGGAGATGTCGATGCTGATATCCTTGCCGAAGGATTTTACACTGAACTTCGCGACGTCTTTGTGCTTGAAGCACTTGGTTCCGATGCTGAGGGTGTGATGGTAAAGGAACGTCGTAACGGCAACGGAGCGCGTGTCTATGGTGCCAATATCGATTTGAGCTTTACTTATCGCAGCTATGATTTGCGCTGCGGTTTCACAGCTCAGCGTAGCCTTTACCGCAGTCAGGAGTCGTGGAGCGAGAATCCAGATGTGCCTCCGACGCGCGAAATGCCGCGGGCACCTCGCCTTTACGGCTATTTTACGCTTACGGCACAGCCTATACGCAATCTCGAATGCTCGCTTTCGGGGATATATACCGGCCGCATGTGGGTGCCTCACTACGCACCTGCGCCTGAGGATATTCCTGCCGATTATCCTTATCCCGTCATTGCTTCCGACGAGCTTTTTCATTCGCCGAATTTCATGGAAGTGAATCTCAAAGTCGCTTACACGGCTGCATTGCGGGGTAAACTTAAAATGCAGATAGGCGCGGGTGTGACAAATATCGGGAATGCGTTCCAGCGTAATCTCGACCGCGGGGAATTGCGCGATTCGGGCTTCTTCTATGGTCCCACACGGCCGCGGACATATTTTGTGTCGTTAAGATTCTTTTCGTTTTGAGCCGTGGCGGTGAACAAGCATGCTTGAAAGGGTGTTGATATTATTGGATACAGATAATCATTCAAACCCTAAAAACTGCTAATAATATGACTACAAAGAAAGGAACTAAAAGCATCAAGGGGACAAGAACCGAGGAGAACCTTGTGAAAGCCTATATGGCCGAGTCGGCTGCATATACCCGCTATACTTATTATGCCTCTCAGGCCGAGAAAGAGAAATATTTCCCGATTAAGGAAATATTCACGGAAACTGCGGCAAACGAGCTGCGCCACAGTAAAGTATATTTCAAGTTCCTTGAAGGCGGAAATATACCTGTGACCATGGGTGTCGATGCGGGAATAATCGGTGATACGGCGACGAATCTTGCCATTGCTGCCGAAGAGGAACTTAAGGAAGGATCCGAAATGTATATTGCAGCCGCACGTGTGGCCGATGAAGAAGGTTTCAGCGAAATCGCAGAACATTTTCGTGCGATAGCTACAATTGAAGAAAAGCATCGCCGCCGTTTCCTGCGCTACCTCGAACAGGTGAAATCAGGGACGGTCTGGAAGCGTAAAAAAGCTATCACATGGAAATGTCTTGTATGCGGATATGAATATGTAGGAACAGAACCGCCGGAGGAATGTCCGGCGTGTGATCATCCCCGTGAGCATTACATGGCCATGGATGAAGAAGATGAATAGTCTTTTTTATAAATCGGCGGAATAATATCCGGGTACCGGTAAAAAACAAGCCTCGCAAAAGAAATCTATCTTTGAACTGCACCCCAAAAGTTTTGTGTCTAACTTTTGGGGTGCAGTTCACTTTGCGGAGCTTGTTTTTTATATAAGAGGGGCATTGCTGTTTTTGTTTTTTTACCGCTGTTTTAGCGGTCGTACATTTGTACGGTTAAATATTTTGAATAATTTTATCTTTAAATATTAGGTATCACAAGCATGGAATAAGGCAGATAAGTGGGTCGTACACTCAGCAAATGCAAATGGACAGTAGAAAACTGTTCCTTTGCGGCCACTGTTAAGGGAACCCAATACAATTCGGTGGTATTGTCGGTACTGCTTATTATAAGAACAATTGTATGAAGATCAAGTCTTGTGCCAACTTCGGTGAAGTAACAGGTACTATCGGCGCCGGCGGCATTGTAGGCGAGCAGTAGAATGCCGGAAATCTGACGGACTGCCACAACTCCGTGGCTGTTGTTAACAACGGCAACGGGCAATACGGTACAGGCGGAATTGTCGGTTGGATTCGTTATAGCGGAGGTAATGCCTATTACACCAAGAGCCTCATCACAGTCAGCGGATGCTCGAACTCTGTCGACATCAAAGGCGGAACAGGTGTTGCCGGCATAGTAGGTATGATTTATACTTATGCTACCGTTGACCGTAGCACCAATACTGCATCCGGACTTGAATCGAACTCCAACGCTTTTGTTTCAGGTATTATTCCACTTTTCTTAAAAAAGATAAATATCGTCAATTTTTTTACGTAGTGGAAAAAAATACGTATATTTGGACTGACATGAGCTTGAAAAATTGTGTCTGATTTCAATTTTTTCGCTTCATTAGCTGAAAAACCTTAAAAATTAGACAAAAAACACAGACACAGATGCGAACACCGCATGTTACACAATATCTGACATCTATGGCCGGACTGATGTGCTTGGCTCTTTGTCTGTGTGTCTTGGCGTCTTATGCTTCGCCTTTGCATGCCTCGGAATCAATAAGGCGGGAGGTTCGGTTTGATGTTGCATTTCCTATAAACAGTTTTAAAGTAGAGCGTGATTTCGGAACGAATGCTGCTGTGCTGGATTCGTTGGCGGAGCTGATAACCGCAGTTCGCGACGAATCGACCTATATTGAACTTAAGGAAATAGGACTTAACGGAACAGCGTCGCCCGACGGACGTCTGACTTCCAATCTCCGTCTGGCCGACAGGCGTATGCGTTCTTTACGCGATTATATTGTCGCTAATTACGATATCCCTGATTCGGTGATTATACTGAAAGAGGCAAGCGTTCCTTGGGATGAATTCCGTGAAATGCTCAAAGATGAGCCGCGCTTGTTGCATATAGTCAGCAAAGGCTCCGATGATTCATGGCTTGACGCCGGCATACGAATGGATCGCCTCAAAGCGCTCGACGGCGGAGCCGTCTGGCGTCGGCTTGCGCGTGACGTATTTCCGCAGCTTCGTCGTTCGGTTGTCATGACCGTTGTTATTGAAACACTCCCGGAGCCTACACCCGCTCCCGGGCCTGAATCCGAACCCTGCGAGTATGTGTATGAGGAAGCTGTCGAGGCGGAAGTTGTCGAGGAAGCGGTCGAAGCCGCTCCCGAACCCGCGCCGGCCGCACGCTGCCACCGTTCGTGGCACGCCTCGACCAATGTGCTCGCCTGGACTCTGGGACTGACGAACCTTATGGGCGAGTACGATTTCGGCTGCCACTGGTCGGTGGGACTGTCGCTGTACTATTCGGGCTGGAACTATGCCAAAGCCACCCGCAAGTTCCGCGCTTTCATCTTCCGTCCCGAGCTGCGCTGGTGGCCCGGCGAAGGCCACCGCGGCCTGTTCGTCGACGGCCACATACAGATGGCCGCCTACAATTTCGCCCTGCCCGGCTGGGAGTACCGCATCCAGGACGTCGGCGGCTGCCATCCCGCCCTTGGCGGCGGCATAGGCGTAGGCTACCGCCTGCCGCTGGGACGCTCGGGACGCTGGGCCGCCGAAGCAGCCATTGGCGCCGGCGTCTACCATCTTGAGTACAACCGCTTTGTCAACGAGGAGAACGGCGCTTTGGTCGACCGCCGCGAGCGCACATTCTTCGGTCTGGACAACGTGTCCGTATCGGTAGTGTATAACTTCAACGCATTCGGACGATGATGACGGCCACCCTGCGACATATCCTGCGCCTGACGGCGGCGGCAATGGCCGCTGCG
>Ga0073906_1001037_pt1 | contig 46006 bp, 38 predicted proteins | sample Inofromicrocosms_FD_65485 | JGI IMG/M metagenome (GOLD analysis project Ga0073906, IMG submission 65485) | Mouse cecum microbial communities from Vienna, Austria - Inoculum for glucosamine and mucus D2O microcosms | ecosystem: Host-associated > Mammals > Digestive system > Large intestine >...
GAACACCAATAACGGTAATATTCTGCCGTTTTTTGCGTCCTCTCGGAAAACAAAAAATCCCGATTTCGTTTGGAAATCAGGATTTTACTGTCTTTTGCTTTTCTTCTAAGTGGTGCCACCGGGAATCGAACCAGGGACACAAGGATTTTCAGTCCTTTGCTCTACCAACTGAGCTATGGCACCAGCCTGTTGCTCTCTTACTGAAAGCGATTGCAAAGATAGAACGTATTTTTCAAAAAAACAAATCTTCGGCGAAAAAAAATCGGTCGAAACGATAACGAGGATGATCCGATCGGTCAGATCATCCTCGTTATCAAACTATTCTGCCCTTTTAATAGCGATAGTGCTCCGCCTTGTAGGGACCTTCGACCGCGACGCCGATATAGTCGGCCTGCTTCGGGGTGAGGTGCGTGAGCTCCACGCCCAGGTTGTCCAGGTGCAGGCGCGCCACCTCCTCGTCCAGATGCTTAGGCAGGCGGTAGACTCCTACCTCCAGCTCCTTCTGCCACAGCTCGATCTGCGCCAGACACTGGTTCGTGAAGGAGTTGGACATGACGAACGACGGATGCCCCGTGGCGCATCCCAGATTGACCAGACGCCCCTCGGCCAGCACGAAAATCGAATGACCGTCGGGGAAGGTGTACTTGTCGACCTGCGGTTTGATGACCGTCTTCACGGCATCCGAAGCGTCGAGGCGGGCCATCTGAATCTCGTTGTCGAAGTGGCCGATGTTGCAGACGATAGCCTGGTCGCGCATCCGCTGCATGTGCTCCAGCGTGATGATATCGCAGTTGCCGGTGCAGGTCACGTAGATATTGCCCTCGTCGAGAGCACTCTCCACGCTCTTGACCTCGAATCCCTCCATCGCGGCCTGCAGGGCACAGATGGGATCGATCTCCGTCACGATGACCCGTGCGCCGTAGGAGCGCATGGAGCGGGCGCAACCCTTGCCCACGTCGCCGTAGCCGCACACCACGACCACCTTGCCGGCGATCATCACGTCGGTGGCGCGCTTGATGCCGTCGGCCAGCGACTCGCGGCAGCCGTAGAGGTTGTCGAACTTCGACTTGGTGCAGGAGTCGTTGACATTGATGGCCGGCACGAGCAGTGTTCCGGCCGCCTGCATCTGGTAGAGCCGGTGCACGCCGGTCGTGGTCTCCTCGCTCACGCCCTTCCACTCCTCGACCGTGCGGTGCCACTTCTCGGGATCCTCGGCAAGCAGGCTGCGCAGCGTGTCGAGAATGACGCTCTCCTCATAGGAGGAGGGCTCGACATCGAGCGTCGCGGCGTCGTTCTCGGCCGCATAACCCTTGTGGATCAGCAGCGTGGCATCGCCGCCGTCGTCGACGATCAGGTTGGGTCCCTTTCCTCCGGGGAAACTCAGGGCCATGGCGGTGCACCACCAATACTCGGGCAGCGTCTCGCCCTTCCAGGCAAAGACGGGAATGCCGGCAGCGGCGATGGCCGCGGCTGCGTGATCCTGCGTCGAGAAGATGTTGCACGAGCACCAGCGCACTTCGGCGCCCAGCTCGACGAGGGTTTCGATCAGCACGGCGGTCTGAATCGTCATGTGGAGCGACCCCATCACGCGCACCCCTTTCAGAGGCTTCTCGGGACCGTATTTCCGGCGCACGGCCATCAGACCCGGCATCTCGTGCTCGGAAACCTCGATCTCTTTTCTACCCCACTCGGCCAGCGACATGTCGGCCACCTTGTAGGGAATGGACAAATCCAAAAACATAGTAAAGCTATTTTAAGTTCGTTAGTTACTCCTATCTCAACAGCTCCCCGGCAGCGAACGACGCCCGCACCGACCGGCAGTCGGCCTCGATCTGACGCCGCAGCTCCTCCAGCGACCCGAACCGCCGCTCATCGCGGATCTTCCGCAGCAACTCCACCCGAATCCGCCGGCCGTAAAGCTCGCCGCGGAAATCGAGCAGATGGGTTTCGAGACGCGGAGAGCAGCCGCCCACCGAGGGGTTGGTCCCCCAGTTCGAGACGGCGGCGTAGCGCCGCCCGTCGATCTCCACCGCAGCGGCATAGACCCCCGCCTCGGGCAGCTCCTGACCCGGACCGGGTTCGATATTGGCGGTCGGAAAGCCCAGACGGCGCCCCAACTGCCGACCCTCTGTCACTGTGCCTTCGACGATCATCGGATCAGATCTTTTGCGTCAGCTTCTGCACCAGCGAGAATTGCGAGAAGAACTCCTTCGCAAAGACGCGCAGCACGGTATAGGAGGGGATTGCCAGCAGCATGCCGACGATTCCGGCGAGCGACCCGGCAATCAGGATAACCAGAAATATCTCCAGCGGATGCGCCTTCACCCGCTCGGAATAGAGCGTGGGTTGCAGGATGAAATCGTCCATGCCCTTCAGAATCAGGAGCGAGCCGACGATAACGGTCACCGTATGGCCCGCCGTCATCCCCTCGATGGGCGTCACCACCCCCAGGAAAACCGAGGTCAGACCGCCGATCAGCGGACCGGCGTAGGGCACGACGTTCATCACCCCCATGATGAGACCGATGAAGCAGGCGTCCTGGGCCCGCATCCCGAAGAGCATCATCACCAGCGACACGGCCGTGAAGAGGATTAGGCTCTCGGCCAAGATACCCGTGAAGTAGCGGGCCAGCAGCAGGCTGACCGAATCGAGCGAGCGGGTCACCTTCTCCTGATAGCGCTCGGGGAACATCGCCTTGACCATCGCATAGAACAGACCGTCCTCCTTGAGGAAGAAGAAAGTGATGAACGAAATGGAGAAAAAGGCGACCAGGAACGAAAGGACTATGCCGACGATCGACGAGAAAGCCGCATTGATGGTGCTCAGGTCGACCACCGACTTCAAGGTCTCGACCAGCGTCTCGGTCAGCGAGAATTCCCCCTCGGACTGCGGGAAAAGACGGTACAGATAGTCCTGCGCCCGGCGGATCGGCTCCTCGACCGTACCCAGCACGGCGCTGAAGTCGATCTGCGATAATTGACCCACCTTATTGGATATCAGAGGGATCAGCGCCGAACAGAGCGACGCGAAGAGGATCCAGATCGTGAAGAGGGTCAGCAGGGCCGCCAGCCAGCGGGGAATCAGCCGGCCGCGCACCCGCACCCGGGTCAGGCGGCAGACCAGCGGCCGGCACATGATAGCCAGCACGGCCGAAATCAGCACATAGATAACCACCGACGAAAAATACCACACCAGAAAGCAGACCGCAGCGGCGACGGCCGCTCCGATCAGAAACCGGAAAAGACTTTGAGGTGTCGTATTCATAGGCAGACTTTTAATTATCGCAACGTTTCAGGCGGGCGATCGGCGTCTGCGAGCCCACAGTGGGGTCGCCGATCTCGACCAGCAGTTCGCTCTCCTTCGGGACCAGCACGTCGATGCGCGAACCGAACTTGATGAATCCGCACACCGAATTCTGCTCCACCGTATGTCCCACCTTCATGTAGGAGACGATGCGGCGGGCGATCAGTCCGGCCACCTGACGGAACAATACCTCGCAGCCCGAAGGGGTCTTCACGACCGTGGTCGTCCGCTCGTTCTCGGTAGAGGACTTGGGATGCCAGGCCACCAGGAACCGCCCGGGATGATATTTATAATAGGTAACCTCTCCGCCCACGGGAACCCAGTTCATGTGGACATTGGTGATGGACATGAAAATCGAGATCTGCAACATCTCGCGCTTGAGATACTCGTCCTCGGTCACCACCTCCGTCACGACCACCCGGCCGTCGCAGGGGGCGAAGACCAGATCGGCGTCGTGGATGCGGACCCGGCGGGGCTCGCGGAAGAAGGCGACGATGAAGAACCAAAAGAGTACGAGCAACAGCGTACTCACGCCCAACAGCGAAATGCTGTCGCGCGAATCGATCAGGTAGTAGATCAAGAGCCAGAGCAGCAGACAGACGGCACCCGAGCAGAGGATGATCCGATAGCCTTCCTTGTTAATTTTCATGGCTTATGAGGTTTTTAGATTAGAATTCGGAATATCACCAGGTAGATGCAGACGAAAGGCGTCGCCAGCAGCAGGGCGTCGAAACGGTCGAGCACGCCGCCATGTCCGGGAATTACGTTTCCGGAGTCCTTCACTCCGGCCTTTCGCTTGAACATCGACTCCACCAGATCGCCCGCAACGCCCGTCACCGAAGCGACGATGGCCAGTCCGATCCACAGCACCGGATTCATGTCGAGGTGGCAGGCTGCGGCCACACTCATCGCCACGGCACCGATCACCCCGCCGACGAACCCTTCCCAGCTCTTTTTGGGCGAGATCCGTTCGCACAGTTTGTGACGTCCGCAGGTCGAGCCGACCAGATAGGCGAACACGTCGTTCGACCAGATCAGGAAGATGAACCAGATCACCGTCCAGGGCTCCCAGCCCTTCATAGCCAGCACCGACACGAAGGGCAGCAGCGTCAGCGGCAGCGCCACGTAGAGCACGCCGGCCACCGTAGCGCCGATATCGGCCAGCGGATTCCGACCGCCCCGGAACAGTTCGCAGACAAAACCCGCGAAGAGAACGGCCGTGAGAAAAAGCGCGCCGAAAAGCAGAAGCGTTCCGGCGTCGGGCCACACACCCGTCAATCCCGAAAAGGCGGCGAAACCCGTCACGTACAAGGCCGATCCGGCCGCAATACCGACAATCCGCTGCGGTTCCGCACCGCACCGCGATGCCAATCCGTAAAATTCGATCATTCCGCCGACCAGCACGGCCAGCAGCAGCGCCCCGAAACTCCAGGGCGAACCGAGCACACAGCCCAGCAGAACCCCCAGCATGACGACGCCGCTCAGGGTTCTGACGATCAGGTTCTTCAATTTATCGTTCATCATCTCTCACAATTAGCCGGGGTCAGTCAACCGGCTCGGCAATCGGCTCGGCGTCCTGCGCCTTTTCGGCCTCCTGCCGCTCCTTCAAAATATCTTTCCTGCGCTTGCCGAAGATACGCTCCACGTCCTCCGTGAAGACCACCTCCTTCTCCAGCAGGCGCTCGGCCAGCTCCTTCAGCCCGTCGGCATGGTCGCGCAGCACCTGCTCGGCCATGCGATAGGCCTCGTCGATCAGGCGGCGCGCCTCGGCATCGATCTGCTGGGCCGTCTTTTCGGAGTAGGGTTTCGTCAGCGCCATATCGCTCTGGCCCGTCGAGTCGTAGTAACTCAACGTCCCCACCTCGGGGCTCATGCCGTAGTAGGCCACCATGGCGTAGGCCTGCTTGGTCACCCGCTCCAGGTCGTTCAGCGCCCCGGTCGAGACGCGGCCGAAGGTGAGCTGTTCGGAGACGCGACCGCCCAGCGTAGCGGCCAGCTCGTCCATCAGCTGTTCGCGCGTGGTGATCTGACGCTCCTCGGGAAGGTACCACGCCGCACCCAGCGCCTTGCCGCGCGGGATGATGGTGACCTTTATCAGCGGACTGGCATTCTCCAGAATCCACGACACCGTGGCATGACCCGCCTCATGATAGGCGATCGTGCGCTTCTCCTCGTCGGTGATGATCTTGTTCTTGCGCTCCAGACCGCCGATGATGCGGTCGATGGCCGACAGGAAATCCTCCTTCGAGACGAAAGGCTTGTTATGCCGGGCGGCGATCAGGGCCGCCTCGTTGCAGACATTGGCGATGTCGGCTCCCGAGAAACCGGGTGTCTGACGGGCCAGGAAGGCCCGGTCGAGCTGAGGATCGAGCTTCAGCGGACGGAGGTGGACATCGAAGATCTCCTCGCGCTCCTTCACGTCGGGCAGCCCCACCTCGATCTGGCGGTCGAAACGTCCGGCGCGCATCAGCGCCTTGTCCAGAATGTCGGCCCGGTTGGTCGCTGCCAGCACGATCACGCCGGCGTTGGTCTGAAATCCGTCCATCTCCGTCAGCAGCTGGTTCAGCGTATTTTCGCGTTCATCATTGCCCGAGAATCCGGCGTTCTTGCCGCGGGCGCGGCCGATGGCGTCGATCTCGTCGATGAAGAGGATGCAGGGGGCCTTCTGCTTGGCCTGCTCGAAGAGGTCGCGGACACGCGATGCGCCCACGCCGACGAACATCTCCACGAAATCGGAGCCCGAAATCGAGAGGAAGGGGACGTTGGCCTCGCCCGCCACGGCTTTGGCGAGCAGGGTCTTGCCCGTTCCCGGAGGTCCTACCAGCAGGGCTCCCTTCGGGATCTTGGCACCCAGTTCGCGGTACTTGTCGGCCTTCTTGAGGAAGTCGACGATCTCCATGATCTCGACCTTCGCCTCCTCCAGACCGGCCACGTCCTTGAAGGTGACCTGCTTCTGATTATCCTTGTCGAAGACCTGAGCCTTCGCCTTTCCCACGTTCATGATGCCGCCGCCGGCGCCGCCCGCACCGCGGCTCATCGACCGCATCATAAAGAACCAAAAACCGATAATGAAAAGCCACGGCAGCAGCGAGCCCAGCAGGTTCGTCCACGAATGGTCCTCGCGTTCGTATTCGAGAATCACCTCCTCGCCGCCGTTCTCGGCCTGCGCGGTCTTCAGATTCTCGGCGAAGGTGTCGCCGGGACCGATATTGAAGTAGAACTGCACGCCCTTTTCGGGGATCGACTTGTACTCCTCCTGCTCGCGGTAGCGCCCGGCGGCCTCCTCGGTCAGGGTCACTTTAGCCAGTTCGCCGTTCACCACGACGATCTTCTCCACCTCGCCGCGGCGGACCATCTGCTCCACGGTGTTCCAGTTGCTCTTGACCGGCTCGTTGTTCGGAGACATCCAAAGCGACGAGCCGATGATCAGAATCACCAGCGCCCCCCAGAACCAGGTCATGGAGGGACGCGGCACGCCGAATCCGTTGCGACGTTGTCCGTCGTTATTCCGTTTTACCATAAATTCCTACTCTTCGTATTCGTAACGGGTCGTCGGCGCATCGGCCCACAACTCCTCCAGCCTGTAGTAGTCGCGCAGCTCCGTCTGGAAGATATGCACCACCACATCCACGTAGTCCATCGCGACCCACAGACCGGTCTGTTTCCCCTCCACGCGCCAGACGTTCTCGCCCAGCACCTCGTGCACCTTCTCCTCGATTCCGTCGGCAATGGCGGCCACCTGGGTGGTGGAGTCGGCATTGCAGACCACGAAGTGCGAGCAGACGGCACCGTCGAAACCGCTCAGGTCGAGCGATACAATATTCTTACCTTTTTTATCTTCAATCGCAGAGACGATCGTTCGGATCAGCTTTTCCATAAATCAAAACATTGCACGATAACCGGACAAAGATACGAATAAGTCGCGAGCAAAAGCAAATTTTATTTGCATTTTACCGAAACGAAGTATCTAAGACGGAGCCAAAGTTACGAAAAACTTTTCACAATCGCTGCAAAAGGCCCCGATATCTCCCGCCGGAAAGGCACGAAGGGACGCCACGAACGCCCGTTCGACCTATCGGACCGGGTGGGCATAGGTGCGGATCGAATCCATGAGCGCCCGCACGATGGCCGTTTTAACATAGGTGCGGCGCACCGCCACGGCGATCTTGCGGTAGGAGGTGCCCTTTTGCAGACTCTTGAGCTGGTTCCGCCGCTCCTCGGGGATGAACTCCACGGCCATCTCGGGGATGATCGTCAGACAGCGGGTGCAGTCCACGATGCGCATCAGCGTGTCCAGCGAACCCGATTCGAAGCTGTAGTGCGAGGGTACGGCGCGCTTGGCCTGGCACAGCTCGATCACCTGGTCGCGCAGGCAGTTGCCGCTGCTGAGCAGGATCAGGTCCTTCATGTCGATGTCCTCGATGCGGATGTTCGTGCGGTCGATGAGCGGATTCTGCGGCGAGACGTAGACGAAGAAGCGGTCGCCGAACAGCTCGTGCTCGGTGATGCCGTCGCCGCAGGTGCCGCCTGCCACGATGGCTGCGTCGAGCCGGTCGCGCTTGAGGGCCTCGACGATATCGGGCGTCTTCATCTCGCTGATCTCCAGCTCCACCTTCGGGTAGTCGCGGACGAAGGCGGGGATGAACTTGTGCAGCAGATAGGGGGCTATCGTCGGTATGACCCCCAGGCGCAGCGTGCCGGCCGTCTCGCCCTTGAGCTCGGCCACCGACTCCTTGATGTTGTTGTAGGACTTCAGCGCCTCGCGCACCTTCTCCAGCACCACCTCACCCGCCTGGGTCGGGATCACCGGTTTTTTGGAACGGTCGAGCAGCACGACGCCCAGCTCCTCCTCCAGCGACTTGATCTGCATGCTCAACGAGGGCTGCGTCACGAAACAGTGCTCTGCGGCCAGCGAAAAACTGCCGCAGTTAGCCACCGCCAACAGATATTCGAGTTGAATGATCGTCATGGTTTTTCCGATTAGAACATACAAAGTTATAAAAAAAAACAATATCGGGAGCACGATAGGGAGGATTCCGGCTCTTTTTTCTATTTTTGTAAGTTGGATTGTAATAACAAAGACTCTTATGGGAAAAATCATACTCACGGGCGACCGCCCGACCGGAAAGCTCCACCTGGGGCACTACGTAGGATCGCTGCGCCGCCGTGTGGAGCTTCAGAACTCGGGGCAGTTCGAGAAGATCTTCGTCATGATCGCCGACGCCCAGGCGCTCACCGACAACGCCGACAACCCGGAGAAGGTGCGGCAGAACATCGTCGAGGTGGCGCTGGACTACCTCTCGGCCGGCCTCGACCCCGCGCGTTCGACCCTCTTCATCCAGTCGCAGGTGCCGGAGCTCTGCGAGCTGGCCTTCTACTACATGAATCTGGTAACCGTCCAGCGGTTGCAGCGCAACCCGACCGTGAAGGCTGAGATCCAGCTGCGCGGTTTCGCCGAAAACAATGCCGAAGAGGAGGAGACAGCCGCCCAGCAGCGGCCGGGCACCCCGGTGGGCTTCTTCACCTACCCCATCAGCCAGGCCTCGGACATCACCGCCTTCCGCGCCACGACGGTTCCCGCCGGCGAGGATCAGGAGCCGATGATCGAGCAGACGCGCGAGATCGTCCACAAGTTCAACTCGGTCTACGGCGAGACGCTCGTCGAGCCCGAGATCCTGCTGCCCGACAACGCCGCCTGCCTGCGTCTGCCCGGCACCGACGGCAAGGCCAAGATGTCCAAGTCACTGGGCAACTGCATCTACCTTTCGGACTCGGCCGACGAGGTGAAGAAGAAGGTGATGACGATGTTCACGGACCCCGACCACCTGCGCGTGGAAGACCCCGGCAAGGTGGAGGGCAACACCGTATTCACCTACCTGGACGCCTTCTCGCGCCCCGAACACTTCCCGAAATACCTGCCCGACTACGCCTCGCTCGACGAGCTGAAGGCGCACTACCGCCGGGGCGGTCTGGGCGACGTGAAGGTGAAGCGGTTCCTGATCGCCGTGCTGAACGAGACGCTGGAGCCCATCCGCGAACGCCGCCGCTATTTCGAGCAGCGCATCGAGGAGGTCTACGCCGTGCTGAGAACCGGCTCGGAGCAAGCCCGCCGCGAAGCGGCACAAACTTTGAACGACGTCCGCCGGGCCATGCGGATCGACTACTTCGAGGACGGGGAGCTGATCGCCTCGCAAGCCGAAGCCTACAAGAACAAAGCCTGACACACGAGCCATGGGCCTGCACACCGAACACATATACAGCTGGTTCCTGCGAATCACCAAGCGGTTGAGCAACCGCCAGATCATGATGCTGCTGGCCGTCGTGGTCGGCGTGGCCGCCGGCCTGGGCACCTATCTGTTCGAGATGATGCTCTACGGCATCAAGAGCGCACTCGTCAACTGGTTTCCCGTCGAGAAGGCCCATTTCCTTTACCTGATCTACCCGGTTATGGGTATCATCCTGGCGACGCTGTTCGTCCGCTACATCGTGCGCGACAACATCTCCGAGGGTGTCACGCGGGTACTCTACGCCATGTCGAGCAAGAACTCCCAGATCGCCCGCCACAACTGCTGGACGTCGCTCGTGGGCGGCGCCACGACCATCGGATTCGGCGGTTCGGTCGGTCCCGAGGCCCCGATCGTCCTGACGGGAGCCGCCATCGGCTCGAATCTGGGCAAGCTGGCGCGGCTGAACTACCGCAACACCACCCTGCTGCTCTGCTGCGGGGCTGGCGCGGCCCTGGCCTCGATCTTCAAGGCCCCCATCACGGGGGTGGTCTTCGTGCTCGAGATCCTGATGCTCGACATCACGGCCAGCTCGGTCATTCCGCTGCTCATCGCCTCGATCACCGCCACCACGATGGCCTTCATGCTCCGCGGCTTCGACCCCATTCTGGCCGTGACGCTGACCTCGGCCGACCATTTCGAGCTCTATCAGATTCCGCTCTTCATCCTGCTGGGAATCCTGTGCGGGGTGATGTCCTACTACTTCACCTCGATCAACTCCCGCATCGGCGCCGTCTTCAAGCGGATCGACAAGCAGTACAAGAAGTGGATACTGGGCGGTGCCGTGCTGGGTATCCTGATCTTCGTCTTCCCGCCCCTCTACGGCGAGGGCTACGAGGGCATCACGGCCCTCATGCACGGGCAGGCCGAATCGCTCTTCGACAACTCGCTCTTCTACCGTTTCCGCACCATCGACTGGGTGGTGATCCTCTTCGTCATCGCCACCATGTTCTTCAAGGTGGTAGCCATGGCCTCGACCAATGCGGCGGGCGGCGTGGGCGGAACCTTCGCCCCCTCGCTCTTCGTGGGGGCCTTTCTGGGGGCCATCGTGGCCCTGATCTACAACGCCACCTTCGTCCGATGGCTGGGCTGGGAGAACATCTCGCTGATATCGTTCACGCTGGTAGGCATGGCAGGCGTCATGTCGGGGGTGATGAACGCCCCGCTCACCTCGATCTTCCTGATCGCCGAGCTGTCGAACGGCTACGAACTCTTCATCCCGCTGATGATCACGGCCTGCATCTCGTTCGCGGTGGACTACTACTTCAACCCCGATTCGATCTACACCAAGCAGCTGCGCGAGAAGGGCGAGCTGCTGACCCACGACAAGGATCAGTCGGTCTTCGTCTTCCTGAAGCTGGACGACCTGATGGAGACCGATTTCCTGCGGATCAAGGAGCGGCACACGCTGGGGGACATCGTGCACATCATCGCCACGGCCCGCCGCAACATCTTCCCCGTGATCGACAACTTCGGCCGGCTGCTGGGCATCGTGCAGCTGGACGACCTGCGCGAGGACATGTTCAAACCCGAGAAGTACGGCACGCCGATCATGCACTACATGATCCAGCCGCCCGACAAGATTCTGCTCCACGAACAGTTGCAGAGCGTCCTTTCGCGCTTCGAGGAGAATCACACCTGGATGCTCCCGGTCGTGGACAAGGAGAACCGCTACCAGGGATTCATTTCGAAATCGCGTATTCTGAACGCCTACCGCGAACAACTGGTCAAGATCTCTCAGTAAAATCGTAACTATAGACGACTTTCATTCTCTCCCGTTTTCCGCCCCGGTTCTTGCTGCTGTCGGTTGTGGAGCCCGCGGCAAAGCCGCGTTAATAAGTCTGACCCACCCCCAACCCCCGCCTCGGCGGGGGCTTTCCATATTACAACCCGCAAGGTTGTGGGGAGGACACCGGTGCAAACTAATTGTAAACCGTGAATTGTTCTGTCATGTTGAGCGGAGCACCGTAGGTGCGCAGTCGAAACATCTCTACTTTGCGAAACATTCACCATTGGGAAGCCCCACCCGCAGTCAGCAGTCGGCAAAGGACGAAACGATTAAGTGCAGACCTTCGCCCGGGGTGGCTCAGACTGCCGGCGCTTTGCGCCGACACGATTCGCAAGGGTCCCCGCTCATCCGACCGTAGAGATCCTTCTATTCCGCTGCACTCCACACAGGATGACAGACGGATGGCTCATTGCTCTTTCTCTCCACCGCAAAAAGCCGTCCTTTCCGAAAGGGCGGCTGGCCGATTTCCGAACGGCGTGATGGATTCAGCATCCTTTGTGGGTCATGATGTTCAGGATCAGGCTGTCGGTCTCGTTCATGCCGTCGCGGCCGATGCGGGTGAGGTTACGGATCGAACGGTCCACGTCATCGTCGATGATCCCCTCCACCGAGCTCACGCAGCGGTGCTCCATAGCCAGCATGGCCGACAGCACCGCCGTCGAGACCCCGCTGGCGAGCTTCAGCGCGCAGCTGGGCTTCGCACCGTCGCAGATCATTCCCGTCAGGTTGGCGATCATGTTCTTCACGGCGTAGGCCACCTCGTCGTATCCGCCGCCCATGAGCCAGGTCATGCCGCAACTCGAACCGGTGGCCGCCACGACGCACCCGCAGAGGGCCGAAAGACGTCCGAGGCTCTGTTTGATATAGATCACCGTGAGATGGCTCAGGATCAGCGCCCGTATGGTCTGCTCCTCCGTGGCGCCGCACTCCTCGGCGTAGACCACCACGGGCAGCGTGGCCGTGATTCCCTGGTTGCCGCTGCCGGAGTTGCTCATCACGGGGATCATCGCACCGGCCATGCGGGCGTCGCAGGCCGCCGCCGTATAGGAGAGTATCCGCGAATAGGGGGCGTCGCCCAGCATGCGGCGCTCCTTCTCCCGGCACAGGGTCTTGCCCAGGCTGTGGCCGTAGTCGCCCCGAAAGGCGCATTCGGCCGCCTCCTTGTTAAGCCGCCGGGCCTCGAGAATGAACCGGATCTCGTCGAGAGGGGCCGTGACGGCGAAATCGTAAACGCGGCGCAGGGTCAGGGGCACCTCCTCGTCGGCCGTCTCTTCGGCACCGGCTTTCCGGCAGTCGAGCCGCACCTCTCCGTTGCGCTCCTCGTAGACGAAATCGGTATGTCCGCCGGCGATGACGGCCCGCGCGGAGCGCTCCCCGGCCTCCATCTCCACCTCGATATAGAGCTTTTCGGCGATGTTCTCCTTCAGGCGGATCTCGATCCGGTCTTCGGCGATGAACCGCTTGCCCCGCTCCACCGCCTCGGGGGTGGCGTCGCGCAGCACCTCCAGCTTGTAAGCCGACCTGCCGACCAGCGCACCCAGCGCCACGGCGATCGGCAGGCCGATCATGCCGCCCGTGCCGGGGATTCCCACGCCCATGGCGTTCTTGAGGATGTTGGCGCTCAACAGCACCCGGATTCGTTGCGGTTCCGCATCCAGCAGTTCGCGGGTGCGGGCCGTGCAGAGGGCTACGGCAATGGGTTCGGTGCAGCCGATGGCCGGCACCACTTCGCGGTGAATCAGATCGATGATCGTTCGGCGTTCGTTTGCGGAGAGCATGACTGTCTGTCGTTTGAATAGGTTTTAACAAAGATAGCGAATTTTTCCTTTTCCGCAAAAAATACGGGGAAAGAGTTCCCGGACTCTCTCCCCGCAGTATTCAGACCGAAAAGGCCGCTACTCCTCCAGCCCCATGCGGTCGATCAGGGCGCGGGTTTGGGGCTCGTGGCCGCGGAACTTGACGTAGAGCACCATCGGGTCGTCGGTCGAACCCTTCGAAAGGACGTTCTCGCGGAACGACGACGCCACCTCCCGGTTGAAGATCCCCTTCTCCTTGAAGAGCGAGAAGGCGTCGGCATCCAGCACCTCGGCCCACTTGTAGCCGTAGTATCCCGAAGCGTAGCCGCCCGCGAAGATATGGCTGAACGACGGGGTCATGGCCGTACCCTCCACCACGGGCAGCACCTGAGCGGGCTTCACGGCCTGCTTCTCGAAGGCGATGGCATCGCCCTCGAAGGGTTCGGTCAGGCTGTGCCAGGCCATGTCGAGCATGGCGAAGGAGAGCTGGCGCACGTTCATGTAGGCCGCCTGGAAATTGCCGGCATCGACGATGCGGTCAATCAGTTCGGAAGGCATCTTCTCCCCGGTCTGGTAATGCACGGCCCAGAGATCGAGATACTCCTTCTCGGTCGCCCAGTTCTCCATGATCTGCGAGGGGAGCTCCACGAAGTCGTGGCGGACCGAGGTTCCGGTCTGCGAGCCGTAGACCCCCTCGGCCAGCATGCCGTGCAGCGAGTGTCCGAACTCGTGGAGGAAGGTCTCCACCTCGTCGAAGGTGAGCAGCGAGGGGGTCGCCTCGGTCGGCTTGGTGAAGTTCATCACCAGCGACACCAGCGGACGGGTCTCCACGCCGTCGACCGTTTTCATACCGCGGTACTCGGTCATCCACGCACCCGCACGCTTCGAGGCGCGGGGGAAGAAGTCGAGATAGAGCACCGCCATCATGCGGCCCTTTTCGTCGGTCACATCATAGGCCGTCACGTCGGGATGGTAGACCGGGATGGCGGGATTGGGCGTAAAGTTCAGTCCGTAGAGCTTGTTCGCCAGCAGGAAAACACCCTTCTTGACACTCTCCAGCTCGAAATAGGGCTTCACCATCTCGTCCGTGAGCGAATAAGTCGCATTCTTGTACTGCTCCGAGTAGTAGGTCATGTCCCAGGGCATCAGCTCGCCCTCGAAACCCTTCGAAGCGGCGAAGTCGCGGATGGTCTGCACGTCGCGGTCGGCGAAGCGCTTCGTCGCGTCGAGCAGCTCCTGCAGGAAAGCGTTCACCGTCGCGGGATTCTTCGCCATGCGCTCCTCCAGCACATAGGCCGAGTAGGTGTCGTAACCCAGCAGACGGGCCACCTTCAGCCGCAGGTCGACGATCCGGCGCACCACCGGCATGTTGTCCCACTCGCCGCCCAGCGCGATCTGCGACCGGGCCGTCCAGAGTTTCTCCTTCAGCTCACGGTTCGTGGAATAGGTCATGAAGGGGAGATAGCTGGGGTATTGCAGCGTCACGGTCCACCCCTTCTGGCCGCGGGACTTCGCCTCGGCCGCCATTCCCTCCTTCACGAAGCCGGGCAATTCGGCCACCACTGCGGGATCGGTGATGTTGAGCGTGAAGGCGTTGGTCGAAGCCAGCACGTTCTGTCCGAACTGCAGGGTGGACTGCGAAAGCTCGGTCGTGTACTGCCGATAGAGCTCCTTGTCGGCATCGGAGAGAGCGGCACCGCCCCGCACGAACCCCTTGTAGGTATCCTCCAGCAGGATCTTGTCCTCCTTCGTGAGCCCCCATCCGGGGTGCTCGTAGACCGCCTTCACCCGCTCGAAGAGCACGGGATTAAGCCGGACGTCGTTCGACAGTTCGACCAGCTTGGGCTGTACGCGTCGGGCTATCTCCTGCAGCTCGTCCGAGGTCTCGGCCGAAAGCAGGTTGAAAAAGACCCCTTCGATCCGCTCCAGCAGAGCGCCCTGGCGCTCCAGCGCCACAATCGTGTTGTAGAAGGTCGGCTTCGCGGGGTTGTCGACGATGGCCGCCAGTTCGGCGCGCGACACGGCGATGGCCGCATCGAAGGCCGGTTCGTAGTCGGAAATCGCGATCCGGTCGAAGGGAGGGGTGGCATAGGGGTCGGTCCACTCGCCCAGGAGCGGATTCGACGTATCGATCTCGGGGAGATCGGCCACGGGCATCGTGCGGTCGACGCAGCCGGCCGCAGAGAGAATTGTCGCCATAAACAAAAGTACTTTTTTCATATACGTAACATTACAGGGTTTCTTCATCCAACATCTAAAAGTCATCCGGATCGGGCATCTCGATCTCCTCCTCCGGCTCGGGTTCGGGTTCGGTCCACAGGCCGCGGCTGCGGAGCATGGGGATCTTCGAGGGCTCCCCGCCGCGGAAATTGCGATAGAGGGTCATGCCGTCGGCCTCGCCGCCCCGCTCCAGCACCTCGCGGCGGAACCGGTCGGCGATGGTCCGGTCGAAGAGGTCGCGGCTCTGACGGAAACAGTCGAAAGCGTCCTGATCGAGCAGTTCGGCCCAGAGATAGAAATAGTAGCCGGCCGAGTAGCCGCCGTCGAAGATGTGGCGGAAATAGGTGTAACGGTAGCGGGGCTCGATCTGCGGGATCAGTCCGCGCCGCTCGGCCAGCACCCGGTGCTCGAAGGCGTTCACGTCGAGCCCTTCGGCCGACGTCAGCGAGTGGATATCCAGATCGGAAAGGGCCGCCGCAACCAGTTCGGTCGTCGCGAAGCCCTGGTTGAAGAGGGCGCTGCGGCGGAGTTTGCGCACCAGATCGGCCGGAATGGGGTCGTTGGTGCGGTAGTGCGTGGCATACTGCTCCAGCATCTCGGGTTCGAATGCCCAGTTCTCCATGATCTGCGAGGGGAGCTCCACGAAGTCGCCCTCGACATCGGCCAGCGAGCGGTACTTCACGTCGTGGAAAAGGAAATGGAGCGCATGTCCGAACTCGTGGAAAAGGGTCTCCACGTCATCCGCAGTCAGCAGCGAGGGGGCCGAGCCCGCCAGCCGCGGGAAGTTGCAGACGATTCCCACCACCGGATCGACCCGCTCGCCGTCGCGGTAGCTCTGCGCCCGGAAATAGCCGCACCAGGCCCCGCTCCCCTTGCCCGCACGGGGAAAAAGGTCGAAATAGAGCACGCCCAGATGGGAGGAGTCGGCATCCAGCACCTCGAAGGCCGAGCACTCCTCGTTGTAGAGGGGCACGTTGACCGGACGGAACGTAATGCCGTAGAGGCGGTTCGCGAGGAAGAAGATGCCGCTGCGCACGTTCTCCAGCGAGAAATAGGGACGCAGCATCTCCTGGTCGAGCGCATAGTTCTTCTTGCGGAGCTTCTCGGCGTAGTACCACCAGTCCCACGACTCGAAGGTCGCGCCGGGGATATCGGCCTCCAGCAGGGGCTGCATCTCGGCGAGCTCCTGCCCGGCCCGTTCGAGGGCCGGCGTCCAGATCTCGTCGAGCAGTTCGTAGGCGGCGCGGGGCGTGCGGGCCATCTGTTCGGCCAGCACATAGTCGGCATAGGATTCGAAGCCCAGCAGGCGGGCCTTCTCGCTGCGCAGACGGATGAAGTCGGCGATCAGCCGCTTGTTGTCCAGGTCATCGTCCTGGTTGCCGCGCCGAAGGTAGGCCTTGTAGATCTGCTCGCGCAGGTCGCGGCGCGAGGAGTAGGTCAGCAGGGGGATCATGCTGGGCTGGGAGAGCGTAAAGAGGTACTTTCCCTCCTCGCCGATCTCGCGGGCCGCCTGCATCGCCGTCTCCCGGACTCCGGTCGGCAGCCCCTCCAGCTCGTCGGAGCCGAGCAGCAGCCGGTAGCGGTCGTTCTCGGCCAGCAGGTGACGGCCGAACTCAACCGAGGCGAGCGAAAGGGCCTCGTTGATCTCCTGCAGGCGGGCCTTGTCGGCATCGCCGAGCAGCGCTCCCGAGCGGACGAACTCCGTGTAGATCTTCTCCACCAGCCGCAGCTGGTCGGGCTCGAGCGAGAGGCTCAGCCGCTGGTCGTAGACCGACTTCACCTTTTCGAAGAGCTTCGCATTCATCCCGATCCGGTCGGAGTGGGCGGCCAGACGGGGCATCACGTTCTCCTGCACGGCCATCAGCTGATCGGTCATGTCGGCCGAGGAGACCATCTCGAAGATCAGGGCCACCTCCTCCAGCATGCGACCCGCGTCGTCGTAGGCCTCGATCACGTTCCGGAAATCGGGCGCGTCGTTATTGGTGACGATCGCGTCGATCTCGGCGTCGTGAATCGCCATGGCCCGCTCGAAGGCGGGCAGATAGTGTTCTGGACGGATCCGGTCGAAGGGCGGCACCCGATAGGGGGTCTCCCAGGCTTCGATGTCGAGGAGCGGATTCTCCTCCTTTTTCTCTCCGGATCGACAGCTTACCGTGCTCATAAACAACATACCGAATAAAAATAATTCGCTAAAACGTCTCATCGTTTCCCTATATTTAGTTACCTTTGCCGCGTGAAATTCAGCCCCGAAGGAGCTCCGCCGCAAGCGGAATCCGCCATCCCGGCCCTCGGCTCCTTCCGGGCAAAGATAACGATTAAATCAAAGGTATGCAACTATTTTACGCCCCCGATTTCACCCCGCCCCGCTACACGCTCAGCGAAGAGGAGTCCAAACACTGCATCCGCGTCCTGCGCCTGGGCGAAGGGGACTCCCTCCATATAACCGACGGACGGGGCGATTTATTTCATTGCCGCATCACCGATGCCCACCCCAAGCGCTGCGAAGTGGAGGTCGTCGGCTGCACGCACGGGTACGGCAAGCGCCCCTGCCGCCTGACGATGGCCGTGGCCCCCACCAAGCACATCGACCGCTTCGAGTGGTTTCTGGAGAAGGCCACCGAGATCGGAATCGAGGAGATCATCCCCCTCGAATGCGCCCGCAGCGAACGCCGCGCATTGAAGCTCGAACGGAGCGAAAAGGTCGTCACGGCCGCCGTGAAGCAATCGCTGAAGGCATACCACCCCGTTCTGCACGAGCTCACCCCCTTCGAAAAGGCGGTCGGTAGCCCCTTCGAGGGCCGGAAGTTCATCGCCCACTGCGACCCGGCCCGAAGCGCCGGAGGGAAGCAGTACCTGCCGCGAATTCTTAAAAAAAATGAAAATATCCTCATTTTGATCGGTCCCGAGGGCGATTTTTCGCCGGAAGAGATTACCTTTGCGCTCGCAAACGGCTTCGAGGAGATCACGCTGGGCAGCCAGCGCCTGCGGACGGAGACGGCCGCCGTGGTCGCCGCGACGGCGGTCGCCATCGTCAACGAAGCGGAATAAAGACCCGAAAAAGAACGGATTACAAGGATCAAATTCTCAACTATGTTTCTATTTACCCTACTCGCTTTGGCACTCGCGTCGGCGGCGATTTTCCTTGCCCCGCAGCGTGCCAAAACCGGTTTGACCTGCGGCATCATCGCAACGGGGTGCCTGGCCGCCGCCGCAAAGGCGGTCGGCGTGCTCTTCAACCCGCGGGCGAACACCCGTCTCTGGCAGAGCGACGGAGTGCTGTTCGGACCCGAAAGCGGCTCGATGGATGCCCTCTCCGCCCTCTTCGTCCTGCTGATCGCCTTCGGCGGCATCGCCGCGGGGCTCTACGCCTGCGGCTATCTGAAACACTACCTCGACCGCAAGTCGTCGGCCCACGTCTCGCTGCACTGCCTCTCGCTGACGGTGCTCGTCTTCTCGATGATGGGCGTGGTCTGCGCCGACGGCGGCTACACCTTCCTCTTCTTCTGGGAGCTGATGACCATCGCCTCGTTCCTGCTGATCCTCTTCGACGCCGAACGGAAAGAGGTGGTCCGCGCCGCCCTCTCCTACCTGGTGATGATGCACATCGGATTCCTCTTTCTGGTTGCGGGCTTCGTCACCCTCTGGCAGCAGACCGGATCGGCCGACTTCCAGTCGCTCGCGCTCTACTACGGCGACCGGGCGCCCCTGCCGCTCTTCCTGCTCTTTCTGCTGGGCTTCGGCATGAAGGCGGGCCTGTTCCCCATGCACGTCTGGCTGCCCGAGGCCCATCCGGCCGCGCCGTCGCACGTCTCGGCCGTCATGTCGGGCGTGATGATCAAGACCGGCATCTACGGCATCCTGCGCGTCGCGGCTCCGCTCGGCGGCGAAGCCCTCTACGCCGCCGGCCTCATCCTGCTCTGCGCCGGCATCGTCACGGGGCTGTGGGGCGTCATTCTGGCCGCCGCGCAGAACGATGTCAAGCGGCTGCTGGCCTACTCGAGCATCGAGAACATCGGCGTCATCCTGATCGGCACGGGCATCGCCGCGCTGGGCAAGAGCTCGGGCAACGACGCCGTGGCCCTGTGCGGGCTGTGCGGCGCCCTGCTCCACACGCTGAACCACTCGTTTTTCAAGAGCCTGCTCTTCTTCGGCGCCGGAAACATCCTCTCCGAAACCCATACCACCTCCATCGACCGGCTGGGCGGTCTGGCTAAAAGCATGCCCCTCACGGCCCTGCTCTTCCTCTGCGCCGCGGCCGCCATCAGCGCCCTGCCGCCGCTCAACGGCTTCGTCTCGGAGTGGCTGATCTACGTCGGCATGTTCGACAACGTGGCGGGCGGCCAGCAGGTGGTCGCCTCGGCCTTCGGCATCCTGGGGCTCGCACTGATCGGGGGCATCGTCGTGCTGGCCTTCACCAAGCTCTACGGCATGGTCTTTCTCGGCTCGCCCCGCTCGCACGCCGTCGCCGAAGCCGCGGAGGCGGACAACCTCCGCATAGCCGCCATGGCCCTCCCGCTGGCGGGCATACTCGCCGTCGGGCTCTTTCCGCAGGGGGCGGTCGCCCTCGTATCCCGCGCAGCGGCCCCTCTGATGAATCTCTCCGAACGGTCCACGGCCGCGCTGGCCGCCGAGCTCTTTCCCGAAAGCCTGCGAATGATCTCGCTCACGGCCTGGCTGCTGATCGGCGTCATCGCCCTCCTCTACCTGCTCAAGAGCCGGCTGCTGAAGAACCGCACCGTGACCGAGGGTCCCACCTGGGGCTGCGGATTCACCTCTCCGAACATCCGGATGCAGTACACGGGCGAATCCTACTCCGAGGGGCTGCAATCCATCGCCGACACCCTCACCAAGGAGACAGGCGAGGGCAGTGCCGTACCGCCTCAGGAGATCTTCCCCTCGGCCCACGCCTTCAACATCGGCCACAAGGACCGGATCGACACCCTCTTCGCCGCCTGGTGGGTGGAGCTGCTGCACCGCATCAACATCCACGTCATGCGCTTCCGAACGGGCAAGATCAATCACTACGTCCTCTTCGCGCTGGCCTTTCTGGTTCTCGTTTTCCTGCTCTCGCTCCTAAATCTGATCTGACATGACCGCACTGTTCGACATACTGCTTCTGCTGGCTATCGCCGTTGCGATTCCCGGCGTCATCAACCGCACCCGGGCCCGGCTGGCCGGGCGCAAGGGCATCCGCTTCACCCAGCACCTCTCGAATGCGGCGCTGCTGCTGAAGAAGGGGGCCGTCTACTCACCCACCACCGGCCCGCTGTTCCGCGCAGCACCGGCCTTCTACCTGGGGTCGGCACTGGTCGCCCTCCTCTTCATCCCCGTCGGAGAGCTCCCCGCTCCGCTGTCGTTCCCGGGCGACGCGATCTGCTTCGCCTACACGCTGGCGCTGGGGCGCTTCTTCCTGATTCTGGCCGCCCTCGACACGGGCAGCTCGTTCGAAGGCATGGGAGCCAGCCGCGAGGCGCTCTACGGGGCTCTGGTCGAACCGGCCCTGATGCTCACGCTGGCTACGCTGGCGATGATCTTCGGCTACACCTCGTTCGAGGCCGTCTTCGCCGCGGCCCGCACCTTCGACGTGCAGCTGACGATCGTCCTCCTGCTGACGGCCTATCTGCTCGTCAAGCTGCTCTTCGTCGAGTCGGGCCGCATCCCGGTCGACGATCCCCGCACCCACCTCGAGCTGACGATGATCCACGAGGTGATGTGTCTGGACTACTGCGGCGTCGACCTCGCCATGATCCAGACGGCCGGGTGGCTCAAGAGCGCGGCACTGGCTACGCTGGCGGCCAACACCGTGGCTGCCGTCTGCTCGTTCCACTGGTGGGTGGCCGCTCCGCTGGCCGTTCTGCTGGCGGGCGTGCCCGTCGGCGTGGTGGAGTCGACCCAGGCCCGCAACAAGCTCTCCCGCAACACCACTTTCCTGCTCACCATCGCCGCCATGGCGGCCATCGTCCTCTTCATGGGCTACCTCGTCCAGCAAAACATCGAAATCCAATGATACTCTCCCTCACGATTCTCTACGTCCTGACGCTGATCTACCTCTCCATCACCGAGCGGTTCCGCAACTACGCCTCGATCATCGCCCTGCAAGGGTGGATCCTGCTGGCCGTCGCCCTGCTGCGTCTGCATGCGCTGAACTGGGCCGAGCTGGGCTTCATCCTGGCCGAGACCCTGCTCTTCAAGGGCATCATCGTCCCGAAAATCCTCTTCGCAGTCATCCGCCGCACGAAGATCAACCGCGTCCGCACCTCCGGCTCGTCGCAGGCCCACTCGCTGCTGCTCTCGCTGGCGGCCCTCGCGGCCAGCGCCTCGGTCTCGTACTACGTAGCCGACCCGTCGGTCAACATGGTCTTCTTCGGCGTGGCTCTCTACTCGCTGCTGAGCGGCCTGATCCTGATCGTCCTGCGCTCGCGGATCTTCTCCCACATGGTCGGATTTCTGGTGATCGAAAACGGAGTGTTCCTCTTCTCCACGGCTATCGGCGTCGAGATGCCCCTGCTCATCAACACGGCCATCCTGCTCGACATCCTGATCTCGGTACTCATGCTGGGCATGTTCCTGACGAAGATCGACCATGAGATCCACGTCGACGATGCCGATGCCCTCACGAACGTAAAAGACTGATAACGATGATTATCTACTTCCTGCTCTCGCTGGCGGGGGCCGCACTGGCTCTCGCGGCACGCTCCAAACGGTTCATCGCCCTGGCCGGGCTGTTCTTCTTCGCCGTGCAGTTCGGTCTGGCCGGACTGCTCCTCGGCGGCGGACGGACGGGCGAGACATCCGCCCTCTTTTTCCGCTTCGACGAATCGGGGCTGCTCTTCTACTGCCTGCTCTGCGTGGTCGGAGCCTTCGTCTTCGTCCACTCGAAAGCCTACCTCAAGGAGAACCCCCTGAAGGAGTACCGCCTCTACTTCTGCCTGCTGATGCTGCTCCAGACGGCCATCGCCGGGGTCTACTTCTCGGACAACATCGCCGTGACCTGGATCTTCCTGGAGGCCACCACGCTCTGCGCCGCCGGCATCATCTACCACCGGCGCACCGCCCAGACCCTCGAGGCCACTTGGAAATACATCTTCGTCTGCTCGACCGGCATCGCCATGGCCTATCTGGGCATCCTGCTGCTCTGCTCGGTCGCCGAAGGGGGATCGCTGAGCTACGGAGCCCTCGCCGAACGGCTCCGGACCGGCAATCCGCTCTACCTGAAGATCGCCTTTCTGCTCATCCTGAGCGGCTACAGCTGCAAGATGGAGATCTTCCCGCTCTACACGATCGGCGTCGACGCCAATTTCGCCGCCCCGTCGCCCGCCTCGGCCCTGATCTCCACCGGTCTGGTGAACGCCGGATTCCTCGCCATCTTCCGCGTCTACCGCCTGATGGCCGAAACCGACATCTTCGGATGGGTCCGCTCCGTGCTGCTGATCGTCGGCCTGCTCTCACTGGCTATCGGCGCACTGTTCCTGCGCCGCACGAACAACTACAAACGGTTCCTCTCCTACTCCACGGTCGAGAACATGGGCATCGTAGCCATCGGACTGGGCATCGGCGGCATCGGCGTCTGGGCCGCCCTTTTCCACGCGGTGTGCCACACGCTCGTCAAGAGTTCGCTCTTTTTGCAGATGGCGGTCGTACGTCAGGTCTACGACGGCTACCGCATCAACCGGCTGGGCGACTACCTCTCGATCAACAAGGTGGGGGCCGTGGGGCTGCTGCTGGGCACGGTCGTCGTGCTGGCCTTCCCCCCTTCGCCGCTCTTTCTGTCGGAGCTGATGGTCTTCCGCGGCATCTTCGCCGCCGGCAAGTGGTGGCTGGCCCTGGTCATGCTGCTGCTGCTCTGCATCGTGGTCTACTCCATCTGCGCACGCATCATCAAGCTCTGCTACCAGCCCAATCAGGACGAACTGCACCCCTCGCGGGCCGACCGGGCGCTCTCGTGGTCGGCACTCGCCCTGCTGATCGCCGCCATGGTGCTGGGACTGTGGCAGCCCGCCCCGTTCCGCGAACTGATTACCGTAATCGCAACCCTCTAAAGGCATGAAATACTTTACGACCAACAATACGGCACCGGCCGTCCCCCTGGAAGAGATTCCGGTGGTGGACTACGCCGAGTTCTTCGCCGATCTGGACCGAAAACTCGGCCAGGAGCGCTACCACATCGGCCACTACTTCGCCCTGCCCGAGCGGGACGAACGGCTGCGGATGTTCTGCCTGCTGCTCGACGACCGGACCTCCGAAGTTCTGCTCACCTCCTACTGCGTGGAGTACTACGACGAAACGCCGCTCCCCTCGCTGACGGCCCGCCACGCGCAGGTGCACCCCTTCGAACGGGAGATCACCGAGCGCTACGGCATCCGCTTCGACGGCATGCCCTGGGAGAAGCCCCTGCGCTTTCCTTTCGACCGTTTCGACCCCAAGAGCACGATGGACAACTACCCCTTCTACACGATGGAGGGGGCCTCGCTCCACGAGGTGAACGTGGGACCCATCCATGCGGGCATCATCGAACCGGGCGCCTTCCGCTTCATCTGCAACGGCGAGCGCGTACTGCATCTCGAGATCGCGCTGGGCTACCAGCATCGCGGCGTGGAGCACGCCTTCGCGGCAACGGACAACCGGCTGCGCCAGGTGCTGCTCGCCGAGAGCATCGCGGGCGACAGCGCCGTGGCCCACTCCACGGCCTTCGTCGAGACACTGGAGAAGCTGGCCGTGCAGCCCCGGAGCCGCAGCTACGCGCTGGAGTGCGAACGGGCCGTGGCACTGGAATTGGAGCGGATGGCCGTGCAGATCGCTGACACGGGCGCCCTCTGCATGGATATCGGCTATCAACTGGGGCAGGTGGCCTGCGAGGCGCTCCGCACCGTAACCATCAACACCACGCAGGCGTGGTGCGGCAACCGCTTCGGCAAGGGGCTGATCCGGCCGCAGGGGACGAACCATCCGCTGACGGCCGAGAAAATCGACCTCGTGCGCCGGAACGTGGCCGACGTGCGGCGGCGCTACGACGAAGTACGCGAAGACATCAAGTCGTCGCCCACCGTGCTGGCCCGGCTGGAGCAGTGCGGCATCGTGTCGCGCGAGGAGATGGTCCGCATCGGCGGCGTCGGGCAGGCGGCCCGGGCCAGCGGCCTGCTCCGCGACCTGCGCACGACCCACCCCTGGGGCCTCTATGCCCGGGAGCTTCATCACGAAAGCGTGGTGAAGCGTTACGGAGACGTCATGGCCCGCCTGACGGTGCGCTGCCGCGAGGTGCTGCAATCGGCCAACTGCATCGAGCACCTGCTCGCCGGCCTCGTTCCTGCGGCGGAAGCCTCGCGGCCCGACTACGAATTCCCGTTGCGGGGCGAATCGCTCGCCTTCGGGCTGATCGAGGGGTGGCGCGGCGAGATCTGCCATGTCACGGTGACCGACGCCGACGGCCACATCGCCGCCTGCAAGATCAAGGACCCCAGCCTGCACAACTGGCTGGCCCTGGCTCTGGCCGTGCGCGGCGAGGGCATTTCGGATTTCCCCATCTGCAACAAGAGCTTCAATCTCTCCTACTGCGGCAACGACTTGTAAAAAAAGACAGCTATGATTCTTCCGAAAATAAAGGTACTGCGCAGCCACGGGCGGCAGTACATCCCCGATCTGAACGCCGTGGAGCTCACCGAAGAGTTTCGCGGACGTCCCGTCCTGACCGCCGGCGGACCGGCCGAAGAGCTGCGAAAGGCCGCGGCGCTCTGCCCCACGGGAGCCATCGCGACCGCCCCCCTCTCGCTCGACCTGGGGCGCTGCCTCTTCTGCGGCGAGTGCGCCCGCACCGCCCCCGGCTCGATCCGCTTCACGAACGACTACCGCATGGGCAGCGCCACGCGCGAAGGGCTCGTCGTCCGCCCCGGAGATACGTTCGTCCGCTTCGACGCCGACCGGGTGCGCCGCGAGATCGTGAGCTTTTTCGGCCATACGCTCAAGCTGCGCGAGGTATGCGCCGGAGGCGACGGCTCGGTGGAGATGGAGCTCAACGCCACGGGCAACGTCAACTTCGACTTCGGCCGCTACGGCGTGGAGTTCACCGCCTCGCCCCGTCATGCGGACGGCGTGGTGCTATCGGGTCCCGTCACCCGCAACATGGCCGAGGCGCTGGAGATCTGCTACCAGGCCATCGCCGAGCCCAAGCTGCTGATCGTCTGCGGCTCGGAAGCCTGCTCGGGCGGGCTCTTCGCCGAGAGCCGCGCCGTCGACCGCTCGTTTCTCGAGCGGCATCGGGTCGATCTGTGGCTGCCCGGCACGCCGACCCACCCGATGGTCTTCATCGACGGCATCCTGACCCTGCTGGGCAAAAAACAACGGAAATAAGCGACCTCATGACCGGCCTTTTCGAATTGTTCGGATCGTTTCTGAAGATCGGTGCATTCACCTTCGGAGGGGGCTATGCGATGATCCCGCTCATCGAACGGGAGGTGATCGACCGCAGGCGGTGGATCGAGCGGCAGGAGTTTCTGGACCTGCTGACCATCGCCCAGTCGGCCCCGGGCCCCATCTCGCTCAACACCTCCGTCTTCGTCGGCTACAAGCTGCGCGGCTATGCGGGGGCCATCGCCTCGATTCTGGGCGTGGTGCTCCCCTCGTACACGATCATTCTGGCCGTAGCGCTCTTCTTCGCCGGCATCCGCGACAACGCCGCGGTCGACGCCGCCTTCAAGGGGATGCGGCCCGCCGTGGTGGCCCTCATCATCGGCCCCGTGATCTCGCTGACCCGCGGGATGCACCGGGCCCTCTACCTGGTTATCGCCGCCTCGGCGCTGGCGATCTGGCACCTGGGCTGGTCGCCCGTCTATATCCTCTTCGCCGCCGCCCTCGCGGGGATCGGCTGGGAGCTCGTCACCCTCAAACGCCGCACGAAATGATTCTCTGGCAGCTCTTCATCAGTTATCTCAAGATCGGATTCTTCGGATTCGGCGGCGGCTATGCCATGCTGTCGCTCATCCAGAACGAGGTGGTGGTCCGTCACCAGTGGATGAGCAACGCCGAGTTCGCCGACATCGTAGCCGTGTCGCAGATCACCCCCGGGCCCATCGCCATCAACTCCGCCACCTACGTGGGCTACACGGTCGGCGAGCAGCAGGGAGGAGTCTGGTTCGGCATACTGGGCTCGCTGGTGGCGACCTTCGCCGTCTGCCTGCCGGCCCTGACGCTGATGATTCTGGTGACGCGGTTCTTTCTGAAGCTGAAGCACAACCGATACGTGGAAGGGGCCATGCTGGGCATGCGTCCCGTGGTGATCGGCATGATTGCGGCGGCGGCCCTGCTGTTGATCTTTCCGCACACCACCGACCCCGCGGATGCCAACTTCATCGACGGCTGGAGCTGGGTGCTCTTCGCCGGCGTCTTCATCGGCTCGCTGCGAAAGGTCAACCCGATTCTGCTGATCCTCCTCTCGGCCGCGGCCGGAGTGGCGATCTACTACCCCTGGTGAGCCTAAAGAAACATTGCGGCGAGCATCCCGAGGCCCAGCATCACCAGAAAGCCCAGCAGAAGCATCCCGAACAGCGAGAGACAGCCGCCGAAGCATCCCATGCGGGGCTCCTCGCCCGCAGGCAGCGGGTCGGAGAGCAGCACGAAGATCAGGCCGACGAGCGGCGTGAAAAACAGACTGACGACGAACGCCCAGCCGAATCCGATCCGCCGGCGGCTGCCCGCATAGCCGACCAGCGCCGGGAACAGACATCCGAACATCAGGGCTCCGAGGAGGAGTAAAAGTACGCTCATAATTCTTTTATTTTAGGTTTATCCGGTCGTCCGCAAGGCGCAGACCCGCCGCCGAAGCGGCAAAAACCTTTCCGCACGAACCCCCGGAGAGGTTATCGCGTCATCCGGTAGTAGGTACCCAGCGGGAGCTCCTTGCCGAACGAATCCTCGAAATAGAGTTCGCCGGCCTGCTCCTGCGCGGGACGTCCGAAGGCCTGACGCACGGCCGTCCGGGCCAGCATGGCGGAGAGCCCCATCGAATAGAGGTTGAGCACCAGAAAGGCGTTGCGCTCCCCGAGCAGGGCGGCGCAGCAGGCCAGCATCTCGCCGATATGGCTCTCCAGCACCCACTTCTCCCCCTCGGGACCGCGTCCGTAGGCCGGAGGGTCGAGGATGATGCCGTCGTAGCGGTTTCCTCGGCGCACCTCGCGGCGCACGAACTTGAGTGCATCCTCCACGATCCAGCGCACCCCCTCCAGTCGGCTCGCCTCCATATTCTCGCGCGCCCAGGTCACCACCTGCTTCACCGAATCGACGTGCGTCGTCTCGGCACCCGCAGCCCGGGCCGCCAGCGTGGCTCCGCCCGTGTAGGCGAAGAGGTTCAGCACCCGCGGCCGGCGGCCCAGCGCGGCGGCCAGCTCTTCGCAGCGGTCGTAGATGAAGTTCCAGTTTTCGGCCTGCTCGGGAAATATTCCCACATGCTTGAACGAGGTGAGCCCCAGCCGCATGGAGAGATCCATGCCCCGGTATCGGTAACCGACCGTCCAGCGCGACGGCATGCCGGGCTTCAGCTGCCACTGTCCGCGCTCCTCGCTCTTGGCGTCGCGCAGAAAGGCGGCGTCGGCCCGCCGGCGCCACTCCTCCTCCCCGAGGCTCCGCGGCCAGATGGCCTGCGGCTCGGGACGCCGCGTCACGTAACGGCCGAACCGTTCCAGCTTTTCGAAATCGCCCGAATCGATCAGCTCGTAATCGGCGAATGCGGTTTTCAACTCTTGCAACATATTCCGTATCTACTCTTTGCTCTCGTCGATCAGGCTCATCTCGCAGCGGGCGCAGTCGAACGCCAGCCGATAGCGAAAGGCCCCGTGCACCAGAAAGAGGGCGCCTCCCGACGAGGGATTCTTTTTCAAACATTGTCCGATCTCGCGCCGGATGCAGTAGCCCGACCGCAATACGCGACGACCGACCGTCGACCGCTCCAGATCCAGCCCGCGCTCGATCCGCTCCACGCCGTGACGGCGATAGAAGCGCTCGGCCAGCCGGTTGGTTACGTTCTCCTCGGCCGTCAGCTCCCGCCTCGGGAAGCGGGCCCGTCCGTCGTCGGAGAGGATGCGGTGCCCGCGCGGCATCTCCCGCCGCACCCGTGCCAGCCGCTCCAGCCCCTCGCGCCGCATCTCGGCCAGCAGCGAGACGGGCACGAAACGCACCTCGCCCGACGCCGTCACCTCCTCCACCGCGAAATCGGTGTCGCCGCTCCGGCTCAGCTGCGAGCGGCAGGTCTCTATCATCCGCTGGGGCTGCAGCGCCGGCTCGAAACAGCCGCTGCGGACCGCCGCGGCCTCGGCACCCTCGCAATCGACGAACCGCACAGCGACCTCCCCGGCCGAAAAGGCGACCTCCGCCCGCACGGGAATCACGCGCCGCATGCGGCTCCGCTCCAGCGAGCGGACGAAGAGCCGGTCGAAGTTGCGCGAAACCATCGTCCCGGGGCGTATCCCCTCCATGCGGTCGGGAACGACCCGACGCCCCTCCACCCGATTCACGGAGGTACCTGAGGCGCCGAAGCAGATGCCGTCGCCGGCCGTCAGCGTATGGTCGCGGTCGAGCACGAACCCCGTGCGGTCGACCCGCACCACGCGTCCTATCGGCTCGCCGACCGCCTTCGGGGTGTCGAACGAGGCGAGCCCCGCCCTGCGGCCGTCGAAGAGAAACTCCGACTCGCCCCGCGTGAAGCTCTTCGACGGGTCAGGGACGAAATCGGGCACGGAGCGCCCCGCCGAGGCTCGCCGCAGATGGGGGCGCAGCGCCAACTCCCGATCGAGAGCCTCCCGATACCAGGCCACCACGTTGCGGACATAGTTGACGTCCTTGAGCCGCCCCTCGATCTTGAAGGAGCAGACCCCGGCATCGAGCAGGTCGCCCAACCGGTGCGTCAGGTTCAGGTCGCGGACCGAAAGGAGATGTTTCCCCGTCAAGACCGGCCGTCCCGCCCCGTCGACCAGATCGTAGGTCAGGCGGCAGGGCTGGCTGCATGCCCCCCGGTTGCCGCTGCGGTCCGGAGTCATCGAGCGCGAGAGAAAGCAGCGGCCGCTATGCCCCACGCAGATCGCTCCGTGCACGAAGCACTCCAGGTCGACCGTCGTGGCGGCGCGGATGGCGCGAATCTCCTCCAGCGAGAGGCCCCGCTCCAGAATCACCCGCGCGAAACCGCACTCCTCCAGAAAGCGCACCCCCTCGGGGGTCATGTTGCAGGTCTGGGTCGATGCGTGGAGTTCGGCCGGAAGGTCCATCTCCCGCAGAGCCATGTCCTGCACGATGAGGGCATCGGCCCCGGCCGCCCAGACCGCACGGGCCTGCCGCTCGGCCTCGGCCAGTTCGTCGTCGTAAAGCAGCGTGTTGATCGTCACGTGAATCCGTGCGCCGAAACGGTGGGCATACTCCGCCGCGCGGCGAATATCATCGACCGTGTTTCCGGCCGCGACGCGGGCACCGAAACGGGCACCGCCCATATAGACGGCATCCGCCCCGGCGTCGATGGCCGCCACGGCCGTCTCGTAGTCCCTCGCGGGAGCCAGCAGTTCGATGGTTTGCATGCGGACAAAGATACGAAGAAAATCCGAGAGCAGTGCAACGGCAGGTCAAATAATGTTAAAGTGTTGTAGATCAGAATTTGACAGCTTCGTTCGGTCGTAGGCTTCGCAATGGGTAAAAACCCGAAAAAAAGGCCGGAATCCGAACATGGAACGCCTGAGTGCTACTTATCCGTTGCCCTTTTCAAGGTTTGGATAATACCCGTTTCACCGACAGTCGGCCGCCCAATTCGATCGCTGTCTCGCTGCGCCTTCGATTCTCCTCGCATCCAGATTACAAAAGTAGTTATAATTTCGGTTCGGGATTAAAAAGACAGGGCGAAGCACCGGATGAGGGTTTTGTTCGTATATTTGATACATTCTGATGTTATTTATTTGACTGTAAACAGATTAAAAAGAGTCCGCGTGAAGTGTGGGCAATGGATAAGAAATTAGTAAGCCTCTGTGGAACACCATGTTTCTCACGGTTTTAAATAACTCTCTTACTGGGTACAAAGGTAACATTTATTCCGGAAAAAGCAGTCTGTTTCAGTCGGAAATCCGTCTAAAATCTTATTATTTCATGTTCTGTGGAGTAGAATACGGCTACTCGCCATAGAAAGACCGTAGTTTCCATAGCCACAGGCAAAGGTAGTCCGTGTTCTTGTCGGACATTGCAAGGTCAAGCCCTTCGGGTTTCGGGGAAAATCATCCTCGCCCGGAGGGCTTGCGGTATTTTCCCTCGAAAACCTTGCATGTCCTGAACACGACCTTTTAAGCCTGTAGTTATGGGAACTCCGGCCCCATAAGCCGGAATAACAAAAAAATAAGATGGTATGTCAGAAGCAACAAAGGACAAGTACACCCTTGAGATCCTATTGGTATTGCAGCTCAGCCACAGAGACCAACCAATACGGGAATTTCTGGCAACGAACCCGCCGGAGTGGTACCCCGTTCTGATCGAGGGGATATACGAGTGTTTGAAGCGCCGCAAGCCTCTGACTTGGCAGAACGTTTATCAGACAACGAGAGAGATCGACGCGAAGCGGAATCCGAAAGGCTGGTAGCCCTTGCCAAAGAGAACGGGTTATATATTCCGGAAACGGACTACGGCAAGTTCGGGATTCGCAACACGGATCGTACTGGAGAAAGCGTTGTTTACAAGAATGATGCGGAGAATCGCCATTACAAAGTAAAGGACCCTTACGCGAAGGCGCCGATCAAAGGCAATGCGCCGGAAGATGCCATATATGAACATCTGGTGCATAACCGGTTGTTCCCGGAGGACAAGTATCGTTTCGAGGGAATCGGCAACAACTATCTGGAAGATGTTCGTATCATTTTGTCGCAACCTTCCGTGTTGTCGGCAGGACAGCCGACAAAGGCGCAGATCGATGCCGCATTGGCTGCCCGGGGATTGTACCCGGAGGACAAGTACACTTACGGGAACGAGTGGGTTTCCGTTACGGATATCGAAGGTGACAATGTCCTGGTAGATAAAGACGGCCTGCTTCATTTCATCGATCCGATCATCAAGTTCAAGCGGCCTGCCCGGCAGATTCTCGAACAATACGATGGTTCGGAATCGGGCCGGAACCTCAAAGCGGCAGCGATCAGAAACCCGCGCCCGTTTCCGAGGAGTCGAAGCAGATCATCGATAAGGTAAATCGTAAGAATGCGGCCCGCAAGGACGTAATCTGCAAGGACAACACCAGCCCTTTATCCCTGCTTTTCTACCATGACTACCGCAAAAAATCGGTTGGCTTGGGCATGTCAGTATCCCGTGAATACCGGAATACTGAGACCCAAAAGATAACGGATAACTGCCCCGACAAGGACGCTGTTCAATTTCAGACAACTACTAATAATCGCTTCAAAGGTTCTTAATTGTTGCTGCGGGGGCAAATTGCAAACTTGCTTGCTTTTGTGCTTGCTTATTTATATCTTTGCTTCGATTTAACCTAAACGCAGTTCGTACATGCTGTTCAATTCTATCGAGTTCGCGATATTCCTGCCTATCGTATTCCTGCTCTACTGGTTCGTCTTCAACCGACAAGAGCGCATCCGCAACCTCTTCATCATCGTAGTCAGCTACATCTTCTACGGGTGGTGGGACTGGCGGTTTCTGCTGCTGATCGCCTTCACCTCGCTTTGCAGCTACCTGAGCGGCGTGGGCATCGAGAGCGTGCGAAGAAACGAGCGGGGGGGGGAACGCCGGGCCCGCTGGATCAGCGGCGCGAATATCGTCCTCAACCTGGGTATTCTGGGTATCTTCAAGTATTATAACTTCTTCGTCTCGGAGTTTGCCGCCCGCTTTCTGGACGGAGACACCTCGGGGCTGCTGGTTCGTCTGATCCTGCCCGTCGGCATCTCGTTCTACACGTTCCAGGCCCTCAGCTACTCGATAGACGTCTACCGCCGCAAGCTCGACGCCACGCACGACATCACCGCCTTCTTCGCCTACATCTCCTTCTTTCCACAGCTGGTGGCAGGCCCCATCGAACGGGCGACCAACCTGCTACCCCAGTTCTACAGGCTCCAGCGCTTCGACTATGCGGCGGCCGTCGACGGCGGCCGCCGCATTCTGTGGGGATTGTTCAAAAAGATCGTCGTGGCCGACAGCTGCGCGGGGATGGTGAACCGCATCTTCGCCGACTATCAGGAGCTGCCCGGCAGCACGCTCCTGATCGGCGCCCTGCTCTTCGCATTCCAGATCTACGGCGACTTCTCGGGATACTCCGACATCGCCATCGGCACGGCCCGCCTCTTCGGATTCCGGCTGATGCAGAATTTCCGAGTCCCCTACTTCTCGCGCGACATCGCCGAGTTCTGGCGGCGCTGGCATATCTCACTCAACACCTGGTTCCGCGACTACATCTACATCCCGCTGGGCGGCAGCCGCGTGTCGAAAGCCAAAGTCATCCGCAACACCTTCATCATCTTTCTGGTGAGCGGATTCTGGCACGGCGCCAACTGGACCTTTCTGGCCTGGGGAGCCTATCACGCCCTGCTCTTCATGCCGCTGATCCTGATGAACCGCAACCGGCACAACACCGACACCGCCGCCGAGGGACGCATGCTCCCGTCGCTGCGCGAGGCCGCCTCGATGACGGTCACCTTCGCGCTGGTCGTCGTCGGCTGGATTCTGTTCCGCGCCGAGACCATCGGCGACGCCTGGCACTACCTTCAGGGAATCTGCTCCCGCTCGCTGCTGGCAAAGCCGGTCGGATACGGCGAGGAGCACATGCTGTGGCAGACTTTCGCCTTCATCCTCGTGCTGCTGATTGTGGAGTGGATCCAGCGCAACCGCGAGCACGGGCTGGCGCTCGACCGGGTTCGGTCGGCCCCCCTGCGGTGGATCATCTACTATGCCGTCATCATCAGTCTCTTCTTCGGCGAAGGGGTGGAGACCTTCATCTATTTCCAGTTCTGACATGAAACGATTCCTCGTCCGTACATTCATCGGAGCCATTCCGCTGCTGCTGCTCGTGCTCGGCTCCCTCTACTACTATTTCCGGATCCGACCCGAACTGACCGGCGACCTCGGACAGCTGGGAAAGATCGCATTCGGCACCGAATACGACGCCCGGATCGGCAAGCCCCTGCTCGCCGACCGGATGGTCCGCCCTTACGAACCCGGCGCACCGGTCGGTCGGATCGTAACCATCGGCGACTCCTTCAGCCAGCAGGAAGAGAAGGGTTATCAGAATTTTCTGGCTCACCGGCTCGGCGAACCCGTAACCAATATCCGGCTGATTCAGGGCGAGGCTCCGGAGCAGGCCGCCCTCGACCTGCTGCGCGACGGATTCTTCGACACGCTGCCCGAGGTGAAATGGGTGATCGTCGAATCGGTCGAACGGGCCCTGGTCGACCGCTGTCTGAAGCTGGCACCCGACCGCACCCCCGAAGCATCGCCCCTGCTGCGCGACGGGGACGGCCCGACGGGACCCGAGAGCAGCAACGGCCTGCTGGGCCGTGCCTTCCGCCAGAGCAAGGACTGGATGCTCCTCCGTACCGGTTTGGCCGCCAATCCCGTCTGCTCCGCAGCGCTTTCCCGACCCTGCTTCACCCTTCCCGGACGGGAAAGCACGCTCTATTTCTACCGGGACGACCTCGACCGGCTCTCCGTCTCCGACGACGAGTTAGCCGCCATGCGCGAATCGCTCCGCACCCTACACGACCGGTTTCGAGAGCGCGGGATCGAACTGTTCTACCTGATGGCCGTCGACAAATACGAGCTCTATCAGCACCTCATCGCCGAAAATCCCTACCCGCAGCGCCTGCTGGGCACCCGGCTGCGGGAGCTGGATTCGCTGGAGTTCTTCATCGATCCTCTGCCCCGGCTGCGCGAGCGGCTGGATGCGGGCGAAACGGACCTCTATCTCGGTCACGACACGCACTGGTCGCAGAAGGGAGCCGCACTGGCCGCCGACCTGCTTTGCGAGAAGATCCTCGACCGCGAAACGGAACATGCGACGACCGACGACGAAAATCGTCCGAATTTCGACTAAAACGCATTCGATTAGTTATCACGTAATTAACAATTTGTTGAAAATTATTTTATAAAATTCTTCCGAAATAATTTGCACGGATCGGTTTTTTACCCTATATTTGCACTCGCAATTCGGCACCGTAGCTTAATTGAATAGAGCATCTGACTACGGATCAGAAGGTTACAGGTTTGAGTCCTGTCGGTGTCACACTGAAAACCAACCACTTACAGCAATGTAGGTGGTTTTTTCGTGTCTTGTTTTCAGCCCGTTTTCCTTCGGTTTACGCAGTTTGTGTAAACCGATGGTCCTGATGAACAGACGAACAAGCGGATAAATCGTTATCTTAATTGCGAACATCTCTGCCATTATGCGACACACATTCGCTGACGTGCTGAAGAGATCAGGCGTATCCAGATCCACCATTAGCGAATCAAAGGAGCACAGTTCGGAAAAGATTACACGGATCCGCCTCGATTCGTTCGAGAATTCTCAGGTAGACGCGGCGATACAAAATTCATTGCGAGCACCCAAAAGACAAACATCGTTAAAGTAGTTTTTAGCCCCTTTACGATGTTTATCCTTATCGATGTATGTTCATCGTCAAGAGGTCAGCATCCGATGCTCTATAGATGACAAAAAATTCCTCGAAATATGGAATATATAATTCGTCTAAGTTTTTTCTCTTGCTATGCCAGCAAGAGAAACCAGCAATTCAACCCAGTATCTTATAATTTGAACAACGTATAATTGTCTATATTTCGCGACGACCTCACTTTTCCCTGCCCGAAAACTCGCATCTTCAATAGAATTGATTTCCGCTCTGTCTTCCCCCGTATGCCTAACCATCATGAAAGAACCGCTCAATCGGTCTATAATCCGTGCATTTCTTCTTATTTTTTCTTTCTGCCTTTCGGACACCCTCAAATCATATAAAGGCTCATCCACTTTATGATGCTACTCCGATATAGGATCACGCCCATAAGATTCTTCCATCAATTTATTCAGGTTTGCATACCGATCACCCCGTGCAAAGCCAGTTAAGAGTTTCATTATTTCCATATGAATATCCGAATCGGGATAACCGTGTTTAAAAGTAACGTCATTCCGCTTCGCTATATTATGGGACATTTCATATAATTTCCCCAAATCATGTCCAAACTTGCGCACATATTCTTCTTTAGGAAAACTGCCATCGCTACTAATATAATAATCGAGAAGAATACATAATTTCCCCCAATCGCTCAATGCCCAGGGAAATCGAGGAGAAAGAAGAGAAATAAAGACCTCGCATGGCATAGTTCGCTTTAGCAAGTTGCGTCACACCTTCGCCTAATATTTTACTTTTAAATGCAGCTTCTTCTGCAAGTGCTGTAAATACTTTATTTCCCATTGGTTCACAGTTTATTGCTCGAAGATAAGATGAAGTCTGTCGAAATCAAAATTAAATCAAGGAATTATCCGCATCGTTTTCCTCTGTCGTCTGTTGCTGCAGAAAACGGTATTTTGTAAATTCGTCTTTGTATAAGATACAGCAACCCATTCGCAAAAACGAGGGGATTCCGCTCAATGAAAACGGAAACCCCTCGGCAAACGGCATGAGGCGTCAGTTTGCCACGGTTTTCAGGTTGAACAGATAGCGGTCCGCCGTTGAGCCGGGTTCGTCGAAGATCGCCACGATCTTCAGGACGCCTCAGGCATGGTCGCCGCGTCCGAGCAGAATCACGTCGTCTATCGCCAGAGCATCCACGAACTCGTCGCAGCGGGAGTTCTCGTAGAGCGAAGCGACGGCCGACCGGGTAGCACCCGCGTAGTCGAAGGCATTCACCTTCGCGAACCTTACTCCGGTTTCCGACCTCCACATTCGATCCACATAGCCGTTTATCGTCCGGGCTTCGATGTCGAAGTAGAGCTTTTCGCCGCCGGTCAGGTTCGTCGCCGGCTGCATGACGAAGAGGAGCACCTCCGACGCGCAGCCGCCGCAGAGCGCCAGCAGCCCCGTCGAATAGATAATCAGTCTTTTCATCGGTAGAAAGAGGTTACGGACATCCGTCGCAGAAACGACCGGCGGATGCCCGAAGGGTTACTTGAAGGCGTAGTCCCGGACTTTGGCGGTCCCGGTCACCTCGGCCCCCAGGAACAGACGAGTCTTGTGTTTGCTCTGGTTCACGACCACGAAGTAATCCGCCTCGGGATACTTCTCCAACACCTTGAAAGCCGCCCGATCCAGCCTGCCGTAGAGACCGCCGGTCAACGCACCGGTTACTTTTCGTGCAGAGCGGTGCAGTGATAAACGTTTGGTTTACATATATGTATTATTTCATTTTTATTTCACAGGCAATCGGTTTGGGTCCACCTCGTCCACAAATATAAAAAAGAGCCCTCCTATTTTCCAAATCGGCCGCACTACAGCCGGTCCAGGCAGTCGAGAATCAGGGCTGCGCTGCCGCGTATCTCCTCGTCGGAGATCGTGAGCGGCGGCGAGATCCGGAAGGCCGTATCGCAATAGAGGAACCAGTCGCTCAGGATGCCGACCTCCCGGAAGAGCTCCATGATGCGGTAGAGCTTGTCGCTGCTGCCCAGCTCCACGGCCAGCAGCAGACCGCAGCGGCGAATCTCCCGCACGGCCGAATGGCCCCCGAGCAGCTCTTCGTAAAGGGCTCCCTTGCGCTCCGCCTGTTCCACCACGGCGTGCTCCTTCAGATAGCGGAACGCCGCCAGTCCGGCCGCACAGCAGACCGGATGACCGCCGAACGTGGTGATATGGCCCAGCACCGGGTTCTCCTGCAAGGTGTCCATAATAGCATGACTCGCTGCGAAAGCCCCCAGCGGCATGCCACCGCCGAATGCCTTGGCAAGGCAGACGATGTCGGGCACCACGCCGTAGCGCTGCATGGCGAACATCGCTCCGGTGCGGCCCATCCCGGTCTGTATCTCGTCGAATATCAACAGCGCCCCCACCTCGTCGCAGCGTCTCCTCAACGCCTCCAGATAGCCCTCCTTCGGCGGACGCACGCCCGCTTCGCCCTGCACGGGCTCCGCAAGCACGCAGGCCGTTCGGCGGGTGATGCGCTGCAAGTGGTCGAAGTCGTTGAATTCGATGGCCTGCACGTCGGGCAGCAGCGGCCGGAACGCGGCTTTCCACTCCTCTCCCTCGGGCGTGCCCATCATCGACATCGAGCCATGGGTCGAGCCGTGATAGGCCCGGCGCATGGAGATCAGCTCCGTGCGTCCCGTATAGCGCTTGGCAAGCTTCAGCGCCCCCTCGACCGCCTCGGCGCCCGAGTTGACGAAATAGACGCTCTCGAGCGGCGCAGGCAGTGCGGCCGCGATCTCCGCCGCATAGGTCACCTGGGGTGCCTCGACCAGCTCGCCGTAAACCATGACGTGCATGTAGCGAGCGGCCTGCTCCTGCACGGCCTTCACGACCGCCGGGTTGCAATGGCCCACATTCGAGACCGAAACCCCCGCCACCAGGTCGTAGTACCGTTCGCCCTCGGGCGTGTAGAAAAACGAACCCTCGGCGCGCTCCACCTCCACCAGCATCGGCGAGGGCGACGTCTGGCCCACGTGTTTCAAAAACTGCTTTCTCAATATCTGCATACCGTTCTAATTTTTCTCGTTCGAATCCCGCTCGATCAGCGCCAGCAGCCGGTCGAGCGCCTCCTCCTGGGGGATGTTGCGCTCCACGACGGTCCGCCCCCGGTAGAGGGTGATGCGTCCGGGCGCCGCGCCGACATAGCCATAGTCGGCATCGGCCATCTCGCCGGGGCCGTTCACGATGCACCCCATCACGCCGATCTTCAGGTTCCTGAAGTGCGACGTGCGGGCCTTGATGGTCTCCAGCGTCCGCTCCAGATCGTAGAGCGTCCGTCCGCAGCCCGGGCAGGCGATGTACTCCGTATGCGAAAACCGCACTCGGGCCGCCTGAAGGATCATCAGCTCGATCTCGCGCACCGTGCCGGCATCCAGTTGCGGCGCGTCGATCCAGATGCCGTCGGCCAGTCCGTCCAGAAAGAGCAGGCCGAGATCGGCCGCCGCCTTCACGGCCACCGTCTCCGCATCCTCGTCCCCGTAGCGGCGCTTCACCATCACGGGCCGGCGGTCGTCGCGATTCAGTATCGCCGCCCGGAACTCCGCCGTGGGATTTTGCGACAGCGCCTCGACGACCTCGAAACCCTGCGCGGGCTCGTCGTGGGTAATCGGCACCGCGACGTCGCTCCGACGGCGGAATACCGTAGGCGAATACCGTTCGGGATGCAGCACCTCGAACCGTCCCTCGCGCCGCACGAAGTGGTCCGCGAGCAGCTGCGCCACCGGAATCTCGTGCTCCGGGGCCTCTGTCAGCGACACGCGGATCGTATCGCCGATGCCGTCGGCCAGCAGGGCACCTATGCCGACAGCGCTCTTGATCCGCCCCTCCAGCCCGTTGCCGGCCTCGGTCACCCCGAGGTGGATCGGAAAGGTCATCCCCTCGCGCTCCATCGCTTCGACCAACAGCCGGTAGGCGGCCACCATCACGCGCGTATTGCTCGACTTCATGGAGACGACCGCCTGATCGAACTCCCGCGCCTTGCAGATGCGCAGGAACTCCATCGCGGCGGCCACCATCCCCTCGGGGGTGTCGCCCCACTCGTCGAAGATCCTCCGGGCCAGCGACCCGTGGTTCACCCCGATCCGGAGCGCCACGCCCCGCTCGCGGCACTGCTCGATCAGCCGCTCCAGGTCGCCCCGGTCCAGCCGGTAGTTGCCCGGGTTGATCCGCACCTTGTCGACATATTTCGCCGCCACGGCCGCCACCTCGGGCAGGAAGTGGATATCGGCCACGACAGCCGTCCGATAGCCGTCACCGCGCAGCCTCCCGACGATGTTTTTCAGGTTCTCGCCCTCGCGCACCCCCTGGGCCGTCAGGCGCACGATCCTGCCGCCCGCCCGGTCGATCCGCTCGATCTGGGCCACGCTGGCCTCCGTATCCTTCGTGTCGGTGTTGGTCATCGACTGCACGGCCACGGGCTCCCCGCCGCCGATCACGACCTCTCCGATCCGTACCCGGTGACTCTCCCGCCGCCGGTATTGCGTCAAATCCATTGCAAAAAGTTTTTCCGTTCAGACAAAAGTAGGAAAAATTTTACAACCCCGAACCGAAATCCACCCTCCGGGGATGCAAATTGCCGGTAAACTTGTTTTTGCCCTCGCTTATTCGTATCTTTGACACCGATTCAGACCTTCGAACCGATGACGCCTTTTACCGTTCTTCTGACCGTCGCCTTGTATGTCGCCCTGCTCTTCACCGTCGCCTGGCGCGCCGGAAGGCGGGCGGACAACGCCGCCTTCTTCACCGGAGGCCGCCGGATCCGGTGGTACTGGGTCGCGCTGGCGATGATCGGCGCCCCGATGTCGGGAGTCACCTTCGTCTCGGTGCCGGGATCGGTCGCCGCCGACGGCTTCACCTACATGCAGATGGTGGCGGGGTTCACCATCGGGCAGCTGATCGTAGCCTACGTACTGGTGCCGACCTTCTACCGCCTGAAGGTCGTTTCGCTCTACGAATACCTCGACCGACGTTTCGGAATCCGGACTCACCGCACGGGGGCCGCCTTTTTCCTGCTCTCGAAAACCGTCCTCTCGGCCCTGAAGCTCTACGTGGTCTGCATCGTCCTGCAGCAGCTGGTGTGCACGCCGCTGGGAATCCCCTTCGCGGCCAACGCGGTGCTCACCGTCCTCTTCGTCTGGGGATATACGCGCCGGGGCGGCGTGCGTTCGGTCGTCTGGACCGACGTGCTGCAAACCCTCTGCCTGCTGGCCGCACTCGTTTCGGCCCTCGTCGCCATCCCCCGGGCGCTCGACACCTCGCTGCCGGCCTTGTTGGGCGATGTCGTGCGGAGTCCCTACGCCCGCATCCTCGTCCTCGACGATCCTCTCTCCGTCCGTTCGTTCGGCAAGATGTTCGTCGCCGGCATCTTCATTCTGGTGGCGATGACCGGCCTCGACCAGGATATGATGCAGCGCAACCTGAGCTGTCCCACGGCACGCGATTCGCAACGCAACATCCTGCTCACGGCGCTCTGCCAGGCCGTCGTAATCCAACTGCTGCTGATGCTGGGAGCCATGCTCTACCTCTATGCCGATGCCGCCGGCCTGACGCTGCCGGACAAGGGCGACGGCGTGTTCGCCGCCGTCGCCGTCCACGGAGGACTGCCCCTGATCGTGGGGATCCTCTTCGTGCTGGGCCTGGTGTCGAGCACCTACTCCACGGCCGGATCGGCCCTCACGGCCCTCACGACCTCCTCGATCTACGACTTCGCGCACGACGTTCGCCGGCGGGACGAAAAGTCGCTGCGGCAGCTGCGGCACCGCGTCCATGCACTGCTGGCCGTCGCCATCGCGGCCCTGATCTTTCTGTTCGAATACGGTGCGGGCGACAGCGTGATCAATCTGGTCTACCGCGTCGTCGGCTTCACCTACGGCCCCATCCTCGGTCTCTTCGCCTTCGGCATGGCGACCCGCATCCCCATCCGCGAACGCTGGGTGCCGGCAGTCTGCCTGCTCGCCCCGGCGGCGAGTGCCCTATTGCAGGAGGTCCTGCTCCGATGGACCGGATACGCCATCGGATTCGAACTGATCCTCTACAACGCCCTGTTCACGATCATCGGACTTTTAATCATCCAAAAGAGAAATGAGAAATAAACTCCTTCATACGCTTCTGTTCTTTCTGTTCGCCCTCCACGCAGAAGCGGCGGACAAGGGGCTGAACACAGCCGAGCGGAACCGCATTTCGCAGGCCCTGACCCGGATCGTCGAACGCGAGGTGAGCGGCGGAACGGCCAAGGTGCAGAGCTGCCAGATCAAGGGGCGGCGCCTGCGGCTGAACGTGTCGACCGGACTCTCCTACTACCCGTTCCGCGAGGAGAGCGTGCAGGCGATCTACGACACGGTGCGGACGCTGCTGCCCAAGTCGCTCGCCAAGCACCGGCTGGAGATCTGCACGGACAAACGACCCATCGAGGAGCTCATCCCGCTCGCCTGCCGAAGCTCGTTCGACCGGCGGAAGATCCGCACCTTCACCAACCGGAGCCCCCGGCCGCTGGTCCGCAGGCTCTCGTCGCCCGTCGAACCGACCCGCGGTCTCCAGCAGCGCCACATCGCCCTCTGGCAGAGCCACGGCCGCTACTTCGAACAGAAGGAGAACCGCTGGCGCTGGCAGCGGGTGTCGCAATGGATGACTCGGGAAGATCTCTTCACGCAGAGTTTCGTGCTTCCCTATCTCGTGCCGATGCTCGAAAGGGCCGGGGCGAACGTGTTGCTGCCCCGGGAGCGGGACATCCAGCGAACGGAAATCATCGTCGACCGGGAGAGCATCGACCCCGCCGGACGCTACACCGAGTTGACCGGAAAGACCTCCTGGCGAGACGGCGGGACGGGATTCGGCATGATCCGCCCCAGCTACGGGCCGGGGCAGAACCCTTTCCGCGAAGGCGGATGCCGCATTGCCGAGACGACGACCGACGAGCAGGGGCCCTGCAAGGCGATCTGGACCGCCGACATCCCCCACCCGGGCGACTACGCGGTCTACGTCAGCTACCGTACCTTTCCGCAAAGCACCTCCGAAGCCCGCTATACGGTGCATCATGCCGGCGGCGAGAGCCGGTTCGCCGTGAACCAGCAGATGGGCGGCGGCACCTGGATCTATCTGGGCACGTTCCGCCTCGAGGCGGGCGACGGACAGTCCGTCGTTACCCTGACGAACCGCTCCGACGAGAACGGACGGATCGTAGCGGCCGACGCCGTGAAGATCGGCGGCGGCTACGGAAACATCGCCCGGACCGTCTGCGATTCGCTCCGCACACCGGAACAGGAATACCTCGAAGAGGTCAGCGGATTCCCCCGCTATTGCGAGGGGGCGCGCTACTGGCTGCAGTGGGCCGGGTTCGACGAATCGGTATACGCCCCCAAAAACGGCGGCGACGACTACAAGGAGGACTACATGTCGCGGGCCCACTGGGTCAACGCCCTGATGGGCGGCTCGGAGCGCCTGCCCGGGCAGCCCGGACTCAATATTCCCGTCGATCTGGCGCTGGCGTTCCACACCGATGCCGGAGCCCGCGAAACCGACGAGATCGTCGGTACGCTGGGGATCTGCTGCACGCGCGACAACGAGGGCCTTTTCGAGGGCGGCGCCTCGCGATACCGCTCCCGCGACCTGACCGATCTGGTCATGACCCAGATCGTGCAGGACATCCGCGCCACGTGGGAGCCCGAGTGGCAGCGCCGCGGCCTCTGGAACCGCTCCTACTATGAAGCGCGCGTGCCGTCGGCCCCTACCATGCTGCTGGAGCTGCTTTCGCACCAGAATTTCGCCGACATGCGCTACGGTCACGATCCGCGGTTCAAGTTTCTGGTGGCGCGGGCCGTCTACAAGGGCATCCTGCAGCACATAGCCGCACAATACGACTACTCCTACATGGTCCAGCCGCTTCCCGTCGCCGATTTCAGCGTGGAGCTCGACGGAGCGGGAACCGCCCGCCTGCGCTGGCGCCCGGTGGAGGACCGGCTGGAGATCACGGCCCACCCGACCGGCTACATCGTCTACACGGCGATCGACAACGGCGATTTCGACAACGGCACCCGCGTCCGGGAACCGGAGTGGAGCTGCGAGCAGGAGCCCGGGCGTCTCTACCGCTACCGCGTGAGCGCCTGCAACGAGGGCGGCGAAAGTTTCCCCTGCGAGACACTGGCCGCCTGCTCGGTCCCCGATGCGAAAGGAACCGTGCTGATCGTCAACGGCTTCACCCGCATCAGCGCCATCCCGAGCTACTCGACCGAAACGGAGGCGGGATTCCCCGACTGCGACGGCGGAGTGCCCGACCGTTGCGACATCTCCTACATCGGCCGTCAGCGGAATTTCAACCGCGCCTACTACGCCGACGAACATCAGGAAACGGCGCTGGGCGGCTGCGACACCGACTGCGAATCGGAGATCGTAGCCGGCAACACATTCGACTACCCCGCCCTGCACGGACGCTCGGTCGTCCGCTCCGGCTACTCCTTCTGCTCGACGAGTCTCGGCGCCCTGCTCGACGGTTCGTGCGACCCGGAGCGATACGCGGTGATGGACCTGATCCTGGGCAAGCAGCGCTCCACGCTGATGGGCCGCGGAGTGCAGGGCTACGAATTCGAAGCCTTCCCGGTCCGGCTGCAACAGGTCCTGCGCGACTACACGGCTGCCGGAGGGTCTCTGCTCGTTTCGGGAAGCCACGTCGCCTCCGATCTGTGGGAGAGCGAGAACAGCTGCGACGCCGACCGCCGCTTCGCACGCGAGGTGCTGCACTACGAATATGCGGCCGGTCAGGCAGCCCGGACCGGTAAGGTCCGCAGCGTCTCGGCCCAGCTTCCGTTCGGGGAGTGCCGGTTCCGCCAGGAGCCCGGCCCCGAGGGGTATGCGGCAGGTGCGCCCGACGCCCTGAACGCCGTCGGCACGGGGGCTTTCCCTGCGGTCCGCTATGCGGAAAACGACCGGACGGCGGGCATCGCCTTCGACGGAGAGGGGTATCGGACCGTAGTGTTGGGATTCCCCTTCGAGACGATTCCCTCCGAGGCGGAACGCGACCGCATGATGAACCGCACGCTCCGCTTTTTAACGCAAACCAGATAAGAGCAACAACTTCAAATAAATTTCACAATGAGCTTGGAACAAACCATTTCGAAAGGCATCATGGAGGCCATGAAGGCCAAGGATACGGTGCGGCTGACTACCCTGCGGAACATCAAGAAGTACATTCTGGAGGCCAGGACCGCCGCCGCGGGGGTCGAACTCACGGATGCCGACGTAGTCAGGATCATCTCGAAACTGGCGAAGCAGGGCAGCGACTCGGCCGCCGTCTACACGCAGCAGAACCGCCCCGATCTCGCCGAAGAGGAGCTGGCGCAGGTGCGGGTCATGCAGGAGTTTCTGCCCCGCCAGCTCTCCGCCGGGGAGCTCACGGAAGCCGTCAAGGCCATTATCGCCGAGTTAGGGGCCACCTCCATGAAGGAGATGGGCAAGGTGATGGGCGCAGCGTCGAAGCGCCTCTCCGGTCAGGCCGACGGAAAGGAGATCTCGGCGAAGGTCAGGGAGTTGCTCTCGTAGTCCGGTCCGAAAAATCCGATGACATGCAGCTGCTCGAAGATATTCACCGCAACCTGAAAACCATCGCCATGCCGAGCGGCATGCTGGTCGGCGCCCTGCTGTGCCGCCCCATCGCCGCGCTGGAGCAGGCCTCGCACCAGATGATCACCCCCGCGCTGATCTTTCTGATGCTCTTCATCACCTTCTGCCGGGTCAAGGTCGGCGACATGCGCTGGAGCGGCATCCACCTCCGGCTGTTGCTGTTCCAGCTGGTCGTCAGCATCTCGGTCTACCTGCTTCTGCTGCCGCTGAACGGCATTCTGGCCCAGGGCGCCATGATCTGCGTGCTGGCTCCGGTCGCCATGGCTGCCGTCGTGATCGGCGGCATGCTGGGTGCCGACATCACGACGATGGCCGCCTACAGCCTGCTGTGCAACATGGCCATTGCCCTCGTCGCGCCGGTCGTCCTCTCCCTCGTCGGCAACGGAGCCTGCACCTTCTGGGGCATTCTGGCCCGCGTGGCGCCGCTGCTGATCCTCCCCTTCTTCACAGCCCAGCTCTGCCGCTGGCTCCTGCCCCGCGCAAGCCGGTGGATCGCCGACCACAGCCAGATCTCGTTCTACCTGTGGCTCCTCTCGCTGACGATCATCATCGGACGCACGACCAGCTACATCCTCGACCTGGGGAGCGAGCACCTCCTGCTCGAGAGCGGCCTCGCCCTGGTCGCCCTGGCCGTCTGCCTGCTTCAGTTCAAGGTGGGCCGCATGGTGGGCCGCCGCTACGGCGACCCCGCAGCCGGCGGCCAGTCGCTCGGCCAGAAGAATACGGTGCTGGCCGTCTGGATGGCCCAGTCGTTCCTCGACCCCATCTCCTCCATCGCCCCCACCGCCTACATCGTGTGGCAGAACTTCGTGAACAGCTATCAAATCTACAAAAAGGATAGAGAAACGATGAAAAATCAAATATAAATCATTAAAATATAGCAGTTTATATTTAATTTCTTAATTTTCGGTTATTGTTGCGATTTTCCCGACAAAGCCCATAATTACCCGATATTTGTTACTATTTTGTAAACTAAAGATATCTGTAAAAGAAGATTGAAATATTATATGTTATGACAAATAAAGAAAAAGCGATATCATTCCTCTGGCAACATCTCCTGCTCCTGATTTCATTGTATCTGATGACATTGGGAGTTGTTCTATGTGTGAAATCCTCGTTGGGCAGCAGCGTAATCTCCTCGCTGCCGTTCGTCTTTTCGCTGGCGGGACCGATAAGCTGTGTCCCTGAATGGACAATCGGCGGGTACACGATTGCTATGAACTTTATCCTGGTATTTTGCCAGATACTCATCCTGCGCCGCAATTTCGATCCCATGCAGCTCTTCCAGCTCGTCATCGGATTCGCATTCGGATGGCTCATAGACCTTAACATGGCATTGACAGCCGGTCTGGAATGCACGACCCTGCCTTCGCAAATATTCGCCCAATTCGC